>CETN01003907.1_pt1 | contig 114399 bp, 95 predicted proteins | sample 531301 | NCBI WGS metagenome assembly CETN01 (sample SAMEA2622656, study PRJEB7988) | marine metagenome | isolation source: saline water (ENVO:00002010), including
CTGGCCGGTGCTGTGATCGTGACAACGCCCCAGGACATTGCTCTGCTGGATGCCAAAAAAGGCATTGAAATGTTCTCGAAAGTGTCTGTGCCGGTGCTGGGTGTCGTGGAAAACATGGCGGTTCATATCTGCAGCCAGTGTGGCCATGCGGAGCATATTTTCGGTGAGGGCGGAGGCCATGCCATTGCGGCGGAATACGGGGTGCCGATGCTTGGTGCACTGCCGCTGTCGCTGCAGATTCGCGAACAGGCTGACAGTGGACAGCCGGTGATGGTGGCTGATCCCGATGGCGAGGCGGCGGGGCTTTACCGCGATGTTGCCTTGAATATGGCTGCCGCACTGGCCAAACGCTCGCGGCACAGCGACGCGGCGCCCAGTATTTCTATCAGCGACGATTAATAAAGAAGCCGCCTTGGGGTGGTGCAGAGGAGCAATATGGCGATTAAATCAGACAAGTGGATTCGTCGCATGGCGGAGTCCGAGGGCATGATTGAACCCTTTGAGCCCGGTCAGGTGCGTGAGCAGGATGGCAGCAAGATTATTTCCTACGGCACCTCGAGCTATGGTTACGATGTGCGTTGTGCGAACGAATTCAAGGTGTTCACCAATACCTACTCTGCCACGGTTGATCCCAAGGCGTTCGATGAGCGCAGTTTTGTGAACATTACCGGGGACTACTGCATTATTCCCCCGAATTCGTTTGCACTGGCGCGCACCGTGGAATACTTCCGCATTCCGCGCAGTGTGTTGACCGTGTGTCTGGGTAAGTCGACTTATGCTCGCTGCGGCATAATCGTTAATGTCACGCCGTTAGAGCCAGAATGGGAAGGTCATGTGACCTTGGAGTTTTCCAATACCACCACGCTGCCGGCAAAAATTTATGCCAATGAAGGTGTGGCGCAGATGCTGTTCTTTGAATCCGACGAGATTTGTGAAACCAGCTATCGCGACCGCGGCGGGAAGTACCAGGGGCAAAAGGGCGTAACACTGCCTAAAACCTGATGGTGGTAGCGCGCGGTGACGCGCTATTTAGTTATCGCCTTGCAGGTCGACACTGAGCAGTTCCAATGTATAGCGCTCGTCATCGTCGATCTGCTCCATTTTGACAATCATGTAATTGAGTGACGGCGCCAGCCACAGGGTGGCCTCGCTGCTGCTGCCTGGCCGCTGTCGATGCAGTTTGACCGTGTCCAGCGCGCCGATGGCCGTGTCCAAACGCTCTTCGCCGAGGCGGGTGAGCGAGTAGGTTTTAATCTTGCCTTTTTTGGCTACCAGCGTTTGCTCCAGACTTTCGTCAAAGGTCCCGGTGATCAGCGCATGGCGCAAGGCCAGCTGTGAACTCAGTTGATCCTGATAGCCGCTCTTGAGTGCTTTTTCCCAGGGACGGCGCGCCTCTTTGTCGGACACGCGCCCAGCCTGCCAGTCAAAGACAAAATTCTGATCGCTCTTACTGCGAAGATTGTTGTGATACTGGTAAGACAGCGGGCGCAGCGCGCCGTCGACTTCTTCAATCAGGCTCTCTTCGTCGACCTTGAGAAACAAGACGCTGGCATTCTGGCTGAGCCGCCAGTGGTCGCCTTCCTTGCGCAATGTGCGTTCAGCGGTTGCGGCCAGCGCGCCGTTCGTCAGTTGGTATTTGGCTGTGTAGGCTTGTAAAGCGCCAGTGTCTCCGGCGTGGCTGGCTGCCGCACTTGTCACGGTCAGCAGGAAAAGCGCGATGCCCTTCGTGATGACGCCGTTAAGGGAGGTCGTCGAACAAGATGCCGTTTTGCGGAAGAATTGTGCCATCGAGTACCGCCTTTGAGTTTTCCAGAGTCAGTCTGCCCTCGGCGAACCAGCAGGCTGCCAATGGGTAGATGCGATGCTCTTTGGACAGGACCTTGTCGGCAAGAGTTGCAGCGGTATCGCCATCACAAACTGGTACTTTTGCCTGTAATACCGGCGGTCCGCCGTCCAATTCTTCGGTAACAAAGTGAACCGTGGCGCCAGCCTCGGGGTCGCCAGCGTCCAGTGCGCGCTGGTGAGTGTGGAGTCCGGGGTACTTGGGCAGCAGAGACGGGTGGATATTGAGCAGACGTCCCAGGTAGTGGCGGACAAAGCCGGGCGTGAGGATGCGCATGAAGCCGGCCAGAATGACCAGATCCGGTTGGTATCGGTCTATTTCCGTTTTGAGGGCGTCATCGAAGGACTCGCGGCTGTCGAAGTCGCCGTGGGCAATGCAAGCGGTGGAAATACCTGCGGCGCGGGCGCGTTCTAGTCCACCCGCTTCGGCCTTGTTACTGATGACGGCAACAACGCTGCCGCCGGCAAGTTGATCCGACTGCGCGGCATCAATCAGCGATTGCAGATTGGAGCCGCCGCCGGAAATCAATACGACAATACGACAGGCCATCTTACAGGCCCGACAGTTCCACGCGCTCCTGGTCGTCGTCGGCGGCCTCAATGCTGCCGATAACCGTTGCGTTCTCGCCGTGCTGGCGCAGCATGTCGAGAATGCTGTCCGCTTCGTCGGCGGAAACGGCCATGACCATGCCAATGCCGCAGTTAAAGGTGCGGTACATTTCCCGCGACTCGACATTGCCCTGCTGTTGCAGCCAGTCGAAGATGGCAGGTTGTTCCCAGCTATTGGTGTCGATCACCGCGCGAGTGTTGCGGGGCAGAACACGGGGAATATTTTCCAGCAAGCCGCCGCCGGTGATATGGGCCAGGGCATTCACTTGGAACTGCTTGATGATGTTCAGCACCGGTTTCACGTAGATGCGCGTCGGTGCGAGCAGGGTTTCGCCCAGCGTGCTGTCGCCAAAAGGGCTGTCCAGCGGGTCGCCACTGACATCAATAATTTTGCGAATCAGCGAGTAGCCGTTGGAGTGGGGGCCGGATGAGGCGATGCCGATCAGTTTGTCGCCGATGCGTACTGAGCTGCCGTCGATAATGCCGGATTTTTCCACCACGCCCACACAGAAGCCGGCCAGATCGTAATCTTCGCCTTCATACATGCCGGGCATTTCCGCCGTCTCGCCGCCGACCAGCGCACAGCCGGATTGTTCGCAGCCTTTGCCGATGCCGGTGACAACACTGCTGGCGATATCGACATTGAGTTTGCCGGTGGCGTAGTAGTCGAGGAAAAACAGTGGCTCGGCGCCGGTGACCAGCAGGTCGTTGACGCACATGGCGACGAGGTCGATGCCGATGCTGTCGTGAATGCCGACATCCATGGCCAGCTTGAGCTTGGTGCCCACACCGTCGGTGCCGGACACCAGTACGGGCTCTTTATAGCCGGTGGGCAATTGGCAGAGTGCGCCAAAGCCTCCCAGGCCGCTCATGACTTCCGGGCGGCGGGTGCGCTTGGCAACATCCTTTATCCGCTCAACGAGGGCATCTCCGGCGTCGATGTCGACGCCAGCGTCTTTGTAACTCAGGCTTGGCTTGTTGGTATCGGTCATAGTCGCTTGGCTGTCCATTTTGAGGGCGCTATTCTAGCTTGGTTGGCGTGGCAATTCAGCAGCTAAATCGGGAATTTTGGCCTAGTTCAGGACTTGGCTATTGCAGCTTGCTACACTGTCGCGCCATATACAGGGAGCGAGGTTTACCTACTGTGAGAGTTGCGCTGACGCGACCACTGCTGTTGTTACTGCTGTTGCTGGGCAGTCTCGGCAGTCACGCTGATATTGTTGATAATCTCTACGACGTGCGTCTGCCGGTGGCCGATCAGAGTCGCGACGCCCGTAGAACGGTGGCGGGGCAAGGGTTGGAGCTGGTGATGATTCGGGTGTCGGGGAATCGCAACCCCGCTGAGTCTCCTGCAATTGTCGAGGCTTTGTCATCCCCGGAACCCTTTCTGACGCGTTTTCGCTATCAACGCCAAGACACTGAAGATGGCGGCAGTGAGTTGTGGTTGGATATGGCATTTTCTCCCCGCCAGGTGAATTCGGCGCTTCAGTCTGCGGGCTTGCCCGTGTGGTCGGCGAATCGTCCCCCGGTATTGCTTTGGCTGCTGGTTGATACTGAGGAAGGGCGGCAATTTGTCGGGTCTGGCGCTGCCGCAGATGTTGAGCAGCAGCTGCGCGACGACGTTCGGCGTCGCGGGCTGGCCTTGCAGTTGCCGCTGTTTGATCTGGTTGATGCCTCGAATCTCAGCAGTGACGCGCTGTGGACGCTGTCCGTCGATCAGGTACGAGAGGCGTCGCAGCGTTACGGTTCGCCTTTTGTTCTGATGGGCAGGGCAACGCGGCTATCCAGTGGGCAGTGGCTCGCCAGTTGGGTGTTGCTGGATGGTGATAATACCCAGCGCTTCGACAGCGAGGGTGATGACGCGTCATTTATGGTTGGCGCCATTGATCGCGTCGCGGATATTCAGGCTCAGCGTTACGCCGTACAAACCTCAGGTGGCGGCGCGGAAGGCAGTGGTACGCTGGTGCATATCGACGGACTGGAGAGCTTTGCGGATTACGCGCAAATGGTGACCTATCTTGAGTCTCTGGCGGTGATCAAGCATGCCAACCCCGCGTGGATGTCGGGTAACGAATTGGTGCTGGACCTCGTGTTGAATGGTGATATGGAAAAAGTGCAGCGTTTTCTGCAGCTTGACGGTCGCCTTCGTGAGCGGTCGCTCGACGAGCGAATGAGCAATGCGCCGCTGCCAGTGGCGGCCTATTATCGCTGGCAGGGACGGCGTTAAAGGTGAATATGCGCCTTGTATGGGTCGCGGCGGCGCTGCTGTTGGTGGGGCTGCTGCTCAATGCCCTGAGTCCGATTCTGATGCCGTTTGCCATCGCAGCAGTGCTGGCCTACATGGGAGATCCGTTGGCAGATCGCCTCGAGGCGAGAGGGGTAGGGCGCACGGCCGCTGTGGTAATTGTTTTTTGCTCCCTCAGCTTTTTCTCTCTGCTGATGATTCTGATTACGCTGCCGTTGCTGCTCGATCAGACGCAGCTGTTAGTGCAGCGACTATACGATCTGGTGGCCTGGGTGCAGGAGTCTGCGCTGCCCGGGCTACGGGAGTATCTGGATTTACCCGAGCAGGCTCAGCCGATGGATACGGCCAAAGAGGCCATCAGCAAGCACTGGAGTGCAGCGGGTGGTGTCTTTGTCTACCTGTGGAAGAAGATCAGCGGCTCGGGCCTGGCGCTGATGGCGTGGATGGCCAACCTGACCTTAATTCCTGTTGTGACGTTCTATCTGCTGCGCGACTGGGATGTGATGATTGCCGCGATCCGGAAATTGCTGCCGCGTTCGCATGAGGCGCTGTATGTTGAGGTGGCCAGACAGTGCGACGATATTCTCGGCGCCTTTGCCCGTGGGCAGTTTCTGGTCATGCTGTCACTGGGAGCTATCTATACCATCGGCCTGTTTATCCTGGGGCTGGATTTGGCTTTGGTGCTGGGTTTGATGGCCGGCTTGGCCAGTATCGTGCCTTATCTGGGCTTTATTGTTGGTATCGCCGCCTCAGGGCTGGCAGCGTATTTCCAGTTTGATCTTTCCTGGCAGTTGTTGGGTGTGGCTGTCGTCTTCGGAATCGGACAAGTACTGGAGAGCGTCTTTCTTACGCCAACGCTGGTCGGCGACAAGGTCGGCCTGCATCCGGTTATGGTCATTTTTGCCGTGCTGGCCGGCGGACAGTTATTCGGTTTTCTGGGGATATTGCTGGCGCTGCCGGTGGCATCAGTGCTCAAGGTCATGGCGACCTATCTGCATGCTTGGTATGTGCGCAGCGAGTGGTACCGGGAGGGGGGCGACCTCGCTATTCTCGATGACGACCACGATGAGACGGACGAGGCGTGATGGAGCGGGGGCAATTGCCACTGGCGTTGAGTCTGGATACCGAGGCGACTTTCGATAACTACTATATTCCGCAAAGTCAGCGGCTTGTGGTCAACCAGCTTCAGGCTGTTGCGGATGGGCAGGGCGAAAAACACCTTTTTCTTGCTGGTCGTACTGGTCGTGGCCATCTGCTGCAGGCATGTTGTCACCGTGCCAGCGCGCTGCAGCGCGATGTCCGCTATATTCCGCTTGAGGATGTCCGCGACTATCCGGCAGACGCGGTATTGGAAGGCATCGAGCAGAGTGAGCTGATTTGCCTGGACAATCTTGATGCCATTGTCGGCAGTCGGGATTGGGAGGTGGCGCTGTTCTCGCTCTACAACCAAAGTCTCACGAATCGTTGCCAGCTGGTTTTTGCCGCGGCCCAAGTCCCCTCTGCGATTGCCTTTGATTTGCCTGATCTGGCCTCTCGCCTGAGGAGCTTTAGTGTCTACCAGATCACAGAACTCGACGACGAAGAACGTATCCGGGCGCTTCAGCACCGGGCGTCAGCGTTGGGCATGGAGGTAAGTCAGCCGGTCGCGGAATATATCTATCGACGCTGTCAGCGGGATTTGCACAGTTTGTTTCGGGTGTTAACTGAGCTCGATAGACACAGTCTTGCGCAGCAGCGCCGGCTTACAAAGCCCTTTGTTAAAGAAATTATGTGTTGGTGACGGGAACTTTTCTTTAATTCCGGGTTCTTGACGTGTGACGCAATTTTGCCGATTACGCTTGTCTAACAAGTGCTTAAGCGTTTACATGCAGCGGTAAAATTACTCAAACGCGCAGCTGCAAGAAACAGTTTGCGTGGTATTCTTATCCCAAGGCCTGATAAACCAAGGTCGGACGGAAGAACTAAGTGATAAATCAGGGGGAGTTACAATGCGTAAACAATTGATGGGTGCAGCCGTTGCCGCGGTCATGATCGCGCCTGCTATGGCCGCTGATGCGGTTGGCAATAACAAATGGTACCTGAACGCCGGTGTTGGTTATCACCTCTTTGACGGCCTGTGGGATCTTGATTCCGAAGCTGCAGCGGTACTGAGCGTTGAGCGCCGCCTTGAGAATAACTGGGGTGTTGAAGTCAGCGGTACCTACGCTGAAGCAGATAACAGCTTCGGGAATACTGCTGGCGACGCTGAGGTGTCTTTCTTCTCTGTGAACGGTATCCGTTATTTCCCGGTTGCCAACGACAAGCTCGAGCCCTATGCGGCAGCGGGTCTGGGCATGGGTATCTTTAACCCAGACGTCGTTCGTGAAGAAGAAATTACCCAGGGTAATGTCGGTGGTGGTGTTCGCTACGCACTGAGTGGCCCGCTGGCTCTGCGTGCCGATGCGCGTTACTACTACGGCTTCGACCACGAAACCAACGACGGTGTTATCACCATCGGTCTGAGCTACGCGCTGGGTAGCCAGGACAAGCCTGCTCCGGCACCGGCTCCAGAGCCTGTGGTTGATGACTCTGACGCCGATGGCGTTGTCGACAGCATGGACCAGTGCCCGGGCACGCCCGCCGGCATCGCGGTTGATGCCAAAGGCTGTGCACTGGACAAAGATGGTGACGGCGTACCTAACTACCGCGACAAGTGTCCCAACACACCTGCGGGTCGTCAGGTAGACAAGTTCGGTTGTAAATTTGTACTGAAGCACACCGAGTCCATCAAAATGGACGTGAAGTTTGCGTTGAACTCTGACGCAATCCCCACTTCTGAAATGAGCGAGCTGAAGAAAGTTGCTGATTTCATGAAGCAATTCGGTGGTGTTAAAGCCGTTGTGGAAGGTCACTCTGACAGCACGGGTGCAGCCGCTTACAACAAGCAGCTGTCTCAGCGTCGCGCTGACGCAGTCCGCAACACGCTGGTTAAAGAGTTCGGCATCGATGCTAGCCGTCTGAGCGCGGTAGGCTACGGTGAAGAGCGTCCGATTGCGGACAACAGCACTGCGGAAGGCCGTAAAGCCAACCGTCGTGTTGTTGCTGTGATGGAAGCTGAAGTGGCTAAATAAGCCCTCACTCTTGAGTACAAAAAAAGGGTCCCACACGGGGCCCTTTTTTTATGTCTTGTAAAACGCTGTTCGCAACATGCGGCGGTTTAGCGAAATCTCTCAGTCGAGTGATCGCGGTTGAAGCAGATAGACACCACCGCCGGGCAGGTTCTTCGCGGATTTTTTGGCTTCACTCGCCAGACTGCTGACTTCATGGGCGTCTCTTGCCCCGGCGCAGCCGATGGTGACGATGCCAATGGACAGGCTCATGGTAGAGAAGAAGGCGTCTTTTCCCTGGCGATCATGCGACCAGATGCCGCCAAGCTGCTGGTGCTCTGCTGTGTAGAGTTGGGCTGCCTCGTTGGAAAATGTCTGGCAAAGCTCTTCACAACGAAGCTGGAAATCGGGCGATTGAAGTACCGCAATAAAATCATCGCCACCGACGTGGCCCACAAAGTCGCAGTCGTCGCTTAACTCTTGAAGTTGGCGAGCGAGGATGGAAATGGCTTTGTCACCCATCGCATAGCCATAGGCATCGTTGTAGGCTTTGAAGTCATTGATGTCGCAGTAGGCAACGGCGAAGTCCGCATTACTTATCAGCAGGGCTTCAATATGTTCATTGATGGGCACATTGCCCGGTAATCCGGTTAGCGGGTTGGCGTAGCGGGCATTGCGAATCTGTTGGTCAGTAATGCGGCGCAGCAGGTCACTGGTGCGAACCGTGCCGAGGTAGCGACGCCGATCGACGGCAATAAATTCCTGCGCCAGATTGCCACGCGAGGCGTCGGTCAGTTGGTAGCTGACATCCTCGAGTAACGTTGAATGTTCAACAATAACCGTATCGCGCTCCATGAAATGAGCGACGGTTTTGCGTCCGTAGAGTTCGCGTCCAAAGTCACTGCTGAATACTTCCAGTGCGCGTCGACGGGTAATGGCACCCACAGCCATGCCATCTTCTATCAGCGGCAGACTATCCAGTTCCGGGTGCTGCTGGAAATACCGAACGATATCCTCCATCCGCGTGTGCTGGGGTAGCGCGGCGGTGGGGCGGATCAGCGAGGCAATACTGTGATCACTGGGGTGCTCTGCTGCGGTGTTCGGCTGGCGGGGAGGCATCAGCTGCGGGGGCAGCGAGTGGAGTAGTTGGCCGGGGCGCTGAAAATAATAGCCCTGCATCAGGTCTATCCCCAGTTCCTGCAAGCGGAGGGCTTCTTCCGGGCGCTCAACTCCCTCGGCAATCAGCGTGGTGCCAAGGTGTCTGGCCAGCGCGATAAGGCTGCTGAGCAGCGCGCATTTGTCGGGGTTTCGATCGATATACTGGCAGAAAAAACGGTCTATCTTGACGTAGTCGCTGCGCAGTAACAGCCAGCGCTGCAAGCCGGAATGTGCAAGGCCGAGGTCGTCGATCGCAATGCGGATGCCGTCTTTTCGCAATTCGCGTATGGCGTCATTCAATGCATCCGTATCGCAACATCCGTGCTGTTCCGACAGCTCGAGAACCAATCGTGAATGTCGTGAGGCCAGTGATCGACAGTAATGTTGCAAGTGCTGCCGATGGCTTGCTTCCAGAAGCAGTTGGCTGTTTACATTCACGAACAGCAAGCTTTCATTGCGAGTAAAGCGCCGGCAGGCAAGCTCCGCGCAGTGCTGTTCCAGATGCAGCCCCCAACCGTTTTCGTAGGCATGTTCAAACAGCGCTTGGGGGTGATGGAGGGGGCCTTCAGGGCCTCTGGAGAGCGCCTCATGACCGACAATCCGGCCCTGACGGAGGTCGACAATGGCCTGAAACTGCGTGGAAATCGGTGGTGGAGCGGGATAGTGGGTGGCGGCTGAGCCCTGCATGATACATATCTGACATTACGGCTTCGTAGCAACAGGGTGGCAGGGCTCAATGACAGCTTGATGACGCGAGTCAGTGTGGCCCTACTGAAAGCGCCAGTATCATGCTCAGCTCGCTCAGTGTGCGACCACTGTCTGCTCTCAACTCGTTGAATGCGTTCTGCACTTTCAGCAAATCCCGCTTGGCGGTAACTTGAGGCTTGTCGATGATGCCTTCGGCTCGCAGCGCGGTGCACACATCACGGCTGAGGATGAACGTGTCTTTACCTGAAAAGCGCAGAAAATACTGCCCACTATTGCCGCCCAGGCGACTGCCATGCTTTTTCAAATAGGCCCACAGGCCGATAATGTCGTCACTAGGCCACTGTGCGAGAAATGCCCCTACTCCGCCATATTCTCGCTGTAAATCCGTGACCAGCAAGGCATTGTCCTGTACGGCCTTAACCTTGCTCAGGTTGCGGATAATGCGCGTATCGCTAGCCATATCTTCGATCTGTTCCGGTGAGCGCGATGCCACCCACACCGGCAGAAAACCATTAAAGACCGTTTCGAAGCCCTGCCATTTCTGCTCCACCACCCGCCAGACGAAACCGGCGCGAAAAATACAGGCCGCCATTTCGGCCAGGTAGCGATCATCACCCTGGGCGCAGAGCTGCTTGCCGGACTTGGCTGCCGGGAGGCGTGCCTCCAGACTGGCGAGATTACCCTGGTAGCTTACGGCCCGCTCCAAATAACGCTGATAAAGGCTCTTCATGCTGTGGCTCCACATTGTTGTTGGCCTCATGCAGACGGATGATTGGGACTCAACCGGCCGGAGGCTACCATGTCCGGCAACGATAATACGTAATACGCCTGAACAGTGCAGCACGCACTCAACGGGCCTAACGCCGGAATTATAAAACAATGACAGAGAAAAACTGGGACTACAGCGTCGATGTACTGGTCGTCGGCAGCGGTAACGGCGCCATGACTGCGGCGCTGAGCTGTTACGAGATGGGCTTGAAAGATGTACTGCTGATTGAGAAGTCCGATAGGGTTGGTGGTACCAGTGCGACCTCTGGCGGCGGCGTATGGATTCCCAACAACCGCTATGCCAAGGCAGCCGGTGCTCAAGACAGTATCGAAGACGCAAAGAAGTATCTGCTCAATACCACGCCGGAAGGGGCGGTTCCCGAGGAAATGGTGGACGCCTATCTGGAAAACGGCCCGAAAATGGTCGATTTCCTCCACGAGCGCAGCGATGTGCGCTACGAGACGCTCGAACACTATCCTGATTACTACACCAATGTAGACGGCTCGCGCACGGGGCATCGCTCGATGGAGCCGGAGCGTTTTGACTCTTCGCTGCTGGGCGACGATGTGAAACGCCTGCGTCCCTCACACCACATGATGCGCCTGTTTGACCGCATTTACTTTACCCAGGTAGAAGCTGCACTGCTTACCGTACAGGGGCCGGGTTGGATCAAACTGACCATGAAACTCATGGCCAGTTATTTCCTTGATTTTGCTTGGCTGCTGCGCGGCAGAAAGACCAGCCGGAAGGTCTGCACCGGTGCTGCGGGTGTCGCGCGTCTCTGGTACTCACTGAAAAAGCGGGATATTCCCCTGTGGACCGAGAGTCCTATGGTGGCACTGCTCGATGAAGAGGGGCGTGTTGTGGGCGCCGAGGTGAAAAAACAGGGTAAAACACTGCGCATACAGGCGCGCAAGGGCGTGATTCTGGCAGCGGGCGGTTTCGAACGCAATCAGGCCATGCGTGAGCAGTATCTGCCCAAACCGACCAGCACTGCCTGGAGTGGTGGGGTGGAAACCAATACCGGCGACGCCATTGTTGAAGGGCAGCGGCTGGGTGCGGCAACGCGCCTGATGGATGGCGCCTGGTGGTGTACGACCATTTCTGTGCCCGGTGAACCGGCGCCGCGATTGAGCATCATGGAGAAGTCTTTCCCCGGCTCATGCGTGGTGAACATGAACGGTGAGCGTTTTGCCAATGAATCACAGAACTACATGGCCTTTCAGAAAGATCTGTATAAGGTGCACACCGACGACAACCCCTGTTCGCCGATGTACCAGATTTTTGATGCCCGCTTCCGTCGCGATTACATCGTTGGTCCGTTGATGACCGCGCAGCTCAAACCAGACTGGACCATCCCCAAAGACTGGTTTGAAAGCAAGCTGGTGGGTAAAGCCGGTAGCGTTCGGGAGCTGGCCCAGCAGCTCGGCATCAATGCCGATAATCTGGAGAAAACGGTTGAGAAAATGAACGGTTACGCGAAAACCGGCAAAGACCTGGATTTCCAGCGCGGTGATTCTGCTTATGACCGGTACTACGGTGACCAGCGTTTCCAGCCTAATCCCTGTCTGGGGGCTATTGATGAGGCACCGTTCTACGCTATTCGCGTTGACGCTGGTGACTTTGGTACCCAGGGCGGTTTGGCGACCAACCCCAATGCCCAAGTAACGAAGGAAAACGGTGAGCCGATTGAAGGCCTCTACGCGGTCGGTAACTGCAGCGCGGCCGTGCTGCCAACGTATCCGGGGCCGGGGTCTACACTGGGGCCAGCCATGACCTTCGCCTATCAGGCGGCCAAGCATCTCAGCGGCTTTAAAGACTGATACCCTCTCGCGGCGACCCACTCGGGTCGCCGCAATGTTTCCGCAACAAAAACGTCCCGAAAATGTAGCAGTGCCCCCATAAGCTCATTCGCTTCTGGATGAAGAGATAGCTGTGGAGGAAACATGCGTTTTAATAAGAATGCGATCGTAACGGGTTTGCTGCTGGCTTCATCGGTCATGCTGGTTGCCTGTGACGGTGACGATGGCCGCGACGGTGCCCGTGGTGAAGTGGGGGCGCAAGGCCCGGCTGGAGATCAAGGCGCTGCGGGAGATCAAGGTCCTGCAGGTGATCAGGGCGCAGCAGGCAGCAATAGCCTGGTGAAGCAGACCACTCTGGCGGTGGGTAATGAGCAATGCTTTGCCGGCGGCTTGCGCATCGACTCCGGTGTCGACAGCAACAACAATGGTGAGCTGGATGACGCCGAGATCAGCGAAAGCTCGCTGCTGTGTTCACCTACCCAGTTGAATGACGCGAAGAATTTTAATCGCATCGCCAGTTTCCCGGTGTGTCTGCAGCAGGACGTGAACTGTGACGACGATACGACCACAGCGTCTGAGATTGTTGCGGCCAGCAGTGATGGCAATACCCTGATCTACACTGACAGCCCTCTCGAAGCTATCGGCTTTATTGATATCAGTAACCCCGAAGCACCTACGGCATTGGGCACATTGCCCCTGAGCGGCGAGCCCACGTCGGTTGCGGTGAAAGGCGACTACGCATTGGTGGGGGTGAATACCTCTGCCGATTTTGTGAATACCAGTGGTGAGTTGGCGATTGTCGATATTGCCAGCCGCGTTATTGTTCACACCTTGGCCCTGGCTGGGCAGCCCGATTCCGTGGCCGTCAGCCCCGACGGCCAGTATGCCGCTGTGGCCATTGAGAACGAGCGGGATGAAGACCTGGGTGATGGTGCGCCGCCGCAGCTGCCTGCGGGCAGTCTGGATATTGTCGACATCGCGGATGCGGATGTGAGCAACTGGGGCGTACGCAATGTGGCCATGACCGGTCTGGCAGCGTTGTATCCCACCGATCCCGAGCCCGAGTATGTGGACATCAACCGCGATAACATCGCGGTGGTCAGCTTGCAGGAAAACAACCACCTCGTGTTGGTGAATCTGGCTGATGGCAGTGTGGTGAATCACTTCAGCGCGGGTAGCGTCGATCTCGATATGATTGATGCCACCGAAGAGGATATCGGCCTGGTTGATCAATCCGAGTCACTCAGTGACGTGCTGCGCGAGCCCGATGGCGTCACCTGGCTGTCTACCGATTACTTTGTTACTGCCAACGAAGGTGATCTGGACGGTGGCAGCCGTGGCTTCAGCGTATTCGATACCTCCGGCGAGGTGATTTATGAGAGTGGGAATACGCTGGATCACCTCACTGCGCGCTATGGTCACTACAACGAAGGTCGCTCCAAGAACAAAGGTAACGAGCCGGAGAATGCCGAGTTCGCCGTCTTTGGCAGCGAGCGCTATCTGTTTGTTAACTCCGAGCGTTCCAGTGTGGTGTTTGTCTATGACGTCGCCGACATGACCACGCCGATGTTCAAACAGATGCTGCCGGCGGCTATGGGGCCGGAAGGCGCACTGGCTATTCCCTCGCGGAACCTGCTGGTGGTGGCCAGTGAGGAAGATGCTCGCGACGATAAAATCCGCTCAGCGGTCAACATCTATCGCTATGACAGCGCACCGGCACAGTATCCTACGCTGGTATCGACCGATCGCGAGAACGGCACGCCGATTCCCTGGGCGGCAATGTCCGGGCTGGCCGTTGATGGCGAGCGAGCAAACCGCGTTTACGCGGTTGAGGACAGCTTCTTCCAGCGCAGCCGTATTTTCGATATTGATGTCAGCAGCCATCCTGCCCGTCTGGACCGTGAAATGCGCGTAATGGACAGCAACGATGTGCTCAGCACCATGCCCGCCGCCGCGCTGGCAGATGCCACTGTGGACGACGATGATGCCAGCCGAGTCAGTGTTTTTGACGTGGCGGATCGCGCGGCGCTGATTAACGGCGACAAGACCGTCAACCTCGATCTGGAAGGCATTGCGCAGGCCAGCGATGGCGGTTTTTGGCTGGCTTCGGAAGGTGCGGGAACCATTGGTGATAGCGATCGCCCGATCAATAGCCTGAATATGCTGATTAAAACCGACGCCAGCGCGGTGATTGAGCGTGTAGTGACGCTGCCCGATGCGGTCAATGCGCTGCAACAGCGCTTTGGGTTTGAAGGCGTAGCCGAGCAGGACGGTAAGGTCTATGTCGCCATGCAGCGCGCCTGGCAGGGTGAGACCAATCCACGTATCGCCGTGTACGATCCGGTCGCGGACAGCTGGAGCTTCTTCTACTATCCGCTGGATGCTCGGGAATCCCAAGCTGGTGGTTGGGTCGGCCTGTCTGAAATCACGGCCCTTGGCGGCGGCAAGTTCATGCTGGTTGAGCGCGACAATCAAGGTGGCCCAGATGCGGCCATCAAGCGCCTGTATCAGATTGATGTCAGTGGCCTGAGCGATGGCGACACTCTCAGCAAGACGCTGCTGCGCGATCTGATGCCGGATCTGGCGGCCCAGGGTGGTCTGGTGCCCGAGAAAATCGAGGGTGCTGCGGTACTGAAGAACGGTGACGTCCTGATCATCAACGATAACGATGGCGTGGATGACAACAGTGGCGAAACCCAGTTGCTCAATCTGGGCGATATCCTGCCCTAAGCGACAATAAGTCCAGCAACACGTCTTAAGCCCGCCTCAGAGCGGGCTTTTTTGTGCCTTTTGGTGATGTCTGTGCCGCTCTCCGGCTCCAGTTGCTATAGTACGTTCCCTGAATGACTTGATGATTCCCAAGGAGTTTTACCCTGTGAGTGAGTGGACTCGGCAGAGTTGGCGCGAGCATATAGCCCTGCAGCAACCCCAATACCCGGATAGCGGCGCGGTCAATCGCGTGGAAGAACAGTTGGCAGCGATGCCGCCCCTGGTGTTTGCCGCCGAGACGCGCGCCCTGCACGCACAGTTGGCCGAGGTTGCGGAAGGGCGCGCCTTCCTGCTTCAGGGCGGGGATTGTGCCGAGAGCTTTGCCGAATTTTCCGCCGTGAATATTCGCGACACCTTCAAGGTGATTATGCAGATGGCGATCGTACTCACCTATGCGGGGCGTTTGCCGGTCGTCAAGGTGGGCCGACTGGCAGGACAGTTTGCCAAGCCGCGCTCTGCCGATATGGAATCGCGAGACGGACAGTCGCTGCCCAGCTATCGCGGCGATATTGTCAACGATGCGGCGTTTACCGCCGCCGCGCGCGTGCCGGATCCGGAGCGCATGATTCGCGCCTACCACCAGTCTACGTCGACATTGAACCTGCTGCGCGCTTTTGCCAGCGGGGGGCTTGCCGACCTGCATCAGGTCAATCAGTGGAACCTGAGCTTTCTGGCGTCAAATCCGCTGCGCGAGCGTTATGAGGCAGTGGCGCACAGTATTCAGGACGCCCTGGCGTTTATGGAAGTCTGTGGCATTAACAGCGACAATACGCCGACCTTGCGCGAGACCCACTTATACACGTCTCACGAGGCGCTGCTGCTCAACTACGAGGAGGCGCTGACCCGCCAGGATCATCTCACTGGCGATTTCTATGATTGCTCGGCACATATGCTGTGGATTGGTGAACGCACCCGTCAGCTTGATGGCGCCCATATTGAGTTTTTCCGCGGTCTGAAAAATCCGCTGGGCGTGAAGATCGGGCCGTCAATTGAAGAGGATGAGCTGATTCGTCTCATCGATGCGATGAATCCGGAGAACATTCCGGGACGCCTGACGCTGATCAGCCGGATGGGCGGTAATACCCTCGCCGAAAAACTGCCTGCACTGGCGCGCCGGGTTCAGGCCGAAGGGCGCACGGTGGTGTGGTCCTGCGACCCGATGCATGGCAATACGGTGAAGGCGGGCAATGGCTACAAAACACGCTCGTTTGACCGCATTCTGGATGAGATTCGTCAGTTCTTTCTGGCCCTGCGCGGTGAGGGCGCACATCCCGGGGGGATTCATCTGGAGATGACCGGTCAGCACGTGACCGAGTGTGTGGGCGGGGCCTACCAAATCTCTGAAGACGACCTCAAAAAGTGTTACCAAACCCAGTGCGATCCACGCTTAAATGCCGATCAGGTACTGGAGTTGGCTTTCTGTGTTGCTGACTTCCTGCGCGAAGAAACGCGCTGAACACCACCACGATAATGGATACGACAATGACCGCTAAACGTTGCCTGTTACTGCTGCTCTGTCTGGGGCTGTGGGCCTGTGAGTCCACCTATTACAACGCCATGGAGAAAGTCGGCATTCACAAACGGGATATTATGGTCGATCGGGTAGAAGATGCCCGCGACTCCCAGCAGGATGCCCAAGAAGAATTCCGCGATGCCCTCAGCCAGTTTCGCTCGGTGGTCAGTTTTGACGGCGGTGATCTCGAAAAGCTCTACGATCGCCTGAATGCCAGCTACGAAGACAGCGCTGCTGCGGCGGACGATATCCGCGAGCGTATCGACGCCGTTGAAGGGGTGGCGGAGGCCTTGTTTGAGGAGTGGGAAGAAGAGCTTTCTCTCTACAGCAATGCTCGCTTGCGCGCAGAGAGCGCGTCGAAGCTGCGAGAAACCCAGAGTCGCTACCGCCGTTTGCGCGACAGCCTGCGCCGCTCCGAGAAAAGCCTTGATCCGGTATTGGCGACGCTGCGCGACAATGTCCTCTATTTGAAGCACAACCTCAATGCCTCGGCGATCAGCGCCATCAAGGGTGAATTGACGGTGATCGACCGTGATGTCACCGCCCTGATCGCAAGAATGGACGAGGCGATCAGCGAGTCAGAGGGCTTTATTGCGCAGTTGCGTTAGGCAGTAAAGGAATGTCCGAATTTCTAAATACTCTGTCCGTAGGGCCTCTGTCGTCCGGGAGGTCCAAGGCACTATTCTGAGCACCGTATAACGTCCCAATAACAAGGTGCAGCACTATGTCATCACCGGAACACAGCGGCGCGGAGACTCCGCTGTCTTGTGAGTACGCAATTATCGGAACAGGCTTTGCCGGCATTGGCATGGCCATCGCGCTGAAAAAGCAAGGGCGCGATGACTTCGTGATTATCGAGCGCGCAAAGGATGTCGGGGGAACCTGGCGGGATAATCATTACCCCGGCGCGGCCTGTGATGTGCCTTCACATCTCTACTCTTTTTCCTTTGAGCCCAACACCGAGTGGTCGCGGGTGTATCCCAGTCAGCCTGAGCTGCACGCCTATCTGCGTAATGTGACGGATCGCTGGACGCTACGGCCGTACATCCGCTTCGAGCAAGAGCTGCAGGAAGCCCGTTTTGACGAGGCGACACAGCGCTGGTCCATTCGCTGTAACAACGGACTGTTTCTGTCTGCGCGGGTACTGATCAGCGGCAATGGCGGGCTCGCCGAACCCAAGCTGCCGTCGATACCGGGCGTGGAGAGCTTTGCCGGGCATCATTTTCATTCTGCCAACTGGGACGACAGCTACAACCTCAAGGGCAAGCGGGTGGCGGTGATTGGCACCGGTGCCTCCGCCATTCAATTTGTGCCTGAAATCGCTGACAAACCCGATCAGCTGGACGTGTATCAGCGCAGCCCCAACTGGATTCTCCGCCGTGGAGACCGTCCCTATAAAAACTGGGAGAAATGGATTTTACGCAATGTGCCTGGCGCGCGTCTGGCGCTGCGGGCTGCCATCTACTGCTGGAACGAAATGCGGGTACTCGGGATGGTGATACACCCCTCGATCATGCGGCTGTTTGAGCGTGGGGCATTGGCACACATCCGACGTCAGGTTGCCGATCCGGCCCTGCGCGAAAAAGTGACACCGAACTATCCGATTGGCTGCAAGCGTATCCTGATTTCCAACGACTGGTATCCCGCCTTGCAAAAGCCCAATGTTGCACTGCTGACGGAGGGTATTGGCGAGATTCGTCCACACAGCATTGTCGACAGCAAGGGTGTTGAGCGCCCGGTGGATTGCCTGATTTTCGCGACCGGTTTCCACGCAACGGAGAATCCGATAGCCGGGCGTATTTTCGGGCGCAATGGTCAGAGTCTGGCCGAGGCCTGGCGCGATGGCGAAGAAGCCTATCTGGGCACCACGGTGCACGGTTTCCCCAATCTCTTCCTGATCGTTGGCCCGAATGTCACCTTGGGACATAGCTCCATGGTGTACATGATCGAGACACAGATTCAGGCGATCAGCCGCCTGCTGAATGCCAGTGAAGAGCGGGGTGGGGCCGTGCTGGAAGTGCGCGATGAGGTTCAGGCGCGCTTCAATGAACGTCTTCAAGAGCGGCTTGCCGGATCAGTTTGGGCCAGTGGCTGCAATAGCTGGTACCAGCACCGCAGCGGGAAGATTACCCAGCTTTGGCCGGACTTTACCTTCCGTTTCCGTTCAGCTCATCGCGAGTTTAACGCGGACGACTACCGCTTTTATTCTGACGCCAAATAGCGATGCGGCAGGCGGCCTGATGAAGCCTGCCGTATAGGAGTAACAATAATGATAAGTGGAAAACTGGCCGAGCTTGCGCTCACGGCCGAGCGATTTAGCTGTGGCCTACGGCGCCATCATTGCGAGGTGGACGGACACCGCTGGCACTATCTTGAGGGTGGTTCAGACACGGCGGAGACCTTGGTGCTGTTGCATGGTTTCGGCGCGGATAAAGACAACTGGAACCGCTTTGCGGGCGCTCTGCGACGCGATTACCACATTCTGGTTCCCGACCTGCCGGGCTTTGGCGAGAACGCCTGTCTGCCCGGCCAGGACTATTCTATGCGCGCGCAGGCCGAGCGCTTGCACGCCTTTCTGCAACGTCGAGGCGTCAGTCGCTGTCATCTTGCGGGAAGTTCTATGGGTGGTCACCTGTCAGCGATCTATGCCTATCTGTACCCGGAGGCTGTCATGTCGGTCGGCCTGTACAACAACGGCGGCATCAAGGCGCCACAGCCCTGCAAGATGGAGCTGGCGTTAGCTGAGGGAGAGAACCTGCTGTTGGTGACGTCCGAAAAGGACTTTGAGCGTCTGATCGCACTGGTCTGCGAGAAGAAGCCGTTTATTCCCGGCCTGGTGCGACGTCATATGGCGAGGGCCGCCATGGCAAGACGCAATTGCATCGCCGGTATTTTCACCCAGTATCAGCGGGAAATTTACGGCGGATTGGAGAGTGTCCTCGACAAGCTCAGCCAGCCGGTATGGGTGGTGTGGGGCACGCAGGACCGCGTGCTGGACGTCAGCAGTTGCGAGGTCATGAGGCCGTTACTGCCGTCAGCCGAGTTTGACATTATGGATGACACGGGGCATCTGCCCATGCTGGAACGTCCGAAGCTCTGTGCGCAGCGCTATCGGGGTTTTCTTCGTCGTCGCGCTCAGGGCTAGCGACTTTTAGCGGGTCTGGTGGCGCCGCCGAAAGCTGCCGGGGGTCTCGTCGGTCATGCGCTTGAATGCCTGCGAGAAGCTGGAACCGTCTGCGTAGCTCAGGCGCTCGGCAATCTGCTCGATACTCAGTGGCGTGCCACGCAGCAGCTCCTCAGCCAGGGTCTGGCGAATCTCATCGCTGAGCTGACGAAAGGAACTGCCTTCGGCGTCGAGCTTGCGGCGCAGTGTGCGCGATGTCATGTGCAGGGCTGACGCCACGGCTTCCATATCCATTTGCAGTGAACGCTGCTGCAGGAGCAGGTCGCGCACTTTGCCCGACAGACCGCGTCGTGCATTGCGCGTGCTCAACAATTCTCCGCATTGTTTCGCGAGTAGATTCGCGGTGCTGGCATTGCCCATCACGCGGGGAACGTCGAGCACGGTATTGGATATCTCGAAGAGATTGCTGCCGGCATTGAAGTGCAGTTTGCCGGGGAAGGCGCGCCGGTATTCCTCCAGATACGGGGGTGGTCCGTGGCGGAAACGAATTTGCTCGACAGCATCCGGTTGCCCCAGCAGCTCTCCCAGAATCACCGCGGCTGCCGCCATATCGCGTTCCAGACAAAAACGCTGAACATCCTGAGGGATACCTTCGTCGTCGAAGGCGATGGTTGTCTTTTCGCGGTCCATGGAAATATTGAACGGCGCAAAAACAAAGGTCAGTTCCTGAAAATTGCGGGCCAGCTCAATGGCCTGACGGGCATTGGGGCTGCTGGCAATGGCGAAACCCCAGATTCCGTAGGTGGAAAGCTGGTAGCGTTGCCCGGCATGTAGCGCGAGTTCGGGGTTGTTGGGAAGCGCCCGTATCAGGTTGCGGACAATCGTGAGCTCGGACTGCGCCTCGACCACGGTCTCGGGATTGTAGAGTTGCTCCTCGCTAATCCCGCTATTGTGCAGCAGTTGCTGGCGAGAGACACCGCGCTCCTCTCCGAGCGCAACCAGCAATTGGGCACTCATTACACTGCGGCAGAAATCCCAGCGATACATGTGTCTCGGCTCCTTTGCTTATTACTGTTATGCGTCTTGCAGAGCGCGGCTATCATAAACTGGCGGCAATCAGCGGCGAAATGTACCGAACTGGCGGCGTCCGCGTGCTGTGATCATCCCCGCAAGGCGACAAAGTTGTCCGTAGATTGCGACAAATGTCCGAAAATCTCAATTGTTTGTGCTGTAAACTTTACTCGCTGCGCCTTACCCGCGTCGGCATAAAACAATGATAACGATGTTGTCGGTCTCCCTGCCGACGCAATCAAATGGAGTGGCATCTATGTTGTTCTACTCATCGGCCATGCGCCGACTTTTCGCTCGTTCAAGTTTGGCGATTGCTGTCAGCGCAGCATGCGCCGCCAATGCGGCTCCGGTACTGGAAGAAGTGCTGGTAACCGCGCAGAAACGCGCCCAGAGCGCCCAGGATATCCCTGTTGCGGTTACCGGCCTGGGTGGCGATCAGCTCGACAAACTGGGTTTTGAAAATGCCACCGATGTCTCGGCGCAAGTGCCGAACATGCAGGTGAGCGGCCCCTACGGCGATGTGCAGCCGATCTTCTCGATTCGCGGCGTCAGCATGTCGGATTACAGCTCCAACCAAGCCAGCCCGATTGGTGTGTATGTCGACGAAGCCTATCTCGGCCCGGTATACAGCCACGGTGCCAACTTTTTTGATGTAGAGCGGCTGGAAGTCCTGCGTGGCCCGCAGGGGACGCTGTACGGCAAGAACACCACGGGTGGTGCCATCAATATCATTACCCGTACCCCCGGCTTTGATGAAGGCCCCAGTGCCTATGTCAAACTCGGTGCGGGCAAATACGGTGCCACCACTGCCGAGGCGGCAGGTGAGATGGAATTGATTCCCGGCGTGTTGTCCGGTCGTCTCGCCGCCAGTGCCAAACGCAATGACGGCTACGTAGAAATCGTGGGCAAAGACGCCAACGGCGCGCAGACGGATTTTCTCGGTGGGCGCATGGTATTGAATTGGCGCATCAATGAATCCTGGGACGCGGTACTGCGCTATACCAAGTCCGGCAACGATTCGCTGAGCACACCGCCGCGCAATGAACCGCGTACCGATGTGCGGGGTCCGCTGCAAGGCGACTCCAACGGCTATATCGACTATATCGGCTATTCCCGCCCCAGCCGTGGTTTGGACTTCCATGAAACGGAAGCCAACCGTGTTGGCGCGCTGGTGACCAATACCGATCTGGCGGTGTTGACGGTGAACTACAACGCCGACAACTACACCCTGACCTCCGTCACCTCTTACCTGGATGCCGACTACTCTCAGGCGGCGGATACCGATGGCAGCCCCAATGGCCTGCTGGAAATTACCTGGGGTTCCGACTCGATCAGCTACAGTCAGGACCTGCGCTTCACGTCGAACTTCGACGGCATGTTCAACATTATTGCTGGTGTCTTCTACAGTGAAGAAACCATGGATATGAACAACCTCTACGATATTTACGACCAGATCCCCGATCTGCGCGTAGGCGTCTCCAGACCGGACAATATCCCAATCTTCCCGTATCTGCTGGACTTCGGTCAGTTGGATCAGCGCATGATTACCGAGAAGACCAGCGCAGCGGCATATACCCAGATGCGCTTCGACTTCACGGCCAACTTCGGTATGGATCTCGGCCTGCGTTATACCCGTGACGAGAACCGCCTGACCTACCTGAATATTTCTCGTCTGACCAACGACGGAGAGCCTGTTGGCTCCTACGTGCCGGGCAATAATACCGGTGTCGACAATGGCTGGATTACGCTGCCGCTGACGATTACCGACCTGCAGGATCTGCTGTCTGATCCGTTGGGTTCGCTGGCTGAGCTGCTGCAAGTCGGCTACACTCACGGTCCCTACACGACCGCGTCGGCCAAACAGCTTGAGGCCGTCGAGAACGAGTGGACCGGGAAACTCGGTCTGGACTATCGCTTCAACGACGAGTGGATGGTGTACACCAGCATCAGCCGCGGTTATCGCAGTGGCAGCTTCAACGGTGGCGTGTATTACGAGGAGCGCCCCCTGGAAACCGCCTATGCGGCGCCGGAATACATCGATGCCTACGAAGTGGGCTTCAAGGCCGACCTGTTTGAAAACAGCATGCGTTTGAACGTGGCTGCGTTCCTCTACGACTACACCGATCAGCAGTTCATTAACGTGGTGAACCTGTCGAACTTCCTCGAGAATGCCGGCGGTTCAAGCATTCAAGGGGTCGAAGCCGAGTTGTGGGCGCGCGTGACCGAGCGTTTGACCTTGCAGCTGGCGGTTGGCTATCTCGAGACGGAGTACTCGGAGTTGACGCTGGCGAATACCGAAACCATTGCCGACACCGACGATACGGTTGATCTGGCTGGCAACGAGCTGATTTCTGCGCCGAAGTGGAACTACAGCATCTCTGCCGACTACGATCTGCTGGTATTGGAGTCGGGCTATCTGAGTCTGAACGTGAACGCCAACTTCCAGGACGATCAGTGGTACAGCGCGTACAACGACGACAATGGCTATGGAGAGATCGGTCAGGATGCCTACTGGCTCTACAATGCGCGACTGAGCTGGTATGCCAGCGATGACAGTTACAGCATCTCTCTCTGGGGCAAGAACCTCGCTGATGAGGAGTACGATGTCTACGCCATCAACCTGCAGGCCGGTTTTGGCTTTGACCAGTACTTGGCTGGCGAGCCCCGCAGCTACGGTGCAGAGGTCACTCTGCGCTTCTGATTCACCCGGATCGCTCTTTGCAATAACACTTCAGGCCCGCCAATTGGCGGGCTTTTTTGTGTCTGTGACGATGCGGCGGCTTCAAGTGATGTTAGAACCAGCCTCGGATCCCGATAAGCCACTGCTCGCTCTGCGCTGTTTCCGCAAAATCGCGCTGGTCCCCCAGCGTTCGGTGCCACGCCAGTCCAACCGCAGCGCTGTCTCCACCTCTGCCAGTCCGCTACCCAGCGAGCGCTCGCGATCCGTCTCGCTGTGGGCGATAAGGGTGATTTCCGGCTCCAGAATCCACTGCTGCGTGAATCGCAGTTCGTAGCCCAGCTCAATTTCCGCCGTCACCATGCCGTCGTCATCAACAAACAGTGCCGCGTCAGTTTCGACATTGAACGGGGCGAGCCCCTGCACACCGAGCACCAGGGCGTTGTTAGCGTCTCCGTCATCAATATGGCGGCGCAGTCCGGTTTGAAGATCCCAGAACGGGGCGATCGCGCGGCTATACAGCAGTTGCAGCGCGGCTTCGTCGGTACTGCCCGCCTCGGCGCTGCGCTCCAGCTTGACCCAGAGTTTGTCGATATCGTGGCCCAGCCAGGCCTCCATATCTACTGCACTTTCGCGCTGGTCGCTGCGACGTTCCAGTTCGTTGATGATTACGCTGCCAAGCATCGGGTCGGCTTTGCCACCCGCCAGTGCGGTATTGCCCAGGCAGCTGCCGAGTAAAAGAATGGTTGCCTTTTTCATGCGGCACCTCCAATCACTCGCACCTCGCGAAACATGCCGGGCATGTGGAAACTCAGGTGGCAGTGATAGGCCCAGCGGCCGACCGCATCGGCGCTGACCAGATAGCTGATTTTGGAGCCGGGCTGCACAATGATCGTATGCTTGCGTGGAATACGCAGCGGCTCACCGGTTTCCAGTTCGCTCCACAATCCGTGTAAATGAATGGGGTGAGTCATCATGGTGTCGTTAATCAATACGATGCGCAGGCGCTCACCGAAGCGCAGCAGAATCGGTTCGGCATCGTCGAACATTACGCCGTCCATCGACCACATATAGCGGCTCATATTACCGGTCAGATGGATTGCCAATTCCCGCTCCGGGTCGCGGCGATCCAGTGTTTTACCGAGATTGAACAGCTGACTGTATCGCAGCACTCGGCGACCGTAGCGCTGTGCGTGCTCGCGCAGTCCAATGCCGGGATCGTCGAGGCCATTGGTGGGCATCTGCGCCTGCATATCCACGCCCGGGTTGTTTTCACTGGCAGGGTGACTAATTACCGCGCGGCTGCCAGCGCCTGCAGGGGCAATCGGCGCATCTGAGGGCACGGTCCGGCTGTGCATGCCGTGGTGACGGTGATCCATCTCCGCTGGCGGCCTGTGTCCGGCATGGCTGTCCCTGTCGCGCGACATGTCGCGTTGGTCCATCTTTCCGTGGTTCATACTGCCGTGGTCCATATCACCCGGCGGTGTGGCGGGATTGGGTGTATGACCCGCATGTGCCGCCCCGGCCATCGCCATTGCGCTGTGGTCCATGCCCATGTCGCGGTGATGTAACCGCGGGGCGTGATCCATGGCGGGAATCTCGGCCTGCCACTCACTGTTGGGGCTGAGTGTGGCGCAGGCGTAGCCGCTGCGATCGATACTCTGGGCAAACAAGGTGTAAGCGCGATCGGCACTGGGGCGAACCAGAACATCGTAGGTTTCCGCTGGTGCAATACGGAATTCGTCTACGGTGACCAGCTCGACATTCTGCCCGTCGGCAGCGACTACGGTCATTTCCAGGCCGGGAATGCGCAGGTCGAACAGCGTCATTGCCGCCGCATTGATAATGCGCAGGCGGACCGTTTCCCCTGCCTTGAACAGCGCGCGCCAATTGTCATCGGGGCTGTGGCCGTTGACCAGAAAGGTGTAGGCCAGACCGTTGATATCGGCGATATCGCTGTCACTCATGCGCATGCGATTCCACATCGCGCGATCCTGCCAGGTAGCACTCAAGCCCTTCTCCCGCAGGTCTTGCCACAGATCGCCCACGGTGCGCTCGCGGCGGTTGTAATAGTGACTCTGCTTTTTCAGCCGGGCATACAGGGCTTCCGGTGCCTGATCGGTCCAGTCTGACAGCACCACCACATGCTCGCGGTCAGCCTGTACCGGGTCGGGTTCTGCCGGATCGATAACAATGGCGCCGTAGACGCCCGTCTGCTCCTGAAAGCCCGAATGGCTGTGATACCAGTAGGTGCCGCTTTGCTGCACATCAAATGTGTAGTCGTAGTAGCTGCCGGGCTTTATTCCGGCGAAGCTCATACCCGGCACACCGTCCATATTGCTGGGCAAAATCATACCGTGCCAGTGAATCGAGCTGTCGGCTGCAAGATGGTTGTGTACCCGAAGATGCACGCGCTCGCCTTCTTTCCAGCGCAGGGTCGGAGCGGGAAGCGAGTTGTTGACGACGGTTGCCAGCGCGTCGCGCCCGGTAATGTTCACCGACTGGTAAGCAATATGCAGATCGAAGCGTTGACCGCGCAGCTCGGGTACCTGGCCGGGCTGGCGCTGTGGCGAGCGCGCCAGCACGCTGCCCGGAGACAGGCCAAGCAAGGCCGCGCCCGCCGCCGCGCCGGTAACAAAGCGGCGGCGGGGCAGGGGAGTCGAGAGTATCTTGCTCATGATCCCTCCTATGGCTGCAGCTCGGTAATGCGTTCGTAAACGCGGTGCTGGCCATCTTTGCTGAGCAGAATGACGGCGTAGGGATCCAGACGTTCGCCCATTTCCATGCCGGGGCTGCCAATGGGCATGCCGGGTACACTCAGCCCATACGCGCCCTCGGGCGGGGCTGCCAGAAAGCGCCCGATGGTGGCGGCAGGGACGTGACCTTCAAAGACATAGCCGTCGATCGTCCCGGTATGGCAGGACTGCAGCTCATTGGGGATACCCAGTTGCGTCTTGATGGTATGCATGTCCTGACGGTTATGCAGTTCAGTCGCAACGCCCGCACGATTGATATGTTCGGCCCAGGCCGTACAGCAGCCGCAAGTCGGACTTTTATACACGGTCATGCTGGTGGTCTCGGCCAGCGAGGTATTGGCTGCCCAAAGGCATAGCAGGGCAATGAGGAATCTCGGTAGTCGTGTCATGGTATTTCACCTGTGTTGAAGCGATATGTTGGTTTTGCGCTCAGGGCGCGGGCAATCAACCAAACAGGTGAATAGGCGGCCTCAGTCGGCGAGTCGGGGGGACATGCTTCAGGGCATCTGGCGGGCGGTTGAACTTCGCCTGAATGACCGCCTGCCCGGGAATTGTCATCGATGACAGCAAGCTCAATTGACAGCCGATACTGCACTGACAGTTGTCTTCACAGCAGCTGTTGTCCTGAGTGTGCTCTGAACTGTGGGGCGCCATAGCGTGAGACATTGTTCCATCGCAGCAATCGTGTGCGCTGGCCGCATGCGTATCGCCCATCCTCATCGCGGATGCCGGTGCCTCGTCATGGGCATGCATAACATGTGCGTGACTCGCAGGCACCAGCGCCGCCAGTAGGGGCTGGCAGAGCAGAAGCAAGATACTGAGCAGGGCGATACGAGGCATTGTGAAAGTATACGTCAGCAGCAAAAAAATAGTTGCGAATCGAGTGCCGAGTGTAGGCCTTGAGTCCACTTCAGGGTCAAGTCCTGTTTTCTACTGGTTTTTGTCGCGCAATTACGGCAGCGTTACCGCTCGTCAAAACAATAACAGATAAGGTTGATTGAGATGCGCATTTTACTGCTGATTCCCCTATTGCTACTGGTGGCGTGCTGGGAGCGACCGCGCCTGATCAGCGACTGCGAAGACGTGGGGGATCGCCTTGCGCTCTGTGGTTGGCAGAAGCCCGAAGACATGGAAGTACTGGGGGATCGTCAGACATTAATCGTGAGTGAAATGGAAGCCCACGGCAGCGGCAAGCCCGGTGCGCTGGCGCTGTTCGATACCGGGAGCGGGGAAAAGCGTCGCATCGACCTTGGACTGGCGGTGAAGACGCCCAGCGAACCCTGGGGGAGTGCGGAATGCTCCGCGCCCGATATCCATCATTTTGCCCCTCACGGTATTTCCCTCTCCGAGCGCCCTGATGGCCGACAGCAGCTGCTGGTCATCAATCATGGCGGCCGGGAATCCATTGAATTTTTCGAAATCGAGGGTAGAGGCTTGCAAAGCCAGTTGCGCTGGCAGGGCTGTGTTATTCCTCCTGAGGGCAGCAATCTCAACGATGTTGTCGCGTTGCCGGAGGGCGGTTTTATGGCCAGCCATATGTACCCCCGTGGCGACACCCCTGTGGGTGAATTGGGGTGGCAGGAAATCACCGCGCTTGCAGGCTTCAACCCGGGCCGCATTCTCCATTGGGATGGACAGGATTTCAGTGAACTGCCCAACTTCAAGGGTGACTACCCGAATGGCATACAGCTGTCAGCCGATGGCAAAAGCCTGTTCATCAACCTGTGGGCGGGCTCGCGTGTACAGAAGCTCGATCGCTTCACGGGTGAGCTTTTGGGCGAAGCGGAAGTGAAGAGCCCCGACAACAGCGAGTGGGATGCCAGCGGCAAACTGCTGATTGCCAGCCACGACCTGAGTCTATGGGACTTTGTTATCTGCCTAGGGGCCGAGCAGGGGGCTTGTCCGGCCAAGTTCCGTATTGTGCGACTTGATCCGGAAACCATGCAGACCGAGGTCGTCCTCACCCAGCAGGGCGCGCCGATGGGAGCGGGAACGGTTGCTCAGCAGGTGGGAGATCGCCTTTACATCGGCTCCTTCATCGGCGACCGGATGATGAGCGTCCCGTACGTGGCCAAGTAGCGGGCCGCATTGCTCAAATCTCGTACAAGGCGAGGATTTTTAAGCTTTTTTTAAAAAATGCGTTGACAGCAAAATGGCCCTTGAATATAGTACGCCACCTCGACGCGCTCGTAGCTCAGCTGGATAGAGTACCTGGCTACGAACCAGGCGGTCGGAGGTTCGAATCCTCCCGAGCGCGCCACTATTTAAAAACCCGGCCTTGTGCCGGGTTTTTTTATGGCTGAATACTTCTCTCTCCTTACGTCCATCCTGATGTATGACCCGCACGGACATTTCTCGCGATCGGGCCGCAATCATATTGGCAAGCCCCTGTGATTTGTCACTGTTCCCAAGTCATGATTGTTGCTTGCCGACTGTCGAATTGTGACGCATAAGAATTGACCGATTGTCGATGGCATCGGACACTAGGGTGCTTTGGGTAATTCCCATTATCTTGGAGACTAAGGATGGTATTTCTAGCAAACACGAAGACACCGTTGTCGCTGCGTCATGACGACAAAAAGACTATTTTGAAAAGTACTTTCGCGATGCGGCGGCTCGCGACAGCATCGAGAGCGGCAGTATTGGGCCTGTGTCTTGCTCAGGCGGGTATGGCAAATGCCGCAAGCAGTGGTTGGCAAGTGAACTACAGTGGTGACCTGAATGGTTCAGTCGGCGGCGGCATTGTGGTGCCCGGCGGGACACCGATGGTGTCGATGGTTCGCGGTGCCAGCATGTCGAAAGACATGAAATCAATGGGAACTGCAGAGTTATCGGCGAGTATCATGTCACTACCCGGGCAGGCGCCGTCGCTTAAGCAGCTCGATGTCACGCTTGAAGACGGTACGTCCTGTCGCTTGCAGGGAGATGGCAGCGAAGCCGTCACCGTAAACAGTTTGGACCGTAAAACTTATGACGTCGCAATGGCGGCAACGTTGTCTTGCGCTGGTGGTAAGACGGTGAAGGTCGACGTTACTGCCAGAAAGTAACAGCTTCTCAAAAAACGTCAGGGCGTGACCGAGGTTGCATCCTGACGTTCCCTAGCGGGACCTACCAATCCACACTCACACTGGCAAACACACTGCGTCCCGGATTCTGGCTGGGGTTGTAGGTGCCGGGGAACAGCGCCGTATCAATGACCTGATTCAGACGGCGTTCGTCCGTGAGATTTTTGCCACCGATAGTCAGTGCCCAGCCCTGCAGGGCATGACGCAGGGAGATATTCCCGGCGTACTGGGTGGTGTCGGGAATCTCTGTGTTGGGGTCGAGGTCGGTGTCGGTGAAGTGTTCGCTGCGGTACTGGATATTCAAGGTCGCTTTCAGTTGCAGATTGCCGAAACTGTATTCCAATGACGGGCTCAGGGTGGCGCTGACTTCCGGTGCAAAGGCGAGGGTTTTTCCGCTCAGGTCCTGCTGGGCACCCATGCCCATTGTGATCGGTGCCGGGGCTGAGTCGTAGTCTTTGTAGCGGGCGCGCAGGTAGCCAATGGAGGCATCGATGCTCAGCGGTGTGTAGGGTGTCAGCCATTGAATGTCAGTTTCCAGACCTTCTGAGTAGGCGGCAGCGGCGTTATTGACGTCGAAGAACAGGCCGTTAAAGGCGAGCACTTGCAGGTCGTCGAAATCCATGCGGTACAAGGTGGCGTTAAATTTGAGGGTGTTGTCCAGCAGTTGGCTGCGCATCCCCAGCTCGATGGAGCGCGCCTGCTCCGGCTCGTATTCCAGGCCTTCGCCGGAGAAGGAGATGGCGTTTACGCCCCCGCTTTTGAAACCCATGGAGGCGGCGGCGTAAAAGGAAATGGCATCGGTGAGGTAATAGCTGAGCGACAGCTTGGGTGACAGCTTGCTCTCTTTGCGCTCAATGGTGCCCGGTGCGTAATCCTGGCCGCCGACCAGCGTGGCCGTCAGGCAGGGCAGTAGCCCTTTATTGGTACAGACTGCGGTGCCGGTGGGCGTGGATTTCTTGGTTTCCGAGTTGTAGCGCAGCCCCGGTGTCAGTACCCACTTGTCGGTAATGTCCCAGGATACCTGACCGAACAGGGCGACAGCTTCCGTGTCCTGAAAGTAGTCGAAGCGGTAGTAGTCGGTTTCATTAATCAGGTCTGTCAGCGGCGGAACGAGGCCACCGAGCAACCCGCCCAGTGGATTGCCGGGCACATCCAGGCTGCCGGTCAGCATTTGCTGGGCGTCCTTGGTGACCAGGTAGGAGGCGATGTCCTGACCCACGATAATATCGGCGATGATATTGAAGTCGGACTGAAAGTAGTAGGCACCGGCAATAAACTCGACGCTCTGCCCGAGCCCGAACAGGCTATCGGCGCTGCCACTGAAACGCCATTCCAGCGAGGTTTGGCGGTAGTCGTCCACTTCGTCCAAATTCAGCAGATCGGCAGGGGAGACATCGAGATCCTGACTTTGCTCCACGTCCAGCCATGACACCGCCGCGATAATGGTTGTGTCCAGCGCATTCAAGCCACCGACGGGGCCGATATCCCAATTTGCTTTCAGGCTCAGAGTATCGGAGCCCTGATAGAGCGTACCGGGTTCGCTGAAACTGGTCTGGAAGTCATAGGGATCGTCTTCGATCTCGGGGTCGAAGTTCTGCAGGTAGTCCCGCGTATCCTGATCCAGCGCCATCAACTGCCGGGGCCAGAAGTTGACGTGGGTATCGGATTGCTGGGCAAGCAGCTCCAGGCTGAGATCATCGCGGGGTTGCCACTCCAGTTTCAGACGCCAGGCCTGCTGATCGCGGTCGTCTTCTTTACGGTCCAAAAAGGTGTTTTCCAGTCGCCCATCGCGCTGCCAGTCCAGCACGGCGATGCGCAGGCCGAGGCTGGGCGAGAGGCGGTAGCCGAGTGCCGCTTCAAGCCGTTGTTCGCCGTATTCTTCGTGTTTATAGGCCAGTCTGCCTTCACTGCCGACGTTGGCCGGTGCGCCGCGGCTGGCGACGTTGAAGACCCCGGCAATGGTGTTTTTGCCGAATAGCGTGCCCTGGGGGCCGCGCAACACTTCCACGCGATCGAGGTCGTACATCGATTCGCTGAAATACGAGGGACGGCCGAAGAAGACTTCGTCCTGCGCCAGCCCTACGGCGGGCTCAAAGCTGGGGTTGAAGCTGTTGGTGCCGAAGCCGCGGATAAACACCTGCGGCGAGGAGGGACTGGTAAATTCCACCCGCACATTGGGCACGTAGGTGGAGACTTCCACGAGGTCTCCTATCGCATTCTCCTGCATGAAATCGCCGGACAGGGCGCTGATGGAGATGGGCACATCCTGCAGGCTCTGCTGGGATTTCTGGGCGGTCACCACCACTTCTTCGATGACGCGTGCGGGTTTATTCGGCTGTGCCAGCGCCGTGCCGGACAGCGCCAGGGTGGCAACGGCCAGACTCGCCGGCACCTGTCTCAGGCGCGAGGCGCGATGGGCGGTATTCTTAGTCATGGCGTACTCCTTATTGTTGTTATCGGCCTGCGCTTACAGCGTGGTGATGATGAGCAGGGCGCCCGTCAGTAATAGCAGGGTATAGACCAGTTGCTTGAATCGGTTCTCGTTGACCCGGTGATGCAGAAATTCGCCAATCACTACACCGGCCAGCAGCACTGGCAGCATCATGCCAATGCGGGGCAGTGCTGGTAGCAGGCTGCCATCGAGTGCAAAGACCACTGTCAGCAGGCCGTTCAGGCTCAGCCAGACGCTGATGAGCGTGGCGCGAAAGGCCGATTTCGACAGTTGCGTGCCGGTCAGCGCGTAGACCAGCAGCGGTCCGCCCGAGGCGAACAGGCCGTGGGTGATGCCCGCGATCAACATCCAGCTACGGGTCCACCCGCTGCCGTGCTGACTGACCTTTAATCCCCGGATGCTGCGCCACAGTTCTCTAGCCGCAAACCAGATAACCAAGGCGCCAAACAGGATTTGCAGGGTGTTGTCACCCAGTGCCGGGCGCAGCAGATAGCCCAGCAGTGTGCCGCCCACCATCAATGGCAGAATCATTTTCAGCAGGGTCGGCCAGTGAATATGCTGGCGGTGGCGAATGGCGAGATAGCTGGTCATACAGATGTTCAGCGGCACCAGTACCGGTAGCATGGCGTCTATTGGCAGCAGCAGGGCGCCCAGTGAAAGCGCAATGACAATGCTGCCAAAGCCGGTAATGGCCTCGATGCCAAAGGCGATAAAAATACACAGGCCCAGCCACATCCATGGGTCCATTGTGGTCTCCAAGCTCAAATCTGTTGCAATTCCACCGCAAACTTGCGGCGCATCAGGGTGTGAAACAGTCCGGGGGCCAGTCGCCACAACAGGCTTGCCAGCCAGATTCCCCGGTGCGGAAAGAGCTGAGCCTGACCGCGATCCATGGCGCGCAGAATCGCCGTCGCCAGCGGGGCGGCTTCGCCTATGCCACCGATGGTGGAGCGGGCGTGTTGCGCTTTGCCGCCATCGGCGCCCAAGGCATTCTGCTCAATGGAGGTGTTCACAAAAGCGGGGTAGACCATCAACACCTTGACGCCATTGTCTTTCTCTTCCGCGCGCAGCACTTCAAAGAACTGTCCCAGCGCCGATTTGGCGCTGCAGTACGCCGCCCGGCCCAGCACCGGCATCCAGCCCGCCATTGAACCGATATTGATAATGCAGCCGCGCTGTTGGCGCAGTGCGGGAAGCAGGCCGACCGCCAGCTCAACCGGTGCCTGCCAGTCGATGGCCATGACCTTGCGAAACACTTTGGGGTCGGTATTGCCTGCCAGTGAGCGATGGGTGATCCCCGCGTTATTGATCAGTACATCCAGTTGCGGCAGCTGCTGTGCTGCGTCGAGGGTGGCGGCAATGCCGCTGGCTTCGGACAGATCCGCCACGCAGCTCAACACCCGCGTCGGATCATTGAGTGTGGCCTCGCGCTGCGTGAGCAACGCGGCATTGCGATCGACCAGCAGCAGCCGGTCGCCCCGCGCGAAACACTGCTGCGCCAGTTCCCAGCCCAGTCCGCTGGCGGCGCCGGTAATGAGGACGGATTTCGTCGGCGCTGTCATCGAAACGGCCATCAGAGTTGTCCTCGCTGGCGGGCGTGATCTAGAAACAGTTCGAAGGTTTGCGCGGAACTCAGTTGTGGCTGGTAACCGAATTCTTCTTTGAGTCGGCGGTTACTCAGTACCGGGCGGTAGCGCAGAAACTTGACCTGCACCGCAGAATAACGGCTCAGGCGCAGTGCGTGGCCAACCGTCAGCGCGGCGCGAATCAGTCCGGCCGGTAAATTAATCAGGGGCTTGCGCAGTCGCTGAGCGACTTCGCTGATGGTCAGCGCGCCGTCGCCCGCAAGGTTGTAGATGCCCTCGCGATGTTCCCGCAGACCTTTTTCGATCACGGCGACCAGGTCTTCGTCCCAGATAAACACGAAGGGCGATCGGGAACCGCGAATGCCCAGTACCCGTTTTTTCTCGAACAGATTGGTAATCTGATTGCGGGTGTTTTTGCCGAGTACGGTGCCGGGGCGCAGCACCAGTTGCTTCAGTTCCGGATGCGCTTGGCGAACCTCGGCCAGATACTGCTCCACCAGATATTTGTGCCAGGAATAGGGGATTTCGCGATTGCCGCGCAGGGCGTCCTGTTCATCCAGCCATTCCGGTGAATCGGGGTGATAGCCGTAGGCGGCGCCGGAGCTGGTGACAATCAACTGACTGACACCATTGGCAAGACAGGCTTCGACCACATTGCGAGTGCCGTTCACGTCGATATCGTAGTCGCGCTGTTCGTCGCCACTGCTTTCCAGCACCGAGGCGAGATGAACGACCTGAGTCACACCATATTCGCGAATAATATTCGTCAGCACGGCGTCGCGAATATCGCAGCAAATGACTTTGCCATAGGCCTGTTGTGGTTCGCGGATATCCACGCCCACCACGGTGTGCGTTTTACTCAGGCGCTCGGCCAGTTTGCTGCCTATATAACCGGCGGCACCGGTAATCAAGATGACGTCAGACATGTCGCCTCCGCAGTTTTTGACCAGTAGAGCGCGAGCAGCAGGCCGACCAGCAGATGCCAGAAGCTCCAGAACCCGGCAATCAGCATCATGCCGCCAGCGTTGGGGAAGAAGGTAAATATGATCGACAGCCCCAGCGCGGAATTCTGAATGCCGACTTCCATGGTGACGGCGCGGCGCTCGTTTTGAGGCAGGCGAGCGGTGCGGCTGGCAAGATCGCCGAGCAGCAGAGCGCCGAGGTTTTGCAGGGCGACAAAGATTAGTATCTCGTCGGCGTACTCCGCCGCTGCCTGCTGATTGTTGATAAAGGCAATCGCGACAAACACCACGAAGACCATAAGCGTGACGACGCGCATCGGTTTCTCCGCACGCTCGGCCCACTGCGGGTGGCGCTTGCCCACGGCCATACCCAGCAGCATGGGAATCACCAGTACCAAGGCGACCAGCGTGAGTATGCTGAGCGGCTCGAGGGAAATATCCTGTAACAGTGGCCGGGTAAGCGGGTTGAGGTAGCCGTAAAGCGCAAAATTCAGCGGTGTCATGACGATGGCCGCCAGGCTGGAGACCGCCGTCATACTGATCGACACCGGCACACTGGCGCGGCCGATCCAGGTCATGATGTTGGAGAAGGTGCCGCCGGGACAGGAGGCGATCAGGATCATCCCCAGTGCCAGTTCCGGTTCAACCCCGAACCACCAGGTCAGGAGGCCGGTGGCTGCGGGCAACAGCAGGAATTGCGCAATCAGACCAGCGACGGGGGCTTTGGGTTTGCGAATGACCCGCAACAGGTCTTCACCTTTCAGTCCCATGGACACGCCAAAGATCATGCCGGCGAGAATGCCGTTGAGAACGATCAGGTTCTGGGTGCTGAAACTGATGGGAACCGATTCATACATAACAGCGTCTCTCGCGTCTGGGCAGGGTTAAACTGCGTTTGCCGAGCGCGATGTGCGGTTATCCAGATCTGCCCTCAGCGAGGCCGTGTGTTGCTTCAGCGCTTTGCGATAGCTGTCCTTGTGAACGTAGTAAGCCATGCGCTCCAGCTTGAGATAGTTATAGCCGCCATCCAGGCGTTCGCCACCAAACTGGCGAATGCGGCTTTGCAGCGCGGCGGCAGAGGCTTTGCCGTCGCGCAGTTGGCGAATATACAGCGCAACCATTTCCGCCTGTTCATTGCGACCTTCCCATCCGAGGCCGGTGGCTTCAATCATGCCCATCAGAAACAGATTGTCGCGCTGCGGATGAAAGCAGTTCAGGTAGAGCGACGGCGCATCGCCATCGCGCCAATTGAGCAGGGCTTTGTCGATAAACGGATAATGCAGAAGGTAGCCGGTAGCCATCAGAATCAGGTCGTAGTCCTGCTGGTGGCCGTCGCTGAAGGTGACGGTTTTGCCGTTTACGCTGTCGATGCCCGAGCGTGCCCGGATATCGCCATGACCGAGGTGGTGCAATACCAAGGAATTGATGACCGGATGAGACTCATACATTTTGTAGTCGGGGTCGGGCAGGCCGTAGTCTGAGGGCTTGCCCACCACCATGCGTACCATGGCCGCATCGACTTTCTGTTTCATGGCGCGTGGCAGCGGTGTTTTGCCGCCCAGCGTGTCGGTGGGGCGGCCCGCAATAAACTTCGGCAGGAAGTAGTAACCGCGGCGCACGGAAATATCCACGCTGCTTGCACGGTGCACCGCATCGACCGCGATATCGCAGGCGGAATTTCCGCAGCCCACCACCAGCACGCGTTTGTTCGCAAAGACGTCGGCGCTGCAATACTGCGCCGAATGCATCAGTTCGCCCTCGAACTCACCGGGTAGGCTCGGCATATTGGGCTCATGCAGCGTGCCATTGGCGATCAGCACGCCATCAAAAGTCTCGGTTTTTTCAATGCCGTCTTTTGCGGAAGTCAGCGACCAGCTGCCATCGTCGTTGGGCGCCACAGACAGGACGCGGGTGTTAAAACGGTAGTCGGCATAGAGATCAAAATGTTTGGCGTAATCGCGAAAGTACTGACGCAGCTCGCTGTGATGGGGGTAGGGTGCACCATCTCCCATGGGAAATTCCGCGTATTCCGTCATTCGCCGCGACGAGATCAAATGGGCCGATTCGTACATGGTGCTGTGGGGGTTGTCGATATCCCAGAGACCGCCCACATCGGCGTGCAGCTCAAAGCCGACAAAGGGAATATGGTATTTCTTCAGATTGCGAGCGGTGGCAAGCCCCATTGGGCCTGCGCCAATAACGGCGTACATGCTGTCGACTCCGGGCAAGTTGTTATGCTTTTATGTCTCGGTTAGCGCGAGAATAAGAATACGCATTCCCGGCAGCCCTGTGATGGCTTATTCGGGACGCAGTAAGGGCGATTCAGGACAATGTTAGAACAGACATCAGTCACTCTGTCGTATACCCAGGGCATTCTGCAGGCGGCGGAACGCAACGGGATTTGTCTGCCGTCTGACTTATGTCAGCAGGCGACGGCCCAGGGGCGAACGCCCATGCATATTCAGGACGAGGTGTGGGAGCACTACTGCGCAGCGGCCGACGACTCGCTGGCGGGACTGCGGCTGGGTCTGAATCTTCAGGTTGGCCATCTGGATCTGGTCGGCATGTTGCTGATGAGTTGCGAAACGCAGGGGGAAGCACTGGACCTGCTGCTGGAGTATCACCCCATTGTTGGTGAGGGCGGCGACTTCTCTCTTCGTCACCGCGGACAACACTGCCTGTTGAGTTACGAACCCCACTACCAGATTCGCCAACGCGAGCGCGTCGACGCCGTGCTGGCCTGTGTGCTGAATATGGCGCGTTGGGTGACGGGCGGACATTTTGAAGCCGAGGCCCTGCAGCTGACGATGCCGGAGCCGCCAGCGGAAGAGAAAGCCCTCTACGAAAATTTGCTGGAGGTGCCGGTGAAGTTCGACCAGGACGGCAACGCACTGGTATTTGCTCCCGGCTTGCAAGCCACACCGCTGATACAGGCAAATAAAGCCATGCGTGATCAACTGCGATTGCTGGCCGATCAGATGCTGGCGGAGCTGGAGCGCATCGGCCTGAGCGCACAGGTCCAGAACCTGATTCGCGAGCAGCCCCGATGGGGTAAAGAGCGCATCGCCGAGCAGTTGGGGATGAGCGGTCGCCATCTTGTGCGAAAACTGCAGGAGGAGGGCACCACCTTCAAACTGCTGCGCAGTCGCCTGCTGCAGAAGATGGCAGAGGAACAGTTACTGGCGGGAGAGCCGGTCAGCGATGTCGCGTCGGCATTGGGTTTTTCCGATGAAAGTGCCTTCAGCAAAGCCTTCAAACGCTGGGCGGGGATGACGCCTGCGCAGTTTCGCTGCTGAATGCGGGTGATGGCGCTTATCGACAATCGAAAAGGAGGCGCCGGGTTTTCCGGACACCTCCTTTCTTTCAAGCACCGCAGATGCTTACTTGACGTCGGTCAGTCTCAGGTAGGGGCGCAGTTCATCCCAGCCCTGCGGGAACAGGTCTTTCGCCTCGTCGTTGCTGATGCTGGGCGGAATGATGACCTTGCCACCTGGAGTCCAGTCTGCCGGGGTGGCAATGCGCTTGGCATCGCTCAGTTGCAGCGAGTCGATGACCCGAAGAATTTCCGTGAAGTTGCGACCGACGCTCATCGGGTAGGTCATGGTCAGGCGGATTTTCTTATTGGGGTCGATGATAAACACCGAACGCACCGCGGCAGTTTCGCTTTCACCGGGGTGGATCATTTCGTACATCTGCGCGATTTTATGATCTTTGTCGGCGACGATCGGGAAACGCAGGCTGGTGTTCTGCGTGTCGTTCACGTCTTCGATCCATTTCAGGTGTTCTTCCACTGAGTCGGTAGACAGGCCCAGCGGTTTGACATTGCGGGCTTCAAACTCGCCGGAAAGCTGCGCTGTGCGGCCCATTTCCGTGGTGCAGACCGGGGTAAAGTCGGCGGGGTGGCTGAAGAAAAATACCCAGGAATCACCGGCCCAGTCGTGGAAATCAATATCACCGCTAGTGGTGGCAATCTGGAAGTTGGGGGCGGTATCACCAAGTCGTAAGCTCATTATATTCACTCCATTGTGGGTAGCATGAGTAGTGCGTGTCTGTGTATATACTTTTACGGAATATGTTAATAACCGTAAAGAATATTATTCCTATCGAAACGATAGGCGTTTGATCGGTATCAAGCATTGTGCAATGGCTGGCGTTGCACGTTAAGGCTGTGAGGTATTCCGGTATTCAGTGAGAAGGAAACGTGGGGCGCCTGTTGCCAAGGCAAACGCTTCTCGTGTTATAGACGCTGGGTGGTGTCAGTGCAATGCGACGGAGTGGTGAAGCGCTCCCCGTAGACGGGGAGCACGATATCAGCAGGTAGTTGCCTCAGAAAGTGTAGCGCGCGCTTACGGCGACGGAGCGACCCGGTTCCAGCAGTGGTTTCACCGTGGTGAATTCCTGTCCGTAACTGGCGCGATCGGTGTACGCGCGGTCTATCAGGTTATCGACCTCCAGTCGCAGCGACAAACAGGAAAGGACGGCATAGTCGGCGTAGAGATTGACGACCGTGTAGCCCTTTTGCTTGGCGCCACTGTCGCGGGTGTCGTCATTGCCCAGTGCAACTTCTGCGCTCATTCCCAGCATCAGTTGGTCCGCCAGCAGTTTGAGTTTGCCATTCAGCGTGATCAGCTTGCCGAGCGGCGCGGTAAAGTAGTTGCCGTCGTAAGAGCTTGCCGGTTCGCCATCTTTCTCAGACTCGATGTCGGCGTATTTGAGAGAGAGCTCAGTGAGCGCAGTGTTATAGCTGAGGGCGAGGTCATAGCCGTCAATGTCGAAGTCAGCGACCAGCGCAGAGCCACCGCTGTAAGACGGTACACGGCCATTTTCGATCTTGGTGCGGTAGCGGTTGGCTTCCACCATGATATCCCCCAGCAGCAGGCGCAGGCCGACGGTATAGTTGCTGGCATCAACGGCGTTCAGATCGCGGTAATCCCAGGCGCTGTTCAGGATAAAGTTTTCGGCTAAGGCTATCCCGCCCCACACCTTGGCATACCCCGCGTTGACGCTGAGCATATTGTTGACGCGATAATCGGCAAATACATTGCCGCTGCTGCCGGAGTCACTGTGATCCGAGCCGTCAGTGCCGGTAAACGACTCTCGGTCATGCCGTAGACCATAAGACAGATCCAGTGTGCCGTCTGCCAGCGTTTGCCGAAGCTGAACAAAGGCCCCGGTGTTGTCGGCCTTCTCTTCAAGGGTAGGGGAGCCGGCGGACATGAATGCCGCGCGGTCATCGTAGTAATCCAGGCCAGCAGTGATCTCGCCAAAACGGCTGTGAAAGCGGTTTTTCACGGTTGCGGACTGGCTTTCCGTCAAACCGGTGTACACCAGTGTGGTGCTGGGGGCGGCAAGCGGGTGTTCGCGCGTTTCCAGCTCCGTCTCACTTTTGGCCAGCGTAATGCTGGGGTTCCAGAGGCCGCTGCCGGTTTCACGGCTGTAGTTAAAGGTCGTGTTCTCTCTGGTGAGATCATAGACCCGTGACTCGGGGACCGGGCGCCCCGCCGTCAGTCCGACAAAGTTGGCGCGATAGGGGCGAAGTGAGTTGTCATTGACCCGCTCATGAGACAGTTCGAAGCGGTCCTGTTGCTCGGTTTCGTAGGCAACCTTTATCAGTCGACTGAGCAAGTCGGGAGCGGTAAAGCGTACCGTGTCTCCCTCGCCATTCTCATAGCTGTTGCCATTGCTGTGATTGATGAAAGCCAGTGCTTCCAGCCCCCCGCTTTTACCGTACAGCGAGCCCGCCGTGGTGAGTTGGTCGCCGTTGGACGCATAGCGGCCATTCAGAAAGCCGCCAAGCGATTGACCGGGTGTGAGCACATCGGCGACATCGACAGTTTCATATTTCAGGCTGCCACCCAGAGCGCCGGGGCCGTCGTCGGCCGCCGAGACACCCGCGGAGGCACTCGCCGCTTTTAGCAGTGCCGGATCAATCAAGTTGGTGGCGTTGTGGTGAAAGACCTTGTTGTTCTGGCGTGCGCCATCGACCGTGACCAACATGGCACTTTCTTCCACGCCGCGGACATAGACTTTCTGATTGACGGGGATCGAGCCGCCGACGGCAACGGCAGATTGATCGCGAAATACGTCCTTAATACTTTGCGGTTGCTGTGTCTGCAGCTCCTCATAGTTATAGCCGAGGGTGGTTTGGGTGCTGGCGGGGCTGGAGGCGCTGATGGTCAGGGGCGGCAGAGTCGTCGTGCCTTCCTGCGTCTGGCGAATACTGTAACCGCTGCCATCCTGTCGGGTCGCGGTAAGTGACGTTCCCGCCAGCAGACGCATCAGCGCGGCATCCACGGTGAATTCTCCTTGCAGCCCCGCGCTCTGCTGGCCGCGGACCAGCTCACTGGGAAACATCAGAACAATGCCCGCCTGGCGTCCCAGCGCATTCAATGCCTGCTCGAGTGTGCCTGCAGGAATCTGATATCGCTGGACGACCGTTTGCGCGGACGCCGCCTGGGCGGTGATGGGCAGCGCCAGAGGGGCACTTAACGCCAGCGCGATAAGCGATGGGCGAAACAGGTGCCAGTGAGAAAATTGCGATGACATGATGTGATCCTTTCGACAATGAAATAGAGGTGCTTACCTCTACTTGTCGGATGAGCGCCGAAAATGGCTCAGCGATCTCAGTATTTTTTTAAGCGGGCAGGAGCGTGATCCAGTAACGGGTGACGCGTCGTTGCCGGATAGGCAGCGCGTCACTTAATGCTTCCAGCACCTGATCGGTTTGGCTGATCGGATAGGTGCCGGAAACCGGATAGGCGGCCAGCGATGGATCGAGGCGAAGGATACCGGGGCGGTAGCGTTGCAGCTCGGCGATAAACTCGGCCAGCGGCATGTCGCGAACCACTATCATGCCGTCAATCCAGGCGGCTTCGTCCTGACGCACTGCTGTTAAAGGGGACCACTCATGCGCGGTGAAACGGGTGGCTTGGCCTGCGCTGATCAGACAACTGCTTGAGGCTTGCGCGGGGCGTAACCGTGCTTCTCCCTCATAGACTGCCAGCCGGCAGTTATCCTTGAACTGGCGTAGCGCCAACCGGGAGCCAGGAGACAGTTGAATGTGGCCGTTCGGGCTAAGCAGGTTTATTGGCTCGTCGCCGTTTGCCTTGCTGGAGACATGGATTTCTCCCTCCAACAGTGACAGCGTCGAGTGTGAGTCGTCCAGTTGAATGGCTGTGTTGCTGTTTAATACCACCGTTGTGCCATTGTTGAGCGTCAACCTGCGTTGCTCGCCGGTCGCGGTGTAGATATCTGACTGCCATTGCCGGATCAATCCGCTTTCTCGGCTGACGTAGGCGACGGAGCTGGTGATCAGTATTGCCGAGAAGCCTTTGAGAACCGTGCGGCGTGAAGGACTTGTCGCCGTCAGCGTATCTTGAGCCAACTGGGCGTGTTCGGGGTTTGCCAGCAGGCCGAAGCGACCACTGAGCTGTTCAACCTGCTGCCATGCCTGCAGGTGCTCGGGGGAAGCCGCGCACCAGTTGGCGATGTCTGCCCGGATTTTTTGAGGTTGCTGCGCGTCCTGCAGGGCCAGAATCCACTCAACCGCTTGCTGGACAACGTCGGGCGCAAAGTCATTTCGGATATGGCGGCTCCCTGGCGATTTCTGTGCTTGCATCAGTGGTCGCTGTCCAATGCGAAATAACATTGCGTATAGGCGCGGACCAGATGGCGCTTGACGGTACTCAGTGATATTTCCAGCTCCTCGGCGATCTGGTGCTGTTTGCGCCCGCTGAGTTGTGCCAGTAAAAATGCCCGTTTGACGACGATGGGCAGGCCGGACAGACGTCGATCTATCTCTACAAGGGTTTCCAGCAACAGGTGCTTCTCTTCCGGTCCGGGAGCGTATTCGTCGGGCCGGTTTGCCAAGGCTTCCAGATAGGCTTTTTCAATGTGTTCGCGGCGCCAGTGATCAATCAAAACGCGCTTGGCAATGGTTTGTAGGTAGGCGCGTGGCTGTTTTAAAGGCGTGTATTCCCCTCGCGTCAGCAGGCGCAGGAAGGTGTCGTGCATCAGGTCGGCGGCTCTGTCGCTGCATCCCAGCTTGCCACCCAGCCAACGCTGTAACCAGTTGTGGTGGTCGCTGTATAGATCACGAACGTTGGCAGTTATGGTGGCATCGGTGCCCGGCACAGCGGCTTCCTCTGAAGATCTTTTTAGATGATAATGATAATAAGTCTCATTATATGGCTTGGGCGTGTACCGATGCAATCGCTGTCGTTTCTGCAGGGAATGGCCCGAATGCAGAAGCCCGCGGGCGAGAGCCGTTGAGGCGCGGCTAGCGCTGGGCGGTGATGGCTGCGCACTATTGGGTCTGATACAGTAAAAACAACGGTGCAGAGGGAGTCTGCGCCACAGTGTGCTGACAGGGATGTGATGATTTTGATACCGCTTCTGCGTATACCCCGCTTATTGATTCTCTGCTTTCCCTTGGGACTGTTAGCCGCTGAGACGCCTGCCAGTTGCGAGTCCTACGCGCACCCTCAAGCCCTTACCGCCACACTCCAATACACTCAGCGACTCGCCATGGATAAGCAGTTTGACGCGGCAATCGGTGAACTTGATCGCGCGGTGCAAGCCGCGGATTCGCCGAATACGGAAGCCTCGCTGCTGATGTTTGCCGGCAGTCTGTCTCGTGCATCTGGCGACTTGGCGCGGGCTCACGAGTATCTGGCTCGGGCGATGGCGCTCGCGACGCCCTCGAATATGCTGCGACACCAGATTCTGGCAGAGCAGGCTAATGTACTGCTGGACAAAGGGCAGTACGCTGCAGTGCTTGATCTGTATGAAAATGCCGCTGTTTGCGACGGGCCTTTCGTCAAACCCTCCTTCGAGTTGGGGCTGGCCAAGTTGTATCTGCAGGATTATGACGGCGTTAAGCGCATCACCCGGCAAGCCTTCAACTACTTGGAGTCGGTCATGCCGACGCTTCCCTTAGTGCTGGATGCGCCATTTGAGGAAGAGCGCAGATGGGGTGTGCTGGCCATGCATGCAGACTGCTATGGTGAGGCGAAAGCGGCCTGCGCACAGAGCTGGTGGCGTGTTTTACATCTGGTGAATCGCGGGCCGAAAAGTGAATGGGCGAGGGCGTCACTGGAAGATCATGTGCAGCGTTTGGCGTCCTGGCCAGAGGGTGATGCGGCAGTGAGGCGGGCTCGGGCAATCCAATTTTTGGATGGTGAGGGGAAACTGGTTCCAGACAAGCTGCCGCTCGTGCCCCAGACAGATTTTGACGTGAAGTCCTTCAGAATTCCGACGTTACCGCGCAGAGTGGCGAGCGGGGAGAGCTGGGGCTGGGTCGTGCTCCATGTGCTCGTGGACCATAAGGGGCAGGTGGATGACACCGAGGTGATCTTTGCTCGCCCGGCGGGAAAAGGCTTTGAGCGGCCGTCAGAGCGAGCTGCCAGAACCACCACGCTGCGTATGGTGAAGCCCGTGGCGGAGGGTGAAACGGTGCGGGTACTGATGGCGATCATCTATAACCCCGGAGGGGTTATGGTCTGGCCCGCACAGTGACTTCCCTGCTGTTTGATTCGCCGAATCAGCGAATATAGACCGCCTCAAAGCGCGCCAACGGTGCCATGCGCGCGCGGTTAAGGCTCAGTGTTTCGTCGCTGATACTGAAGTTGTCGATACTGCGGAGCATATCCATGAATGCGGCTTCAGTTTCCCGGCGGTCGGGACAGGCCATCATGGTCGATGCCAACTGGGTAAAGCGCAGTCGTGACGCGGCGGCATCCAGCTCATAGCCACCGAAGAAACGGTTGCAGCCAGCGTAGCCCGTGATCCGTCCGGTTTCACTGTCCAGCGAAAAATACGGCGTTTGGGGCGATGGTTCCAGGGCTTTGCCATTGAGTTCCACTAGAGTCCAATAGCGCCCGGTAACGCCATCGGCAAGCTTGTTCAGCGCGTATTGATTGGCAAGAGTCCCATGAATGCCTGCGCCATTCTGATTGAGGTGAAGCAGGCGATTTTCAGCCACGAAATAGCGGACGTCCTGCTCGGGCAGTGTGATGGTGTGACCGGCTTTGTTCCACTCGATGCGCCCCTGAGCCGAGAAAATGTCATCGCTCCGCCCCAGATATTTCGACTGGCTGGTGTAGTGACCGTCGCTGCGCAAAACGACGACAGTTTCTATACCCTCACAGTCGGCGCAGGGCAGTACGCCGCGATAGACACCCATCCAGTCCAGCGCATTGCGGGCATTGTGCGCCGAGTCGGGGTATTGCTCAGGCGTATTGCTGCAGGCGCTGATCAGCAAAGTGACTGCGATGAAAAGGGATAGAAGAGAAGTGCGTGTTGTCATGGTGAAGTCAGTCTCGAAATGGAATACAGCAAAGTCTATCAATGATAAACGGCGCTTACAGTGACAATCCTGTCGCAGGCGGGTTCCTGCTGGAGCGTGCGGTTTTGATGGTGAGCGGTCGCGTACTTACAATGCGTGAACACGGTGATAGAGAGTCAGGCATAAGGTGAGCGTAATGATGTTAAACGTACTCGTTGTCGGTCTGCTTGTGATGACGTCGGCCTGGAGCCAGGCCGATGAAAAGGCCACGGTCGGGTGTCCCACCCCGCAGTATGTGTTTAGCTGGAATCTCAGTGGCCCTTGTTTTGACGCCCCCCGCGGCGGCACCACACAGGGAGCGCCGGTGACACTGTCAACTGAGCCAAGTGCAGCCTGGAAGGCGTTGCAGGCACCCGGCTTAAGCGATTTTGAGCGGGATCGCCGAGCCATTCTGGCAATGACAGGGGGCTATCGCGCCAGCTTCGAGTTTGTTGATACCATGGGATTTAGTGCCGATTACACGCCGGCGCAGCCATATCAAAGCTGGGGAACAGAATATGTCTACGTTGTGGAAGATCGCGGCGACTTCATTAGCCTCCAGCACATCATGGTGATGGTGTTTCAGAATGAGGAAGGTCGTCTCAGTGAGCCGATGGTCATGAAGCACTGGCGTCAGGACTGGCAGTATGAGGGACGCGAGCTGTTGGCCTATGTGGGGAAAGCGCGCTGGCAGCGCGAGCGCCTGAGTCGCTCAGAGGCCAAGGGTCGCTGGGTGCAGAGTGTGTATCAGGTCGATGATTCACCGCGCTATGCTTCGGTGGGACGCTGGCAGCATACCGGTAGTTTTTCCGCCTGGGAGAGTGAGACGACCTGGCGGCCTCTGCCGCGTCGTGAATCGAGTGTGCGGAGTGATTACCAGGTGCTGGAGGGCGTCAACCGACATGTCATTCTGCCAAGCGGTTGGGTGCAGGAAGAAGAAAATCTGAAGCTCGTTCTGGGCGACAAGGCGCAGCCTGCCGCGTATCTCGCCAAAGAACTGGGCAATAATCGATATCAGCGAATAGTAGACTTTGATTTCAGCGAGGGTGATCGCTATTGGCGGGAAACCGGCGCCTATTGGCAGCTGGTGAGACAGCAGTGGACGCAGATGTTTGATGCACATCCGGGCTTCTCTTTGCGCAAAGTGAAAGACGGCAAGCCACTGTTTGCGGCGTTATTTGAATTGGCTGATAAGTATAAGGGCGACGCTTTTTCAGAAGCGCCAGCCCAACGAGCGGTTGCTCAAATACTGGATGATTACCGACGGGAGTAAGTGCGAGCTATTGCGGGGGGGCTTTTTCCGGCCATCGCCACAGCCAGATTAATACGGCGGCCATGCACAGCAGCGTGACGACCACACTGATGCGGTGCGACACGGTCAGCACCAGAACCAGTGCGGCGATACTCATAGTGAAGGTGGTCGCCAGTTTTACTTTGCGAGGCAAATAGCCTTGCTGCCACTGTTCGAGAATTGGACCGAATATCCGGTGCTGCGTAAGCCAATTGTGAAATCGCGGTGAGCTGCGCGCAGCAGCCCAGGCGGCAATCAGCAAAAACTCCGTGGTAGGCAGACCCGGCAAGATCACACCCAACATGGCAATACACAGGCTGACGACGGCCAGCAAGAGCAGCAGGTAGCGCAGCGGACCTTTTGCCTGGGGCGGTGTCACTTCTGGGGTAACCTCAGTTGTCATGATATCGGGCAATAGCGCTCCACGTAGGATAATACCTGAGTGAATGCCGCTTCGGCGCCATTGTTAGCGCGTTGTTGCTCTTTATCGTCCAGCTCAATGGCATCCAGTTGCTGCATAAAGGCGCGCCAGCTAGGCGCTCTTCCTTCAGGATGTGGCGCCAGATGCCGGGCGCCGAAGTCGGCGCTGAGATCCAGTTTGCCCGCCATTTTAAACAGGATGGCGCCACCGAGGTTGGAGCCTTCTTCGACATACAGCCAGCCAATAGCCGTGGGGAGATCGATTTGCTCGCCGAATACCGGGGGCATTTCCGGCTCAGGTAATGTCTGCCCGAGATCTTTCAGATCCTGTGCGACAGCGGCAAATCGTCCCCGTTCTTTGAGACCGGGTAACAGAGTGTTGAGCGAGGTGTTGTCAAACAGGGCGGCAACATCCCGGTGAAAACAGTACTGCACTTTAAGAAAAGCCGCGTAGCGCTCGCGATCCGAAAAGGGGCTGTATGCCATGATGCGCTTGTCCAGCACATCGTGAGTATCGTGGGTCAGGGCGCGGAAACGAGCACAGTGGCCCGGGCTTACAGTGGTGGTCATAACATCTTCCTGTGATGGTGAAATAGACACCCGCCGAGATTGATTGCGGTCGTGTGTGGATAGCGGTGTCTCAAAAACAGTAAACGAGCGAGTGCGCCGTATTTTTCATCGTATGGATTGCCGTACTGCGGCAGCAGTCCGGTCAGGAGTGGCGCGCGCATCGGTCGCGAGGTACTGGCTGGTCCGGAGGTCTTTGGACATGGCGAATCAATAAATAGGTATAAAGGATAAAATGAGAATCAATTTTATTTTAGGGTTTGGCTTTCGCAAATGCAAACGGTTTGCGCGGTGTGAAACAGTGGTCTCGTGAAGCCTTGGCAGGCTATTGCCGGTGAGCTGGGGGTATCTCGCTGGAGAGGGAGGGATAAACGAAAGAAGCAGTGACTTGGCACTGCTTCCGGGGGAGAGGGACTCTATGAGTGTTTCGGCGGCGATTACACCAAAAGCCCGGTCAGACGCCCTGCCTGAACAGGGCCAGTACCAGCAGCAGTGCGAGGAACAGAACGACCCACGCCACCATGCTGCCAATACTTGTGTTGCGCGCCAACAATCCGCTATCGCTGTTCAGCGTGGCAACGCGTTGCAGGAAAGCGCGGAGCCATTGCATGGCGGTGGCACGGATTCCCTGATCCAGTTTTACGACGACGCTACCCACGCCACTGATGACTTTCGGTGCCAGGCGGCGGTACAGCCAGTCGCTGTCCAGGTTTACCGAACGTATTTCCGGCGGGTACCAGCCCTTGCGTATCAGTACACAGAAGGCCAGCGCGGCAAACATCAGCAGCTGCAGCTGGGTTATGACGTGGTAGCTGGTATACGGGGCGTAATCCACCGGGTAGGGCAGAATCGCGTACAGTGGCTCCGGCCAAATGCCGATGCCAATACACAGAAAGGCGGTAATCCCCATCGCCAGCAGCATGTTGAGTGGCGCTTCTTTTACCCGGTGACCCGCATCGTGATAGAAGAAAGAGAAGAACGGCACCTTGATGCCCGAGTGATCCAGTACCCCGGCTGAGGCAAACAGCAGCACGCCCCATACCAGCCAATGGTGCTCGGCGGCCGCCGCCGTGAGGATCATTGATTTGGTGACAAAGCCGGAAAACAGCGGGAAGGCCGAGATCGACATGCCGCCGATAATGCAGAATACCGTGGTCCAGGGCATGGACTTGTAGAGACCGCCCAGCTCGCTGGCTTTAACGGTGCCCACGCGCAGCAGCACGGCGCCCATCGACATGAACAGCAGCGCTTTGTAGAGGATGTGGGCAAAGGCGTGAGCCGCCGCACCATTCAGTGCCATCTCGGTGCCCAGGCCCACACCTACTACCATAAAGCCGAGCTGGTTGTTCAGGCTGTAGGACAGCACCCGCCGCAGGTCATTTTCGATGACGGCGAAGAAGATCGGGAAGGCGGTCATCACCGCGCCGATGGTGATCAGTATTTCTTCCCCGGCAAAGCCGCGTGCCAGTGAATACACCGCCAGTTTGGTGGTGAAGGCCGACAGCACCACCGTGCCGGTGACGGTAGCCTCAGGGTAGGCATCCTGCAGCCAGTTATGCAGCAGCGGGAAGGCGCACTTGATCCCGAAGGCCAGGAAAATCAGCCAGGCACCGGGGGCATTCAGGCCCAGGTGATCGAAGGCCAGCGAACCGGTTTCCCGGTAGTAAATAATCGCCCCGGCCATCAATAGCAGGCCGGAAATCACTTGAATAATCAGGTAGCGAAGGCCCACCTTGTAGGCGCGCGGTGTGCGATTGGCCCAGATCAGCAGCACCGAGGACAGTGCGGTCAGTTCCCAGTAAAGGAACAGGGTCAGCAGATCGCCCGCCAGTACCGCACCGATGGCAGCGCCTGCGTAAATCAGCGCCGCAGACTGCTGCATCCGGTCTTTTACATGCCAGGCGTAAAGCCCCGCCAGCATGGCGGCAATATGGAAAATAACACCCCAGACGAAACTCAGACCATCGACTCGCAGGGTGGTCAGGGCCATGCCGTACAGTGTTACGGCACCGTGTTCGCCCTCGGGCAATTGCCAGAGCATCAGCAGGCCCAACGCCGGCGTGACAATCGCCAGCGGTCCCAGCAGGCGCGCGGGCAGTCGAATCGCCAGCAGGCCCGCCAGCATCATCAGCAAGGCGGGGTTCATCAGCCAATCATTCACCATAGTAGTCCTCGCTGCGTTTCAGCAGGCGACGCAGCGCCTTGGCAGAGAACACGATGAAGCAGTAGGCCAGAAAGCCATAACCGGCGTAGAAACCGAACCAGCTCTCGGCCGCAAAATGGGGATGCTTTTCGTAGAAGAACTCGGCCAGTACCAGCAGGCCACAGATGATCCACACGGCATAGACAATCTTGTCGACATTGGCGGGCTTCTCGAACCAGCCCGGCTCGTTGGGCGTTTTCATCAGAGGTTCATCCCTTGCAGAAATTGCTGGATCGCGCCGGCATAGAAAAACAGCAGCAGGCAGCTCAGTGCGGTAAAGCACAGCGCCAGTAACGATGGCCACGGGGCTTCACCGCCGTGATGGTCGTCGTCCCCTGCAGCGGGTTCGCGCAAAAAGGCGCGGGCCGGCAATTCCAGCAGATACACGATGTTCAGCAGAGAACTCAGGGCCAGCACGGCGATAACGAACAGGTGACCGCTGTCCACAGCGCCGAGCATCAGTGTCCACTTGCTCCAAGTACCGCCCGTGGGCGGCAGACCGATAATCGACAGCGCGGCAATGCTGAAAGCGACAAAGGTATAGGGCATCTTTCTGCCAAGGCCGTCGAGTTCGCTGACCAGGGTTTTGTGGGCGGCGACATAAATGGCACCGGCACAGAAGAACAGGGTAATTTTACCCGCGGCGTGCATGGCAATGTGCATGGCGCTGCCGATGACGCCGGTAGCGCTGGCCAACAAGACGCCAAGCGTGATGTAGCCCAGTTGGCTGATGGTGGAGTAGGCCAGTCGCGCCTTGATATTGTCCTGCTGCATCGCGACCAGCGAGGCCAGCAAAATACCGGCGGCGGCCAGGTACAGCAGGTAGTCGGTCATTGCCAGTTCGCTGAGGGTGTCCAAACCGAACACATAGACCAGAATCTTCACGACGCTGAACACCCCGGCCTTCACGACAGCCACGGCGTGCAGCAGGGCGCTGACCGGCGTTGGTGCGACCATGGCGGCCGGCAGCCAGCGGTGGAAGGGCATCATGGCGGCTTTACCGATGCCGAATACAAACAGCGGTAACAGCAGACTTAGCAACCAGACGGGCGCGTCATCCGGCAGAATGCCGCCGGGCGTAAACGAGACAGTGCCACTGATAAAGCTGGTGATAATGATTGCGGGCAGGAAGAAGGCGATAGAGGTGCCCATCAAAATGCCCAAATATACCCGTCCGCCGTGGCGGGCTTTGTCGGTGCCCGCATGGGTGACCAGCGGATAGGTCGCTAACGACAGCACTTCGTAAAACACAAACAGCGTCAGCAGGTTTTCGGCATAGGCAATGGCCATGACGGCCGACAGCGCCAATGCAAAACAGGCGTAGAAGCGCGTCTGGTTCTGCTCGTTGTGACCGCGCATATAGCCGATGGCGTAAATCACCGTTACCGGCCACAGGGAGCTGGCGACCAGCGCAAACAGCAGGCCCAAGGTTTCCACCTCAAAGCTCAGGCCCAGGCCCGGTAGCATGTCCAGCCAATGTGCAGCGGGGGCAGGGCCCTGCTGATGGGCTTGATACAGTGCGATATTGACAGCGAGCAGCGCGATGCCGCTGAGCACCGATACGGCTTCGCGCAGGTTCGGGAAGCGCCCGGTGGCGGCGATTCCCACTGCGGCAAATACCGGCAGTGCTATAGCGAGGTTGATCAAATCTGCGGGGCTGAACATTATGGCGTTCCTCCCATCAGCGTCATCGCCGCTTCAGCCGTAATCACCACCGGCAGACGGGTATCGATACCGAAGTAAAGGTTGCCGATAATCAGCAGCCAAATCGGCAGCAAAAATGGTAGCGGCGCCTCTTTGACAGTGAGTGCGGTTTCGCTGGGCTTCTGGAAATACAGGGTTTCCACCACGCGCCAGATGTAGGCGATGGCGAGCAGCGAGCCGAATACCACCAGAAACGCGACAGGCCAGCGGCCCTCTGCTACGGCGGCGCTCACCAAATACCACTTGCTGACAAAACCGACGGTAAGGGGTACGCCGATCAGGCTCAGACCGCCCAGCACAAAGCTCATGCTGGTCCAGGGCATTTGTTTGCCCAGCCCTTTCATGTCGCTAAGCTGCGCACTGCCTACGCGATAAATCATCGCCGCCAAGGCCATAAACAGAGCCGCCTTCATTAATGCGTGATTGAACAGGTGCAGCAGCGTGGCTTGCAGTCCCATCGCGGTGCCCAGGCCAAGGCCAATAATCATGTAGCCGATTTGACCGATACTGGAGTAGGCGATGGCGCGTTTGATATTGCCCTGATAGATGGCTGCTGCAGAGGCCATAAAGACTGCCAGTACACCCAGTGCGACGAAGATGTCATACAGGGGGAAGTCCCCGGCGCGGAAGTTGGCAGGGAAGACCGTGTACGTGAAACGAATCAGCAGGTAGACCGCCACCTTGGTCGAGCTGGCCGCCAGAAAGACAGTGACAACCGAGGGGGCCTGACTGTAGGCGCCGGGCAGCCAGTTGTGCAGCGGGAACAGCGCCAGCTTCAGGCAGATGCCCACGATGATAAAGGCATACGCTGCGACGACGGTGTAGGAATCATTGATGGCCGGCAGTCGCTGGGCCAGATCGGCCATGTTCAGTGTGCCGGTCATCATGTACATGAAGCCGATGCCGATCAGGATAAACGTCGCGCCGATGGTGCCAAGAATCAGGTAGCGGAATGCGGCCCAGAGGGCTTTGCGGTCCTTGCCGAGTGATACCAGTGTGTAGGTCGACAGCGAGGAAATTTCCAGAAAAACGAATACGTTGAAGGCATCGCCAGTGGCCAGAATCCCCAATAGTCCGGCCAGGCAAAGCAGCCAGGCGACGTAGAAAAAGACCTGCTTTTCCGCGGCGATTTCCCGGCTGATGCTTGTCTGCGCAGCAAGAAGTGCCAGAGTACTGCTACCGGCAACGATTAACAGCAGCCAGGCGTTGAGCAAGTCGATGCGGTATTCAATTCCCCAGGGGGCATCCCAGCCACCGAGCGCATAGCTGATGGTTCCGGTGTCGTAGACCTGCAATAGCAGCAGTGCCGCCATGAATAGGCTCAACATGCTGACCAGCAGCGAGAATGCCCAGGCCAAACGGGCCCGGCCTAGAATAAGGCAGGCAGGTGCGCCCAGCAGGGGCACAATAACCTGAAGTATGGGTAAATGGCTTAACACGAAGGATCTCGCCGTTGAATGTCGTCTTCTTCAATACTGCCGTAGGCTTTTTTAATGCGCAGCACCAGGGACAGGCCCAGTGCGGTGGTCGCGATGCCGACGACAATGGCGGTAAGAATCAGTACATGGGGCAGGGGGTTTGAGTACAGCGCCACGCTGTCGCTGAGAATGGGAGCACTGCCCCCCGACACCTTGCCCGCACTGATATACATGATGAATACAGAGGTCTGGAAAATGTTCAGGCCAATCAGCTTCTTCACAAGATTGCCTTGTGCAATGACCACGAAGAAGCCGATCATCATCAGGGCGATCACCACCCAGTAGTTGTAATGCGTCAGAAACTGGCTCATTGCGCGGTATCTCCGCTGTCTTTATTGCTGAGCTGTCCGATGAAACTGTAGAAAATCAGCACCATCACCGAGGCAACGGTGATGCCGACACCCGCTTCAATAACGATAATCCCGAGATGCTGGCCGGCAATGGGATCTGCCAGCAGCACGTTGTAGTCGAGGAAGTTGCCGCCACTGAGCAGAGACACCACGCCCACCGAGCCATAGAGCAGCGCTCCCATTGCCGCGAGAACGCGCAAGAGGTTTTCCGACAGTACCTGACGGGCCAGGTCGATGCCGAAAAACAGGGTATAGAGAATCACCGACGCCGCGAAAATGACCCCGGCCTGGAAGCCGCCGCCCGGACCGTAATCGCCGTGAAATTGAACATAAAAAGCAAACAGCATGATGGGCGGAATCAGAATCTTGCTGACGACGCGCAGAATTGTGTGGTGCCGGGCACCGTCGTCGCGGGGGCCGCTGGCGGGTTGCGCGCCAATACTCAGCAGTGACATCACGCCAATACCCGCGGCAAACACCACCACGACTTCGCCGAAGGTATCGAAGGCCCGGTAGCTGGCCAGCACTGAGGTGACGACATTGGGAATGCCGATCTCGCCGTAAGAAGCTTCAAGGTAACGGGGGGCAACATGCTGATGAACGGGGGCATCGGCGGTGCCGAAAGCGGGCATGTCGATGGTGCCGACAATCAGCAGACCGCCGGTGATGAGTACCAGAATCAGCGCCGGCAAGCGGTAGCTGCGCTGGCAGGTTTCGTAGCGACCGACCATGGCCAGCGTCAGCAGCATCAGCAGCGGTGAAATACCGGACCCTACAGCGGCTTCGGTGAAGGCAACGTCTACGGCGTCCATCAGGACAAAGAAGCTGGCAGACAGGAAACCATAGATCCCGGTGAGCATCACTGACACCAGCAGGTCGCGACTGACGACAATGCCGATGGCGGTGGCCAGCAGCAGGCTGAGCAGTGAGATATTGATAAACAGTTCCACGTCGCTATTCCTTGTCGCCGTCGTTATGGCCGCGATGGCGCCATGCTGCTTTGGCGAGTGCGTGGCTCGCTGTCGGGCTGGTAAACAGCACGAAAATCAGAATAAACAGCAGCTTGAGCAGAACCAGTCCCCAGCCAGCCAGCAGCATCAGCCCGGCTAGCAACAGAGAGGTGGCGAGAGTTTCAGTAATACCGGCAGCGTGCATGCGACTGAATAGATCGGGGAAGCGCAGTACCCCCAGCGCACCGGTAAACATCAGAAAGCTGCCCAGGGCCAACAGAATGCCGCTGATGATAGGAATGATCTCGCTCATGAGGCGTCTTTGCCCTCGCTGTATTCCACGTAGCGCAGCAGGGCTATCACGCTGATGAAGTTCATTAGCGCATAAACCAGCGCGATATCCAGAAACTCAGGGCGACCGAATAGAAAGCCGAGTACGGAGATCAGCAATACGGTCTTGGTGCCGAACAGATTGACCGCCAGAACGCGATCGAAAAACGTTGGGCCGGCGAAGGCGCGGATCATTGCCATCAGCATGACCAGTACGAGAGTGATTGCACAAACTGCCAGCATCATTTTTCCAGCTCACAGGCCCGGCGGCTCATTTCGCCGGTTTCCAGGTCGTTGATGTTGGCCGAGGTCAGCGCATGAACCAATACCGTGTCATCGTCCAGTTCAACGGCCAGTGTTCCCGGCGTCAGATTAATCGAGTTTGCGTAGATAACCCGTCCCAAATCGGTCTTCTGTGCGACCGGCAGGGTTTTCATTTGCGGGTCGATACTCGCATTGCCGCGCCAAATGCGTTTTACCACATCGATATTGCTCAACAGGATTTGCCAGGCCAGCCAGCCGTAGTAGCGGGGAATATTGCGGGTAAGGTGCACAGGCTGTGATTCGTGATCTACCACGTCCATGCGGTGGCAGATCCACACGACAAGCGCCACTGACAAGGCACCAAGGCTGAGCAACAGACCGTTATAGTGGCCCGAATTGGCCAGCCAGATAATGCTGAGTAGTAGAGAAAGACTGATGGTGTGGCGCATTGCGGTCTCAGTTGATCCGCGCTAGCGCTGTGCTCACGCGGTCTATTCTTTATAGGTTTTTGCAGGGGTAGTGTGCTTTCAGCACCGCCTCCAACAGCGAGCTGGCATCGGCATCCCTGGCATTCTGCTCGGAATCAATAATCTGTTGGGCCAGTACCTCGGTACCCACGCCCTCGGGTAAACAGTACCGTGACATTTTCAGCGTGTCGATATCTGTTGAACCACCGGGTGCGCGAGTTCTCAAAGCGCGCTCCATAAATTCTGAGCGCGGTGCGGCAACCGATACCTTGGTGCTGCCACTCACAAACCCCTGGAGGTAGGCTTTACACACTTCGCCATAAACGTCCCCGCTTTCGTTCAGCATGCGGGTACAACTTCCGCGCAGTGTATTCGCTGACATCTCTTCAACAGCCACCGCAGGGAGCATGAGAAGTGTACAAAAAAACCCTACAAATATACGGGTTAGGCGCTTGCTTGGATCCTGCATCGCGCGGCACCTCCTTCTGGTTTGCGCCCAGCATGTTGGCATTGTCGTCGAGAAAAGTATTGTCAGATTTGTAAAAAAGTGTGGCGAGACCGCTAAGAACGACGGTTATCTGCATGCTAATAAAGCTTGTCAATGCGCAGTGCTTTTCGACAGACTATGGCAAATTTTAGGAAACCAGCCTTCTCGTATGAGTATTGAACCTCAGTCCTGTATTTTGCTTGTCGACGACAATGCCGATATCCGGCATTTGGTGTCGGAATTGTTGGAGACGGAAGGCTATCAGGTGATGACCGCCGAAGACGGCGAAGAAATGTTTGCCTGCCTGTCGCAACAGCAGGCGGATCTGATCCTGCTGGATGTAATGTTGCCCGGTCAGGACGGCTTTGCGCTGTGCAGGAAGCTGCGCTCAGACCCGGAGATGCCGCCGATTATTATGCTCAGCGCCAAGGACGAAGAGATTGATCGCGTCGTCGGTCTGGAGCTGGGGGCCGATGACTATATCGCCAAGCCCTTTGGGCGCCATGAGTTGGTCGCGCGAATTAAAGCGGTGTTGCGCCGGGTAAATGGGGTCAACAGCCGCCGCGGACAATTCGCCTATCGCTTTTCCGGCTGGCACTTCAAACCCGCCCGCATGGAGCTGCTGGATGCTGAAGGCACGGTCATACAGCTTTCCACCAGTGAGAATGACCTGTTACTGGCCTTTGTTCAGAATCCGCAGATTCCCCTTTCCCGCGACCGACTGTTGAGTCTCACCAAGGGACGCAACAGTGCCGCCTTTGACCGCAGTATCGATTCCCACGTCAGCCGCCTGCGCCGCAAACTCCGCGAGGATGCCAAGCAGCCGGAAATTATCAAAACAGCCTGGGGATCGGGGTACCTGTTTTCCTGTCCTGTCGACACGGTGTGATGCCGCGCCTGCCCGATACGCTCAAAGCCCGCAGCATGTTGCTGCTCAGTGCGGTGTTTGTACTGTCGCATCTGCTCAGTCTGTGGCTGTTTGAGCAGCACCGTAACGAGAGGGTATTGCTCGCCGAAGCGGCGGATCTTGCCCAGCGTATCAGCGGGATTGTCGATTTAGCCTACGGTTTTCCGGCTGCCGAGCGCGGCAAGATTCTGGCGGCTGCGCAAACGGGTTTTCTGGCCGCATACGATGATTTGCAGAGCACGGTCGACGACGCCTGCCTGAAAAATACCTTCGCGAACGATGTGGCGTTGAATATCGATAAGGCGTTTTCCCAGCACCCTGACTACGATATTCGCGTCTGTCTGCGGGGTGCCGACCCGGCATTGCGGGGAGAGTGGCGCGATGACATCGATATGCTGGTGAACATTCGTTTTCCCGATGGAGAAACCGCCGCTTTTCGTGCGCGCTTGCCCGAAGCGGGCTCCTTGCTGCACGAGCCCATTGCCCTCTATCTGCTATTAGTCATGGCGCTGTCTCTGCTGCTGGCCTGGTTGTTGATCCGGCGGCTGATTCGCCCCCTTGAGCAGTTTGGCGAGGCGGCTTCGCGCTTGGGGAGAAACCTGGATGCGCCGCCGCTGGTGGAGCAGGGACCAAAGGAATTGGTACAGGCATCGAAAGCGTTGAATACCATGCAGGCCCATGTGCAGCGCCTGCTGAAAAGTCAGGCAGAGATGGTGGCCGCCATTTCCCATGATCTGAAGTCGGCGCTGACCCGTCTGCAACTGCGCACGGAACTGCTCAGCAATGACCGCGAACGAGAGGGATTGGAGCGGGTGGTGGTGGATATGCGCACGATGGTGGCTGCCATTATCGATTTCGTGCGCGGCAATGCCAGCGGCGAACAGCCTCGCCGCACCCAGTTGGATAATCTGGTTGAGAGTCTCTGTGATGACTTGGCCGAGGAGGGCTTGCCGGTGAGTTATGTCAGCCGCGGCACCGGCACTGTCGAATGCCGTCCGGTAGCGCTGCGAAGGGCCCTGCAGAATCTGATCGACAATGCCTTGCGCTACGGGGGACGGGCCGGGGTCAGCCTTAGCCGCGATGATTTGTTTTTTTACCTCGATGTAGAAGATGAGGGGCCGGGAATCCCCGAGGCCATGCTGGGCGAAGTCTTGCGCCCTTTTGTGCGGGTCGATGCCTCACGCAGTGAGCGCAGTGGTGGTTTGGGGCTGGGGCTGGCTATTGCGCAAGGCATTGTGCAGGGCCATGGCGGAAGTCTCACGCTCTTTAATCGTCACGGCGGCGGCTTGCGTGCACAAATTCGCCTGCCTGCCAGCGAAGGAGTCGTCCGGCCCTGAGGCCGGGCAACGATTCAGGCGCGACGTTTCTCCACGACCAGCGGCAGACCATCTTTGATCTTGGGCATGGGGATATAGGTGAACCCCACCTTGTAGTCGTCCGGCAGGCGGAATTCATTTTTTCTCAGGAACTGGTGCATAAACAGCTTCGACTGCATGGCGGCGAAATGCATGCCGATACATTTGTGGGCGCCGCCACCAAAGGGCATAAAGCAGAAGGGATGGCCTTTCTGCTCAGCGCGCTCCGGGAAAAAGCGTTCGGGGTCGAAGCTGTGCGGGTTTGTCCAATAGTCGCTCATGCGATTGGTGAACATGGGTAACTGGAAAATCATGGTATTGGCGGGAATCCGGTGTCCGGCCAGCTCGCATTCGCGAATGCTGCGGCGTACCAGTACGGTCACCGAGGGGTTGAGGCGCTGGGCTTCATTGAAAGCGGCGTCGAGCTCTACCACATTTCCCAGATCCTCGTAGTCCAGATAGTCCTTGTGCTGCGCCGCGCCCTCGTCGCGAAGCCGCTGTTGCCAGTCCTGATGTTTCGCGAGGTAGTACATCAGATGGTTGAGTGTGCTGGTGGTGGTGTCGTGGGCGGCAAACAGCAGAAAACTGGCATGATCGACAATTTCTTCATCGCTGAAGTAGCTGCCGTCAGGTTTGGTTTCTTTGCACATATGGCTGAGCATATCCTGCCCGTCACCGGCGCGGCGAATTGGAATCAGCTTGGTGATGTAGTCGCGCAGGAAACGCTGTCCGTTTTTGCCGGTGTGATATTTCAAGCCGGGCAGATCCAAACGAATGATGCCTTCCTGAGCATCGAGAATGTCGACAAAGGCCTGGGCCAGTTCGTCAGAGCCCTCATCGTGTTCCTCAACACCATAAAATACTTTGCAGGTCATACGCAGCAGCAGGTTCTTGACGCTCTCGTAGAAGCGGAAGCTATCATCGAAGACCCAGGCGTCCATGCCACGCTCAAGAATCGGGTTCATGATTTCCACATAACTGCGCATTGACGGGGTTTTGAAACTGGTCTGCATAATCCGACGCTGGAACTTGTGCTCGTCGAAATCCAGGCAAAGCAGGTTGTCGCCATAGAAGGGGCGCAACGCGTAATCGTAGCCCATGCGTGTGGAAAAATTGCGATCACCGTCCAGCAACAGGGTCTGAGCCATGTCCGGACCCAGTGCCAGTACGCCGGGCTGAGGGCCAAAGTGAACCCGTGAAATGGGACCGAATTCTTTCCAGCGGGTTTCCGCCAGCTTGAAAACGTCGTTGCGCAGTTCGGGCAGTACGCCGATGATCGGCCAGCCGTTTTTGCCGGGGATGTGCTTGAGTTTGCTGTTGTTGGGTTGACGAGTGTAATCCGGGCGATGGTCGCTCGCCGCTGCGCTGGCATTGCTCATGGGGCAGTCCTGTCTGGTTAATTATTATTCGACTGCTGATGGTAGCGGTTGGCCCACCTTCCGCCAACTGGCTTTACATTGCGGTTGGTTAATAATTCATACCGTTGGCGCTAAGTGTCATCAAAGGCATTAACTTGTGACGAAGGTCTATCGGGTGGGAGGGAGTTGACTTCCCCATAATGGTGCATGCATTGTGTCGCGCTGTAGCGACGAGATGAGTATGACAATAAAACGGTAATACGCCCGTCGGCCGACGTACTGGCAAGTGGTCCTAAGCGCGTTATGCATCTGCAACACAATAATGAACCTGATCTCATCCAGACACTGTACAGTGCCCTCACCGATAGGGACGGTTTTCACCGATTCCTTGAGCAGCTCACCCTTTATATTGGCGGGGATGCGGCTGAGTTGCTGGTCATCAATCGCAAGCCGCTGAGAATTGAGCACATCTGGTATTACGGCCTTTCTGAAGAGCTTTTAAGTTGGTACATCGACAGCAATATGGTGGCTGTTGATGTGGTGATTAACACCGCAATTCGGCACAAGCCCGGCACATTCCAGACGGCACTTTCGTTTGTCGAAGAATCCAATCCTGATGAGGGCTCTATTCGTTGGGAAGAAGAGCAGGGAATGCTGGATGCCGCCTGGCTTGTTGTCGAGAGTTCGGAAACCAGCAGTGTTGTGCTTACCATCCAGAGGACGGTGGAACAGGGTCCGTTCCAAGAAAGTGAAATTGCGGCTCTGGATCGCCTCGTTCCCTACATACGGCAAGCCGTTGCGTTAAATCGCCAACTGGCATCGCGCAGTGAGGCGGCATCGTCGCTGGCGGCCGTGATTGACGTGCTCCCTGACGCTACCTTGGTGCTCGATAGCTATTCCACCGTGCTGTACTCCAACAAAGCGGCGCAGTTGTTGCTCGACCGGGAGCGCAGTCTGGCGATTCGCGATGAGCGCCTGAGTTTTTCGGAGAATGAGCTGCAATCAGCCTTTTTTCTGGCATCCACTCAGGTGGTGCGCGCCAGTATCGGCCGCGAGGGCCACTATACCGAAACGCTGTTCCTTAAACGGCGGGGCCGCCAACCCCTTATCTTTGTATTGCGGTCTATCGAAAGCAGCGAGCTTTTGGCGGGTGGCGCGCTGGTGAGCATTTATGAACCGGGCAGTCGTGAATTGCCTAACGCAGAGCAGATAGCCGGGTATTTTGATTTGACCTGGGCTGAAGCGCAGGTGTGTGAGCAGTTGGTGGCGGGAATGGATTTGCAGCATATTGCCGATACGCTGGGACGCAAGATCAGCACGGTGCGATACCAGCTCAAACAGGTATTTCAGAAAACCGCCTGCACGCGGCAGGGAGAGTTGGTCAGTACCATCCTGTCAGCGCTGCTGCGCTAGATTGACCGGCCAAAAGAAAATCCCTGCAGGCAGTGGAATTGCCCACTCCCTGCAGGGTCCGGCGTTATTTAACTTGTACGACCTGGTCGGGCTCGCTCAGTTCGCTGATAAAGAACCCACTCAGGTGTTGGGTGTCACCGTCGACGTGGGAAAAGGTCACCAGCACGATATCCTTGCCGTTTCGATCCTTGAGCGGAGCAAAGACCCAGTGACCGGTTGAGCCGTCTTCCATGGTTTCGTAGTAGTCGAGAGTGCCCGCCGTGTTCACGCGCCAGCCATTCTCGATGTTGCTCGTTTCTTCGCCGAAGAAGTCCACCGTGCCGGAGCCATCGGCGTTCAGGTTCACCTGAATGAAGCCTTCCTCCGTCGGCAGTTCGTAGCGGAAAGACGTGGCTTGGCCCTCGGCAAAACGCTCACTGGCGCTGCGCTCTACGGTGGCGGTTTTGCTGTAAATGCGCTCGCCATCGTCGTCGAACATGCGCAGTTCAACGGGGAATCGTCCGACGCGAAACAGTCCGAAATCCTCGTCGCCATCTTCACAGTTCAGTTCTCCCCATTCGACGGCGGAGCAGTTGGCCGTCATATCTGAGAGACCGCCGTCGCCGTCCGTTTCCGAGGTGATGGCCGTTACAGAGAAAACGCCATTGTCGAGCTGGTAGTCACCCCACTCCGAGGTGGCAGTGTCCTCCGTCAGCGAGGCGTCACCCCCATCGCGGTTGTTGTGGCTGACCAGGTAAGTGCCGTCATCCATAATCACCACAACGTTGAACTTCTCGTCGGCTTCGGCCAGATACCAGCTTCCCACTACCGCAGGATCTGTGGTTCGAATGGCGGTAAACGGCACGGTGGCATCGGCTTCGCTACCCAGATGCAGCTCGTCGTTGACCAGGCGCACGGTATCTTGCCCGCAGCCTTCGCCAAGTTCTTCGCAAAGACCGCCGTCACCGTCGGATTGCCCGATCGCACTGAAGGTGATATCGCCGGTGTTCGGGTTCCAGTCGTAGTAACCCCATTCCGCCGTTGCGGTGCCCTGATCGTCGTTACCGTACTTGTGAGCGACGATATAGCGATCACCCTCGAGGAAGGTGAGCACATTCACTTCTTCGCCATTGGGGCCTTTGCCATTGCTGCTTTCTCCGGCCGGTTCGACGAATAGCCAGCTACCGCGAAGGTCGGCCTGCCGCGAGGCGTCAAAATGGGCCTCTGCCTCTTCGGCGCTGATCAGCGTTTTCTCTGTTGGGGTGCCCACCGCTGAGGCGTACTCGGTTTCAAAAGCGGCTTGCGATTGTCCGAGCGTCAGCGTCGCACTTTCCAGGGCAGTGTGAATCCCTTCACTGATCGTGATGCCATTGTCGGGATTGCCGTCGTCATCCAGCGACTGGAGCAAGCGCAGAATATTGCTGACCTGATCGGCCTGTTCGGTGCTGGCCATATCGGCCGGTGTAATGCGTCCGGTAGCGGTGACCGCAGGCAGTGAGATGCCGCCGATACTGAATGTGACTGTATCGCCATCCAGGTAGTCGTATTCGCCCACCGCCGTCGTTGTGCCGCTTTTGTTGCCCGGCGATGTTTCATAGCGAATGCCGGCAACCGCGCTGTCGGTAAACACGCCGACGTTGGCCGCGGCGGGTGTTTCCGAACCGCTACCTCCTGATGATGAGCCACCGCCTCCGCAGGCGGTGAGGGCCGCTGCCAGAGCCAGCGAAGAAAGTCTGTACGTGTTCATGTTACCTCCAGTGCAACAACATAGTGTTCAAGGAGGCAAGGGGACCACAGCGCTGACGTGTCCTCATCTCCCAAATAGGGGATGCTGGGGCAACGGTTCCTGACGGCGGTGAAGACTTACGTTCCGCAGAAGGTCTGGTCTACGCGTTCTTCATCCTTTGCTGGCAGGGCATAATCACGCCATTCCGGGCGATATTCGAAGGGCTGACTCAAGACCCGATTCAGGGTAATAAAGCCTTCCATGTCGCCCTGATACGCGGCGGCGATGGCGGCTTCCACTTGGTGGTTGCGGGGAATAAAGACCGGGTTGGCCCGGCGCATTATGCTGTCGCGTTCACTCGCTGACATCGAATCTTGATCAAGGCGCTGTTGCCAGTCGGCGAACCAGTCGTCAAAGGCGGCGGGCAGGGTAAACAGCTCGTCAATCGCATCGTTGACGGTCAGACCGCCGATCTGCGCTGCGCGATCGCGCAGGGCTCGGAAGCTGAGGGTGAAATCGCCGTCGTGGTCCTGCAGCAATTGTAAAAACGCCTGATAGCGCTGTTCGTCGGCCTCATCCGCGTGGCTCAGGCCCAGTTTGCTGGCCATATGCTGTCGATAGGCGCTGAAAAACTGCGAGGTAAAGGCATTCAGGCTGTTCTGTGCGCGCTCCACCGCGGGCTTGAGGTCGCTCTCTCCTTCCCGGCGCAGTATCGGCAGTATGGCCTGTGCCAGTTGTACCAGATTCCACTGGGCAATCGCGGGTTGGTTACCAAAGGCATAGCGACCCTGATGGTCGATGGAACTGAACACGGTGCCGGGGTGGTAGGCCTCCATAAAGGCGCAGGGACCATAGTCGATGGTTTCACCGCAGAGCAGCATATTGTCGGTATTCATGACACCGTGGATAAAGCCCAGTGACTGCCAATGGGCAATCAGCGCGGCTTGTGCCGCGATAATGTCATCGAGAAGTTGCTCATAGGGATAGTTGGCCTCGGCGGCAGCGGGATAGTGACGGGCAATGACATAGTCGAGTAATTGGCGCAGGGCTCCCTCGTCGTTGCTGGCGGCAAAATACTGCACGGTACCCACGCGGATATGGCTGCTGGCGACCCGGCAGAGAATACCGCCGGGCAGTGCTCGCTCGCGATACACCTTGTCGCCGGTACTCATGGCTGACAGTGCTCGAGTGGTTGGTACACCCAGCCGGTGCATGGCTTCGCTGAGCAGATATTCGCGAATCACCGGCCCCAGCGGGGATTTACCATCGCCGCCACGGGAGTAGGGCGTGGGGCCAGACCCCTTGAGTTGCAGGTCACGGCGCCGGCCCTGCGTATCGATCACCTCGCCCAGCAGCAGTGCCCGGCCATCGCCGAGCTGAGGGTTGTAGTTGCCAAACTGATGGCCTGCATATACGCAGGCGATAGGGTCGCTGCCATCGGCCACGGCATTACCTGACAGCACCGCTACGCCTTCCGGGCTGCGCAGCCAGTCGGGATCTATCCCCAGTTCATCTGCCAGCGCAGTATTGAGCAAAATCAGGGCCGGATCGGGAGTGCGGCTGGCGGTCTGACGGTGATAAAAGCGCAGCGGCAATTGCAGGTAGCTGTTGTCGAAGGCGATGGGAACGGCGCTCATAGCGGGGCCTTTTGTGTTGGTGTTAGGCAAATACTTTGTCACGAAGCACCCGTAGATTGTACGCGGGGCCCTGTGTACTTGCGATGTGCGCAGAGTGAAATTGCTGCTAACAGGCGACGCGGTTGCTATTGGCAGGGTAAAATTGCCGCGCATTGATTATTCAGACCGGGTGCTCAGCTTTTGAGACATCGGGCAAGCCACTGTGGGAAGCGACACATTCATGTCCTGGTATACCAAGCTGTTTTTCATGTTCTGCCGCCTGGTGTCAACGCCGGTACTGGCGCTGGTAAGGCCCAATATTGTGCAGGTCGACGATGGCTTGCGTGACGCGGTGGAGGGGCGCCCCGTGTGTTATGTGTTGCGCACCTATAGCTGGACGGACCGGTTTCTGCTGGATCGGATTCTGCGCGCCGAGGGGCTCACCCCGCTGCACCGTACGCCCGGCAAACTGCCTGTGGCGGAAAAGGCGGGCTGCCTGTATTTGCCGGTAATTGCCGGAGATCGCGGTGCGGATCGCAGCACTGCAACCATGGAAACGCTGATGGCCGGGCAGGGTGAGCAGAGCTTGCAGATCGTGCCCGTGTCGGTATTTTGGGGACGTGACCCCGGCAGCGAAACCTCGTTTCTCAAACTGTTGCTGGGCGACGGTGAGCGCGCCGGTGCCCTGCGCAAGCTGCTGGTGATTATTGCCCAGCGCAAGAACGTGATGCTGCACTTTGCCTATCCCGTTAATTTCCAGAAGCTGGTAGCGCGCACGCAGGAGCCGCAGGCGGCCGCCGTGCTGCTGGCCCGCACCCTGAGCTTCTACTTCAGTCGCCGCAAAACGGCCTCTCTGGGCCCCAGTCTGCTGTCGCGGCATGAGATCATCAATCTGGTACTGCGTCGGCCCGCCGTGCGTGAAGCCATGCAGGAGGAGCAGGCCGAAGAAAAACTCAGTGCCGCAAAAATCGAGAAAAAAGCCCGCAAGATGGCCGATGAAGTGGCGGCCAATTTCGACTCGCGGATTTTGCGGGTGCTGGATCTGATTCTTAGCTGGGTATTTCGCAAGATTTTCAGCGGCATTCGCCTTCACCATGTCGAGCGTCTGAACCGCACTGCCAACGATCGGCAATTGGTGTACATGCCGAGTCACCGCAGCCACCTCGATTATCTGCTGATTTCCTACGGCCTTTACACGCAAGGGTTGGTGCCGCCACATATTGCGGCCGGGGTGAACCTGAACTTCTGGCCGGTAGGCGGTCTGCTGCGCCGGGGCGGTGCTTTTTATATTCGCCGCAGCTTTGCCGGACAGAAACTCTATAGTGCGGTGTTTCGCAGCTATCTGGATGTCATTCTGGGGCGGGGCTACCCCGTGGAGTTTTTCCCGGAGGGCGGGCGTTCCCGTACCGGTCGTCTGCTGCCACCTAAAAAGGGCATGCTGGCGATGACGGTGGAAAGCTTCCTCGCCCAGCCGGCGCGGAAGGTCGCGCTGGTGCCGGTGTATGTGGGCTACGACAAGCTGGTGGAAGGCGCGTCCTACGTGAAGGAGCTGCGCGGTGCCGCCAAGCAGAGCGAATCAGCGGGCGGTCTGCTCAAGGCCACAAGGATTTTCAAGTCGTCTTACGGCAGCCCCCATGTGGCCTTTGGTGAGCCGATTGCGCTGGAAGACTGCCTGAGCCACATCGAGCCGGAGTGGCGCAGCAAGCTGCAAAGCGGCGATGAAAGCTTTATCCCTGCGGTTGTCGACCACATCGCCCAGGAAAATATGGAGCGGGTGAATTCGGCGGCAGTCATTAACCCCATCGGTCTGGTGGCGATGATTCTGTTGTCCAGTCCCCAGCGTGCCATGGCCGAAGATGAGCTGCTGAACCAGATCGACGCCTTTGTCGCGCTGCTGAAGCGCCTGCCCTACAGTGCGGATGTTACCTTGCCGGAGGGCAGCGCGCGGGAAATTCTCGACGCTGCAGCACGCACGGCGGGGCTGTCGCGCATCGATCACCGTTGGGGGCCGATTATTACCGCCACAGGCAAAGAGGCGGTGATGCTCACCTATTACCGCAACTCGGTGATGCATGTACTGGCGATGCCCAGTCTGATCGCGCGTTTCTTCCGCCACAGCGAGCAGGTCAGCATCGATGAATTGCGCGAATCCTGCATGCAGTTGTTGCCCTTCCTCAAGCGCGAGTTGTTTTTGCGGGTCGATTTAAACAACTGCGATGATGTCGTGGACCGGCATATCGACAATCTGGTCGAGCAGGGCTTGCTGCTGCGTCGCGGCGAGTCAGTGCTGGCTCGCCCGGAAGTGGGCAGCAATGCCTACGCGGTGCTGACCGGTCTGGGGAGGATTCTGCGCGAGACCTTTGAACGCTACACCATGAGCAGCCTCCTGCTGGTGCATGAGCCTGGAGAAACCGCCGCGCCGCGCAGTGCCGTGGAAGAAAACCTGATTGTAATGGCCCAGCGGCTGTCGATTGTCAGCGGACGGGAAGCGCCGGAATACTTTGATAAAAACCTGTTCCGGGTGTACCTCGATACCCTGATTGCCCAGAATCTGCTGCATGAGGAAAATCGTGACGGCGAGCGCTGGGTACGCTGCGATGCCCGCCTGCAACTGTTCAGCCAGCGTTGGGTGGCCCTGCTGGGGCCCGATGTCCAGCAAAGTATGTTGCAGTTAATCCGCCAGCCCACCATGAACAGCGACAGCTGAACGACGCCTTGCCCACCGCCGGTTCCGGTGGGCAAGACTGTCATAAATCTGCCTCAGAACCGTCCCGCCTTTGTCATCGTTGCGCTCTAGCCTGTCATCAATTTAACGACAGAGGCGCCCGGTGTGACCGAGCAAGTAAAACGCTACAAAACGCTATGGCTTTCCGATATCCACCTCGGCTTCAAGGATTGCCGCGCCGAGTATCTGTTGGACTGCCTGAATCACATTGAATGCGACACCATTTATCTGGTGGGCGACGTGGTCGATCTCTGGGCCATGTCCCGCACGCTGTACTGGCCAGCCAGTCACTATGAGGTGTTGCGTACCCTGTTTCGCAAGGCCAATAGCGGCACTCGGGTGGTTTACATTCCCGGTAACCACGACGAACCGTTCCGCGACTATGTCGGACATATTTTCGGGCCTATCGAAATCCGCAAAGAAGCGGTTTACACCACCCTCAAAGGCAAGCGTCTGTTGATGTTTCACGGCGATTGCCTGGATGAACACATGCAGCTCAGCCGCTGGGAGAATCTGGTCGGCGATGCCGCTTACGATCTGCTGCTGTTTCTCAATCGCTGGGCCAATTTCTTCCGCCGCCGCTTCGGCCATCACTACTGGTCGCTGGCGACCTATATCAAGCAGCGTATTCCCAATGCCCGTCAGGTGATCGACGTGTTTGAAGCCGCGGCCGTGCAGGAAGCCAAAAAGCGCGGTCTGGATGGCGTGATCTGCGGACATATCCACCAGCCTGCACTCAAGGATATCGACGGACTGTTGTACTGCAACGATGGCGACTGGATTGAGAACTGCACGCTCTTGGCTGAGGGCGAGGACGGTGAGCTTGAATTACTGCAGTGGACCGAGACCCGCCAGATGTTGGCAAGGGTTGGTGAACCCGCTGCAAAACCTGTGGCAGACGTGCTGCCGCTGCGACGGGTCGGATAACAACGAGGTGACAATATGATTTCCGTAGATTCGGTTATCGACGAACGTTTTCCCCGTATTGCCAAGGGCAATCCCCATATTAAACGCACGCTCACTGCGCTGCTGCGTTACCTGTTTCACGAGGCCGAGTTCAAACAGTTCGAGCGGGATTACCCGCATCTGCGTGGCAGGGACTTTGTCGAGCAGGTGCTGAACTATTTTGATTTTGGCTACGCGGTCAGTGCCCTCGACAAGGAGCGTATTCCGGTCACGGGGCGCGTGGTAATCATTGCCAACCATCCTATTGGCAGCCTCGACGGACTGGCCCTGCTGAAGCTGGTATCTGAAGTGCGCGGCGATGTGAAAGTCGTGGCTAACGAAGTGCTGTATGCCCTCAAGCCACTGCGCAGCATGTTGCTGCCGGTGGACAATATGAGTGGTAAACGCAATCGCCGGGAAAATCTTCAGGCCATCCACGAGCACCTGGAAGGCGATGGCGCGGTGATTATTTTCCCGGCCGGTGAAGTCTCGCGTTTCAGCCCGTCGGGCATTCGCGATGGTCGCTGGCGGGCGGGCTTTATCAAGTTTGCCGAGCGCGCCAATGCGCCGATTCTGCCGGTGCACATGAACGCCAGGAATTCAGTATTTTTCTATGCACTGTCGCTGCTGGCCAAGCCGCTGTCGACACTGTGGCTGATCCGCGAAATGTTCAAACAGAACAACCGCACTGTGCGCGTCAGCATCGGCCCGGCTATTGATCCTTCTCTCTACCGCGATCTGCCGCTGACCACGCAGGCCAAAGTGCGCCTGTTCAAGCGCCACCTTTATAAGATCGGCAAGCGCCGCCGTCGTGGCGAGCCCTGCTTTATGCCCGAGGCGCAGCCGGTAGCGCACCCGGAGGACCGACGGGAACTGCGCAGCGCCATTCGTGACTGCGAACACCTGGGCAGCAACCGCGATGGCATGGATATTTATCGCTACGAGTACAACGGCGACTGCTGCATCATGCGAGAGATCGGTCGCCTGCGCGAAATCAGCTTCCGCGCGGTGGGCGAGGGCACGGGTCTGCGTCGCGACGTAGACGCCTACGACGCCTATTACGACCATATCGTGCTGTGGGACGACAACCAGCTTGAGCTGGTGGGCGCCTATCGCCTGAAGCGCGTTGCGGCATTGGAGCCGGGGCAGACGCTCTACAGTGCCAGCCTGTTTGACTACCAGCCCGATGCGGCGAACGCCGTGTTTGCGCAGGGTGTGGAACTGGGGCGCAGTTTTATCCAGCCTCGCTACTGGGGGCGCAATGCCCTGGATTACCTGTGGCAGGGCGTGGGCAAATACCTGGCTCGCTACCCCGAGCTGCGTTATATGTTTGGCCCCGTCAGCCTGAGTGATGAACTGCCTCGCGCCGCCAAAGATGCTCTGTTGGAATTCTATAGCTGCTATTTTTCCAGCGAGTCCGGTGCGGTCGATCCTCACTGGGCCAGCGCAAAAATGCCTTACCGCAGCGAGTCGGCGGTTACGCGTTTCAAGGGCGACGACTACCGGCGGGAATTTGCCGAGTTAAAAGCCATGCTGGCCGAACTGGGCTGCTCGGTGCCGACGCTGTACAAGCAGTACACTGAGCTTTGTGAGCCCGGTGGTGTCAGCTTTGCCGACTTCAATATCGATCCGGATTTTGCCGACTGTATTGATGGTCTGGTGCTGGTGGATATCGAGAAAATGAAGCCAGCGCGTCGCAAGCGCTATCTCGGCCAGTAGAAGCTGTGCCCCAAGGCGGCCTGTCTGGCCGCCTGCTTATTCCTTCCCTGCAATATCTTCAAAGCGCTGGATTAGCCAATCCGGGTTATCCAGTGGCAGGTCGTGTCCGGCGCTCTGGTGCAGCGCAACAGGCGCCTGGTAGCGGTCGGCGAGTTGCTGGCTGCACTGCCAGCTCACCATGTGATCAGCGCGGCTGGCGAGAAACAGCAAGCGATCGGCGGGCAATGTGTGTGGCGCGCGAAAGCGACTGGCAGCCCAGAGTTGGCGCAGCACATTGCGGCGCTGGATGGGGTGCTGGTTGCGCAGCTCGACGTAGCGACTGAGCAGCGCGGCGTTGTTGCCGTGCCGGTTGCTGACCATTTTCATAATGGCCTGCTCCTGAGTGCTGATGTGTCTCGAGACTAGACCGCGAAAGACCTGGGGCAGTGCGCGGGGCTGAAGTCGCTGCCATACCGGGCAGTCACCACTGCTGCTGTTAATCAAAATAAGCTGGCGGATGCGTTGGGGTTCCGTGTACAGCCAGTCCAAGGCGACCATGCCCCCCAGCGACAGCGCGACAATCCCGAAGGGCTCATCGTCGGGCAAGGCGAAGCGTTGCTGAAGATCGCTGCGGATCTCGGCAATGGTCAACGGGGACCTGCGTTGATGCTCACTGCCAAAGCCGGGCAAGTCCAGCGTGTGGCACTGCCAGCCCAAGCGCGCAGCGCAGTCATCCACAAAGGGCTGCCAGTGGCCGCTCTCGCGGGACAGGCCGCGCAGGAACAGCCAATGCCGGGGCAGCGATAGCTCAGTCATCGAGTTGTCGATACCAAAGGCTTTGGGCGATCTGGCGAAGCTGCATTTCCTGTTCGCCCCGTGGCTGCCATTGTTCAGTATTGCGGCAGGCCGCCAGCATAAAATCCAGTAGCAATAGGTGGCCGCGCAACACCCGCGCATGGCGGTGGGGCACCGTAGGATTGAACAGCCCGGCAAAACTGAACAATTGCCGGGGGTGTTTCTTCACCCACAACCAGCTTCCCATCTCCAGTGTCAGTGGCAGCAGCTTCACACCTTGTTCGCGACAGCGCAGATAAAAGTAGTCCCACATATCGCCGTGACTGAGATAGTGCATTGCCTGGGGTCCGAAGGCGTAATTGTGGTGGGGGAAGTTACGCTCCCAGAGCAGTTTGAGCGCCACGTAGCTGCCGATGTCGTCGATGGCTTCCTTGCGGTAGGCATGGGGAATCCACAGATGATCTCGAAAGCCGAAACCGGAGTGGAAGTCGATCGCAATCATCGTTCTGCCTGCTTGGCTGTGTCGGCGAATCAGTGATTCCAGCACCTGAAACTCCGGTTCAACCTGTCGGTCATAGCGTCCCCGATACCATGGCAGGCGGCGCCAGAGGCGCTGCCCGCCGACCAGGAACGGGACCCGGTCTTCGGCGTCAATCGGCGCGTGCCGGTTGAGATCGACGCTGTTGGCGTTGCAGCGCGAGTTGCGGAGCATGCCCGCGGGGTTAACCAGGGGCAGGGCGATGATCGCCACTTCGTTTTCAAATTGTGATCGCCAGTGGCGGTCCCAGCGGCAGCGCTCCAATACGGTTTCCAGCCAGGCGATTAATACCTGGGTACCAATGCGCTCGACGCCGTGCACACCGCCGGTGAGCAGCAGGCAGTGTTTGGCGGTTTCAGGTTTGCCCAGCGTCAGGGAGATGAGGGGGAGCTTGAAATCGTCGACGTCGATCAGGGCTTCGCAGCGGCTGCTCAGTAAGTCGCCGCCGTGCCGACAGAGCTGTTCAACATTGAGAAGCTCCGGCAGGCGCCGGTGCAGGCGGCCGCGATAGGGATCGAGAGCGCTGTGCACGTCCAGCGGTGGCGGTCCGAAAACAGCGTCTTCGTCGCTGGGGGGTACGTGATTCGTCAAGGCTCAGGCGCAGTTCAGTCGAGCGGAGGCATCGCGCTGCTGCCAGAGCGAGGCGACCAGCGCGTCTCGGTTTTGCCAATCACCTTTCAGCAACCAGTCGCAAATCGCCGCCGCGACATCGGGGTAGTTCTGGGGCGCCGGTGCGCGGCGTTGTTCCAGCCAATTGCCAACCGCTTCGCTATCGAGGTGGGTCATGATGCTGGCGAGTTCGAGTTGACGAAGAGTGGCCGCGTTACCCAGTTGTTCCGACTGGCCCGCGACGGGTTTGGCCAGTACCGGCAGGCCGATATGCAGGCATTCGCTGATCAATTCAAATCCCGCATTGCAGATCACGCCATCGGCGCTGCGCAGATCCTGCTTGAAGCCGTGCAGACTGGTTTTGCGCAGCATGACGTTGCCCTGCTGCTGATCATTGAGCGCCGGAGCATACTGAATAAAGCGTTGCCCGGGGAACTGTCGCAGCAGCCCGGTGACGCGGCTCTGGTCTTCAAAGGGCAGATATACCACCGTGTGGCCCGCAGAAGGCAGGCGGCTTTCCTCCGGGTTGATGATCGGCGGCACGATCGGGCCGTCAAAATGGTGCCAATGCAGGCCCAGGCCATAGCGTACGGGGGCAAACAGTTTCATCACCAGACGATTGCGTAGATCAACACCGTCCTCGGGCACTCCGGGGTGACCGAAGGCATATTGGTGGCCGACCCCGACAACGGGTTTGGCTTTCAGTCGCCCCGCCCAGGCGGTGACCGGTTCGAAGTCTGTCAGCACTAGGTCGTAAGGCGTCAGGTCGAGTTGCTTAACGTCTTTGATAAATTGCAGAGGGCGCGCATCGCGCAGGGTCTGAAGGGTATTGATGCGGCCGTCGACCGTGGTGAAACTCAGGCCATGACGGATTTCGTAGCGGCCAAAACAATCCATGTCGAAGTATTGTTCGGCAGGTCGACCGCTGAATAGATAGTCCACCTCTACATTCCTGTCGGCGAAATGTTTGGCCATCATGCGGGCGCGCGAAATATGGCCGTTTCCGGTGCCTTGCACGCCGTATAAAATTTTCATCTGTCTGTGTTTGACTCGTTCAATGAGTGGAATGGGTATCCCGGTGACTACAGTGTCACCAGGTAATAGCCCAGATGTGCGATGGCGACGCCAAGTCCGGCACCCGCGACGGTATCGGTGGGGAAATGGACGCCGAGTAAGACGCGGGAGGCACCGACGGCGGCGGCCCAGACAAACAGGCCGGCGGCGACAGCGCCGAAGCTCAGCACCGCAAGGGTGGCCAGCAGAAAGGCGGCGGCGGTGTGCCCCGATGGGAAGCTGAATTCGTCGGAGGCAATGATCGACGCACTGAACTGCGGAATGGCGGCAGGTGGGCGGCGGCGACGGCAGGTGTTTTTAAGCACCCAGTACAGCGGCAGCCACACGGCAAAGGAGATTGCCACGGCGGCGGTAAAGTAGCCGCTGCCGGGCACATTCAGTGCCAGCAGGCCCAGTGGCAAAAACAACTGGGTGTAGCCGTCACCGCTTTTGGAAACGCCGAAGGCGACGCGGCAAAGCTGTTGCTGATGGCGGGTGTTGACGCAAGCCAGAAACATCCGCACATCGAACTGATTAATTGATTGAATCAGGCGCATAGTTTCATCCTCTCGAATGTCACCCTACGCCTCGGCGTTTGCAAATTCGTGACACTGTCATTGCAGAAATGCGACAGTGTGGCGGGGTCAGCGATTCTCCAGTCGCAGAACAAACCCCCGGTGATGGCGCTGGCTGCAGGCTTCGACAGGCAGCAGCTCGGCGTAAAAGTCGTCGACACAGGCTTCGGCGACGGCCAGGAAGGGCGGCCGTCCGGGATCGCTGAGCAGGATTTGTCCGCAACCTGCGTCGACGGCGCGGGCAATCATCTGATAGACCGCCTCGGCCATATCGTCCCAGAAACAGATGTCGCTGCCGATCAGGCAATCGCTCCGAGCCAGCTCCGCGTCAGGGATGTCCTCAAATGCCCAGGGTTGGCAGTCGACGGTGACGTTATTGACGGCTGCTTGTGCCTGCAAGAAGGGGAAAACGGCAGAGTCGGCGTCGCTGGCGATGACGCTCGCGTCAAGGTGTTTCGCACAGTAAATGCCGCCCAGGCCCCAGCCGCAGCCGACATCCAGTACCCGGCTGTGGGGCGCCAGTGGGTGCTGCTGGAGATAATCCATCAGCAGAAACGCGGCGCCCCAATTTTTATTGCCGTGTAACTGGGTGCTGCCCGCTGCGCGCAGACGACGCATAATGGGGTGGCTGGCAAGCAGGTAGTCAATGCCGTAATGCTGCCGCTGTTTTGGGTGGGGGTGTTTATCAAGGCCTGACGATACGGACATGGCGCCTTTCCTGAAAGCCGGTAATGGGCAAAAAAACTCTGTGCCGACCAAGGTCGAATGCCCCTGTTGGCGATGGGCGGGTAGTATACTGCTTTGGCGGAGTGTTTCCCCTCGCTCCTGTGTCCTTGGGCTCTATAAGGAGGATTGGCGTGGCCGATTTCGATTTTGACGTGCTGGTAATTGGCAGTGGTCCGGCGGGGGAGAGCGCGGCGCTCAATGCCGTGAAGCACGGCCAGAGTGTCGCCGTCGTCGAAGAGCAAGACCAGGTCGGCGGGGCCTGTACCCATCAAGGGACGATTCCTTCCAAGGCCTTGAGGCATATGGTGCGTCAGGCCATCCGTTTTAATCGCACGCCGATTTTTCGCGATATTGGCGACCCTCGAACACTGACGTATCCCCGTCTGCTCAGCCACGCGAACGAGGTTATTGCCCGTCAGGTGGCGATGCGCAGCCGCTTTTACAATCGCAACAATATCCGCATTATTCGCGGCCATGCCCGTTTCGCCGACGCGCACACATTGACGGTGACCTGCAGCGATGGGCGCGAGGAACGTTTTACGGCCGGGCGAATTATTATCGCCACCGGTTCGCGCCCTTACCGTCCGGCCAATATCGACTTTTCCCATCCGCGGGTTTATGACAGCGACAGCATTCTCAAAATGACCAATACCCCACGTAAGATCATTATTTATGGTGCGGGGGTGATTGGCTGCGAGTACGCGTCAATTTTTTCGGGCATTGGTGCCAAGGTAGAGCTGGTCAATACCCGCGACCGACTGTTGGAATTCCTCGACGATGAAATTTCCGATGCCCTCAGTTATCACCTGCGCTACCTAGGGGTGATGATTCGTCACCGTGAGGTGTACAGCGAGGTGGAGGCCAACGACCGCGAGGTGGTGGTCAAACTGGAAAGTGGCAAGCGGCTGCATGCCGATGCGCTGCTGTGGTGTAACGGCCGCAGTGGCAATACCGACCAACTGGGTCTGGACTCCATTGGCGTAGAGCCGGATCACCGGGGCCAGCTTCAGGTGGACGAACACTACCAGACCAGCGTGGCATCTATTTACGCCGCTGGTGACGTCATTGGCTGGCCGGCACTGGCCAGCGCCGCCTACGACCAGGGGCGCGCCGCATCGGCATCGGCAAGGGGTAAAGAGCACTGCCGTTTCGTCGACGACGTGCCGACAGGCATCTACACCTTGCCGGAGATCAGTTCCGTGGGGCTGAACGAGCGCGAGCTGACTGAACAGAAAGTGCCTTACGAGGTGGGGCGTGCCTTCTTCAAGGATACCGCCCGCGGGCAGATCAGCGGCGAGACGGTGGGAATGCTCAAGCTGCTGTTTCACGCCGACACGCTGGAGATTTTGGGTATTCACTGCTTTGGCGCCGAGGCCGCCGAAATCATCCATATCGGCCAGGCGATCATGAAGCAAAAGGACGGCGGAAATAGCCTGCGCTACTTCCTGAATACCACCTTCAACTACCCGACGATGGCCGAGGCGTACCGCACGGCAGCCCTGAATGGCTTGAATCGTCTGTAAGCCCCAGCTCATGAGGGCTGGAGGCGAACGCACAGATCGCAAAAATAGGTATAAATTTTCATTGACAGCGGGTCGTTCTGGGCATAAATAGTGCCCTGAACAACCGCGCTAACGCCGCTGGTTGCTTCCGTATTTGACCGTGCTGGAGTGAGCAGGATATGGCAAGAGATATGGCAGTATCGGAAAGCGTCGAAGATCTGGACGACGACTTCTTTGACGACAGCAGTGCGAGTTATGACGACAACCCGAATATGGGTGGCCGCGATAACAGTATTCGCCGTCGTATCGAAGAGCGGCTGGAGCGCAAACGCCTGATGGAAGAGCTGGATATGCTCGACGATTTCGACATCTGAACGTCTCGGTGACGGTGTCTCTCAGCGCCCGGTGTTCTATCGGGCGCCGCTTTTTAGCCTCCTAATTATCCTCCTGAAATTGTAAATTGCTGCGTAGCCGTGTCGGCCTGTTGCCGGGGCTCGCCAGCGGGGCTACCATGTCGGGCAACGTCATGCCCCGCAGTTGCTGTGTTATACCTCCGCGCGGCGCTACGATGAGTAAAATACAAAACAGGGATACCCAATGAACTGGAAAGTTATTTCCGCGATTGTTGTGCTGCTGGTTGTCGCCGGCTTCGTCTGGTTTGTCGTTGATCGCTCGGCCAACAGCGATTACAACGAGCCGGTCAGTGAGCAGGACCTCGAGCCTTCGATGTCGCCCAAGGTCGGGCAAGTGAAAGAAACCCTGGCGGTTGAGTCCGAAGAGGACTACCAGGAAGAAGCGGACAAGGCACCTGCGCCTCCCAAACAGATTGACGGCAGTGATCAGCAGGTTCGCGAAGCTGCAGGGGAATTGTCCCCGACGGTGGCGGACTGGCTGGTACCCCAGCATCAGGTGCGCAAGTGGGTAGCGATGATCGATCAGATGGCGGGGTTCCGCCTGCCCAATAAAAACCTGCCGGTGCAGTATCCCAAAGAGCCGTTTCTGGTGATCAAAACCGAAAAGGGTATTGCCAATGATCCGGGCAACTATCGTCGCTGGGATCCTCTGGTGAGTGCGGTAACCGCGCTGAATCCGAAAAAAGTGGCGATTTACTACAAAAAGTGGTCGCCGTTTCTGGAATCCAGCTACAACGAACTGGGCAACCCACAGTCCTTCGACAACCAGCTGAGAGCGACCATTGAGCACCTGCTGATTGTGGAACCGATTCCGGTGGATACCGAGCTGCGCAGACCCAAAGTCTTTTATGAATACGCAGACCCAGTACTGGAGAATGCCGATCCGCTCAGCAAGTGGATGTGGCGGTTGGGCCCCGAGAACATGAAAAAGCTTCAGGACTGGCTGAAGCGTCTCGAAAGCTACCTCTAACGTCATCTGCTAACCGAGCAACCGCCACCCGTTTGGAGGGTGGCGGCCTCATCCCCTCGCGCTACACTCGCCTCTAAATACTGATAACGAGGCTGTGATGTCATTAACTCCTGTAGATCTCTCCGGTAGCCGTGTGCTGATTGCCGGCCCCGGTGGCCAGGTGGCGCAACCCATTGTTCAGGCCCTGGCGCCGATTTGTGAATTGACCGCGGTGGCGCGTTTCTCCGATGAAAGCCAGCGCCAGCAACTGGAAAAGCAAGGGGTGCACACCGTACGTGGCGATCTCGCCGATCATCAGAGTCTACGTGACTGTCCCGCCGACGTGGATTACGTGATCAATCTTGCAGTGGTGAAAAGCGGCAACTTCGACTACGACCTGCGTGCCAATGCCGAAGGGATCGGCAACCTCATGAGTCACTGCCGGTCGGCAAAGGCTGTGCTGCATTTTTCGTCCACGGCCGTCTATGAATATGCCGGCCATGAGCCGCGCCGGGAAGATGCGCCGCTGGGTGACAATCACCGTTCCATGTTCCCTACCTACAGTCTGTCGAAAATCGCCGCGGAGTCCGTGTGTCGATTCGTTGCCCGTCAACATGCGATTCCCACGACCATTGCGCGCCTCAGTGTGCCCTATGGGAATAATGGCGGCTGGCCCTTCTTCCATCTGTTGATGATGAAAGAAGGCATGGAAATCGACATTCATCCCGAGGGGCCGAATGTCTACAATCTGTTGCACAGCAGCGATTACCTCGACAAATTGCCCTACCTCCTGGCCGCGGCAGATACTGACGTCTGCACCGTAAATTTTGGCGGCTCTCAGGCCGTCAGTATTGAAGAGTGGTGCGCTTATCTGGCCGAGCTAAGTGGTTTTCAGCCTCGCTTCAAAGAGAATGCCAGCGCCTTCGGCAGTCTGCAGATCGACACCGAGAAAATGCACAGCCTGATCGGTCCGACGCAGAAGGACTGGCGAGACGGGATTCGGGAGATGGTTGAGCAGCTCGCGCCGGAGCTGCTCAAGGCTTGATCGTCAGCTCAGGCGGCCGAGCAGGTGAGGGCGGCCGCTACGCGCGTCGCGTAGTTCAAACACCGTGGTATCGCCGTCATTGTCGTAACACAGCAGGGTGTCGGCGGGCAGAAAAACCGGGGTTTTGAATTCCACTTCACAGTGCAGTTGTTCACGGCTTTCATGGTCAGCCAGCTTGGCAATACAGGCGGCCTTGCTCCACATGCCGTGAACGACCATTTTGCGGAAACCCAGCAGTTTGGCGCTGAGGTTGTGCAGGTGAATGGGGTTAAAGTCTCCCGAGGCGAGCGCGTAGCGGCGGGCCGTCATTGCTGCTATCGCTAAGGGCTGCTGCTGTGTATAGCTGCGTGGCTGAGCATGCTTCTTCGGCGTTTTCTTTCCGCCTTTACTGGCTCGGCGTGACAGGTAAAGGCTGTAGTCTTCCCATACACATTCATTGTTGGCATAAGCACGGCAGCGAAAGGCAAATTCAATCCCGCGATCGGTGTCTTCATGGCCAGCCAGTTCGCAATCAAGCCTCAGAGTTTCGTCGAGACGAATACCGCGATGCTGGATGATGGTATTGCTCAGGTGTACCGAACCCATTGGCGCCACGGGAAAATCCTTGCGCAGCATCAACTGCATTTGCAGGCGAAATGCCAAGGTGTGCAGATAGCTTGGTGGCAGGGTGTCCCGGTCTTCTGAAAAGCCGCAGGCGCGGGCGTAACGGCGTATCTGGCGCGGGCTGCAACGCAGCGACGGCAGGCTGATTCGAACCTCCGGAAAGTCCCTGGCCTGGCGGCGGCGGGGCAGGGCGGCGCGCAACAGCAGTGGTGCCATGGCGGGAAGGCGTTTGATTTGTACTTCCTGAGCGGCGCTCATGCTACTCTATCTCCATCTTTTGTCCGGCGGCACAGTATAATCAATGCCTTGGCACAGGGGATTTGCTGCGGTGTCACTGTTAATAGTGCGCTGCGGCCAATTGCCGGGAACAACGCGCAAGCCATAGACAGCGAGTGTAATGAGCGATTCCAACGAAAAACGGTTTTCAGAACTCAGCGATTCCAGTTTTTTAATCCAGCTGGCCTACCCGGCCCTGCAGGAGTTGGGGCTGGATGTGGAGCGGATAGTTAGCGAGTGCAAAATCTCCACACAGCTGCTGCGCGACCGCACCGCGCGTTTTCCCCACGCCGCGCAGGTGCAGTTCTGGCGGGTGTTGGAAGAGGTTAGCGGCGACAAGAATATCGGGCTGCATCTGGCGAACGTGGTGCCGGTGTATCGAGGTCAGGTGCTGGAATACCTGTTTTTGAGCAGCCAGAACTTCGGCGACGGTCTGCGTCGGGCACAGAACTATCAGCGGCTGGTGACTGATGCCATGCAGTTCAAGCTGAATGTCGAGGGTGACGAAGCGCGGGTAGTGCTCAACTTTTGCGGCGATGGCGAAGTGGAATTGCGCCATCGCGACGAATGTTTTATGCGTTTTCTGCAGCGCTATTTCGACGCCGTTACCGATGGTGCTTTCGAAGCCAAAGAGATTAACCTCAGTCACGAGGCGCAGGGTGATATTGACGAATACCTGCGCCACTTTAACTGCCCGGTGCATTTTGGCGCCGCTGAGCAGAGTCTGGTATTCGACAGCCAGATTCTTTCCACGCCTTCCAGTCACGCCGAGCCGGATTTACTGAAGCTGCACGAAAAAATGGCCAGCAAACAGCTGGAGCGCCTGTCCCGTCAGGATGTGGTGGGTGAAGTGAAACAGGTGATTGCCGAGGTGCTGGAGCTGGGCCAGCCCAGTCTTGAAAGTGTTGCCGAGCGGCTGGGAATGAATGAGCGGGTGTTGCGTTCGCGGCTGACTGAAGCGGGCACCAGTTTTAACCAGGTGCTGGCAGACTATCGCTGTGTGTTGGCGAAACGACTGCTGTCCCGGACTGATGAAAGTATTGCGGATGTGGTGTACCTGACGGGTTTTTCTGAACCCAGTACCTTCTATCGCGCCTTTAAACGCTGGACGGGGCTGACGCCCATCGAGTATCGCCAACAGAAGCAGCAGCGCAACGAGCCGGGTACAAACGACTAACCCGGCTCGTTAATCCCACTGACATTCACCTCTTCGCTTTTCTCGATCTGCCAGAAACCATCTGCAACGAAACGATCTCTGATAAAACGAATAGCGCCGCGTGAAGTGATGCCGTGGGAAGGCGGCGCCCGATCAGGCGCCGAACCAGCTTTGTCCACACACACGCAGCGTATTGCCGTTAACACCGCGCGACAGCGGGTTGCCAAAGAAGGCAATAGCTTCGGCGACATCGACCGGCAGACCACCCTGAGACAGGGAGTTCAGACGACGGCCGAACATGCGGGTGAGCAGCGGGATAGCTGCCGTCATGGCGGTTTCAATAAAGCCGGGAGCCACGGCATTCACGGTGATGTTGCGGGCGCGCAGTTTTTCATCGTGCTGCATGAAATCCACATAGCCGATAACTCCGGCTTTGGAGGCCGAGTAGTTGGTCTGGCCGCGCTGACCGGCAATACCGTTCATCGACGACACGCCGATGATGCTGCCGCCGTCGCGGATCAGGCCATCTTCCAGCAGCTTCGCGGTAATGCGTTGCGCTGAAGCCAGGTTGATATCCAGCGTCATTTGCCACTGTTGCTCGCTCATATTGGCAAGCATTTTATCGCGGGTAACACCGGCGTTGTGTACGATCAGGTCAACACCACCAGCGGCTTTGGCCGCTGCGGCAATTTTTTCACCGGCGTCTGCCGCAGTAATATCGGCGACGAGTGGCTGACCGTTGAGGCGGCTCATTACCCGTGCCAAATCCACTTCCATTGCACCGACGTCAACGCCGATAACGGTCGCGCCATCGCGCGCCAGTGTTTCGGCAATGGCTTCACCAATCCCCCGCGAGGCACCGGTGACGATAGCCGTTTTACCGGCCAGCGGTTTGTGCCAGTCGGCTTCGCCGACTTGCTCGGCGGCACTGACGCGCAGTACCTGGCCGCTGATATAGGCCGACTTGGGTGACAGAAAGAAGCGTAGCGCTGCGCCGAGGTTTTGCTCCGCGCCGTTCGCAACAGTAATCAGCTGCGCGGTGCTGCCGCGGCTGCCCAGTTCTTTAGCCAGTGACCGGGTGAGGCCTTCCAGCGCGCGCTGGGCTGCGGCCTGTTCTGCGGTGGCGCACTGCAGGTGCGGGCGGCCGAGGAGAACAATGCGGCCGCCGTTTGTCAGCTGGCGGATATTGTCGTGGAAGAAGCGATAGGCCTGCACCAGCTCCAAACCGTCTTTCAAACCGCTGGCGTCAAATACCAGCGCCGCGTAGCGGCCTTCATCGGCGGCGTTGTTCAGTGCCGGGCACTGCTCCAGGGCAGCGGGTTCAGCCAGTACTTGAGCGTCGCTGGCCTGAATGACCTCGGCGGCGGCGTTGAGCAGCTCGGCACCGTTGGCGGCTCCCAGCAGCAGACGGCCCGAGAAAAAGCTGTTTTGCTGCGGCGAATAGCGCTTCAGTTCAACGGGAGCGTTAACACCCAGTGCGCCGAGGACTTTCTTTCCGGCACGTGATTGAATAAAGGCTTCGATGCGGTCTGTCATGAAAACTCTCCGTAGTAGGCCAATAAGGCTAGGCCAGCAAGGCTGTAGGCCGATGAATTCCGGCAAGGGCGCAAAATGGGCGCCTGCGTTAAGTCGGAGGCAATTCTACGCGCAGCCAGCCGCAGGTGAATTGACAGACTTGCCCCCTTAGCTCTGTCGGCTCAGCCAATGCCGCGCCGCTGCGCCTTGCTACACTGCGCCCCCATCAGACATCAGCCGAGGAAATTTCATGTCCCAGTCAGTCAAGCGTGTCGCCATCATTGGCGGCAACCGCATTCCGTTCTGCCGTTCCAATACCGCCTACTTCGGTGTCTCCAATCAGGACATGCTGACCGCTGCCATTGAAGGGCTGGTGCAGCGCTACCAGCTTCAGGGCCAGCGTCTGGGCGAAGTAGTGGCGGGCGCTGTAATGAAGCACAGCCGCGATTTCAACCTGACCCGCGAGACCGTACTGGGCACCTCGCTGGACCCGAGCACACCTTGTTTCGACATCCAGCAAGCCTGTGGCACCGGCTTGCAGGCGATCAATCTGGTGGCCAACAAGATCGCGCTGGGCCAGATTGACGCGGCTATTGCCGGTGGTGTTGACACAACCTCTGACGCCCCCATTGGCGTGAGTGAAGGCCTGCGCAAAATTCTGCTGCAAGTGAACAAGGCCCGCAGCCTGGGTGAGCGCATCAAGCCCTTTATGCAGTTGCGTCCGAAAGATGTTGGCGTTCAGATTCCTGTGAACTCCGAGCCTCGCACGGGCATGTCGATGGGCGAGCACACGGAAGTTACTGCAAAGATCTGGCAGATTCCCCGCGACCAACAGGATGAACTGGCATACCAAAGCCACAAAAATCTGGCGGCGGCCTATGATCGCGATTTCTTCAGCGATCTGGTCAGCCCCTTTAACGGCGTGAACCGCGACAATATTTTGCGTCCGGAAACAACCCTCGAAAAACTGGCAACGCTTAGCCCTGCGTTCGACAAGAGCAGTGGGCAGGGTACGCTGACAGCGGGCAACTCCTCGACTTTGACCGACGGCGCCTCGGCGGTACTGCTGGCAAGCGAAGAGTGGGCCAAGGAACGTGGCCTGCCCATTCGCGCTTACCTGAGCTTTGTGGAAACCGCTGCAGTTGATTTCGTCGGTCAGCCAGCAGCAGACAAAGAAGGTCTGCTGCTGGCGCCCGCCTACGCGGTGCCCCGTATGCTGGCTCGTGCAGGACTGACACTGCAGGATTTCGATTTCTACGAAATTCACGAAGCATTTGCCGCGCAGGTACTGGCGACCTTGAAAGTGTGGGAAGACGAAGATTTCTGTCGTGACCGCCTGGGCCTGGATCGTCCGCTGGGCAGCATCGACCGCAGCAAACTCAACGTCAACGGCAGCTCACTTGCAGCGGGCCACCCGTTTGCGGCGACTGGCGGACGCATTGTTGCAACCCTCGCTAAAATGCTGGAAGAAAAAGGCAGCGGTCGCGGCCTCATCTCCATCTGCGCGGCAGGTGGTCAGGGCGTTACCGCCATCCTTGAGCGCTGATTTACACACCGCCGAGAACAAAAACGGGGCTTCGGCCCCGTTTTTTTATGCCCGTTCGGCCGGGTAGATTTCAATCCTAGTTCCCGCCTTTCCCAAACGACTCACAGCTTCCCAGCTCGTAAGCCATCACCGACGAATCGGCGCAGGCCGTGCAGCCGTTGCTGTCTTTCGATACATCGTTAACTCAAGTGTTGGTTTTCAGTGATTGAAGACTGGCTTTGCGCGTTACCAATATTGTGAACATCGAGGCACTCGCGAACATAACCAAGCTGTAAATAATTGGGGCCATCGACATTTCCGCGCTCTTCAGCACTCCGGTCGTCAGCATTAGTGCCATTGTTCCATTCTGCAAGCCAACTTCCAGCGCTATGGTGCGTGCCTGTGCCTCACCGTCTAACAGGAATTTTCCCAGTTTGTAGCCAAGTGACATGGTTATTACATTGAGGAGCACAGCTGCTACGCCTGCTCGGGCTGCTGAGGATAGAAGCTGATTACCTAGCTGTAGGCAGATTGCAAGGATGAGCAAGGCGAGTACAACGGAGGAAGCGCGATTTACCCACAGTTCGGAGCGCTGGGCCCAAGAGGGCCATTTTGCCCTGAGTAGCATTCCTGCAATGACCGGAATAACACTGACTACTATCAGTTGAAAGAATGTTTTCAGCAGCGGCAGGCTGATGTCTTGCGCATTTTCACCATAGTGGTTGATGGCCCAGTTGGCGAGCAGGGGAATTGAGAATGGGGTGATGAAGCCGATAACTGCAGTTAGCGAAACGGATAGGCCGACATCCGCTTTTGCCAGCATGCTAAAAAGGTTGGATGTTGCGCCCCCGGGGCAGAGTGCAATCATAAAAAGCCCGATTGCAACGCCGCCAGTTAACCCCAGGAGTTCTATAAGTAGCAGGGCGATGAGCGGTAGAAGTACAAGCTGGCCGGTAATGCCTACCAAAAACCCTTTGGGAGTATGTACGACACGATAGAAGTCTTGAGGGGTAAGTCCCAAGCCGACTCCAATCATAACGATGATGAGGGTAATTGGCAGCCCCGCAGAAATTAAAGATTCGAGCATGATTCATCCTTATTGTTATAGCTGGAATTCCGTTTGCTGGTGTTTCCTCCAGCGTCCCTTGTCTGGTTTGACGGGTGGTTTTTACTCCTAGTTTTTACTCCTAGGTAGTGCTTGTGAAAACCTGCTTCTCAGTTCGGTTCAGACATTCTCATATTCCCGCTTCATAGCAATAGCGGGGTTCCTAGTGAATAGCTAGGCTTTCTGTAGTTGCCTTCTCCTTATTTGAAAATTATCACTGGACATTAACAAACGAGTGGTTATTATGTAAATGACCATGTGGTTATTTTTGTAGGGACTGCGTTGTTTATGCCTGAAAACCTAAGACGCCCTTCCGTTCAGATTGTCGGAAGGCCAAAGAAAGTCAGTCGGGAGCAGATTGTTGTAGCGGCTCTTGACGTTATGGAAAAGGAGGGATTCGCAGCATTAAGTATGCGTTCACTTGCACGTGAACTGGGAATTAACCATTCGACGCTCTACAACTATGTTGAACATATTGGTGAAGTGGAGAAAGCTGCTCTGGATGTTCTGATGGACAGGATTCCTATGCCGGATAGAACACGCACGGAACCTATACGTGCTCAGCTTATTGAGCATTTGTTGGCTGTGCGGCAGACCCAGATTGTTTTCCCCAAGTTCTGCCATGCACCGCCCGGAACTCCGGCCTGGCGCCTTCAGATGGCGTGTCTTTCCCAAATTCTCGACAACTGTTGTAGTGATGACGAGCAAATGGAGCACATGGCTATTGCGTATAACACGTTAATTAGTGTTGTTGCACACAGTGCTGAACACAATCGCTCTGCTGGGAATGACATTCCAATCACATCTGACTTGGAGGCAATATCTGCATTGCCCAAGGAAGATTTTGAGCCGCTTTTCAGGCCGTTGCGTCGCAACAAGACCTATAAGCGGGAGCTGTCTTCCTTTGTTTACCGATTGGATTACCTGATTAGTTGTTTGGCTCCCCACATAGCGAAATTGAGTGAAAAAGAACTATCCAGAATAGAGAAATCATTTGCCGGATAAGGCATAACCCATGACCTAATAAAACACGAAGCAACGGATGGATTCGGAGGAATAATAATGATTAAGGTGCCCTATAGGATATTAGGAATTTTCTTATCGGTGATTTCCCATGCAGCCCCTGTATGGAGTCAGAATGAAGAGAAGATAGACAAGGATAAGGTCGACAGTAGCAGACCCATATTGGAGGAGGTGTTTGTTACTGCAACAAAGCGTGAGAAATCTCTCCGGGACATTGCGGCCTCTATTTCGGCATTTGATGGCGGAGAGCTGGAGTCAAGAGGAATGTTGAGCGTTAACGACATACTTGAACAGACCCCAGGAGTTACTTCCAATTCGGCCCGTCCGGGGGATCAGCGCGTTGTGATGCGGGGGATTTCCACCAGCGCCTCTCCCACTAGCACAGTCCCGTATCCGGTAGGGATATTTATTGGCGATACTGCCTTGAATGAACCCTATGCCGCGAGCATTACCCCAGACCTTTCGGCTTTTGATCTGGCTGCAGTAGAGGTGCTTAAGGGGCCTCAGGGAACGTTATTTGGTGGTGCGGCGTTATCTGGAGTTTTGCGATACCGCCTGAACGATCCTAAGCCGGATCAGTGGGAGCTGCGTTATTTTGCACAGCATATTGAGCCGGAAGAAGGGTCAACCGGATTTGTACAGGGAGCTGTCATCAATATTCCTCTGCTGGGGGAGGACGGCGATTTGGGTGCAAGGCTTGCGTTTATCCGTAGAGAATACCCTGGTGTTACAGATGATTTGCGTCCGGAGCAATTCAAGAGGGATGTAGATCAAGGGGAGGGAGATCAGATTCGAGCTGCTGTACTTTGGCAGCCATCGGATGCCTTACAGGTAAGGTATACCTTTTTAAAACAAGACTATGATGCTGAAAATGGTCTGGTTATCTCTGACCATATTGATGGCCCAAGGGCTACAAAAGGTTCACTGATACCGTGGCCGAATCGTCATGAATTTGGTATGCAAAATCTTGAGATACAGTATGACTGGGAACATGTAAGACTGGTTTCCAGTAATTCCAAGACCGAGAAAAAGCGCTTTAACACCATTGATTCCTACGGTGCCATGTTGGGCACCCCCGCTGCTGGGAGTCCTGAATTACTTGCCATGCCTTTTGTGACAGATCAGGAGTCGAAGTCTAACCAATATGAACTGCGGCTCCAGTCTATTGGCGGTGAGCGTTTTGAATGGCTGGTAGGCGGATATTACCTAGAATCCCCCATACGCTATTTCCTATCATTAAACGTACAGGCATTGGATGACGCTTCCAACTTGTTGGGCACTGTTTCGAATACAGTGCAAACCCTTGCCGATTCACTGGGGCTTGGTGCGCTGACCGGGGGTGTACTGAACGTGATATTGCCGGGCTCTGACGACCTTTCTTGCGAGCTGGCAGTACTCTGTGCGGAGACAGATGCTGAGGCAAAAGAAGAAGCTCTGTTTTTTGATTTAACCTGGCGCCCCTGGTCGAGGTTAGAGCTTGCGGCTGGTGCACGTATTTACCGTACTACTGTTGATGGAGGCTTTGTGGGGCGGGGAATAGGTGCCAGGTTGGTAAACAACGGCCAGTCTCCTGCGGACTTCACAACGAGCATTACGGAAGAGGGAGTCAACCCCAAGTTCTCGGCTACCTTCCATTTCACTGATGACCACTCGTTATATTTTCTGGCGAACAAGGGGTTCCGGTTTGGCGGTATACAGAACCTTCCGGAAGATGAACTACAGAATGTTCCAGGTACTTATAATTCCGACTACATTTGGAATTACGAACTGGGCCTTCGCACTTCCTGGTTAAGAAACACGCTTGAATTCGATATAACTGCATTTCATATCGACTATACCGATGCACTTGTCGTGCTGAAGAACGCAATACAAATTAATTACTATGACAATGTGGGAAGTGCGGAAAGTGATGGATTTGAGGCGAATCTCCGATGGCTGACCCCTATCCCCGGCGTTATTTTCAGTCTTAGCGGCGGCACAGTCGATGCGCGAACTACTGAAGATTTCCAGGCCGGACGAGACATTGTTCCGGCAGGCAAGACTCTTCCTGGATCCGCAGACTACCAATACAGCGCAAATTTGGCGGCTTATGGTTCTCCAGACTGGCTAGTCAATATGTCGGTATTGCTTGGATATACGTATGTCGGGGAAACCTATAACGACATCGCATCAGATGAAATCGTCAATGACTATGGCTCATACAACCTGGGGATGAGTTTTTCAATACCCTCTCTTAAAGGACGTCCCACGCTGGCACTTAATGTCCTTAATCTCACTAACGAAACTGCTCCTGTCAGTGTCATTAATGCTGCTGCTGGCGATAACTTCTACATTCTGAACCCGCCGCGAACCGTCACCGCCCGGTTTAGCTTGGAGTTAGATTAATGAATATCCTAACAAGAATTCTGACCGCTATTCTTTTGAGCGTCCCTTGCTCTGGATGGGCCGGGGAGGGGTGGCCTGGCAGTGCATTGTCCGCTGAGGATGCCATGACCGTCAGGGCCGATCAGTTTGTTTCCGCTGATCAACACCGCGACTGGCAAGTTGATCTGGATCAACGAGGGCTTCGCGCAGCGGGTAGTACGGCTCACGAGGCCTATATTGACGTACTGCGAGAAAGGCTTATAAAAGCAGGTATTCCAAACGTCTATGAAGAGCCTGTTACCCTTAAAAAATGGGAGGTGGGTAAGTGGTCTTTGGAGGTTATTGGTAATGCTGATACTGATGTGATTACTTTACCTACCGCCAGTTTTGTTCCCTATTCTGGAGGAACTCCCCAGGATGGGGTCAGGGGAAGGCTGGAGCTAGTTCAGAGCGATAACGATTTCAATGGTGATAAGCTTAAAGGAAACGTTGCGTTGATACCGCTGAGCAAACCTAAAACGACATTGGAGGTCTTTGCGGAAGCGGCTTTTTCCCTCCATGGTTTCGGCCAGTATCCTGCGTCAGCAAGGCCCTACGAAAGAACGTATTTTTCCACCAGCCAGATGGCAAAGAAGCTGGATGCTTTAAAGCAGGCCGGGGCGATAGGTGCGGTATTTATTCTGGACGAACCCGCCTCCAATGCACTGGGACTTTATGCTCCTTACGATGGCGAAAGCCGTGGAGTCCCGGCGTTGTATGTGGATAAAAATGTGGGGCATACGTTACTGACGTTGGCCGAACGCGGCTTCGACGTGCGGTTGATGGTTGATGCGAAAATACGCAGTGTTAACAGCCGCAATCTTATTGGGGTAATCCCCGGTGCTTCTGACGAATTGATTGTGCTGAATAGTCATACAGATGGCCCAAATGGTATAGAAGACAATGGGCCTAATGTGATTGTTGCTATGGCGCAGTACCTTTCCCGTTTGCCGAGAGAGGCGTTGCCACGCAGTGTTATGGTTTTGCTTACAACGGGGCATTTTGCCGGTGCTCAGGGAGGGCAAGCCTTTGTAGATGCACATCTGGATGATGAAACGCTAGGGAAAATTGCGGCCTTGCTCTGTTTGGAGCATCTCGGTGCCGAGGAGTGGGTGCAAGGCCCGGGGGGGCGCTGGATGCCCACAGGAAAGGCTGAACCCTATGTGTTTTTTATGCCGAATATACCCGCGCTGATTGCTGCCGCTAAGGATGCGGTTAATAGGGCCGACTCTGCTCCCACCATTATCCGTGGGCCGACCCGTCCTCAGGGAGGTGGGTATTTCCACGATCATGTCTGGCCGGGGGAAGGGCAGGTATTTTGGGGGCGTGTGCGGATTCCGACGGCGAATTATATTGCTGGTCCCAACTATCTGTTTAATTGGGGAATCAGTACGGCGGATAAGGTGGATTATCAGCGCCTGCAGCGGGAGACAATGGCATTTACAGAGATGACACTGAGGCTGGCCCGTACACCTATGGGCCAGTTACGGGAGTTTGCAGAATGATTTTTCGGGTATTTGCTTGCTATTGCCTGGCGCTGCTCAGTGCTGCTGCCAGCGCGGCGGTTGTTACTCTTGATGCGGGCCTACTAGAGGGCAAACAACAGGGCGGTGTTTCGAGGTATTTGGGCGTGCCGTATGCGGCCCCACCTGTAGGAGAGTTGCGCTGGAGGGCTCCGCAGGCGGTGTCTCCCTGGCGTGGAGTTCGCAAAGCCCATGAATATGCGGACGCCTGCACACAGATCGGCGGCTTTTTTGCCAGTAATGATCAAGCGACTTTTGACAAACCGTATGGAAGTGAGGACTGCCTTTACCTCAATGTTTGGGTGCCAGAGAGCGGTGCTCAAGCACGTCCCGTACTGGTGTTTTTTCACGGCGGGTCGGGGATTGCGGGTACCGCTGCTCATCCCATGTATGACGGGGAAACACTGGCTAAGGAAACCGGAGCCGTGGTGATTACGGCCAACTACCGTCTGGGCGTATGGGGATCGTTGCAGAGCCCCGCCCTGCAGACGGGAAACGCCGCCGAAGACTCGGGCAGCTTTTATTTACTGGATATGATCCAGGTGCTGGACTGGGCGCGGCAGAATTGCCAGCCGCTGGGCTGTGACCCGTCAAACATCACTATTTCCGGCCAGTCGGCGGGCGCGGTCGCGGTATTGGCGCTGCTTCGCTCTCCTCTGGCAGAGGGCAAGTTCCAGAAGGCCATCAGCTTTTCTGGGCTGCCATTTTCTGCCTCGATGGGCGAAGCTGAAGAGCGAACAGACGTGCTGCTGACCTCGTTGTTAATTAACGACGGGCTTGCCGAGAATAAAAAAGCGGCCGCCCGGTTGCTTGCCTCCATGTCCCCAGAGCAGCTGCGTGATTACCTGTACGCCAAATCCTCCGAAGACCTGTTGCGTGCAAGTGGGCGAGGGCTGTATCCGCTCGCTGTTGACGACGGGACGGTGCTAATGGCCCTGAATAAGGCCGATAAACTGGCCGCAAAAGCCGTCAGTGTTGTACCGCTTCTGATCGGCAAAACCCGGGACGAAATGACAACGCTGGTACCTATCAAAGGTATAGGCCGCAATGCCAACCAGCTCTGGCCTCTTTTTGATGGTGAGCCTCGCGAGGAGACCATCAATCAGAAACTCGGTTGGTTTGCCGGTTTAAATCGTGGCATCAAAATTTCTATGAGTAGCTGGGCGCTCGACAGAAGATTTAAAAAAATACTGGATAGCTATGCCGAGAGCTTGCCGATTATGTATGCCTATCAATTTGAGTGGGCTGACTATCCCGATCCTTGGCGATCTGAACTCGGAGCACTGCACGGTTTGGATATTCCGTTTATCTTTGGCAATTTTATTGATGACAGAAAATCTTACATGCGCTTTGCATGGACTGAGGAAAATGCCGAGTATCGGGCGGCGCTGCACCAGCAGATCGTAAGGAGCATCAAAGCCTTTGTTCACACAGGCGACCCCAACATCATACCCAAGAAACCCTGGCTGCCGTGGTGGGGGAAAGAGGAGCAGATTGAACGATGGGGAAGATAAAGCTATCGGCCTGTATTCGCGTGCTGGTTTGCGGACTACTGTGTTTGTGGTTGGTGAGTGCCGAGGTGCTGGCGAAAAATGTGACGGCAAGTATGTGGCCGGTGTCGGTGGCACGAGACGGGTTTTCTGTTGAGGAAGCCGCAACGGTCCGGCAGCATTTTGCCCCATTTAAACTGGCCACTGCGGGCAATCAGGCGTTATACACCTATCTGAATATGGCGGAGTTCTTTCCCCATCACCTGGTTGCTCGCCAGGGTGGGGTGCGTTCTCTGCCTCTGAAACCCAACGCGGACTTGATGGCGCTGCAAGTCAGTTCCGCTCTGGGCGAAGTCTCTGTTGAATCGCTGCTTGAGGACCCCCGCTCTCGTTTGCAGGGGCTGATTGTTGTTCATCGGGGGGAAATTGTTCTTGAGCATTATCCGGGAATGCGCGAGGAAGACAGTCATCTTTGGTGGTCTGTTGCGAAAGTTCCGGCGGGGGTTCTTATTGAGCAGTTGGTCGATGAAGGAAAATTAAAACTCAATGTTTCCGTTGCCTCTTACCTGCCAGGGTTTAAGAAAACGGCTTGGGCACGAGTTACTGTTGGGCAGGTTTTGAATATGTGCAGCGGTATTGATGCGCTAGATACGCCGGAAGGGTATGCCAATCCCGATTCAGGCATTGGTCGCCTGATTTATGCCGAGGCTATTCTGACTCGGGCCGGGCATGAGCCGCTGGGCCATGATCAGGCGCTTCGGTCCATGGTGTTGGCACAGGAGCCAGGAAGCCGATACGAATATTCCTCGGCAAATACCAACATCTTGAGCCTGCTGATAGAGCGCGTTACAGGGATGCGTTATAGCGAGGTATTACAGGAGCGTATTTGGTCGAAAATCGGCGCTGAGGGTGATGCCCTGATGGGGTTGACTCCCGAAGGGCGCGCCATCGCCCACGGTATGTTTTCTTCGCGTTTGAGAGACTTAGCGAGATTTGGTCTGCTATTTACTCCAGGCGGCCATAATCCTGCTGTTATTCCCGCTTCTGCGCTGAAGAGGCTGGCTACGTATAAAAATGGTCAGCGTGCCTACCTTAATGCACCATTGGCCGTGAAGAAAGCGCAAGCCCTGTTGGGAGCTGCGCCGGTTGCTGCGCCCTCTCAGTGGGATGCCCTGTTCTCCGACGGCGACCTGTTCAAGTCCGGATACGATGGGCAGGCATTGTATGTCTCGCCCTCCAGGGAAGTGGTTATTGCTATGTATTCCACGTCGAGGGAAAAAAGTGCCTATCGCTTACTTCGCCCTATTGCGGAATATTTCTCCGACTGACTCCGGTTGTACTTCCAGAAAAATCAACTGCTGACAGAGCGCATTGCCTCGTTGGCGAGCAGGGCTGTCAAACCTCTCAAATTGCCGCTGTTACCCGGTCTGGCCGGGTATTTTTTGCTCACGCTTGGCGACCGGCCCGATTTGTGGAATCGTTACAGCGATGATTTGCGTAGAGAACCCGACAGAGTATTGCGGGTGAAGGGCTGGGCAGCGGAGGCGCACAATGAGAAGAAAAGGACTGCTGCTGGTCGTCTTGCTGTTGTTGGTGGCAGGCGTGTTGGGCAGTGGGCTGACAGAGTATCTGAGTCTGGCGGGGTTGAAGTCGCTGCATGCCGACATTGTTCGGGTGCAGACAGCCCGGCCCTGGCTTTTCGCACTGCTGTTTTTTCTTGGATATGTGTTGATCACGGCACTGTCGTTGCCGGGGGCGGCGGTGATGACGCTGGCTGGCGGCGCAGTACTTGGTTTCTGGCAGGGCTTGGTGCTGGTGTCATTTGCCTCGACTATTGGGGCAACGCTGGCCTTTCTGGTTGCCCGTTATCTGCTGCGCGACAGTTTGCAGCAGCGCTTTCCCGAACGTTTGAAAAAAATTGATGCAGGTATTGCCAGCGAGGGCGGGTTTTATTTGTTTACCCTGCGGCTGGTGCCGCTGTTTCCGTTTTTTCTGATTAATCTGCTGATGGGACTGACGGCGCTGCCTGCGCGGCGCTTTTACTGGGTGAGTCAGTTGGGCATGTTGCCGGGAACGGCGGTTTATGTGAACGCCGGTGTGCAGCTGGGGCAGGTCGATAGCCTGTCCGGCATTCTCTCGCCGTCGCTGATAGTGGCATTTTCTCTGCTGGGGATTTTTCCGCTGCTTGCCAAGCGTGTTCTCGGCAGTTTACAGCACCGCCGGGTGTATCGCGGCTGGCGGCGGCCGGTGCGTGCCGACCGCAATCTGGTGGTGATTGGTGCGGGGGCCGGGGGACTGGTCAGCGCCTATATCGCTGCCGCACTGCGCGCCAAAGTGACGCTGGTAGAAGCGGGGGAGATGGGTGGCGACTGTCTGAATACCGGCTGTGTACCGAGCAAGGCACTTATCCGCTCTGCCCGACTGGCCTCGCAGCTGCGCAGGGCCGACCACTTTGGAGTGAATGTGGAGGCCTCTAGCGTGAATTTTACGCGGGTGATGGCCCGCGTGCGTCAGGTTATCGCCGATATTGCGCCCCACGACAGTGTTGAGCGCTACACCGGACTGGGCGTTGAGGTGATTAAGGGCTATGCGCGCTTTGTTGATCCCTGGACGCTGGAAATCGACAGCGATGCGGGCCAGTCCCGGCGGCTGACGGCGCGCAATATTATTATTGCCAGCGGAGCCGAACCCGTGGTGCCTCCGATTCCCGGTATGGCCGAGTTGGGCTTTGAGACCAGTGAAACACTGTGGGCAGCACTGGCGAGCTACACACATCCGCCTGCCCGTGTTCTGGTATTGGGTGGCGGAGCTATCGGTTGTGAATTAAGCCAATGTCTGGCGCAGCTGGGTTCAAAAGTTAGCCAGCTGGAAATGCTGCCGCGCCTGCTGGCCCGTGAAGATGAAGCGGTGTCGGCGTCTCTGGCCCGGCAGTTTGCCGAGGATGGGGTGGAGGTTTTTTGTCGCCATCGGGCGCTGCGCTGCGAGCAACGCAGCGGCGAAAAGTGCCTTGTTATTGAGGATCTGGCCAGCGGTGATGTGCGCGCTTTGCCCTACGATATGTTGATCTGTGCGGTGGGGCGGCGGCCCAGACTGGAGGGCTTTGGTCTGGAGACGCTGGGTATTGATACGGCATTGCCGCTGGGCACTAACGCCTTTTTGCAAACCCGGTTCCCGCATATCTACGCTGCCGGAGATGTGGTGGGAGGCCCCTTCCCATTGACACATGTTGCGGCCCACCAGGCCTGGTATGCCAGTGTGAACGCCCTGTTTGGCCGCTTTAAGAAATTTCCGGTGGACTACTCGGTCATTCCCCGAGTGATCTATACCGACCCGGAAGTGGCACGCGTCGGGCTTAATGAGCAGGAAGCCCGCGAGCAGGGTGTGGCAGTGGAAGTGAGCCGCTACGCGCTGAGTGACCTTGACCGGGCAATTTGCGACGGCGACACCGGAGGTTTTATCAGCGTGCTCACACCACCGGGTAAAGACCGGATTCTGGGTGTGACCCTTGTCGGGGCGCAGGCGGGGGAATTGCTGGCAGAGTATGTTCTGGCTATGAAACACGGTTTGGGCCTGCGCAAGGTGCTGGCAACAACGCACGCCTATCCCACCCTGACAGAAGCCAATAAGTATGTGGCCGGGGAGTGGCGCAAAGCCCATCAGCCTGAGTGGGTGTTGCGCCTGCTCGCGCGTTTTTTCCGCTGGCAGCGGGGAGGGCAATAAGTTGCGTGCCTGGTTGCTGATGTTGTGTTGTGTGCTGGGACTGTGCAAACCGTTGCGGGCCGATACCTTGCACAATGACTGGCAGGAACTGCTGTCGCGGCATGTGAAAAGCCAGCGCGGCGGTCATGCGACGGCTGTCGATTACCTGGGGTTTCAGCGAGATCGCGCGCAGCTTTCACAGTATTTAAACGCGCTGTCTGCCGTGACAGCGGCGGATTATGCGCAGTGGCCGGCGGCCCGCCAGCTGGCTTTTCTCATCAATGCCTACAATGCCTGGACGGTGGAGCTGGTATTGCGCCACTACGGCGACATCGCGTCGATCCGGGATATTGGCGGCTGGTTTCGTTCGCCCTGGGCGCAGCGCTTTATTCCGCTTCTCGGTCAGCAGCGCAGTCTGGATGACATTGAACATGGCATGATCCGCCGCGATTTTAGTGAGCCACGTATCCACTTTGCCGTAAATTGCGCGAGTATCGGCTGCCCGGCGCTGGCGGAAGAGGCCTATATTGGCGAGGTGCTGGAGGCTCAGCTGGAGCGCGCCACACGCCGCTTTCTGGCCGACCGGCAGCGCAACGGTGTGCGCGAGGGGCGCTTGTATCTGTCGAAACTGTTTGACTGGTATCGCAAGGACTTCGAGCAGGGCTGGCGCGGGCAGTCGTCGCTGGAGGCGTTTCTGGCAAGCTACGCCGATGAGCTGAGGCTGACGGCGGAGGCCTTGTCTGCCCTGCGTGCCCGGCGCCTGCCCATTGCGTTTTCAGATTATGACTGGCGCTTGAACGATATGGCCACTGTGGCAGAGCGTGCGAGTGATGGCTGAGCCGCTGTTGAGTGTTGTTCTGCCGCTGCTGAACGAGCGGCCATTACTGTCGAAGGTGTTGCCTCGTCTACGCCGCTGGCAGGCTGCCTATCCTTATATCGAGTGGCTGTTTGTTGATGGTGGCAGTTGTGATGGCTCGCAGGAGTACCTGCGTGAGCAGGGTATGCGAGTGATTTGCAGTGAACCTGGGCGTGCCCGGCAAATGAATGCCGGGGCGGCGGCGGTGAGCGGGCGTTATCTATTGTTTTTGCATATCGATACCGAGCTCAATCGACCGGCCATCGAGGCGCTGCTCGACGTGTGTCGCCATGGTCGGGCCCAGTGGGGCCGCTTTGATATCCAGTTGTCGGGCCGCCCTCGGCTGCTGCCGGTGATTTCCACACTGATGAATCTGCGCTCTCGACTGACGGGGATAGCGACGGGCGATATGGGGATTTTTGTACAGCGCGGGGTATTTCTGGAGCAGGGGGGCTACGCGCCACAACCCTTGATGGAGGATATTGAACTTAGCCGGCGCCTGCGGGCACAATCGCCGCCGCTGTGTTTGTCCCAGAAGATAGTCAGCTCAGGTCGTCGCTGGGAGCAGCAGGGCTGCCTGCGCACAGTACTGCTGATGTGGTGGCTGCGGCTGCAGTATTTTTTGGGTGTGCCCGCTGAGCGCTTACTGCGCAGTTATTACCCCGAGCACCGGGAGCCACGATGAACGCGCTCTCGGTGCGCCTGTGCGTGTTTGCCAAATTGCCTGCTCCCGGCACGGCGAAGACCCGCTTGATTCCTGCCCTGGGTGAGCAGGGGGCCGCGAGGGTCGCAGAGGCCCTGTTGCAGCAGTGTTTGGCATTGTGTGAAGAGGTGAAAGGCAGTGCCGAACTTGAGCTGTGGTTGACGCCGCCGCCCTCGGATTCGCGCTGGCAGACGCTGATTGATCTGGATCGCTTTACTGCGGTGTCACAAGGTGAGGGCGACTTGGGGGGGCGTATGCAGCGAGCGGCAAATGGCGGTCCTGTCATCCTGATTGGTAGCGATTGTCCCTCCTTGGCGAGAGACGATATCGACTGGGCTATGAGCTGTCTGTGTCAAGGCGACGCTGCGATGATCCCGGCACAGGATGGCGGTTATGTCCTGCTGGGGTTGCCAGAGGCAACGCCCGGCGTCTTTGACAATGTGGATTGGAGTACCTCCCGCGTTGCCGAACAGACGCGACGCCGACTGCGCGCAGCGGGCCTGGTCTGGCATGAGCGACCGGCGCTGTCGGATGTGGATGTGATTGACGATTTATCCCGGCAGCCGGCGGCATTTCTGCGCCGTTGTCATCTGCCCGATTATGGGGAGTCGTCACATGACTGACTGGGAGGCTGCACTGCGCCTGAGCAGCTTTTTGCTGGTCTTTACGGTGTTTGCGCTACTGGAATGGTGGCGTCCGTTTCGCCCTGCCGAGCGTTGCCGTTGGGCCAGTAATCTGGGCTTATCACTGCTGGGGACATTACTGTTGCGACTGGTATTTCCCGTTGCGGCAACCGGGGTTGCCCTGTGGGCGTCTGCGCAGGGTGTGGGGGTCGCAAATCAACTGGCGTTGCCATTATTGGTGTCGGTGCCGCTGGGTATCCTGCTGCTGGATATGCTGATTTACTGGCAACACCGCCTGTTTCATCGCATACCCTGGTTGTGGCGTCTGCACCGGGTACACCACGCCGATCTGGCCGTTGATGTGAGTACCGGCTTGCGATTTCACCCGGTGGAGTTCCTCTTGTCGATGCTGATTAAGGCCATTGCGGTTGCTCTGTTGGGATTACCGGCGTTGGCCGTATTGCTGTTCGAGGTTTGGTTGAACGCCTGTGCGCTGTTCAATCACAGCAATATCGCGTTGCCGGAGGCGCTGGAGCGCCGACTGCGATCCTGGCTGATCACCCCGCAACTGCACCGGATTCATCACTCCCGGCGTTGGCAGGAAAGTCAGCATAACTTCGGTTTCAGCCTGAGTTGCTGGGATCGTTTTTTCGGCAGTTTTCAGTCGCGTGCGCAGGCAGGCAACGCGGTGCAGCTTGGTTTGCCGGAGCCGCGACAGCTTCCTCAGGGCCTGTGGTTTCTGTTGTGGTCGCCGTTTGAGCGGCGCAAGGAGAAAGAGGAATGAACGCGCAGGGAAGGCTTCTCGCTCGCTATCTCCGCGATTTACCTGAGGGTGAGCTGACGTGGATTGGCGTTCGCCCTCAGCGTCGCGAACCGATGTTGTCCTTGCCATCTACCTTAGCGGTGGAAGGGTATGGCTTGGAGGGCGATCGCCGGATGGGCGGCCGGGCCGGATCTGGTCGCCAGATTTCACTGATCAGTACGGAGTTTATTGCCAGTATTGCCCGCCATCTGGGGCGAGCAGAGATTAACCCGGCATTATTGCGTCGTAATCTGCTGGTTTCGGGGATTAACTTGAACGCGCTTCGCTATCAGTATTTTCAGATTGGTGAGGCAATCTTTCAGGCGACTGCACTCTGCCATCCCTGTGCTCGCATGGATGAGGTGCTAGGGCGGGGCGGCGTAGTGGCTATGCTGGGCTACGGCGGTCTTTGTGCAAAAGTTGTGCGTACTGGCCGCATTGCGGTGGGAGATCGTCTGCGGCCTTTGCCCGAATCGTCCTTGCCGGCAGCACCTCAGGGTTCGCTGTTCTGAAAATCGCCATGACGGCCGCGCCCCTGTGCGAACGCGGTGGCGCCATTGCGTGATTCGCCGCTGCTCAGCGTTTCCAGTCCCAAGGCAAATTCAGCGTGAATGGCGTCTGCCTCGCTCATCGACCATTGCGTCAGCGCACTCTCGCGGTCGTTGCGCAGGCATTGCTGGGGAAAGCTGGCTATTTGCCGGGCCAGTGACAGAGCCTGCTCTTCCAGTTGTTCATGCGGGACAACCCGATTGGCAAGCCCAAAACTCAAGGCTTCCTGCGCATCGACGGGGCGGCCGGTGAGAATCATATCCATTGCGCGGCTCTGTCCGATTAGCCGCGGCAGGCGAATGCTGCCACCGTCGATAAGCGGTACCCCGAACCGCCGGCAGAAAACCCCGAAGACGGCATGTTCGCTGGCAACGCGAAGATCACACCATAGCGCAAGCTCCAGTCCGCCTGCCACGCAGTAGCCATCCACGGCGGCGATGACGGGTTTGCTTAACTGCATGCGCGTCGGCCCCATTGGTCCGTCTCCGCGTTCACTTAAGGGGTTGTGTTTGTCGGGGTCGCCGCTGGCAAAGGCATGTAAATCGGCACCGGCGCAAAAATGTCCTCCTGTGCCACTGAGAATCGCAACTTTTGCCTCGGTGTTCTTGTCAAACATCCGGAACGCTTGGGCCAGAGCGCGTGCGGTAGGGCCATCAACGGCATTGCGTTGCTCCGGGCGTTGGATGGAAATATGGCAGATGTCGCCTTCCATTTTTACCGATACAGATCCTGAGACTGTCATGGCTGCGGCTCCGACTTATTGTTTTGTTAAGCCGCGATATTAGCGCAATGTGTGCTGTCTTGCGCTCAAAGCCGTTGCTCGGGTGTAATAAGCATTAGCCGATATCAATGGAGTGAGTAATAGTGGCGAGACCGAGAGTGCGAGAACGATTGCTGGATGCTGCCCACGGGCTGCTCTGCGATGAGGGGGTCGCGGCCCTCACGACGCGGGGTGTTGCCTCCAGAGCCGGCACAACGGAGGCCAGTGTCTTTAACAATTTTGGCGACAAGGCGGGTCTGCTGCGGGCATTGGTTGGTGAGCGCCTGCCTGAACGACTGGTCGTCGAGCAGTGCATAGAGCAGGATAACGGCGCCGAAATGGAGTTATGGCTCTGTCAGGTCTACCTCAGTGCCGAGGCCTTTTACGCAGAGGTTGTGCCGCTGATGGCGGCGCTTTGGACCGGCGGCGTGCGCGATGCCTCGGGGCAGGTGCATGAGATGAGCCTGTTTCCCCTGTACTGCAAATTACAGCATCGGCTGAGAATCTTTCAGTGCGAAGGCCGTGTTGCTCAGGCTGCCGACATTGCTGTTGCCAGCAATCTCCTGCTGGGCGCGGCCTTGCACAGTGCATTGCAGCGTGTCTCGAGAGACGAGGCCACCGAAACCGAAGGAAACGGAGAGGAAGCGGTTGCGCCGCTTGCGCCGTCATCGTCCGCGGAGGATATTGCTGGCAGCCTCTATACGCTCATCAAACCCTGATTTTAATTGTGTGCGAACCATAGTTGGCGCGCGGTGCGCTGGATTCGCACTCTGTCGATCGTAATAATGGGCGGCTCGGGCCGCCTTTTTTATGCCCGGTACCTTAAAAGACATAACAAAAAAGGCTGTCAGCACGTTGGCGGTGACGGCCCGAACTCAACGACAGGAGTATGTAATGGGACCACTTCAGGGGCTGCGTATTATCGAAATAGAGGGTCTGGGGCCCGCGCCGTTTGCCGGAATGATGTTTGCCGATATGGGAGCGGAAGTGATTTCCGTCACGCGCAAGTCTGCTGCCGAGGGGAGTGCACCGATAAACAGCATCAGCGAACGCGGCAAAAAATCCATTGCTCTGAATCTGAAAGACCCTCGCGCGGTGGAAGCCCTGCTTAAACTTTGTGAAACCGCCGACGCGCTGATTGAAGGCTTTCGCCCCGGTGTTGCCGAGCGTTTGGGTATCGGTCCTGACGACTGCATGGCCCGCAACCCCAAGTTGGTTTACGGACGAATGACCGGTTGGGGGCAGACAGGACCGATGTCTCAGGCCGCTGGGCACGATATCAACTACATCTCGCTCTCTGGTGCGCTGCACGGTATTGGTCGCGCTGGTGACAAACCGGTGCCGCCACTTAATCTCGTCGGCGATTTCGGCGGCGGAGGTATGTTCCTGGCGTTCGGTGTCGTCTCCGCCATGCTGGAAGCGGGCCGCAGCGGGAAGGGGCAAGTTGTGGATGTATCCATGGTCGAGGGCTCGGCTGCGCTGATGCATATGATGTACAGCTACTACAACCTCGGTGCCTTTGGATGGCGCGACGAGCGCGGTGTCAACGTGCTCGATACCGGCGCGCATTTTTACGAAGTATATGAAACCCAGGACGGCAAATACCTGTCGGTGGGGCCCATCGAACCACAGTTTTATCAACTGCTGAAAGAATTGATGGGGCTGGATGAAACGGTCTTTGGCAATCAATACGATGTAGATCGTTGGCCTGAACTCAAAGAGCAATTACAGGCGCTGTTCAAGACCCGAACCCGCGATGCCTGGTGTGACCTGTTGGAGGGCACAGATGCCTGCGTTGCACCGGTACTGTCCATGAGCGAGGCGCCAAAGCATCCTCACAATGTCGCCCGCAACAGCTTTGTGGACGTGGGGGGACACGTTCAGCCTTGTCCGGCACCGAAGTTCAGTCGCAGTGAACCGGCAACCCCAAAGCCGGCGCCCTTGCAGGGTGTAGACACGGATGCGGTCCTTGCCGGCTTGGGTTACGACGCTGACAGCCTCGCTGCGCTGCGCGCTGACGGGGTGCTGACCTAAGCAACTCTCCCGTACGGGTTTTCCGAGATACGCGGCGGCGGCTGACGGCTGGTATGGATATCGCATCCCCTTTATAGTCAGAAAACAGCCCGCCGCGTGCGGCCGTTGTTGGCGACACGCCTGCCCGGTCCGGCGGCCGCAACTCAGGGAGCCCGCAATGCGCACTGTTCATCCCGACGTTAGCCGCGTGACAGACGCCATTGCCCGCCGCAGTGCGGGCAGTCGCGACGACTATCTGCGCCGCCAGCACGAGGCAGGCCAGCAGGCACCTAATCGGCAGCGGCTCAGCTGCGGCAACCTCGCTCACGGTTTTGCCGCCTGTGAGGGTGATGATAAAAACCGCATCCGGCTGATGGAATCCGCCAATCTCGGCATTGTCACGGCCTACAACGACATGTTGTCGGCTCACCAGCCCTATAGCGACTATCCCGACAAGATCAAAGCAGCAGCCCGCGAGCTGGCGTGTACGGCGCAGGTGGCTGGAGGTGTGCCCGCCATGTGCGACGGCGTGACTCAGGGGATGCCGGGGATGGAGTTGAGCCTGTTCAGTCGCGATGTGATCGCTCAGGCCACGGCTGTGGCGCTATCTCACCAGATGTTTGACGCTGTGATCTGCCTGGGTATTTGCGACAAAATCGTGCCGGGCCTGCTGATCGGGGCGCTGCATTTCGGCCATCTGCCGATGATGTTTTTACCGGCAGGCCCCATGCCCAGTGGCCTGCCCAACAAGGAGAAACAACGCGTTCGACAGCTGTTCGCCGAAGGCAAGGTGGGTCGCAAGGAGCTGCTGGAAGCCGAAGCGGCGTCTTATCACAGTGCGGGCACCTGCACCTTCTACGGTACGGCCAACAGTAATCAATTGCTGATGGAGGCCATGGGGCTGCAACTGCCCGGCGGCTCCTTCGTGAATCCCGGTACCCCTTTGCGGGAGGCGCTGAATCGTGAAGCGGTGCATCAGCTGTGTCGGGTGAGCAGTGTTTCTGCTTCGCCGAAACCCTTGGGCGACATCGTGGATGTGCGCGCTATCGTCAACGCCATGGTGGTGTTATTGGCCTCGGGTGGATCGACCAATCATGGTATCCATCTCATCGCGATTGCCCGTGCGGCGGGTTTTATCATCAATTGGAGTGATCTCGATGCGCTGTCTCGGGTCGTGCCGTTGCTGGCGCGTGTTTATCCGAATGGTCAGGCCGATATCAATCACTTTCACGCGGCGGGGGGGAGCACCTTGCTGTTTCGCCAGCTGATGGAGGCGGGCCTGATGCATGCCGATGCACCGAGCATGTGGGGGCAGAGTATGGCCGACTACCTTCACGAGCCGGTCCTGGACGGTGAGAGATTGCGGTGGCAGCCGGGGGTTGAGAAGAGTGGCGATCCCGCTGTCATTGCGTCGGTAGACGCGCCGTTTGATGCCGAGGGAGGCTTACGGCTGCTGGAGGGCAATCTGGGGCGCGCGCTGATCAAAGTGTCGGCCGTCGACCCTGCCTACCACCAGATTGATGCCCCGGCGGTCGTCATTGGCAGTCAGGGAGAGCTCCAGGTCAAGTTTGATGCCGGGGAACTGGATCGCGACTGCGTGATTGTATTGCCGTATCAGGGGCCGCAGGCCAACGGTATGCCGGAGCTGCACAAGCTGACGCCGGTATTAAGTGTTTTGCAGGACCGCGGCCACCGGGTTGCCCTGTTAACGGATGGGCGAATGTCCGGCGCATCGGGCAAGGTGCCGGCCGCCATACACTTGAGCCCGGAAGCTGCTGTGGGCGGCGCGATTGCGCGATTGCGGGACGGTGACCGCATTATCCTCGATGCGGTGAATGGTGAACTGCGCTGCGATATTGATGATGCAGACTTGTTCGCCAGAGCGCCTTTGCCGAAAGAGGAAGACAGTCGCTTCGGCGTAGGGCGGGAACTGTTTGCGGTATTCAGAAGCCAGGTCGGCAGTGCAGAGCAGGGCGCGTCGGTGTTATTTCCGGCCCTGCCGGAAGGTCTTGGCGAGCAAGGCTGAGCGTATTCATGGAGAGCATTATGCACCAGCAATTAATGGCAATTCTGAAGCGGGCACCGGTGATGCCGGTGCTGGTGATCGAAGATGCGGAACACGCTGTGCCGCTGGCCACCGCGCTGCGGGACGGTGGCCTGCCGGTATTGGAAATTACGCTGCGCACCCGGGCGGCGCTAAATGCCATTGATCGCATCCGCGAAGAGGTTGATGGAGTTTGCGTCGGCGCCGGCACGGTATTGAATGCGCACGACGTGAAATTGGCTCTCGCTGCGCGCAGCGAGTTTCTGGTGACGCCAGGCAGCAATAGTGCGCTGCTGGACGCCGGTATGGAGACCGGGCTGCCTTTTCTTCCCGGCATCGCCACAGCCAGCGAGGCGCTGGCATGCATGGACCGCGGCTTGAGGGCGGTAAAGTTTTTTCCCGCTGAAGCGATGGGTGGCTTGGCAACGCTGAAAGCGCTGTCTGCCCCACTTGCCGATTTACAATTTTGCCCGACCGGGGGAGTTACGCCGGAAAACGCTCTGCAGTATCTTGCCTTGCCCTCGGTGATTACCGTGGGGGGCTCCTGGATCGCGCCGCTGGAACTGCAGCGAGCGGGGGATTGGGAAGGTATTCGGCAGCGTGCGGCCATCGCCAGCCAGTTGCGCGCGACGGCAGGGGGCTAGTCTATGACGATTGCGAGTGACTTGGTGATTTTCGGCGCGGGCGGGGATCTGACGCGGCGCAAGCTGTTTCCGGCGCTCTACCAGCTTCATGCGGCTGGCCTGTTGCCTTCTGATCTCCGAATCATTGGCCTTGCGCGGCGTGAATTGAGTCGCGAGGAGTTTATTGCGCAGCAATATGAACGCCTGAAAGCGGTGATTGATGGCGATGCCCATTGGCAGAGCTTTGCCGACAGGCTGTACTACCACTGCATGGATTTTTCCGAAACAGAGCAATACGCCAGATTCACTCGCGGCTGGCAGCCAGAACGCATGGCGATTTTTTATCTGGCAACGCCACCGTCGCTATTTGGCCCAATCTGTGAGCGACTCGGCGAGCAGCAGCTGTTGGGCAAGCGCAGCCGCGTGGTACTGGAAAAACCCATTGGTCATGATCTGGAGAGTTCATGCGCGGTCAACGAGACCGTTGGGCGTCTGGTCAGCGAAGAGAACATCTATCGCATTGACCATTATCTGGGGAAAGAAACCGTTCAGAACCTGTTGGTACTGCGCTTTGCCAACCGATTTATCAATACCCAGTGGGACCAGAGCTGTGTCGATCACGTGCAGATTACCGTGGCCGAAACGGTCGGTATTGAAGGGCGCTGGTCCTACTACAACGACGTGGGGCAGTTGCGCGATATGGTTCAGAACCACCTGATGCAACTGCTGTGTCTGGTGGCGATGGAGCCCCCCAACTCGATGACCGCTGAGGGTATTCGCGACGAGAAGGTCAAAATTCTTCGCGCCTTGCGTCGCATTGATGCCGCCAGTGTGGCATCACACGCTGTTCGCGGACAGTACACCCAAGGCTGGAGCCAGGGTGAGGCGGTGCCGGGGTATCTCGACGAGGACGACTGCAATGTGGAAAGCAGCGATACCGAAACCTTTGTCGCTATCAAGGCCCATATCGACAACTGGCGATGGGCTGGCGTACCGTTCTATCTGCGCACCGGGAAGCGGATGCCACAGAAATTAACCGAAATTGTGATCGCCTACAAAAGCTTGCCTCACAATATTTTTTCGACTGGCGATACGATTCCCAATCGTCTGGTGATTCGTCTACAACCCAATGAAGGGATTGAGATGCAGATGGTGTCTAAGCAGCAGAGCTTGAAGAATAAGCTGGCGCTGGAAACTAAAACCTTGAATCTGGATTTCCTCAACTCGCCGGAGATTCAGCGCGTTCCCGACGCCTATGAACGCCTGTTTCTGGACGTGATAAACGGTGATCCCTCATTGTTCGTCGGGCGAGACGAGGTGGAAGAGTCCTGGAAATGGTGCGATGCATTAATCGCCGCCTGGGGTGATCAGGCGGTGCCGGTTACCGGCTATCACGCGGGAACCTGGGGGCCAGCCAAGGCCGAATTGTTGATCGAAAGGGATGGACGCAGTTGGCATGAATGAGCATATGTTGGAGCGGCGCCTGGATTCGCGCGGGGCGCAATTATTCAGCTTCAGTAGTCGTGGCTCGCTGGATCAGACACTGTGCGATGATATCTGTACCGTCCTCAGTGCCGCAGTTGCGGCGCGGGGCGAGGCGAGCCTCGTACTGCCGGGTGGCAGCACACCGCGAGGACTGCTGTCGCTGTTGGCGATCAGTGAACTCGACTGGTCGAGGATTACGGTCCTCCTCAGCGACGAGCGCTGGTTACCTGCCGACCACGTCGACAGCAACGAGCGTCAGTTGCGCGAACTGCTGCTGACTGCCGGTGCAGCAGAGGCGCGCTTTTTGCCTCTGCGATCCGACGTGTCGTCGGTTGAAGCCGGTGCGGAAGTTGCCGATGCCGAACTGTCGGCCATTCCCCGCTTTGACTGTGTCGTGCTGGGTATGGGGACGGACGGCCATACTGCCTCGCTGTTCCCTGACAGTGCGCAACTCAGCGACGGCTTGGCGTTGAATGGGCGTCACAGTTGTATCGCCGTGCAAACGCCCTCCAGTCCCTACGAGCGCCTGACCCTGACCCTGCCAAGGCTGTTGAACTGTGAGCAGCTTATTTTGCATATTTGCGGAGAAGACAAGCGCTCGGTGTTGTCTGACGCGTTGTTTGCCGTCAAACCCCCGCCAGTTGCCCGGCTGTTCGGGGCGGGGGATTGCCGCAAAACGGTATATTGGGCACCGTGACCGCCGGGTGACAGCAGAAACTGGTCATATGTGGCCCTGATTGCGTAATGTTTGTTAAAATCGAGGGCTTTTCGTCCTCACCGTGGGGAAATGGTTTTGGCAGAACAGGCAATTGCAAAAGAGTTGGTGCGCGATCACCTCGCCCGGCTCAATCAGCCCAACGAACTCCCTGAGGGGGAGCGTGCGGCATTGCGCGAACGGATAAAAACCTTGCTGAAGGCCCGCGATGCGGTGCTGGTGGCGCATTACTATACCGACCCGGAAATCCAGTCACTCGCCGAAGAGACGGGCGGTTGTGTCTCGGACTCCCTGGAGATGGCGCGATTCGGGCGTGATCATCCTGCCTCAATGCTGATTGTGGCCGGCGTTAAGTTCATGGGGGAGACCGCCAAGATTCTGTCTCCGGAAAAAACCGTGCTGATGCCCACGCTGGAGGCCACCTGCTCTCTGGATATTGGCTGTCCCGCGGATGAATTTGCCGCCTTCTGTGACCAGCATCCCGACCGTACCGTAGTCGTTTACGCCAACACCTCTGCCGCTGTTAAAGCGCGAGCGGACTGGGTAGTAACCTCGAGTATTGCGCTGGATGTTGTCGATCATCTGGATGCCGAAGGGGAGAAAATTCTGTGGGCGCCGGATAAGCATCTTGGCGATTATGTGCGTCGTGAAACCGGCGCCGACGTGCTGTTGTGGGACGGCTCCTGCATCGTGCATGAAGAGTTCAAGGCTCAGGGGATTATCGACCTGAAAACCGTGTACCCCGAGGCCGCTGTGCTGGTGCATCCGGAGTCACCGGCCAGTGTGGTCGAGTTGGCCGATGTCGTGGGGTCGACCACTCAGATCATCAATGCGGCTCGCGACCTGCCCAACAAACAGATGATTGTGGCGACGGACCAAGGCATTTTTTATAAGCTGCAACAACTGGTGCCCGACAAAGAGTTCATTATTGCGCCCACGGCGGGCAGTGGTGCGACCTGTCGGAGCTGTGCGAATTGCCCGTGGATGGCGATGAACGCCCTGGATAACCTGCTGGACGTGCTGGAAAATGGCGGCAATGAAATTCACGTTGACCCGGCGCTGGGCGAGCAGGCAATGAAACCTCTGACTCGCATGCTGGACTTTGCGGCAGCGAAACGCTGAGGCGTTCTTTCCGTGGGGGCGTGTCAGCCCCCCTGTAGTTCTTTCATTTCATCTTTCATCGCGTCGATGTCGCGCAGGCGCTGGCGAATTTTGCTTTCCAATACGCGGTTGTCACTGCCGATCAACTGGTGGGCATAGCGCAGTTGTTTTGACGCGCGTTCAAACTGGGCAACCAATATAAAATACTCTGCACGAGCCATATGTACGCCGAGAATATTTCCGGCCAGGCCACGGACTTCAGCCAATTCATACCAAAGATGAGGGTCTTCGCTGCGTTGCTCGCTGTGGACCGTGAGTAACTGATCGGCCTGTCTGAACAGTTTATTTTCCTGAAGAATAGCGGCCAGCGTCATCGTCAGTGAGTGGTTGCGCGGGCTCAGTGAGAGGGCTTGCTTGAGAGTGGCGATGGCCGCTTCGCCCTTTTCCTGCCCCTGCTGTATCTTGGCGCGGGCGATAATGTAAGCGATGCGCTGCGGATTGTCGGCCAGCAGGGTTGCCAGTTGGGCATCGGCTTCGTCCCAGCGTTCGAGTTCAATCAGTGCGAGCACTCGGCCATAGTGTTTGGCTTCGCCGTTGACGTCGGTTTCGCGCTGCCACTCTGCGAGCAGGTTCTCTGGTTTCTTGCTGTGCAGCAGTTCGACGCGCTTCTTCATCAGTTGGAAGTTCAAGTTGTCGGTGTAGACCTTGCGCGGATAATTGCGCGCACGGTTTTTACTGTCGCTGATCCGGTTCTCTGTCAGCGGGTGGGTGAGCAGAAACTCCGGCGGTTTGGAACGCGCATAGCGGAGATTGGCATTCATATTTTCGAACATGGACGGAATCCCGTTGGGGTCCATGCCCGAACGAGACAGGGTTTCCATGCCGACGCGGTCTGCCTCTTGTTCGTGCTCGCGACTGAAGCGCAGTTGGCTGTCGAGTGCGGCCGCCTGGCTGGCCGTAATCGTGGCAATACCTGCATCCGCGCCGACCGTGGCGGCGAGGATAATGCCCGCCAGCATACCTGCCAGACTGGGGATATTGGCTTCGCGAGCTTTATCAATGGAGCGGGAAAAGTGCCGCTGGCTGAGGTGAGCAAGTTCGTGGGCGAGTACCCCGGCGAACTGTGCCTCGTTGTCGCTGAACAGGAACAGGCCGCTGTGGACGCCAATAACGCCGCCAGGTACCGCGAAGGCATTGATCGTGCTGTTGTCGACAATGACGGTCTCGAGCTGGCGTTGTTTCAGTTCACTGTTGGCTGCCAGGTTGTAGAGCAGCGATTCCAGATAACTTTGCAGTTGCGGGTCATCGACGGTTGTCACCTGAGTGCGAAACATTTTCAGCCAAAGCCGCCCAAGATCGTATTCCTGTTGCAGCGAATAGGGCGAGGCGCTGACTTCTCCCAGCTCGGGCAACTGTTGGCTGATCGGGCGGCTCTCTGCAGCGGTGGCGATGTTGCAGAGCAGTACGGCGTTGACAAACAAAAGCAGTAAGGGTCGTAACACCATTGGGTCCTTGTTTAAAAATGCTGTCCCATTTGGGTGGCCGATGGCAATGCCTTGCCGACAGCTCGCCTCTGATCATACAAGAGGGTATCGGATCAGACCTAATAAAGCGCAAAAAGTGCAGTGCTACCAGGTTCTGCTTCGGCGTTCCCGCAGGCTATACTGCGGCTCTTCCGCCAACGAGGTATGCTATGAGCGAAATTGCCGAGAGACTGGATGCGAGACAGCTGGATTGTCCATTACCGCTGCTCAAGGCCAAGCAGGCGTTGAACCGAATGGGCAGTGGCGAGGTCTTGGAAGTGCTGGCCACTGATGCTGGGTCGCTGCGTGATTTTGCGGTTTTTGCCAGACAGAGCGGCAATACCCTGCTGGAGCAAAGTGAGCGGGACGGCGAGTTTCGATACGTTCTTCAGAAAAAGTAATGCAGTAATTAATGGGGCTTAGAGGCTGACCTATGCTGGGAATGGTGCGCAATTGGTTCGACAGGATCTTCGCGGAAGAAGAGACCGTTGTGCTGCTGATTATCATCTCAGTGATTCTGCTGCTGATCCTCAGCCTCGGGCATGTACTGATTCCGATTATTGCCAGCACGGTACTGGCATTTCTGATGCAGGGGGTGATCGCCCGATTGGCGGCTGTCGGCGCCCGGCCTTGGCTGGCAATGACGATTGCCTACGGCCTGTTTATTACGCTGTTCTTCGGCGTGATTATTCTGTTGTTGCCGTTGGTTTGGCAGCAGTTGGTGACCTTGGTACAGGAGTTGCCGACGATGCTTCGTAAGTTGCAGCAGGTGCTGATGTTGCTGCCGGAGCGCTCAGAGTTGTTTAACGAGGCGCAGATACGCGAATGGATGGCGTTGGCGACCGCCGAATTTGGCTCCATGGGTCAATACGTGGTGTCATTCTCGCTGGCGCAGTTGCCCAACCTGGTCGGAGTGCTGATTAATATTGTCCTGATCCCGATTCTGGTGTTCTTCTTCCTCAAAGATAAACAGATGATTCTCGGCTGGTTTGCCAGCTTCCTCCCCAATCGACGTCCGCTGCTGACCGCCGTCTGGTTGGAAATGAATGATCAGGTGGCCAACTATGTGCGCGGCAAGGCCATCGAAATTGTGATTGTAGGGGTGACCTCTTACATTGCCTTTTCGCTGATGTCGCTGAACTATGCTGCGCTGCTGGCGCTGACGGTGGGGCTGTCGGTGGTGATCCCCTATATCGGCGCTGCTGTAGTGACCATTCCCGTGCTGCTGGTGGGGTATCTGCAATGGGGCTGGGGGGGTGAATTCTTTACGCTCTGTATTGTCTATGGGGTGATTCAGGCGCTGGACGGCAACGTGCTGGTGCCACTCCTGTTTTCCGAGGCGGTCAATATGCACCCGGTCGCGATTATTGCGGCGGTGTTGGTCTTTGGCGGTATTTGGGGAATGTGGGGCGTGTTTTTCGCAATTCCTCTGGCAACGCTGGTGAAGGCCATACTCTATGCCTGGCCCCGGGTTGATGAAGTCGAGGCCACCGTGCCCGCCGAGGTTGAATAAACGGTTTTATAAGGAATGCCTGTGCGTTTTTCTCCGCGTTTTTTCCTGACGTTTGGACTGTGTTTTTTTCTGGCCGCCTGTGCGGCGCTTCGCAACGAGACTGCCGGTATTGAATTGCCCGACACCGAGCAGCGCGCCTATCGCTACTTGGTGCTCGACAATGGCCTGAAAGTGCTGTTGGTGTCCGACCCCGGCGCCGACAAGGCGGGGGCGTCACTGGATGTGAACGTTGGCAGTCGCCACGATCCGGAGGACTATCAGGGGCTGGCACATTTTCTTGAGCACATGCTGTTCCTCGGCACGGAAGGCTATCCGAAGGCGGGTGAATATCAGGCCTTTATCAGCGCCAACGGCGGCGCACACAATGCATTTACCAGTGTCGAAAATACCAATTATTTTTTTGATATCCGCGCCGATGCTCTTGAGGGGGCGCTGGACCGTTTTGCGCAGTTTTTTGTTTCTCCGTTGTTTAACGCGGCCTATGTTCAGCGCGAGGTGAATGCGGTCAACTCGGAATACCGGGCTCGTCTGCGCAACGATCAACGCCGAGAACTGGCGGTATTCAAAGCGCAACTCAATCCCGGACACCCTTTCAGCAAGTTCTCAGTCGGCAATCTGGATACCCTGCACGCCAATCGTGAAGAGGCCTTGCGCGAGCAGCTACTCGCCTTCTATGAGCGCTATTATTCTGCCGACATTATGGCGCTGACGGTGGTCGGTAATGCCTCGCTGGATGAGCTGGAAGCCATGGTGCGTCCGCGATTCTCGCCAGTAGCCAGCCACGCGGTGCCCGATGATCGTGTGACCCAGCCCTTATTTGCCCCCGGCGCGCTGCCGCGCTGGGTCAATATCGAGCCCGTCCAGAATCAGCGCAGCCTGTCTCTTCAGTTTCCGGTGCCTGATGCGCAGCCGCATTGGCGCGGCAAGCCCTTGTCTTACATTGGCAATCTCCTCGGTCACGAGGGCGAGGGCAGCCTGCTGTCGGCTCTCAAGGAAAAGGGCTGGGCTGAAGGCTTGAGTGCCGGGCAGAGCCTGTCGCTGAAAGGACAGGCGATGTTTGGTGTAAACATACGTTTGACCGAGGATGGTCTGGCGAATCGTGATGCCGTGGTGGCGCTGGTATTTCGCTACATCGAGTTGATTCGAAAGGAAGGGATTGAGCCCTGGCGTTATGCCGAGCAGGCGCAACTGGCTGCCCAGCAGTTTCGTTTTCGCAACCGCCCGAGCCTGACGCAGGAGTTGATTCAGCTTTCATCCTCACTGCAAAAATATCCCGCTGCAGAAGTCGTCCGCGGCGATTATCTGATGAACGATTACCAGCCGGACATTCTCGGCGATTACCTGGATGCCATGAGCCCGGAACAGGCCATTATTACCTTGACCGCGCCAGGAGTGGAAACGGCTCAACGGGAACCCCTCTACGATGTGCCGTGGGGCCTGCGTACCGTAGACCAGACCGTGCTGGCTGCGTGGCAGCAGGCGCCCGAGGCAGATCTCTCACTGCCTGCGGCCAACCCGTTTATCGCCGACAATTTTTCGCTGAAAGTTGCGCCGGGGGAGGCCACTATTCCGCAGGCGCTGCCCGCAGACAGCGTCAGTGAGCTGTGGCTTAACACCAACCGCCAATTCGTGCTGCCAAAAGGTCGCAGTATGGTGCTGATGGAGTCCGCGCTGGCTGGCGAGGATGCCGCGAGTCTGGCTAAAACCAAAATGTGGCTCAGCATGGTACGTGACCAGCTCAATGAGGTGGCGTATCCGGCGCAGTTGGCTGGGCTCGACTATGGCTTGAGCGCCAATTGGCGCGGTATCGAAATCAGTCTGGGTGGTTTTTCGCAAAAGCAGGCTGAATTGCTTGCCGCCGTGTTGACGGTATTGAAGGCGCCGGAATGGGACGAGGCGCGTTTCGATCGGCTGAAGCGCAAGCGCATGCGAGGCTATGAAAACAGCCGTCGACAGTCACCGTATCAGCAGCTGTTAGCCGACTTGCCGAGAATGCTGCAAAGCGAGCGCCCGCTGTTGGACGATATGGCAGCGGCAACTGCGTCGCTCAGTATGGCTGAGGTGGCACTGCATGCCGAGAAGGTGCTGAAAGACTTTCGTTATCGGCTGATGCTTGAAGGTAATTTCGATCGCGATGAGGCACTGGCGATGGCGGCGCTCACCGCTGAGGTGCTGCCGGAAGCCGGGCAGTCTCAGCCTCCGGAACAGGGAGTGGCGAACCTTTCGTCGGGGCAGCGACTGATTCCGGTAGCCGCAGAGCACAGTGATTCGGCCCTGCTTGCCTATGTGCAGGCGCCTCGTGATGGAAAAGACTATCGCGTGGCGCTCGGCCTGGCCGGGCAAATGATGAGTGCGGATTTCTACTATCAGCTGCGTACCCAGAAGCAGTTGGGCTATGTGGTGAATGCGGGTGTTTACCCCATGCGCGCGGTGGGCGGCCTGTTCTTTATGGTGCAGTCACCGGTCGCCGATGCGGCCGCACTGCAGGCCGAGGTGAACAGTTATCTTGAGCGCTGGCTGGCTGGCGGCGTCACTGAGGCCGACTTTGAATCGCACCGCGATACCTTGATTGCCAAACTGCAGCAGCAGCCCGAGAACCTGTGGGAGGCGGCTGGTCGTCACTGGCAGGACCTGCTGGAGGGTTATACGGCCTTTGACAGCCGAGAACAGCTGCTGGCCGCTTTGCGGGATTTGAGCTTTGATCAATGGTGGCAGATGATACAGGCAACACTCGAGCCCGAGCAGCGCAGGGGGCTGACGGTGTATTCACTGGGGCAGTGGCCCGATGTCAGCCTGGTCGGCGAACCAGTGAAGGATGCGGCCGCCTACAAAGCGGAATCTCAGTACTATTTATTCCGTTGATGCGGAGTTGAAAAGGGTATAAGTGATTGTTTTTTATAAAACTGTAAAGTTTTATTCATAATAAAAATGTCTGGATTTTCTTGATTTATAATTGAGGGGCTGCGAGAATCGTGTCGCTCCCGAGGGCCACACCGCCGCCGGGAATCCAATTTAAATCGGTTATCTGCCCAGCTCACAAGGCCGGGCAGCGCCATACAGGCCAGGTGATCACCGTCACCAACAGGCACATAACCGCCGACCGTTGACCCTGTCGGTGCGCCCGTTGACGCGGAACACAATCAAGCAGTCGCTTGCTGGTCGAGGCAGCCCACGTTATTCGAAAGGACTGTGATATGAAGCAAGACCCCGATCTGCGCGAAGATCTTGATCCCCAGGAAACCCAAGAGTGGATGGAAGCGATGGATGGCGTGTTGACCCATGCCGGTCGCGCCCGTGCCACCTTCATCATGAAGCGTCTGGCCAAGCATGCCGCGCGCAATGGCGCACAACTGCCCGCAGCCATTACTACCTCATTCCGCAACACCATTGAGCCCCGCGATGAAAAGCGTATGCCGGGCGACCTGTTCATGGAGCGCAAAATCCGCTCACTGATTCGTTGGAACGCGCTGGCGATGGTGATGCGTGCCAACGACAACAATGATGCCCTGGGTGGCCATATTTCCAGTTTCTCGTCGTCGGCTACTCTCTACGATGTGGGCTTTAACTACTTTTTCCGCGGTGGCGACAAAGCGGACCTGATTTACTACCAGGGTCACAGCTCGCCGGGCATGTACGCCCGTTCATATCTGGAAGGGCGCCTCAGTGAAGATCAGTTGGACCGCTTCCGCCGCGAAGTGGATGGCGACGGCCTGTCGTCGTATCCCCACCCCTGGCTGATGCCTGACTACTGGCAGTTCCCGACCGTCAGCATGGGACTGGGTCCTATTCAGGCCATTTATCAAGCTCATGTCATGAAATACCAGCAGAGCCGCGGGCTGGTCGAGCACGGCGACCGCAAGGTCTGGTGCTTCATGGGTGACGGCGAGTGCGATGAGCCGGAATCTCTCGGCGCCATCGCGTTGGCAGGTCGCGAGCAGCTCGACAACCTCTGTTTTGTCATCAACTGCAACCTGCAACGTCTGGATGGGCCGGTTCGCGGTAACGGCAAAATCATTCAAGAGCTGGAAGGCGTGTTCCGCGGTGCAGGTTGGAACGTCGTGAAAGTCATCTGGGGCCGTCTGTGGGACCAGCTGCTGGAGAAGGACGACACCGGTCTGCTGCGTCGCCGGATGAATGAAGTGGTCGATGGCGAATTGCAGAACTACAAGGCCAATGGTGGCGCCTACACTCGCGAGCACTTCTTCGGCAAATACCCGGAATTGCTGGAGCTGGTCAAAGACCTGTCCGACGACGACATCATGTACCTGAATCGCGGTGGTCACGACCCGTATAAAGTCTATGCGGCTTACGCCAATGCCATGGAGACCAAGGGCAAGCCGACGGTTGTACTGGCGATGACCGTGAAAGGCTATGGTCTGGGCAGCGGCGGTGAAGCGCAGAACGAAGCGCACTCGGTGAAAAAGCTCGATCTGGAAGAACTGAAGAAATTCCGAGATCGCTTCTCCGTGCCGATTAGCGACGATGAGCTCAAGAATGTGCCGTACTACCGCCCGCCGGAAGACAGTCCGGAGATGGTGTATATGCGCAAACGGCGCGAGTCACTGGGGGGCTACCTGCCCGCGCGCCAGGCGGACTTCGAACCGCTGGATGTCCCGGCGCTGGAGAAGTTTGATGCCCAGCTCAAGTCCAGTGGCAAGCGAGAAATCTCCTCGACGATGGCCTTTGTTCGCTTGCTTTCGACGCTGGTGAAAGACAAGAACATGGGGGGGCGCGTGGTGCCGATCGTGCCCGATGAAGCGCGTACGTTCGGCATGGAAGGCATGTTCCGGCAGCTGGGGATCTACTCCTCACAGGGACAGCGCTACACCCCCCATGATGCCGACCAGATCATGTACTACAAGGAATCCAAAGACGGTCAGATTCTGGAAGAGGGGATTACTGAGTCCGGTGCGTTCTCGGCTTGGCTGGCGGCGGCGACGTCCTATGCCAACCATCGTTATCCGATGGTGCCGTTCTATATCTTCTACTCCATGTTTGGTTTCCAGCGGGTAATGGATTTGACCTGGGCGGCCGGCGACTCACAGGCACGGGGCTTTCTGATCGGCGCGACTTCCGGGCGTACCACGCTCAACGGCGAAGGCTTGCAGCACCAGGACGGCCACAGCCACCTGATGGCGAATATGATTCCCAACTGCCATTCCTACGACCCGACCTATTCCTATGAATTGGCGGTAATCATTCAGGACGGCATGCGGCGCATGTATCACGAGAAGGAAAATGTTTTCTATTACATCACCACGATGAACGAAAACTATCTGCACCCGGATATGCCTGAAGGCGCAGAGGAAGGCATTATCAAGGGACTGTATAAGCTCCGTGCCAGCAGTGTGAAAAAGCCCAAGCTCAAAGTGCAGTTAATGGGCAGTGGCACGATTCTGCGCGAAGCAGAAGCGGCGGCCGAGCTGTTGAAAGCTGACTTCAAAGTCGAGGCGGATATCTGGAGCGCCACCAGCATCAATCAGCTTTGTCGTGAAGGGAATGACTGTGAGCGCTGGAATATGCTTCATCCGGAAGCTGAGCCGAAGGTGCCCTATGTCAGCGAGCTGCTGAACGCACAGGATGCGCCGGTGATCTGCGCGACGGACTATATCAAAGCTTACGGTGAGCAGCTCAGACCCTATATTCGCAATCGTTATGTGGTATTGGGTACTGACGGTTATGGGCGCTCAGATACCCGCGCCAAGCTGCGTGCGCATTTCGAGGTAGATCGTCACTACATTGTGGTGGCCGCCCTCAAGGCCCTGGCCGACGAAGGTAAAGTCGCCGCGAGTGACGTGAGCAAGGCCATTGCCAA
>CETN01003908.1_pt1 | contig 110055 bp, 111 predicted proteins | sample 531301 | NCBI WGS metagenome assembly CETN01 (sample SAMEA2622656, study PRJEB7988) | marine metagenome | isolation source: saline water (ENVO:00002010), including
ACGCTCAGACACCCGCGCCAAGCTGCGTGCGCATTTCGAGGTGGATCGTCACTACATTGTGGTGGCCGCCCTGAAAGCCCTGGCTGACGAAGGTAAAGTCGCCGCGAGTGACGTGAGCAAGGCCATTGCCAAATACGGCATTGATGCCGATAAAATTAACCCGATTTACCGCTAAGAGAAGGAGTTTTTTGTGGCAACAGAAACGATCAAAATTCCTGACCTCGGCGGCGGTGATGGTGTTGAAGTCATTGAAGTGTGCGTCGCCGTCGGCGATCAGGTCGAGGTAGAAGACTCACTGCTGGTACTGGAGTCAGACAAGGCATCGATGGAAGTCCCTGCGCCCAAGGCGGGCAAAGTGGTTTCAATCAGCCTGAAAGTGGGTGACAGCGTTGGCGAAGGCGATGTCATTCTGGAGCTGGACGTTGAAGGCGATGCGCCCGCTGACGAACCGGTAGCTGCCGAGCCAGAGGCCGCCGATGAGGAGCCTGCGCCGCCCGCTGCTGCCGAACCTGATGCGGCGCCAACCGCCAGCGCGGGACCGGAAACGGTCAAGGTGCCGGATATTGGCGGTGGCGATGGTGTTGAGGTTATCGAGCTGTGTGTGGCGGCGGGTGACGAGGTAGAAGAGGGCGACTCGCTGATCGTGCTCGAATCCGATAAAGCGTCGATGGAAGTTCCTGCGCCCTTCAGTGGCAAGGTATTGAGCATGCTGATCAAGGTCGGCGATGCCGCGGCTGAGGGCACTGCCATTGCTGAAATGCAGCGCAGCGGTTCGTCGGCGCCGGATACCGCGGTCGAATCCCCGGCAGCTGCTGAAACTGAGCAGGTCAAAACACCGGAGCCGCCAGAGCCAAAAGCGGCCACACCAGCTCCCGTTTCAGCAGCGTCGGAGTCTTCCGCGAATGAGGGCAATGGCAAGACGGTTTACGCTGGACCGGCGGTACGCAAGTTGGCTCGTGAGTTTGGTATCAGCCTCGATCAGGTAACCGGCAGCGGTCCGCGTGGGCGGGTGGTTAAAGAAGATCTGCACGCCTATGTGAAAACGCTGACCTCGGCGAAGCCGGCGGCTGCGGCGGGAGGCGCTGGCATTCCGGCGATTCCCGAGGTGGATTTCAGTCAGTTTGGCGAGATCGAGGTGGAACCGCTGACCAAGCTGCATAAGCTGACGGCAGCCAATATGCACCGTAGCTGGCTGAACCTGCCCCATGTCACGCAGTTTGATGACGCCGACATCACCGAGCTGGAGGCCTTTCGCAACAGCATGAAAGCCGAAGCTCAGGCGAAGGGCGTGAAGCTTACGCCCTTACCTTTCCTGCTGAAAGCGGCGGCGGTAGCGCTGCGCATGAACCCCAAGTTCAATGCCTCGCTGAGCGCTGACGGCGAAAATATGGTGTACAAAAAGTACGTTCATATTGGCGTAGCGGTGGATACGCCGGTCGGTCTGATGGTGCCCGTTATCCGCGATGTCGACAAAAAGTCGTTGTGGGAGCTGGCTGCGGAAGCGTCGGAGCTGGCGCAGAAGGCTAAGGAGCGCAAGCTCAAACCTGCCGATATGCAGGGGGGCTGCTTCACCATTTCCAGTTTGGGCAATATCGGGGGCACCGGATTTACTCCGATTATCAATGCGCCGGAAGTCGCGATTCTCGGTGTGTCCAAACTGGATATCAAGCCGGTGTGGGATGGTACGGTCTTCCAGCCACGCAAGATGCTGCCGCTGTCACTGTCTTACGATCACCGGGCGATTAATGGTGCCGATGCCGGTAAGTTCTTTACCGAGTTGGGGCAGTTGCTGGCCGATATTCGTCGCATTTTGCTGTAGGGAGCAGGAATGCGATTGACGTTACGACAATAAGCCACCTCAGGGTGGCTTTTTTGTGGGTGCGTGTTTTTATGGGGTTTTATAAGGAGTTACGGTGGTTTTGGCCCGCGCCTTGCTTTCTGGAAAATAAGCGCGGAAGACAGTTATCTTCAGTGAAGAGACAGCGGAGCCCCGAACAAACCGGGGCGGCCGGATGACAAGAACAGGTGTGAGCGGCTTATGACGCAAAGCAGCAGGGACAGCGCGACCGGCATCGATTGGTCGCAGTATGATGGCGGTCGGTTCTACGACGAGATGATTACTCCAAAAGGTCGGCCGCGGCGAGCTGCTCAGCCTATCGTCAAGCATTTTTCAGAGCTTGATAGAGCCGAGCTGGAGGCGCGACGCACCGCTGCGGAGCGTACCGTGCGCGATATGGGGGTGAGTTTTACGGTCTACTCTGACGGGGAGAATATCGATAGAACCTGGCCTTTCGACCTGATTCCCAGGGTTATTGATGCCACTGAGTGGCAGCGCACCGCAGAGGGGCTTACCCAGCGGCTTCGCGCACTGAATTTGTTCATTGATGATGTCTACAACAGGCAGCGCATCTTCAAAGAGGGGGTGCTGCCCAGACACCTGCTGGACGACTCCAAAAATTATCGGCCCGAGTGCGAAGGCTTCTCGCCTCCCCAGGGGGTTTGGGCGCATATCTGTGGCTGCGACCTGGTGCGCGATGACAGCGGGAAATTTTTCGTGTTGGAGGACAACCTGAGAGTGCCGTCGGGTGTTGCCTACATGCTGGAAAATCGCGAAGTCAGCAAGCGGGTGTTGCCGGAATTCTTCGAGAACAACACGATTCTCCCCGTGGACAACTACCCCTCCATGCTGCTGGAGACCCTGTCGTCGGTGTCTCCGCGCTCATCCAAGCCGGTCATTGTTATCCTGACGCCAGGCATCTTCAACTCGGCGTACTTCGAGCACGCGTTTCTGGCGCAGCAGATGGGGGTGGAGCTGGTTGAGGGCGGTGATCTGGTGGTGGATGACGACGATTACTGCTACATGAAAACCATTGACGGCCTCGAACGGGTGGATGTGATTTATCGTCGTATCGACGATATGTTCCTTGACCCGGAAGTCTTCAACAAGGAATCCGTACTCGGGGTGCCCGGTCTGATGCGCGCCTGGAAGGCGGGCAAGGTGGCCATTGTCAACGCGCCGGGTGCCGGGGTGGCAGACGATAAGGTGGTCTACGCCTACGTGCCAAAAATGATCGAATTCTATCTTGGCGAGAAAGCCATTTTGCCGAATGTGAAAACCTGGCTCTGCGACGACCCTAAACATCGGGAGTATGTGCTGGAACATATCGAGGAGCTGGTGGTGAAACCCGCCAACGAGTCTGGCGGCTACGGTATGTTGGTCGGCCCTCACGCCAGCAAGAAGGATCACGAGCAGTTTCGCAAGCTGGTTCAGGAGAATCCGCGCAACTACATCGCCCAGCCGACACTCAGCCTGTCCACCACGCCGGTTATTACCGGCCCGGGGGAGGCAGAGCCCCGGCATCTGGACCTCAGGCCCTTTGTGTTGCAAGGCAAAAAACTGCAGGTGACCACCGGTGGTCTCACGCGTGTTGCGTTGCGCAAGGGCTCGCTGGTGGTGAATTCCTCTCAGGGTGGAGGAAGTAAGGATACCTGGATTGTGAGAAGGGAGGAGCGCTGATGCTGTCGCGCGTTGCTGAACGGGTCTACTGGTTTGCCCGTTACATGGAGCGGGTGGAAAGTATTGCTCGCCTGATACAGGTTTACACATCACTGCTTTCGGATTTACCTCGGGATACCGGAATCAGCTGGCACAACCTGGTTATTGCCAGTGGCAGCCACCGCGAATTTGAACGCCGTTTTTCCAATCGGGATGAGCGACGCGTGATTCGCTTCCTGCTGGAAGACATGAGCAATTCCGGTTCCCTGAATTACTCGCTGAAAATGGTGCGGGAGAATATCCGTACCAGCCGCGACACGCTCCCACCCGAAAGCTGGGAGCTGATCAACGAATTCCAGATTTACGTCAGTGAGAATATTCAGCAGGGCATTAATCGTCGGAATCGCCATGAATTCCTTGAGGAAATCATTCGTACCTGCCAGGGGATTAACGGCCTGATTGTGGATACCATGCGCCGCGACAGCGCCTGGCATTTCTATCGTCTGGGTCGCAATATTGAACGCGCCGACATGGGGCTGCGGACGATTGAGGCTGGCGCCAGTATGTCGGCAGAGTTCAGCGAACAAGAGCAGCTGCCATCGATAGAAGTGGTGTGGAGCAGCGTGCTCAGCTCACTGGATGCCATTACTCCTTTCCGGCGCACCATGCGGGTCGCGTTGAATGCCGGTGATGCTACCCGCTTCCTGATCGAAGATCGTCTGTTTCCGCGCTCGGTGGCCTGTTGCCTGGAGCAGATGCAGGCATCGCTGAGCAGCCTGCCCGGTGGCGACGATGTGGCCAGTGCCGTGGAAAAGTTGGCGGCAAAACTGGGTAAGAATATTGAAATGGATGATCCGCAGCGGCTGTTGCCAGCACTGGATGGGCTGGAGAAACAGGTATCGGGTATCCATCTGAAAATTCAGGACAACTGGTTTCAGCCTGGCTGAGTGTCGGTGAGCCACGCTTTACGCCCGGGGGCGGCTGGGGTAGTCTGCTCGCCGCCCGGTGATCCTCGCCGGTATTTACGAGCTTAAACAATCATCATGTCTTCCGAGTCTGTTTTGTACCGTCCGCAACACAGCCAGTTTGATGAGCTGTTGCGCCCCGAAGGTGAGCTGCGCGAGCATTGGCGCTATCCCATGGAGGTGCTGCAGTCGATGGGCGTGTCAGCGCTGCAGAAACGCCAGCAGACCGCCAAGCGGATTCTTCGCGATGATGGCGCCAGCTACAGCCCCGGCGACCAGCTCAATATCAGCCACACCTGGCAGCTCGACCTGCTGCCAATGATTCTCTCCAGTGGCGAATGGGAAAACATCGAAAACGCGCTGCGCGAGCGTGCCGAGCTGCTGAATCTGATTCTGGCCGACCTCTACGGTCCGCGTACCCTGATTAGTAATAAAGTGATTCCGCCGGGACTGGTCTTCGGCCACCCCGGCTTCCTGCGGGCCTGTGACGGTATTCGCCTGCCCGGTGAGCATCAGCTGATTTTTCATGCGGCCGACCTGGTCAGGGACCGCAGCGGTGAGTGGATGGTGATCGGTGACCGCAGTCAGGCGCCGCCGGGGACCGGCTACGCGCTGGAAAACCGCACCGTGCTCCGCCGGGTTATGCCCAGCCTGTTCCGCGATGCCCATGTTCACCGACTGGCCAACTTCTTCCTGCAATGGCGGCGAAAACTGTCGGAACTGGCGGGGCACAAGGACTCGCCGCTGATTGTGTATCTGACGCGCGGTGCCTATCAGGAAAGCTCATTCGAGGATGCGTTTCTCGCGAACTATCTCGGCTACCCCCTTGTTCAGGCCCGGGACCTCACGGTGCGCAAAGGCGCACTTTGGCTGGAGTCGTTGGATGGCTTGCGCCGGGTGGATGTGGTGTTGCGGCGCACCGATGACTGCCACACGGATCCGCTCGTCAGCCATTCCAGTGGTGGGCTGGGCGTGCCGGGATTGCTGGAAGTGGTGCGCAGCGGTGCGGTTGCGATGGCAAATCCGCTGGGCAGTGGAATTTTGGAAAATCCTGCGCTGGCCAAATATATGCCGGCGATTGCCCGTCATTTTCTCGGACGCGAATTGCGGCTGACGTCAGTGCCGAGCTGGTGGTGTGGCGATCCGGCTGATCTGAAGTATGTGCGCGAGCACTTTGAGAAGCTGTTGATTCGCCCCTGTTACCGCAGCGACAACAACCACAGTGTGTTTGTCGGAGATCTGGCGCCGGGGCAGCGCGACGCCTTGTTGGCCTCGGTCATGGCGCGTCCGCAGGCCTATGTTGCGCAGTATGCGGTCGCGCCATCGCACACCGCTGTATTGGACGGCGACAAACTCGGCAGTCGCCCCATGCTGCTGCGCGGCTACACCGTTGCGGCTGGCAGTTCTTACAGTGTGATGCCGGGCGGGCTGACGCATGTCGGTGCCTCGGCTGACACCCGGCATATTGTCAGCCACGGGGGTGGCAGCAAGGACACCTGGATTCTGGCCTCTGAACCCGAGGCGCAGATCAGCAATATCGACGGGGAGCAGAGTCGCGGGCCAGAGGGCAGCCTGAGTCTGCCCAGCCGGGTGGTGGAGAACCTGTTCTGGTTCGGCCGCTATGCCGAGCGCGCCGAATCGGGGCTGCGCCTGACGCGAACCATCTTTGAAGAATTGCACAGCATTGAGCCGCTCCCAACGGAGATGCTGACAACGCTGTTGCAAGCCGTCACACACATCACCGATACCTATCCGGGTTTTACGACCGAAGAAAACCTGCAGGCGCCCGAGCAGGAGTTGCTGGATGTCGTCGCGAATCGTGCGCGAATAGGCAGCATCGCCAGTAATCTTGAGTCGATCCTGCACGCCGCTGATGGTGTGAAAGAGTTGTTTTCGACCGACATGCTGCGACTGATCAATGATATTCGCGACGGCATGGATTACCTCAATCGGCATCTTGCGCGGCAATTGCAGTCGGCGCCGGAAGAGCTGTTTGATCCACTCGTCACCACCTTACTGGCCCTGTCGGGCTTGAGCCAGGAAAGCATGGTGCGGTCGCGCGCCTGGCGATTTATGGAGATGGGGCGACGCATTGAGCGCGCCCTGCAAAGTCTGGAGCTGCTTCGCCATACCCTGGTGCCGGGGGTGGAGGCAGATGGCCCGATTTCCCTGCTGAAGCCGGTACTGGCCAGTCTGGAATCGCGGATCGTCTACAAGCGCTATTACCGCAGCGGCTACCGGCTGGAGAAAGGGCTGGAGCTGTTATTGTTCGATCACGAAAACCCGCGTTCGGTGGCCTTCCAACTGGATTCCCTGCAACATCATCTGGAAGCCCTGTCGGCATCGGATTCTCGCCTGCAGATGGGGCAGGATAGGCGCTGTCTGCTCAAAGCGGCCAATACGCTGCTGCTGTCTCAGCCAAGCGAGCTGGCGCAATGCGATGTGGAAAACGGTCGCCATGTACAACTGGAAGCCCTGCTGCTGGCGATGGAAGAAGATTTGAAGGCGACGGCACAGGCGATTGCCGACCGCTACTTTGACCATACCGCGGGGCCGCAGTTGCTGGATCAAGGGGGGCGCCTGTCATCATGAAATACCGTGTCAGTCATACCACCGCATACGACTATGCCGATCAGGTCAGCCGGGGCTACAGTCTGGCCTATCTGATTCCGCGAAATACTCTGGTCCAACGCGTGTTGCGCAGCGAAGTCACCATTTCCCCCCATCCGAGCATCAAACAGCATCGCCAGGACTATTTCGGCAATACGCTGCTCAGCTTCAATGTGGAAGAGCCGCACAAGCGCCTGGAAGTGCGTGTGGATAGCGATGTGGAGGTCGACCCCGCTGAACGCAACCTGTTCAGCAGTTCGACCAGCTGCGCCGAGGTGCGCGCGGCGCTGGATCAGTGTGCGTTTGCCGACGATATTGAGGCGGTGGAATACCGCTATGATTCGCCGATGATTATTGCCAGTGCAGAGCTGGCAAAATTCGCTGCCGACCTGTTCGCCGATGGCGCGCCGTTTATCCGTGCGGTGCAAACCCTGAATGAGCGTATTTTCAAGGATTTCATCTACGACCCCGGTTTTTCCACGATCGCCACGCCTCTCGATGAAGTCATGGCCCAGAAGCGCGGTGTCTGTCAGGACTTTGCTCAGCTTGCCATTGGCGCGCTGCGTAGCATGGGTTTTGCGGCGCGCTACGTGAGTGGTTATCTGGAAACCCTGCCGCCGCCGGGACAGGAAAAGCTGAAGGGCGCCGATGCCTCCCACGCCTGGTTTGCGGTGTATGTGCCGGGTGTGGGCTGGTTTGATTTCGATCCCACTAACGGCATCGCGGTGGCGGGCAAACACATCACAACGGCCTGGGGGCGTGACTACAGCGATGTAACCCCCCTGCGCGGCGTTGTCTTTGGCGGCGGTGTTCAGCAGCAGATGTCCGTTGCCGTCGATGTCGAGCGTATTGATCTGGACGGCGGCTCGCCGGCGCCGGGCAATACTGCGCAGCAACAACAGTCCTCCTAAGCACGGCGCTGGGCGATGCTCAGCGCCCCTATATTCCCCATTGCATTGCCGTCGTCGCTAGCCAGTTTGGGTGATGGCAGTAGAGCAAAATCCTGTCAGTCTTGCCGCCTGGAAACTAATCGCAGGTGGAACGATGAGCACAGACAATAAGATTATTCTCGTTACCGGAGCCTCGCGTGGTGCAGGCAAGGGTATTGCCCTGGCATTGGCCGAGCCGGGCCGGGTGATCTACGTGACCGGACGCAGTCAGTCAGAAGGTGACGCACCGCTGCCGGGTACGGTATTTGCCACGGCTGAAGAGATCGAAGCGCGCGGCGCGACGGCGGTGCCGGTCGTTTGCGATCACAGCGATGACACGCAGGTAAAGGCGCTGTTCGAGCAGATTGATACCGAGCAGGGCAGGCTGGATATTCTCGTCAATAACGCCCTGATGGTCCCCGATGGCCTGACCCTGCCAGGGCCATTTTGGGAAAAGTCCCTCGGCCTGCAAGACATCCTCAATGTCGGCTTCCGTTCCAGCTATGTCAGCAGCTACTACGCGGCACCGCTGCTGCTCCGCAGTGAGCGCGGGCTGGTGGTCAACACCTCGTCAGCGGGTGGTGGTTGCTATATGCACGGCCCGGCCTACGGCGCGGGCAAGGCCGGTGTGGATAAAATGGCTCACGATATGGCGGTGGATTTCCGCCCTTTCAATGTTGCGGTGGTCTCGCTGTGGATGGGGTTGCTGAAAACCGAACGCAGCATGGCGGTATTTGAGGCGCAGCCCGAGCTGTATGCCGATGCGGTTGCCATGGCTGAGTCTCCTGAATTCCCCGGCAGGGTCATCAATGCTCTGTATCGTGATGAGGCATTAATGGCGCGCAGTGGCGGGGTGTTCTATGCCGCTGAGTTGGCAGAAGAGTATGACGTGGTTGATGTCGACGGTAATCGTCCTCCGTCGCCGCGTGCGATGCTGGGTGGCCCACTGAGCTACAGCGACGCGGTCGTGGAGTGAGTGGAAGCGGCGCAGAGCTGTCATCCGTTTGGGGGATTAGTGCGCGCCGGGCAGTTCTATAGAATTTTGCTTTTAGAGAAAAGGGTTTAGCGCCGTTTTCAGCGGGCTGGAAAGCATAACAATATTGACTGAATGAAAGGCGAGCAAGCATGAGCGAACGAGTCGCGGGCCTCCCCGAGGGCCAATACGCCGATCTGGATAACGGCCATCGAATCCACTATCTGGATCAGGGGCAAGGACCGGTTATCGTCTTTTTGCATGGCAGTGGCAGCGGTGCCAGCGGCCACAGCAACTTCAGGTACAACTATCCCTGGTTTGTGGAGCAGGGCTACCGGGTGATCGTACCTGACCTTATTGGTTACGGTTATTCCGACAAACCCGATGACGTCGAATATCCGCTCGATTTCTTTGTGGAGTGTGTTCACCAGACGCTGCAGACAATTGGTGTGGAACGCTACAGTCTGGTGGGGAATTCCTTGGGTGGCGCGATCGCCATCAAGTACACGCTGGATTATCCCAGTCTGGTTGAGAAACTGATTCTGATGGCGCCGGGTGGTCTGGAGCAGCAGGCCGACTACTTCACCATGCCCGGCATGCAGGTGATGAAAGAGGTCTTTACCTCGGGGCCAATGGCGCCAGAGCGTCTCGAGGACTTTATCCGGCGGGGGCTGGTTTATGACGATAGCGTGGTAGACGCGCAGCTTGTCAGTGAGCGCTGGGGTATTTTCCAGCAGCAGAACAGCCAGGTTATTACGACAATGACTGTGCCGGAATTGACCGATCGCTTGGGTGAAATAGCCTGCCCGACGCTGGCCTTCTGGGGTGTGAATGAAAAAATGATGCCGGAGACCGGCATTATGAAGCTGGCGAAAGGGATTCCCGATATCCGCCTGACCCTGGTTTCTCAGTGTGGGCACTGGGTCATGGTGGAGCACCGTGAGCTGTTCAATCGCCAGACCCTCGACTTTTTGCAGAACGGATAGTTTATGGACAGTTCACGTATCGACGCCTTGGGCGACGAATTGTATGACGCGCTGCGTACGCAGCAGAGTATTGCACCGCTGACCGCCCGCGAGCCCGATATCACCATCGACGACGCCTACTATATTTCCTTGCGTATGCTGCGACGCCGCGAAGCGGACGGGGAGAAAGTGGTCGGTAAAAAAATTGGTGTAACCAGCAAGGTTGTGCAGGAAATGCTCGGCGTACACCAGCCGGATTTCGGCTTTCTGACGGACGCCATGACCTTTGAAAACGGTGCTGCGGTGCCCGTGGCTGGCCATCTGATTCAGCCGCGCGCGGAGGCGGAAATCGGTTTTCGCTTGAAGAAGGATTTGCAGGGACCGGGTGTGACGGAAGCCGATGTACTGGATGCCACGGACTGCATCATGCCCTGTTTCGAAATTGTCGATTCGCGTATCGACAACTGGAAGATTGCCATTCAAGACACCGTAGCCGACAACGCCTCCTGCGGTGTGTACGTGCTGGGTGAGACCGAAGCCGACCCCAAGGCGTTTGATTTGCCAGCGCTGAAAATCAAGGTGTGGAAGAACGGCGAGTTTCTCAGCGAGGGACTGGGCGAGGCGGTGCAGGGCAATCCGCTGACAGCCGTTGCCTGGTTGGCGAATACGCTGGGCCGCTTCGGTATTCCGTTCAAGGCGGGCGAGGTCATTTTGTCCGGTTCACTGGTGCCGCTGGAGCCGGTGCAAGCGGGCGACAGCCTGCGCATGGAACTGGAAGGCATTGGCAGTGCTGAGATCAGCTTCGTCTGATCGTGTTCAGATAGACCGCCCCTGGGGGGCACAACGTAATTTATTTCCGGGCGCGACGCGCCTGACTGACAGTGAGAAATCCTATGGCTGAAAAAATCCGCGCGGCCATCATCGGGCCGGGCAATATCGGCACAGACCTGTTGATGAAAGCAATGCGCTCCGAGCTGATCGAACCTGTGTGGATGGTTGGGGTTGATCCTGACTCTCCGGGCTTGGCACGTGCCAAGGAAATGGGGTTAAAAGTGACCTCTGAGGGCGTGGACGGCATGTTGGCCACTATGCGTGAAGACGGCGTACAGATTTGCTTCGACGCGACCTCAGCCTATGTTCACGCGGAGAATTCGCGCAAGGTGAACGAGCAGGGCGCGCTGATGGTGGATTTAACGCCTGCCGCAATTGGTCCTTACTGCGTACCACCGGTCAATCTGAAAGACGCCGTGGCCGAAAAGGTGATGAACGTAAACATGGTGACCTGCGGCGGTCAGGCAACGATTCCGATGGTGGCCGCCGTGTCTCGCGTGCAGCCGGTCAGCTACGGTGAAATCGTGGCAACCGTCAGCTCCAAATCTGTCGGCCCCGGCACTCGCAAAAATATCGATGAGTTCACCCGTACCACGGCAGGCGCTGTGGAAAAAATCGGCGGTGCCAGCAAAGGCAAGGCGATTATCGTCATCAATCCGGCGGAACCACCGCTGATCATGCGGGACACTATCCACTGTCTTACCGAGGGCGAGCCGGATCAGGAGGCCATTCGCAAGTCCGTGGACGATATGGTCGCAGAGGTGCAGAAATACGTGCCCGGTTACCGACTGAAAAATGGGCCGATCTTCGATGGCAATCGTGTGTCGATGTTCATGGAGGTTGAGGGCCTGGGTGACTTCCTGCCGAAGTACGCCGGTAACCTGGATATTATGACTGCGGCGGCACTGCGCACCGCAGAGATGTTTGCCGAAGAAATTCTGGCAGGCCGTTTCTCACCTTCGGCTGCCTGAGGGGACAACGATGAATTTAGAAGGTAAAAAAGTCGTTCTGCACGATATGTGTCTGCGCGATGGGATGCACGCCAAGCGCCACCAGATCTCGCTAGACGAAATGGTCAGCATCGCCTCGGGCCTGGATCAGGCCGGTATGCCGCTGATTGAAGTGACCCACGGCGATGGTCTGGGCGGCGCTTCGGTGAACTACGGGTTTCCCGCGCACAGCGACGAGGAGTACCTGAAAGCGGTTGTTGGTGCGGTGAAAAACGCCAAGATTTCTGCATTGTTGCTGCCCGGCATCGGTACGGTTGACCACCTGAAAATGGCGGCGGACCTGGGCGTTAGCACGATTCGTGTAGCCACTCACTGCACTGAGGCCGATGTGTCTGAACAGCACATTGGTATGGCCAGTGAAATGGGCCTGGATACCGTTGGCTTCCTGATGATGACCCACATGATCAGCGCCGAAGAAATCGTGGTGCAGGCCAAGTTGATGGAGTCCTATGGCGCCAACTGTATTTACTGCACCGATTCTGCCGGTTACATGCTGCCGGATCAGGTTCAGGAGCGTATTGCGCTGCTGCGCCGCGAGCTGAAGCCGGAAACCGAACTGGGTTTCCACGCCCACCACAACCTCAGCCTGGGCGTGATGAACTCGCTGGTGGCAGTGGAAGCCGGTGCTAACCGCATCGATGGCTCTGTTGCGGGCTTGGGCGCGGGCGCCGGTAATACGCCGCTGGAAGTCCTGGTGGCGGTGCTGGACCGCATGGGAGCGGATCACGGTATCGATCTTTACAAGATCATGGATGTGGCCGAAGACCGCGTGACGCCGATTATGGATCACCCGATCCGTATCGACCGCGACTCGCTGACCCTGGGTTATGCCGGTGTTTATTCATCGTTCCTGCTGTTCGCCAAGCGCGCGGAAGCCAAGTACGGCGTGTCGGCCCGGGATATTCTGGTCGAACTGGGACAACGCCGCACAGTGGGCGGTCAGGAAGACATGATCGAAGATCTGGCGCTGGATATGGCCAAAGAGCGCGGCCTGATTTAAGCCTCTAACTCCTCTCCTTATGGGCCTCGCTTGCGAGGCCTTTTTCCTTTGGGTATCTCGGGTATACTGGCGTCCTGAAAACATAATAAGGTTCGTCGATCTGACCATGCTAATTGATCCGAAGTTTGACCGCCTGCTGGCCAGTGTCTATCAGGGCCCGATGGAAGAAGAGCCCTGGCAGGGCTTTCTCTCTGAGTTGCAGCAGATTATGGGCGCGGTGTCGGTCACGCTGGTACTCAATCCGCCCTCGGAGCAGGGGCGCGGCTTGCTGCGAGTGGTCGGTGGCAGCACGGTTGAAGGCCTGGATCGCTATCAGGAACGCCTGTTCGCCATGGACCCGTTTCTGTCGCTGAAACCGGGCGAAGTTAAAAGCCTGATGGAACTGGTGTCCCACGATGACTGGTTCGAAAGTGAGTTGTATGTCCTCTGCCTGAAGCCGACCGGCTTGTATGATGCGCTCGGTGTCGATCTGCATGTGCCCGGTGAAATCAAGGCGGGCCTGCGTGTGGCGCGCAGTCAGAATGCCCCGATGTTTGACCAGCAGGATCGCGACCTGATTTATGCACTGGTGCCCCATCTGGAACGTGCGCTGCGTCTGCATGTACGCATGAATATCGTGGAGTCGGAGCGAGACCTGTATGCCGGTGCGGTAGAGAGCCTGTCGCTGGCAACCATTATCCTCGATGAAAATGGCCGCCTGCTGAGCTGTAATAATATGGCGAAGAATCTGGTTGCCAGAGAGCCGGAAGTCAAAATCGAAGATGGCTACCTCATTCTCGGTGATCAGGCGACCACCAAGAAGTTGCAGGGCCTGATCAATCATATTCTCGAGCGACGCGACAGCGATGAGCCTGCGGTGGTTGAGGCGATGCGCGTGCCCCGTGAAGGCGACTTTGCCGATTTGGGGGTAATCGTCCGGCCCGTGCCCTCCGGGGAATGGTCAGAGGGCCTGTCAGTGCCGACGGTGGCGATTTTTATCAGCGACCCTGAATACGGTGCTGAGGCACCGGTCAACATCATCATCCAACTCTTTGGTTTCACGCCGACCGAGGCACAATTGTCGCTGTTGCTGGCCGATGGACTCAGTCTCGATGAAGCCTCGGAAGCGCTGGGAATGAGCCGCAATACGGCCCGTACCCATCTGCGCTCGATATTCTCCAAAACCGGCGTCAGTCGTCAGACCTTGCTGGTGCGGCTCATTCTGAAAAGCGTGGCTCAGCTGGCGGACTGATCGGCGTCGTCGGTCAGCGCGTCGCAACACTCCTGCAATAGCACCGCTCGCTTGCGCTCAAGCCCCCAACGGTAGCCTCCCAACTCGCCGCTCTCGCGGATCACCCGGTGACAGGGAATCAGCACGGCGACCGGGTTGCTGCCCACGGCGCGCCCTACAGCACGGGCGCTGCCGGGCCGCTTGATCGCCGACGCCAGGGCGCCGTAACTGCGCAGCTCTCCGGGTGGAATCTCCAGCAAGGCTCGCCATACCTGTAACTGAAAATCACTGGCCAACACATGCAGCGTGAGCGGAGCTGTGACCGGTCGCTGTATGTCGGGTCTCAGAAAGCGGGATAAGCGTTTCCCGGCGGCGGACTGGTTTTCTCTAAAGTGGGCGGCAGGAAAACGCTGTTGTAGAGCGCGTAATGACTGATCGGCCGCATCGAACGACAGGCTGCAAATGCCGCGCTCGGTGCTGGCGATAAAGGCGGGGCCAAAAGGCGTATCGCCACAGCCCCAATCGATGGTCAGGGAGCGCCCCCCGGCGCGGAATTCTCCCGGCGTCATGCCTTCTACACGAACAAAATGGCTGTGCAGGCGAGAGCTGCTGCTCAGGCCGAGTTGTTCGCTGATATCCAGCAATGGCCGGCCTTCGGTCAGCAATTGCTGTGCGCGATGTACCGTCATGAACTGTTGAAAGCGGTTGGGGCTGATGCCCGCCCAGCGGCAGAATACCCGCTGAAAATGCCAGGGGCTGAGGCCGCTGTCTTCGGCAAGCTGCTGGAGCGAAACACGGCCCTGTTGCTGTGACAGTGTCTGAATGGCGGTGGCAATACGTTGGTAGTCCCGTGGCACGGTCGCGATCCTGATGATGTCGAGCTGCCAGCATAACGTGTCGAAGGAGGCTGTCGAGCCGAATCTTGCGCTGCGGGAAGGAAAAGGGCTGCGGGAGTTCGCCGCGCCGTCATCGCTTTGGCGCATTCAATTTTTTCATTCCTTCGTTGAGTATAAAAATTCAATAAAAACAGAAAGTTGCAGCATTTTTTCGGTCGTCTAAACGGATTATGGCTCACCATGGGTTGCTGTGTGAGAATTTTTTCCGTGATAACAGGCTCCGAAATAACGGGCTTGCGCCAATAACAGTGAGGAGAGAGTCATGAGTGAGCTTGCGCAGATGAAGCGTCAGCCCCATATTATTGAGGCAAAAGAGTTGCCCGATCGCTACGCACGCGGTTGGTTTTGTCTTGGGTTGGCCAGTGAATTCGATAACACCCCGAAAAAATTGAACTACTTTGGCACTCGCCTGGTTGCGTATCGCGGTGAAGATGGCGAAGTTCATATTCTCGATGGCTACTGTCCGCACATGGGCGCAGATTTGAGTGAGGGCTGTGTAGAAGGTAACTCTGTGCGTTGCCCGTTCCACTCCTGGCGTTGGGGGGCGGATGGCGTCTGCGACGAAATCCCCTATGCCAAACGCATTCCGCCCAAAGCAGTGATTCGTTCCTACCCGACCATGGAAGAAAACCACCTGCTGTTCGTGTGGTACGATCCCGAAGGTTTGCCGCCCATCGAAGAGCAGCGCCCGCCGCGCATCGACGATCTGTTCAGCCCGGATTGGACCATCTGGCAGATGGACCTGATGACCATCAACACCAACTCCCGCGAGCTGGTGGACAATATGGCCGACGTGGCTCACTTCGGCCCCATTCACGGTGCGCCGATCACCCAGTTCAAGAACATTGTTCACAAGCATACCTACGAGCAGGTGCTGACGGGTGGCAGTGAGCTGCTGGCGGAAGATGGTGAACTGACATCGACGGCCAAGTATTTCGGCCCCGCCTACATGACCACCTATATGACCGGTCAGGTTGAAGGCATGAATGTCGAGTCTCGCCTGCTGGTGTCGCATGTGCCCATTAATCACAACAGCTTTGATCTGCGCTTTGGTGTCGCAGTGAAGAAGATGCCGGGCATGACTGACGAGCAAAACAATGAAATGGCCCGCCAGTATACCGAGCAAAACCGCACGGCCTTCTTCCAGGATGTGCACATCTGGCATACCAAAACCCGTGTCGATAACCCGGTACTGTGCGACGGCGATGGCCCGATCAACCGTCTGCGTCAGTGGTACAACCAGTTCTACGTTGACCGCGCCGACGTCCCCGAGCAGTTCAACGAGCTGCGGGAATATACCGTGGATTACGCGATTCGCAACGGCTGACTTCGGTCAGCCCCAGCGCCGTTACTGAATAACCTTAGTCAATAAATACGATAAGCAGGAATTTTCCATGGATGTACGCAGCCTGGGCTACGTAGTAATTGAATCGGCTGATCCGACAAAGTGGCTGGAGTACGGCCGGGATATTCTCGGTCTGATGCCTGCCCCGAACATGCCGGATGATGGCAATGTTTATCTCAAGCTGGATGAGCGGCCGTTCCGCTTTGCCATTGTGAAAGGTGAGCAAGAGCGCCTTCAGCGCTGTGGCTGGGAGTTGCGAGACCGCGAGGATTTTGCCGACGCCAAGCAGACGCTCAGCGCTGCCGGAATTGCTTTTGAAGAAGGTGACACCGCGCTGGCACAGGCTCGCAAAGTCCGTGAGCTGATCGTGCTGAAAGATCCTTCGGGGAATGAGCTGGAGCTTTACTGGGGCGGTGAGCTGGACTTTGCCAAGTTCATGTCGCCGCTGGGGATCAGCGGCTTTGAAACCGGGTTTAACGGCGATATGGGCCTGGGTCATGCGGTATTGCCCGCTGCCAAGCTCGCCGAGACGCATCAGTTCTACAAGAATGTACTCGGCTTTGGTGACAGCGATTACATGCACTTCCATTTTTCGCCGGAGCCCAACGACCCCGGTCAGGGGCTGCACTTCATGCACGTGAATAACCCGCGTCACCACAGTCTTGCGCTGTACGAAGATGCCAATAACCCTGTGGGTTGTGTGCACCTTATGTTGGAGGTGCTGGAAACCGACGAAGTGGGCTATTGCCTTGATCGCGTAGAAGCGGCGGGGATTCCCATTGTGTCAACGCTGGGGCGTCACACCAACGACCGCATGTTGTCGTTCTATATGGCGACCCCAACCGGTTTCGCCATGGAATTCGGCACTGGCGGCCTGCAGGTGGATTGGGATGATTTCACGCCCACCGTGACCACGCTGCCAAGCCTGTGGGGCCACAAATTCAATATGCCCGGCGAGTGATTGCCGGGCCATGAATCCTTTGCTCATCGCTAACCGTAATAATGGGTAGATGAAGCACTAACGAACATAGACGTAAAAGAACAGGAGAGCGGCGATGAGCGCAGTAGCTGCGAGCGAAAGCAACGCGACCAATAATTTCGACACCATGATGGCGGCCATTAAAGAGCTGCAGCCCGTATTCCGTGAGCGTGCGCCACAGACGCGCAAAGAGCGTAAAGTCCCGCAGGCGTCTATTGATGCGCTGCAGGACATCGGCTTTTTCCTCGCGCTGCAGCCCAAGCGCTACGGCGGCCTGGAAATGCGCCCCCAGGAATTCTTCAAAATGCAGATCGCCATTGCCGAGGCCTGCATGTCTACGGCCTGGGCCAGCGGTATTATCGCGGTTCACGCCCTGCAGTTGGCGATGATGGATGACCGCGCTCAGCAGGCGGTGTGGAACGAATCCATTCACACGCGCGTGTCTTCGTCCTATGCGCCGATGGGTAAAGTGACGCCGGTTGAAGGCGGCTTCCGCTTCAGCGGTCGCTGGGGTTGGTCAAGCGGCAGCGATCACTGCACCTGGGTACTGCTGGGCGGTATTATTCCGGGTGAGGGCTACCGTACCTTCCTGATCCCCAAAAGCGATTACGAGATTGTTGATACCTGGCATTCCATGGGGCTGGAAGGCACCGGCAGTAATGACATTGTGGTCGACGACGTGTTCGTACCCGATTACATGACTCACAAGCAGAGCGATGGCTTTGCGGGCACCAACCCCGGTCTGGCGGTTAACGATGCGCCGCTGTACCGCCTGCCCTGGGCACAGAGCTTTATTCGCGTGGTGTCTACACCAGCCATTGGCGCCTGTAAGGCAACGGTTGATCTCTACAAGCACGCGGTACTGAATAAGGCCAGTGGTGATCCGACCAAGCTGGCAGGCGACACACAGGTCGTTGAGCGCATCGCTGCGGCCCAGAACGGCATCGACGAAATGGAAGCGATCCTGCTGCGCAATTTCGATGTGATGATGGATCAGGTCGAGCGTGGCGAGGCGATTCCTCTGGAAGATCGCGTACGCTATCGCTACCAGGCGTCGCTGGTCATTACCAAGAGCATCCAGATCATCGACTCGCTGTTTGAAGTCGCGGGTGGTCACTCGGTGTTTAACGATAGCGAGATCCAGCAACGTTTCCGCGATGTGCATACCGCACGCGCTCACGTGGCGAATAACCCCACCAGTTTCGCGCGCAACTTTGGTGGCGTGTCGCTGGGTATGGAAAATACTGACTTCTTTATCTGAGTCGGTAAATTCTGCGTTGCTGAAACCCGGCCTTGTGCCGGGTTTTTTCGTTTTTATGCGGGTGGAACACGGACTCAGCAAGGGCAAACCCGTATAGAAAATCACCGCTTCGCCGAGCAAGCTGTCACAAAATCCTAAAGCTGCCGGGGCCTTCTGCCGATAACAGTTGCAAGTGATTCAACAATCACGAGGCCCGCAGTCGGGACAGTAATAGCGCAGCGGAGAACGACCTTGGATATAGCAACCTTACTGGGAATGTTTGGCGCACTCGGCGTCATCATTGCGGCCATCTTTGTGGGTGGCAGTGCCGGTGGCTTTGTCGATGTGCCCAGTATCCTGATTGTTATCGGCGGGGCAACCTTTGCCAACCTGGTTAAATTCCCGCTGGAGCAAACCTTGGGGGCATTCAAGGTCGCCTCGCGGGCCTTTTTCCACAAACCCACCAGTTCACAAACGCTGATTGCCGAGTGTGTGGAGCTGGCGGGTATTGCCCGCAAAGAAGGGTTGTTGGGCTTGGAGTCTCGTGAAATCAGCAACGAGTTTCTGAACAAGGGCGTACAGATGGCGATTGATGGCCACGACCCCGAGTTCGTCAAGCGCCTGCTCAACAAGGAAATCAACCTGACCATTGAGCGCCAGGAAATGGGCGAAGCGATCTTCCGGGGCTTTGGCGACTCCGCGCCGGCCATGGGCATGATCGGTACGCTGGTCGGTCTGGTGCAGATGATGTCCAATATGTCAGACCCCAAGGCCATCGGCCCAGCGATGGCGGTGGCGCTGTTGACCACCTTGTATGGCGCGGTGCTGGCCAATGCGGTCGCCCTGCCGATGGCGGATAAGCTCGCCTTCCGCACGCAGGAGGAGCGTCGCAATCGCCATCTGATTCTCGAGGCCGTGGACGGCATTCAGGAAGGCTTGAATCCGCGAGTATTGGAATCGCTGCTGGTCACCTACCTGCCTGATAACAAGCGCGAACTCGAGAAGGCCGAGGAGGCGTAGTGAGCGACGCGCCTACGAAAAAGGCTTCCGCTGGCGCCCCGGCGTGGGTATTGACCTTCGCCGACCTGATGTCGTTGTTGCTGGCATTCTTCGTACTGCTGTTTTCATTCTCGGAAATGGACAAGCAGAAATTCAAGGAGTTGTCGGGTTCCATGCGCGACGCTTTTGGGGTGCAGCGGGAAGTGCCTGCCTTCAGTCCGCCGATCGGCACCAGCATTATTGCCCGGGATTTCAGTCCGGGGCAGCCCAAACCAACGATAGAAAATCAGGTGCGTCAGGAAGCGGCCATCGATATGCGTTCCTTTGCGGAAGTGCCGTTGAATGAGGAAATGGCGATTACGGAGGAAGACCTGGCCGAAGACCTGGAAAAGGTCAAAGAGCATCTGGCGGTGGAAATTCAGGAAGGGCTGGTGGAAGTCGACGATGACGGTGAGCGGGTCATTACGATCCGGATTCGGGAGACAGGGTCTTTCCCCTCTGGCAGCGCAGACATGGATCGCGACTTTTTGCCCGTTATCAATAAGATCGCGGTTTTGGTCGAGGATATTGGCGGCCACGTCGTCATTGCAGGGCACACGGATAAATTACCCATCTACAACCAGCGCTTCCATTCCAACTGGGAGCTGTCGGCGGCGCGTGCGGCGACGGTGCTGGAACGCATCGTAGAAGTCAGCGGGCGTTCCGCCAGCTATTTTCGTCTGGCCGGACATGCTGATACGCGACCGATTGATACCAACGATACGGCCGAAGGCCGCGCACGCAACCGTCGCGTCGAGGTCATTCTGCTGCGCGGCAGTATCGATGATGCAGCAACGGGGCCTGCCATCAGGGGACGCGAAGCCTCAGTCATGGACTGAGCAATACGCCAATCTCCGCGCTCGGGCGTCGAAGCCTGACGTGTTGCGGTGTACCATAGCGGAAACGGGACGAAGAGCCCGCCTTCCTCACTGGTCACTACGAGTCTACTATGCGTCGCACAAAAATTGTTGCTACTGTTGGCCCGGCCTCCGATTCTGCCGATATCCTTCGCGCCATGATCCGTGCCGGGGTCAATGTCTTTCGCTTAAATTTTTCCCACGGTTCCGCTGAGGAACATAAAGCCCGCTGTGAAATGCTGCGTACGCTGGCTCATGAGCAGGGCTGTTATGTGGCCATTCTCGGCGACCTGCAGGGGCCCAAGATTCGCCTGCGCAAGCTGGCGGGTGACGCGGTGGAGATCGCCGAGGGCGATGAGCTGTGGCTGGATACGCAGCTGGCTGATGGCGAGGGTGACAATCAGCATCTGGGGGTCGACTACGAGCCGCTGGCGAGATCTGTTGCTCCGGGCGATACCCTGTTGATTGATGATGGTCGCTTTCAGTTGTCGGTGCTCGAAGTGAAGGGTGAGGCCGTTCTCTGTCGTTCGGAAAGCAGTGGTACGCTGCGTTCGCGCAAGGGCATCAATCGTCTGGGTGGTGGTCTGTCAGCACCCGCGTTGACCGAAAAAGATCTTCAGGATATTGAACATGCCGCCGGTATGGATCTGGATTTCATCGCCATTTCCTTTCCAAGCAGTGCTGCTGATATCGCCGATGCGCGTGACAAATTGCAGAAGGCGGGGTGCTTTGCCCAAATCATCGGGAAGATTGAGCGCGCTGAAGCGGTTGCGGAAGAAGAGCATCTGGATGAGCTGATTCGCGCCTGCGACGGGGTCATGGTGGCGCGCGGCGATCTGGGTGTTGAAATTGGTGATGCCAGTCTGATTGGTTTGCAGAAGCATATTATCAAACGTGCGCGCCGCTTGAATCGGCCGGTTATCACGGCCACACAGATGATGGAGTCGATGATCAGTAATCCCATCCCGACCCGTGCAGAGGTCTTTGATGTGGCTAACGCGGTGCTCGACGGCACCGATGCGGTGATGTTGTCTGCCGAGACCGCAGCCGGGAAATACCCGGTGGAAACGGTCAAGGCTATGGCCAGAAACTGTGAGGGCGCAGAGCGCTATCCCTCAGCTCGAAAATCCAGTTATCGCCTGGAACGCAGCTTCGATTCGGTTGAGGAGACGCTGGCCATGAGCGCCGTTTATGCCGCCAACCATCAGCAGGGGGTTAAGGCCATTGTGTCGCTGACGGAAACCGGCCGAACGGTGTTGTTGATGTCGCGGCTGACCTCAGGGATTCCTATTTTTGCCTTCAGTCGCAATGAAAGCACCTGCAATCGCGTCAGTCTGTATCGCGGTGTCTTTGCCGTTGCCAGTCCGGAAGCAGGGGTGACGACCGAGGATTGTGTGGAAGAGCTGAAGGCAAGAGGCCATGTGGCGGCGGGCGATCTGATTCTGATGACGATGGGTGATCAGATTGGTGTCGACAATCACACCAATACGCTCAAGATCGTACGGGTTTTATAAGCGGCGCCGCAGGGAGCGGCACCGCGCTTTGGCTTATTTCTGGTCGACGTTCGCGGCGTCCAGAAAGGCGGGTTTTTCACCACCGCCATGGACGGTCAGCGAGGCTCCGCTAATGTAGCTGGCCATATCGCTGGCGAGGAACAGACAGGCATCGGCAATATCCTGCGGCACGGCCATGCGTCCCAGCGGTATGGTCCGTCCGACAGCCGCGATGCCTTCTTCATCGCCGTAGTGAAGGTGCGACTGCTCGGTACGAATCAGCCCGGCAATAATCGTGTTACAACGAACCTTGGGTGCCCACTCCACGGCGAGCGACGTGCCGAGATTCATCAGTCCCGCCTTGGCGGCGCCGTAGGCAGCGGTGCCCGGAGAGGGGCGTTGGGCACTGACTGAGGCGATGTTCACAATGCTGCCGCCGCTTTGCTGTTGTTGCATAACCGCATTGCAGGCCTGGGCAAAAAACAGTGGCGCGAGTAGATTCAGGCGAACAATGGACTCCGAGAAGCGCGGTGACGCGGTGGCGGCGTCGGCAAAGGGCGCGCCGCCAGCGTTATTCACCAGAACATCGATGCGCCCAAAATGTTCGGCGACTTCACTGACAAAAGCCTGGACGGCATCGGGGTCCCGGACGTCCAGAGCTCTGTAAAATGCAGTGCGACCGTTGGCTGTGGGTAGGCTTTCCGGTTCGGAACGGCCGCAGATGGCGACATCGGCACCGGCCTCAAGAAAGCGTTCGCTTATCCCTTTTCCAACGCCTTTTCCGCCCCCTGTAACAATGACTACCTTACCCGAAAAATCCAGTGCGCTTTGCATTGCCGCTTACCTACCTCGTTCGCTGTCGTGATGAGAATTATGTTCTAATGTCGCCTCTTTAAATCGGGCGATTTTCTGCGTTTTTTCGCGGGCGACAGTTTAGCGTGTTAGCCCATGCTTTAATATGGTCGTATTTATCTAAGCATTTGACTCGTTTTGTCAGTGTTCGCCCACAGGGGCTGTGGTTACACTAGCTCGACTTTATCGCGCGTGGTGGCTTCAAGATGACTTGGCGCCGCGCTATAGCAATCATAACAAGGTGGTATTTATGTCTACGCATTCGGTGATAGCGATTCTTGGCGGTACAGGCAATCTGGGTACGGGTTTGGCGCGGCGCTGGGCGCAGGCGGGCTACCGGGTCATCATCGGTTCTCGGACTCAGGAAAAGGCCGAGCAGGCGGTTGCCGAATTGAAGGCGCTGATGGCCGAGCGCGGCGTTGATGCGGTCAATGTGGAGGCCATGGATAATCTGGCTGCCGCCGAGGCGGCGGACATCGCTGCACTGACGGTTCCTTTTGCTCACCAGCGAGATACCTTGGAATTGCTGAAAAATGCATTGCAGGGTAAAATTCTGATTGATGTGACCGTGCCGTTGGTGCCGCCGAAGGTTGCGCGCGTGCAATTGCCCGAGGAAGGTTCTGCCGGCCAGATTGCCCAGCAGATTCTCGGTGAGGGCGTGCAGGTGGTTTCCGCCTTCCAGAATGTGGCGGCAGTGCACCTTCAGGAAGGGTCAGAACTGGATTGTGACGTGCTGGTGTGCGGCGACAGTAAAGACGCCCGTGCTGCGGTCATTGAGTTGGTGGAAGCCGCCGGGCTGCGCGGTTTTCATGCAGGCAGTATTGCCAATGCAGCGGCGGTAGAGGCGATGACGTCCTTGCTTATCTTTATTAACAAACAGTACAAGTGCCACGCTGGTATCAAGCTGACCGGTACTGATCAGTAAGGTCTCCGATGGCCAGTTCGCAACTTCAACTTTGGGCTTTGCAGGGCTACCCGCTGGTAGAACCAGGGGATGAGCTCGGTGCACAGATTCTTCGCTGCCTGGATGACAATGGCTTGTCATTGCAGGACGGCGATGTACTGGTGCTGGCACAGAAAATTGTCTCCAAAGCCGAAGGTCGCTATGCACGGCTGGCCGAGGTTGAACCCGGAGAGCAGGCGAGAGAGCTGGCCGAGCGCTGCGACAAAGATCCTCGTCAGATGGAACTGTTGCTGCGTGAGTCTCGCGAGATCCTTAGAGCTCGGCCTGGCGTGGTGATTGTGGAAACCCGCCACGGTGTCGTGCAGGCCAATGCCGGTATCGATAAGTCCAATATTCCCGGCAGTGAGGATGATCCGCAGGTACTCCTGTTGCCGCTGGACCCCGACGCCAGCGCGGCGGCGCTGCGGCGCTATCTGGCCGAGCAGTGCGGCGTGAATGTTGCCGTCATCATTAACGACAGCGCCGGGCGCGCCTGGCGTCACGGCACAATCGGCTTTGCGCTGGGAACAGCGGGATTCGAGGTGGTCGAGAACCGTATCGGTGATCGCGACCTGTATGGCCGTGTCCTCGAAGTGACCGAAATTGCGGTGGCCGATGAATTGGCGGCGGCGGCGTCCTACGTCATGGGACAGGCTGACGAGGGCAGTCCGGTTGTGCTGATGCGCGGCGCCAAATTGCGTCCCGCCGAGCAGGGATCGGCCGCACTGTTGCGCGATCGAGATAAGGACATGTTCCGCTGATGCAGGCTTTTTCCGGGAAAATTGTTGCGCTCAGCGGTGGCGTCGGCGGGGCCAAGCTGGCCAGAGGACTGGCTGAATGTCTGGCGCCCGATCAACTGACCGTGGTTGCGAATACGGCCGACGATTTCGACTACTGGGACCTGCGCATCTGCCCCGATATCGACTCGATTCTTTACGCCCTCGCGGACCTGAATGACGAAGAGCGTGGCTGGGGGCTGCGTGACGAGAGCTGGCGTACCATGGTTGCCATGCGGCGCCTGACGGGAGACGAGTGGTTCCAGTTGGGTGATCAGGATCTTGCTACCCACCTTTTCAGAACCATGGCCCTGCGCCGAGGGGAATCGCTGACCGCGGTGACCGCTGCGCTGGCAGAGCGTCTGGGCAGCCCCTGCCGATTGTTGCCGATGACCGAGCAGAGCGTGGCAACGCGGGTACACAGCGACCAGGGTGAGCTGGCATTTCAGGAATACTTTGTTCGTGAGCGCTGCGAGCCGAAAGTTGAACGCATCGTTTTCGAGGGCATTGACGCGGCCGAACTGAATCCGGCCGTCCATGAGGCATTGGCAGACCCGGCGCTGACCGGCATTGTGATTTGCCCTTCCAATCCGTTTTTGAGCATTGATCCGATTCTGTCCCTGCGCGGCTGTCGTGAGGCGATTGCCGCTGCCGGTGTGCCGGTTATTGGCGTTTCTCCGATTATTTCCGGGCGCGCGGTAAAAGGGCCCGCAGCCAAGCTGATGGAAGAGCTGGATATGCCGAATACTGCCGCCGCGGTGGCGGACTATTATGGCGATCTGCTTGATGGATTTATTATCGATGACTGCGACCGAGAACAGTGTGCGCAGATTGCCAATCCCCGTCGCCAGTGTCGTACCGCCCAGAGCCTGATGAGGGATCTGGCCAGTAAACGCCAGCTCGCGGTCGATACCCTGAGCCTGCTAGCGGAGCTGCATTGATCTATGTGGTTGCTTCTGCCTCTCAAAGATTTTGTTAAAGCCAAGCAGCGCCTGTCGGGCTGCTTGAGTGTGGCAGAGCGGCGGGCGCTGTTTCAGCACATGGTGGAAGACGTAATGGCCGTGCTGTCTACGTTGCCTGAAAATCGTCGGCTGATTTTGGTCTCGGACGACCCTGCCGCGCATCTGCTGGCGGAGCATTTTGCCGCCGACTGCTGGCCCGAAAGCGAACTGGGCAGTGGCCTGAATGCGGTGCTGGAGGCTGCGCTCACCCGCATTGCTTCGCGGGCGGACGCGCCGAGTCGAGTGATGATTGTGCACGGCGACTTGCCGTTATTGAATATCAGCGAATTGCAGCAGCTCTGCGCGCTGCAGGGCTATGCTGACGACGCGGTTGCCATCGCCACTGACCGTCACGGCAGCGGCAGTAACGCAGTGTTAATGCCATTGCAGCGCCGCATCCCGCTGCGCTACGGCGAAAATAGTCTGGATGCCCACCGACAGGAAGCCGAGTACGCAGGCTTGCATTTTTTCGTGCAGCAAAGCCCCTGCCTGGCGCAAGATATTGACACTCGTGACGACCTGTTGACGCTGGTCAGTCAGGGGGACCGGGAGTGCGCGCCACAGACGATGGCCTATCTTCACCGCAGTGGTATCGCCCGCCGTTTGCGGCAAATGAATACTGAACCGAACCTGCTCAACAGGGAGCAACAAGGATCATGAGCACAACATCCATGCCCGCCATACTCGATGCCGTCCGGCAGCGTGCCCTAAGTGACTCAGAGGCACTGGCGCTGGCTGACTATTCGGACACCGCCGCGCTGGCGGAGGTTGCCGGTGAGCTTCGCGACCGCGGCTACGGCGGCGTTGTGACATACTCCCGCAAGGTTTTTATTCCGCTGACACACCTGTGTCGCGATGTCTGCCATTACTGCACCTTTGCCAAAACGCCCAAGCGCATCGAGCAGGCCTATATGCCGGTGGAGCAGGTCTTGGCGCAGGTCCGCGAGGCGGAAAAGCTGGGCTGCAAGGAAGCCCTGTTTACCCTGGGGGAAAAGCCGGAATTGCGTTATCGCGCGGCGCGTGAGGCGCTGGCGGAAATGGGTTTTGCATCGACGCTGGAATACCTGGCCCATGTTGCCGGGCGGGTGCTGGAAGAAACGTCAGTGCTGCCGCATATCAATGCGGGCTGTATGACCGACGACGAGATTGCCATGTTGCGGCCGGTGTCGGCATCGATGGGCATTATGCTGGAGTCTGCGTCGGAGCGTCTTTGTGAGAAAGGGATGCCGCACTACGGGTCACCCGACAAAGCTCCTGCCGTGCGACTGGAAACGCTGGCCAGAGCGGGGCGGGCCTGTGTGCCATTCACCTCCGGGATTTTGATTGGTATCGGCGAAACGCGTCGCGAGCGGATTGAGTCGCTGCTGGCCTTGAGAGCCCTGAATGAGCAGCACGGCCACCTGCAGGAAATCATTATTCAGAATTTCCGCGCCAAGCCCGATACCAAAATGGCTTCGGCTCCCGAGCCGGACCTGGACGAATTGCTCTGGACCATCGCCGTTGCGCGGTTGATCTTCGGTGCAGAGATGAGTATTCAGGCGCCGCCGAATCTCAGCCCCGGCGTATTGCCACAGATCGTGGCGGCGGGAATCAATGACTGGGGCGGGGTATCACCGGTCACCCCTGACTTCGTCAATCCCGAGGCGCCTTGGCCCCATGTGGAGCGGCTGGCGAAGGAAACGGCCTTGAGTGGCAAGCTGCTTCAGGAACGACTGACAATATATCCCCGCTATATTCGCGATGCCGAGCGCTGGCTGGATGAGGCCTTGCGGCCCCGCCTGTTGCAGGCGGTTGATGGACAGGGGATGCCCAGAGTTGACGACTGGCTCACCGGGCAGAGTGATTCGGCGCCCGACAGCGACATGGCGCTGCTGCGTAAAGAGCGCGTGGCGGCCAGCCGTCCGATCGCGGCGATTCTGCGCCGTGCCGAAGCCGGAGAGCGCCTTGACGAAGACGAGATTGTTCAGCTGTTTGCTGCGCGCGGCGATGATTTTGCGGCCGTCTGTCGCAGTGCGGACCGGCTTCGCCAGCAAGTGTGCGGCGATACCGTCAGCTATGTCGTGAATCGCAATATCAACTACACCAATGTCTGTTACTTCAAGTGTCAGTTCTGCGCCTTTTCCAAGGGCAAACTCAGTGAGAATCTGCGCGGGCGGCCCTACGACCTGAGTGCGGAAGAAATCGCCCGGCGAGCCGATGAAGCCTGGCAGCGTGGCGCGACAGAAGTCTGCATGCAGGGCGGGATTCACCCCGAGTACACCGGGCAAACCTATCTGGATATTCTGGCCACGCTGCGAGCGGCCTCACCCGATATGCACATCCACGCGTTTTCTCCGCTGGAGGTGTGGCAGGGCGCTGAGACCCTGGGTCTGCCGTTGGAGGAATTCCTGCGTCAACTCAAGGCCGCAGGCCTGAATAGCCTGCCGGGCACGGCTGCCGAGGTACTGGACGACGAGGTGCGAGCGGTATTGTGCCCCGACAAAATCAATACTCAGCAGTGGCTGACGGTAATGGAAACCGCGCACGGGGTGGGGCTGCCGACGACCGCGACCATTATGTTCGGCCACGTTGATGGTTATCAGCACTGGGCACGACACCTGCTGGCCATTCGCGACCTGCAGGCCCGCAGTGGCGGCTTTACCGAGTTGGTGCCACTGCCCTTTGTGGCCAGCGAATCGCCGATTTACCTGAAGGGTAACGCGCGTCGTGGCCCGACGTTCCGAGAATCGTTGTTGATGCATGCGGTGGCCCGGCTGGTGTTGCATGGCCTGATCGACAATATTCAGGCGTCCTGGGTGAAAATGGGTGAGGCCGGGGTGTTGGCCTGCCTCAATGCGGGCGCCAATGATCTGGGTGGCACGCTGATGAACGAAACCATTACCCGTGCGGCAGGTGCCAGCCACGGCGAGGAAGTCGGTCCGGCTGAGATGGACGCGCGCATCCGCGCCATGTCGCGCTCTCCGCGTCAGCGCAATACCCTTTACGGCGAAGCGGACCCGGCGCAGCGTGAGCGAGCGGCTCGTGCAGAGCGTCTGAAGGATGTCGTCAACACGCCGGCCAGTAAATACGAGCGCAGCAAACGCGGGTTAATTGCCAGCGGCTGAGAGACGGCTGTCGCTTCCCGATACACGCAACTCTCACATTGATAATAAAAACGAGGAGAACAGCAATGGCTACCTATGCCATGAGCGGCGGCGCCACCGGAATTGGCGCCGCGATTCGCAAGACCCTTCAAACCGCAGGACATAAGGTCGTTGTCGTTGACCTGAAAGACGCTGACATCTGCGCAGACCTGAGCGACTACGCGGGGCGTCAGCGCGCTGTTGACGGTATTCGCCAGCGTTGCCCGGAGGGGCTCGACGGATTTATCCCCTGCGCGGGGGTGGGGCCGTCGGTGCGACCGCCATCGCTGATCACCCGCATCAATTACTTTGCCGCGACTACGATGACAGAGGGTTTGCTGGACTTGCTGGAAAAACGCAGTGGCCGCATTGTGATGATTGCCTCGAACTCCGCGCCGATGATTGAGCACAACGACTATATTGATCTGCTGCTGGCGAACGACGAAGAGGCGGCCTGTGAGCTGGCGGATAGCCGCGATACACACTCGGCCTACGCGGGCTCCAAGCATGGCATCTGCTGCTGGTTGCGACGCCAGAGCGGTGATCTCGCCCGCCGGGGGCTGCGCATTAACGCCGTGGCGCCGGGTATTGTGCAGACGCCGCTGAGCGACAAAGTGCTGGCCGACCCGGAGCTGGGGCAGGTGATGAAGGATTTTGGTGACAGTGTGCCGCTGGGCAAGGTGGGGCAGCCAGAGCAGATTGCCAGCGTTGTCGAGTTTTTGCTCGGCCCCGGCGCGGACTACATGACCGGATCGATCGTGTTTGTCGACGGTGGTCATGACGCCATGCTGCGGCCGGACACGTTTTAAGTCGCCTTTGCAGGGGCTCACTCGGCAGCGCATAATCGCGGTGCTGCCGTTTCGCGATGAGTTGAGTCCCTGGTTCTTATGATCTCTCTGATTTCCCCGCTGATGCCGGTGATGATGCCGGTATTATTGTGTGCGTCACTGGGCTGGTTGTGGCTGCGTTTTAATCAGCCTTTCGATCAGGAGTTTGTGCGTCGTCTGGTAATGTGGGTGGGGGCGCCATCACTGATTGTCGCCACCCTTGGGCGCATCGACATGTCGCCCGAGTTGTTGGGCACGGTGTTGCTCGCCGCACTGGTGCTGTTGGCTGTCAACGCTGTTTTTGCTGTCCTGTTCTGCCGCTTGGCGGGCTTCTCGCTGAGAGATTTTCTGATTCCTCTGGTATTTGGCAACTTCGGTAATATGGGGCTGCCGATCTGCCTGTTTGCGTTTGGCGATGAGGGTTTGGCACTGGCGCTGGGGGTTTTTCTGGCGACGACCCTCTGCCATTTCTCCTTTGGTGTCGCGGTGCTCAATGGCCGAGCGGCCGTGAAAGCCGTCAGTCAGTCTCCGGTGATCTATGCCGGTCTCTTTGCAGCGTGCATGGTGTTTTTCGGCTGGGAGTTGCCCCAGACGGCGGCGAACACCCTGGGATTACTGGGCAATCTTTCCATTCCCTTGATGCTGATTACCCTGGGGGTGTCGCTGGGGTCGTTGCAGGTAGCGGTAGCCGGACGGGCACTGTTGCTGGGCGTTGTGCGCTTGCTGCTGGGGGTGAGTGCGGGGTTCGCGACGGTTTGCGTTCTGGAGTTGGAGGGCACGCTGCGTAACGTTATTTTGTTGCAGTCGGCCATGCCGGCGGCAGTGTTTAATTATCTGCTGGCCATGCAATACCAGCGAGAGCCCGCCATTGTGGCGGGCCTGGTGGTCAGTTCGACGCTGATCAGCTTTATCACCATACCGCTGTTGCTGCTCTATCTCGGGGTATAGTCACCGAGGCTCAGCGAACGATGATCTTTTTCTTGATTTCAGTGATTTCCTTTTCCAGTCGCTGATAAATGGCTTTTACGTCCACGTCAGCGTCGACAATCACCCGGCTGGATATCTGGGTGACCGGAAACAGGAATTCATCCTTGGCGGGGACTTCCAAGGCGCGGCTGCGCCCCTTGGCGTCCACGTAGATGACCCAGCGCAGGCCGTTTTCGCGGCGCAGATGTTCGCCCATGATGATGCCCATGGCCTGCAGTTTGGCTATCTCATCTTTCTTTACCAGCTTGCGGTCCAGGATTTCCTGTATCAGCCGGAGGTCGCTGTCGCGGCCGTGGCCGAAACTGCGTCCCATCGACATCTGAGCCAGACTGTTCAGTTCTTGCTGGCGCTGTTCCATGTACTGGCGGTCCAGCGGGGTGAGAGGGTCGGTTCGCCACTGCGCGGCGTTGCCGGCAATGGCAAACAGGCATAGTAATACGGTGGCTACCGCTTTCATGATGGTCTCTCCCTGTGTTGTTAACGGCGATTCGCCCAGCTTAGTGATTATACGCTTTTGACCTGCGCCGCGCGGCAAGGTTTCGCGCTCCGGCGCTTTGTGTTTCACACGCAAATCTTCCTTGAGCTGTGTAGCTCCGCCCAGTACCATTGGCGGCTTGCACCAGATTTCGGAGTTCCGAGCATGATTACCGGCAGTATTGTCGCCCTTGTGACACCCATGCACAGCGATGGCAGCATCGACTGGCAGGCGTTGTCACGCTTGATCGAATGGCATATTGAACAGGGTACCGATGGCATCGTTGCTGTGGGCACCAGTGGTGAGTCCGCGACATTGGGTATGGACGAGCACAAGATGTTCATCAAGGCCTGCGTTGATCAGGTGGCCGGTCGCGCCAAGGTGATCGCCGGAACCGGTGCCAACTCGACCAGCGAGGCGATCGAACTGACCGAAGTCGCTCGCGAAGTGGGTGCCGATGCCTGCTTGCTGGTGACACCGTATTACAACAAGCCGACTCAGGAAGGTCTGTACCGTCACTACATGGCCATTGCTGACGCCGTGGCGATTCCGCAGATTCTGTACAATGTGCCCGGTCGGACCGCTTGCGATATGCAAAATGCGACCGTCGCCCGGCTGGCGACGCATCCCAATATCATCGCTATCAAGGATGCGACGGGCGATGTGAGTCGCGGTCGGGAACTGATCGAGATGGTTGGCGACAAAATGGATGTGTTGTCCGGTGATGACGCCACCGCCATGGAACTGATGCTTCAGGGTGGCAAGGGCAATATTTCGGTGACAGCCAATGTTGCGCCCGCTGCTATGAAAGCAATGTGTGACGCAGCCATGGCTGGCGATCGCGCGGCTGCGGAAGCGGCCAATGCACCGCTGCTGGCTTTGCACGAGCGTTTGTTTGTGGAAGCCAACCCTATTCCGGTCAAATGGGCACTGTTTGCCATGGGCCGAATTGAGGACGGTATTCGCCTGCCGCTGACTGTGCTGAGTGATGTGGCGCAGCCGCAGGTGCGCGAAGCGCTGGAGCAGGCTGGCCTGCTGTAACCTGCCCGGTTTCGGGCGCTAACTGACACAAGTGAAGAAGCGAATGCGTTTTAGCACCATCCGTTACCCTGTTCTGATGTTGGGCCTGGTGGCCCTGACTGCTTGCAGTGCCTTTAGGGACCGCTCCAACGATTATCGCCGGGCTGAGCTCAGCGAAGCGCTGGTGCTGCCTCAAGGCGTTCAGGCTCCGGCGCTGGACGATGAGTATGTGGTGCCGGGTATTCGCGACCACAATGCCCTGCCGGGGGAATTTGAGGTGCCCCGTCCGGAGCAGTTGAGCAAGAGCGTCGGCACGGCTGAAGTCCGTATTCAGCGGCTGGGTGATCGACAGTGGATTCTGCTGGATGGCGAGCCGGGACAGGTCTGGCCGCGAGTGCGTACCTTCCTCGAACGCACGGGCATGCAACTGGCCCGAGTTGATAACTCTCAGGGTATTCTGGAAACCCAATGGCGCGAAGTGGAAAAAGGCCAGCCTCTGGAGCGTTTCCGTTTCCGTCTAGAACACGGCGTTCAGGTTGGCACCAGTGAGGTCCACATTCTTGTGCAGCAGGGCGGCGCCGAATCGCGCTGGCCGGCCGAGTCCACTGATTTCCAGCGTGAGGGGCAGGTTGCCCGCGTGCTGGCACAGTTCCTGGCGGACAGCGAAAATCAGGGGGCTGTCTCTATCCTCGCTGAGCGCGGTACCAAGAGCAAAGGTAAAATCTTCCTGGAAGGCCCTGTGGAAAATCGCCATCTTCGTCTCTTCCTGCCCTACGAACGCGCCTGGGCGGCATTGGGTCTGGCTCTGACCAAGGCGGGCTTCGAAATTGAAGACGAAGCGCCTGCGGTAAACAAATACTGGCTCAGCTATATCGCTCCCGAAGACGAGAGTGACAGCTGGATGGGCCGCTTCTTTAACGCCAATCGCGACAAGCGCAGCCGCTACGTGGTTGAACTCAAGCCGGTGGCCGAAGGCGAAGCACTGATATTCCTCAATTACCAGAAGGGCCGCCGTCTGCGTGCCGAAGAGCGGGAGGCCTTGCTCAACCGCATTATGGGATATCTGCACTGATGCGTTTTGCCTCGCTCGGCAGTGGCAGCAAAGGCAACGCCACGCTGGTCGAGACCGAGCAAAGCTGCCTGCTGATTGATTGTGGCTTTACCATCAAGGAAACCGAGCGGCGGCTGGCGCGGCTCGGTCGTCGCGCCGATGATCTCAGCGCGATTCTAGTGACTCATGAACACAGCGACCATATAAAGGGTGTGTTGCCGCTGGCGCGCAAATACGGCATTCCTGTGTTCAGCAGTTTCGGCACCGCCGATTACGGTGAGATGCGCAAGTTCGCACACTGGCAGCCTCTGCAGTTGGGGCGGCACATCGATATTGCCGGTATTGATGTCCTGCCGGTGGCGGTGCCACACGATGCACGTGAGCCCTGTCAGTTTGTGCTGTGTCACCGAAAAAAGACCTTCGGGCTGCTCACCGACTTGGGTAGTATTACGCCATTCGTCAGAGAACAGTATGGACACTGTGACGCCCTGCTGTTGGAGTGCAATCACGATGTGCCAATGTTGCAGCAGGGGCCTTACCCGGCGTCGCTGAAGCGGCGGGTCGGCGGTGACTGGGGTCACCTGAACAATGAACAGGCGGCGGATTTACTGAACAGTGTCACGGTGGAACGCCTTCAGCATGTGGTGATGGCCCATCTGAGTGAACAGAACAATACCCCCGACCTGGCCAGGGCGGCGGTGGTACCGAGTTTGGCCAACAGCGAGGCATTGCTGTCGGCAGATCAAGAAGCTGGCTTCGGCTGGCTGGATATCGCATAGAGCGAATGAGGCAGACCATGGAAAAACGCGAGGAGTTGTATTCGGGCAAAGCGAAATCGGTGTACAAAACCGATGATCCGGATCGCTATATTCTCACTTTCAGAAACGACACATCGGCCTTCGATGGCGTTAAGGTTGAACAGCTCGATCGCAAGGGCATGGTCAACAACAAGTTCAATGCTTTCATTATGGAAAAGCTGCAGCAGGCGGGTGTGCCCACCCACTTCGAGCGTCTGCTGAACGACAGTGAAGCGCTGGTGAAGCGTCTGGATATGCTGCCCATCGAGTGTGTGGTGCGCAATATTGCGGCCGGTTCCATCGTCAAGCGTCTGGGTGTGCAGGAAGGTCTGGAGCTGAATCCGCCGACCTTCGAAACCTTTCTGAAAAACGACGCGCTGCATGATCCCATGATCAATGAGTCGCATATCCGCAGTTTCGGCTGGGCGACCGATGCCCAGATGACGCGTATGCGTGAGTTGACCTATCAGGTGAACGACATTCTCAAGGCGCTGTTTCTCGATGCCGGCATGCTGCTGGTCGACTATAAACTGGAGTTTGGCGTTTTCAGCGACGGTGAAATCTATCTGGGCGATGAGTTCTCGCCTGACGGTTGCCGTATCTGGGACAAGGAAACCCGTGAGAAACTCGACAAAGATCGCTTCCGTCAGGATCTGGGCAATGTTGTCGAATCCTACGAGCTGGTCGGACGCCGCCTGGGCATGAACTTTGATGCCTGATTATCATTGCGGCGAGTGATGCAGATGATGAAAAAAGCCCGGTTATTCACACCGGGCTTTTTTTTGTCGTCAGTTCAAGGCTGCTGGCGCTCCCCAGGAACTGGCATTCCGAGTTTGCTTTAATGAATACTAGTCCGGCGTGCCGTCAGCGACAGGCGAGCAGGCGATAGCGCGTGTTTTTCTCTCCAAAGGAAAGGCGATTATGGTGCAGAGCGCACACAGTGAACCCCATCGAACAGGGCGTGCCGGTTGGTTACGTGCCTCGGTGCTCGGGGCTAACGACGGCATTGTTTCGACCGCGAGCCTGCTGCTGGGCATGGCCGCTGCTGGTGCGAGCAACGGCACCTTGCTGCTCAGCGGGGTTGCCGGGCTGGTGGCCGGGGCTATGTCGATGGCTGCCGGTGAATACGTATCGGTCAGCTCCCAGGCGGATATCGAACACGCCGATATTGAGTTTGAGCGCCAGGAGCTGGAGGCGAACCCCAGTCAGGAGCACGCCGAGTTGGCACATATTTATCGGCAGCGGGGACTGGATGCCGATACCGCCGATATCGTGGCGACCCAGTTGATGGAGTTCGATGCCCTGGATGCCCACAGCCGCGACGAAATCGGTATTTCGCCAGAGCAGAAGGCAAGACCGATGCAGGCGGCGATATCATCTGGCTTGAGTTTCAGCGTGGGCGCGGCCTTGCCACTCGCGCTGGTTCTGATGCTCAAGCCCGGCCTGCTGCTCTCGGTGATGCCCATCGCCTGTATTCTTTTTCTTGCTGCGTTGGGCGCCCTGTCAGCCTGGGTCGGCGGAGCGCCGATCCTGCGAGCCAGTTTGAGAGTGACCTTCTGGGGCGCTGGCGCCATGGCGCTGACCGGCCTGGTGGGGCGACTGTTTGGTGTCGCGCTGTAGACCTGAATACGATACAGAGGTGAGTTTGTGAGCCTGTTTCCCACGCCGCTGGTACCCAGCACGCCCTACCGTTTGGCTTCGCGGCTGGACTTTTTGCTTCGCCGCCGTCTTTGGGCGCAAATCCTGTTGGCGATGGCTCTGGGGATTGGTCTGGGTTTGAGTTTGGCACCCAGTGGCGGTGCGTTGGTTGAGGCGTCTACAGCCAACTTGCTGGCGGCCTGGCTGGCACTGCCGGGTCGTCTGTTTCTGGCCATTATTCAGATGGTGGTGGTTCCCCTGGTGCTGTCGTCGATTATCCTCGGCATCGCCAGTTCGGGAGATGCGGACTTTTTGCGCCGCATCGGGTTTCGCATTGCACCGTACTTTCTCGCCACTACCTGTGTCGCGGTCGCACTGGGGGCTGCGGTGGCACTGTGGCTGGCGCCGGGCCAATACATCACGATCGAGAATCTGGAGGCCCCCGCGTCGGTCGTCGGTGTGGCTGAACCGCTGTCGATGGCATCGCTGCCCGATCAGATCATCGGTTTAATTCCCGCCAATCCCAGCAGTGCACTGGTGTCGGAATCCATGTTTCAGATTGTCGTATTGGCGATTTTTGTCGCTATTGCGCTGGTATCGATTAGCGATCGTCGTGCGAAACCGCTGTTGGACTTGTGTGTGTCGGTCCAGGACATTTCCATGAAAATTGTCAGTTGGGCAATGGCCCTGGCACCGGCGGCGGTGTTCGGACTGCTCGCACAAATCAGTGTGCAGGTGGGTTTCGATGCCATTGTCGGCGTTGCCAGCTATATGGGGACTGTCCTGCTGGGGCTGTTATTGCTGCTGATGTTTTATATGGTGATTGTGGCGCTGATTGCTCGGCGTTCACCGCTGGCTTTTCTGCGGGCGATCTCCGGTGTACAGCTACTGGCATTTTCCACCTCCAGTTCGGCAGCCGTAATGCCATTGTCAATGAAGACCGCCGAGACCCAACTGAACGTTTCACCGTCGGTATCCCAGTTTGTGGTGCCCCTCGGGGCGACCGTCAATATGGACGGCACGGCGCTTTACCAAGTTGTCGCCGCAGTCTTTCTGACCCAGGTCTACGGCGTCGATCTGAGCCTGCCTCAGCTGGCGTTACTGGCGGCGACCACGGTGGGGGCGTCCATTGGCTCGCCGAGTACTCCCGGAGTGGGGATCGTAATTCTGGCGACGATTGTTCAGGGCATGGGCGTGCCGGCGGAGGGGATAGCCCTGATTCTCGGCGTCGACCGCATTCTCGACATGAGTCGCACGGCGGTGAATGTGAGTGGTGATCTGACCGCCTGTGTCGTCATGGAGCGGGTGCTGGGCGACGACACCTTGCCGCCGTCGGTCACGACGCAGGAGTGAGTGCTGCGGCAACGTGCCGCATTGTCCGGCCCTGTTAAGCGGTATAGTGTTGACAGGCAGTGAGTCGTGTAGCGCTCACGACCCAGTCAAGGAGAGCCGAGATGAGGCATCACAGGTTTTTTCCAATCTTATTGGCATCGCTTTTGGGTACGGTAACGGCAGCCCATGCTGCTGGTAACGAGGCCGCGCTAAAGGCGGATGCGGTCAGCTTGGTAAAGCAGTTTGCGGGGCAGTTGAAACCCCGTCTCAAGCAAGCCATGCAAGAGGGTGGTCCAGTACATGCTGTCAGTGTCTGCTCTGAGGCGGCCCCGGCGATTGCCCGGGCGCTCAGCGAGGAGAGCGGCTGGCAGATCAAGCGCGTCAGCTTGAACGCCCGCAACCCCAATGCGCTGCCTGATACCGTCGAGCGCCGTGTGCTGGAAGACTTTGATGCCCGTCGTGCGGCGGGCGAATCCCCGGAAACATTGGCCTACAGTGCCGAGGTCGATGGCGAATACCGCTTTATGAAAGCGCAGCCCACCGAGGGCTTGTGCCTGGCTTGCCACGGCAGTGAGGTGGCGCCCGATGTAGAAGCGGCATTGGCCAAGTACTACCCCAACGATCAAGCGCGAGGCTACCAGCTTGGCGATATTCGCGGCGCTTTCAGCCTTCGTTACCCGGTCAAATAGCTGCTGCGACCCGCGTCGACCTCGTCTATTTGCAGGTCATCCGTTTGGAGGGGCGCTATCCGCCCCTTGATCCAGATCAAATTGGCAGCCTGACGAGCCACTTACTCTGCGTCTTACGAACTGTTGCAAAGTCTGTAACAGCATAAGAATCAGAGGATGGCCGCCATGAACCAACCCCTTCGCAAGCCCTATATTATTGAAACCAAGCCTCTGCCTGAGCGTTATGCCCGCGGCTGGCATTGTATTGGCAAAGCCGACAGTTTTGGCAGCGAGCCTCGAGCCATGAATTACTTTGGCACTAAGTGGGTGGCCTACCGGGGGGAAGAGGACGGTCAGTTGTATGTGGTGGGCTCCTATTGCCCCCATATGGGCGCAGACCTCAGTCGCGGCAAAGTCTGCGGAAACTCTCTACAGTGCCCCTTTCATCACTGGAGCTGGGGCGGTGACGGTGTTTGCGACGATATTCCCTACGCGGACCGTATTCCTCCCAAGGCCGTTATCCCGGCGATGCCCGTGCTGGAAGAAAATGGTTTGGCGTTTGTGTGGCATGACCCCGAGGGGCAGCCGCCGATTGCCGAGCAACGCCCCCGGCGCAACGAGGACTATTTTTCCGGCGAGTGGTCGGACTGGAAAATGGCGGAATTCACCATCCATTCCAATTGCCGTGAACTGGTGGATAACATGGCCGATATGGCGCACTTTGGGCCGGTACATTACTCCCAGGTACAGACCTTCAAAAATATTCAGGACGGTCACACCTATACTCAGGTGATGACAGGCGGCCACGATATTCTCGCGGATGAGGGGCAGGGCTTTACCTCCGTCGCCACCTATGAAGGCCCGGCGTATATGACGACCACCATGACCGGCTCGATGGACGGCAGGGAGGTGACGACGCACTTGCTGGTCAGTCACGTGCCTTTCGATATGGAAAATTTCGTGATTCGACTGGGGGTGATGGTGCGCAAAGATCCCTCACTGAGCGAAGCCGAAAATGCCGCGATGGTCGACGCCTACACCCAGATGAGCGTGGATTCCTTTATTCAGGACGTGGATATCTGGAACAACAAAGTCCGTATCGACAATCCGCTGATGTGTGATGGCGATGGCCCGGTACACATGCTCCGTAAGTGGTACAGCCAGTTCTATATGGACGTGGCGGAAATTCCAGCGGCGCTGACGGTACACAAGGAACACGAAACCAAGATTAAACCGCGTCGCGGCCGGGAGCAGCACTGATGGCGGTTTGCAACGTTAACGCGCTGGCCTATGTACTGATTGAGTCAGCACAGCCTCATCGATGGCAGCCATTTCTGGCCGAGGTGGTGGGCATGATGCCCCTGGCGGCGGAATCTTCCGGCTGGCTGCGTTTCAAGATGGACGCCTACTGCTGGCGCCTGGCTGTGGTGCCCGGTGATCAGGAGCGCTTGCATACCGCGGGTTGGGAGCTGGACCCCGAACTGGCCTTGAACGATGTCGCCGAGGATTTGCGCGCGGCTGGACAAATCGTTGAGCCGCTTTCAGACAGCGATTGCGCGCTGCGCAATGTGGCGGCGGGGCTGCGTCTGTTCGACCCCAGCGGGCAGTGCGTGGAGCTGGTGCAAAGCTGTGCGCTCGACTACCAGCCCCTGCAAAGTCCCGCCAATGTGCTGCGGTTTGAGACGGGCTTTAACGGTGATATGGGGCTCGGCCACTATGTGCTGCCAACCCGTCAGTTTGATGCTTGCTACGCCTTTTACCGTGAGTTGCTGGGCTTCGAGCGCACCGACTCCATGCACTTTGACGGCCCTGACGGCGGTCAGCGTCTGCATTTTCTCCATGTCGATAACCCCCGGCATCACAGTCTGGCGATTTACGAAGCGCCGCAGCCCCCGGATAACGGCTGTATTCACCTGATGGTTGAGGTGACGGATATCAACGAGGTGGGGCAGTTTATGGATCGCTGTCGGGAGCATGAAGTGCCCGTCGTTTCGACATTGGGCCGTCATTGCAACGACCAGATGATTTCCGTGTACGTCGAGAGCCCGGCAGGCTTTGCCATTGAATTTGGCTGCGACGGCTTGCAGCTCGACTGGCAGCAGTACCGGCCCACGTTTAGCCGCCGTCCCTCGGAGTGGGGACACCACTGGCAATAGCTTTACCCCCGAATTCAGAAAGAGGATAACAAGGTGACTGATCACAATCGCGTAAACCAACTGATGGCCGATGCCCGCGCACTGGTGCCGGCACTGATCGAGCGCCAGGCTGAGGCGGCTGAACTCGGGCGACTGCCCGATGCAACGATTGCCGATATGCAGCGCAGTGGCTTTTTCCGCATCATGCAGCCCAAGCGCTATGGCGGTTTTGAGCTGCCGCCGCAGGTGTTTTTTGACGTGCAGCAAACCCTGGCGGAGGGCTGTATGTCCACGGCCTGGGTGCTGGGCGTGGTGGCGATCCACAATTGGCAGCTCGGCATGTTCGACGACCGTGCGCAGCAGGATGTGTGGAGCGAGGACAGCAGTGTGCTGATTTCCTCATCGTATATGCCGGTCGGCAAGGTCTCTCGCGTTGAGGGCGGCTATATGTTGTCGGGACACTGGGGATTTTCCTCGGGTTCCAAGCACTGTCAGTGGGCGTTTCTCGGCGGGATGGCGCCCCCCGCCACACCCGGCGAGGCACATGATTATCGAACCTTTCTGGTGCCGCTTGGTGACTACCGTATTGTCGACAATTGGGATGTGAGCGGCCTGCAGGGCACGGGCTCCAACGATATTATCATCGACGAGCCCGTGTTTGTGCCGGAGCACCGGACGCATCGCAGCATGGACGGCTTCAGTGGTGAAAACCCCGGCTGCGCCGTCAATACCAGTCCGTTGTTTACCCTGCCTTTTGGACAGATTTTTACGCGGGCGGTAGCCTGCTCTTCGATCGGTGCCTTGCAGGGCGTCGTCAACAGTTACATCGAGGTCAATCGCGAGCGCGTGGGACTGAATGACGGTGCCAAAGTGGCTCAGGATCCGAACGTGCAGATGGCGCTGGCCAATGCGGTGGCAGCGGTGGCTGAATGTCGGGCGACCTTGCGCGATGATTTGAATTATTTCGTTAACAGTGCCGAGCGCGGCGAAAGTCTGGAAATGAGTGAGCGTATTCAGCGTCGCTTCCACGCGGCCAGTATTTCCAAGAAATGCGCCGACGCCGTTAATGAACTCTTTATTGCCTGTGGGGCGCAGGGTATTTTCCGTGGGCATCCCCTGAATCGGGCGTGGCTGGATATCAATGCGGGTCGCCAGCACGTGGCCAACAATCCCTTCAAGTTTGGGCGCAACCTCGGGGCTACCCTGTTGGGTGCCAAAAACACGGATTTTTTCCTGTAGGAGTCAGTCGTGCAATCTCCCTATGAGATGTTGGGCGAAGCGGGTATTCGCCACTTGGTCGACCGGTTTTACCAGTATATGGACAGCGAGGCCCGCTACGCAGAAATCCGCGCCATGCATGCGCAGGACCTTGGACCTGTGCGCGAGTATTTCTCTCAGTATCTCATCAGTTGGATGGGTGGGCCGCCGGTGTATATGGAATCTCGAGGCAGCATGTGCATCACCGCTGCCCACAAGCCGCTGGGTATCCAGCCTCGGCACAGTCAGCAGTGGCTGGACTGCTTCGCCGATGCGCTGTCAGACCGCGACGATGCGGAGCAGCTCAAACAAATGCTGATGCCACCACTGGCGGCGATTACCCGGATGCTGGAAGCCAAAACAGCCACGGCCTGATCGGGTTTAGCCGCTGCGGCTGGTGGTTTTCGCCAGCGGCGCGCTACAATCGCTAGCGAAATTTGTCCGGTGTCTTCACGCAATGCCCGCTCCACTTTTTTATGTTCAAGATGGCGATCCCGAGGATGCCCCGCAGCTTGCCGGGCGTCTGGGTTTGTCCTGCGTGTCGGAATGGCAGAGTGATCCGGCGCAACAATACGTCTTTTACGCTGATCGACGTTTGAGCCTGGGGCTGTCACCCGCGGCGCGGCAGAATCCGGTATGTGTGGATTTTGCGGCGCAGTTACGCAACCGTCATCGCGGCAAGGAGCTGTTGTTGAAAGCCATCGGCGGTCGCCGGGACGGGCTGACGGTCATCGATGCGACAGCAGGGCTGGGTAGAGACAGCCTGTTACTCGCGAGCTACGGAGCCGAGGTGACACTCTGCGAACGTCAGCCGGTCGTGGCGGCGCTGCTGGCAGACGGTCTGCGTCGGGGGCGGACAGATGACAGCGATGCGGTGGTCAGTCGCATGTCGCTGATGGAAGGCAGTGCCGTTGCGTTTCTCTCGGCGGCCGGAGCAGAGCCACTGGCCGATGTGATTTATCTCGATCCGATGTTTCCCGAGTCCGGTAAGTCGGCGCTGGTGAAAAAAGAAATGCAGATGTTCCATCAGTTGGTGGGCAGGGATGACGACGCCGACGCGCTGTTGACGGCGGCCCTGGGTGCCGCCCGCTATCGGGTGGTGGTGAAGCGGCCACCCAGAGCACCGGTTATCGATGGTCCCAGGGCGCCGCAGTTCAGTATCAACGGTAAGGCTGTGCGTTTCGACGTTTATCCGATCAAGGCCTTTCCCAAGGATTGATTACTTCGCCAGCAGTTGCTCCATCATGGTTTCGTACATCTGACTCAACAGGTTCAGATCCTCGGCCTTCACGCATTCGTCCACCTTGTGAATGGTGGCATTCACTGGCCCCAGCTCCACGACTTGTGCGCCCGTCGGAGCGATAAAGCGTCCGTCGGAGGTGCCACCTGCCGTCGAGAGTTCGGTGTCTTCGCCCGTCACACGGCGTATGGCCTGTTGTGCCGCTTCCACCAAGGGACCTTCCGCGGTCAGGAAGGGCTGGCCGCTCAGTTGCCAGTCAATGTGATAGTCCAGCTCGTGCTTGTCGAGGATGGCTTCAGTGCGCTGCTGTAGAATCTCGGCGGTCAGTTCGGTGGAAAAGCGGAAATTAAACACCACCTGCAACTCGCCGGGTATGACATTGGTCGCGCCAGTACCGCCGTTGATATTGGAGATCTGGAAGGACGTGGCGGGGAAAAAGTCATTGCCCTCATCCCACTGCTCTGCGGCCAGTTCTGCCAGTGCGGGGGCCGCGAGATGGATGGGGTTCTTGGCCAGGTGGGGATAGGCCACATGGCCCTGCACGCCGCGTACCGTCATTACCGCTCCCAGCGAGCCACGGCGACCGTTCTTGATCACATCGCCCACGCGTGTCGTGGACGAGGGCTCTCCCACCACACACCAGTCGATTTTCTCGTTGCGTGCTTCCAGCCATTCGACCACTTTCACCGTGCCGTTTTTGGCGGGGCCTTCCTCGTCGCTGGTAATCAGGAAGGCGATGCGGCCATTGTGGTCGGGGTGAGTGGCGGCAAAGCGCTCACAGGCGGTCACCATCGCGGCGAGGCTGCCCTTCATGTCGGCGGCACCGCGTCCGCGCAGCATGCCGTCGCTGATTTCCGGCTCGAAAGGTGGGGTTTGCCACTGTCCTTCGGGGCCGGTAGGGACGACATCAGTGTGACCGGCAAAGCACAGCAGAGGACCGCTATCGCCGCGCACGGCCCAGAAATTATCGACCTCGCCAAAGCGCAGTGCTTCGCAGTGAAAACCGGCGGCGCTGAGGCGTTCCATCATCAGTGCCTGACAGCCTTCGTCCTCTGGCGTGACGGAGCGCCGTTTAATCAGGTCGATGGCAAGTTCGAGGGTCGGGCTCAGGCTCATAATCAATGCTCGGCAAGTGTAAAAGCGCGCATTTTAACAGAGATGGGGCACAGGCAGGGGACTGTTCAAAATGTCACTGGGATGAGTGGTTTTGTCATAGTGGCGGCCAAGGTGGCTGGGTAAGATCAAGGCTATTTTATCGCCCTACAATGCCTAACCAATAACGAAGGAGTGGCTATGAGTTTGGATCTGGACGTTGCTGCTGCCGCTGCGCAGTTTGATTTTGCCGATCAGGATATTCCGCAACGCCTGCGGCACTGGGCCCAGGTGCGCCCCGATCACCCGTTTATGATCTGGGAGCCGCGCTCTGGTGAAGACCAGCGCTGGACCTACAAAGCCTTTGACGAAGAAACCAGCAAGGTGGCTGCGGGCCTGTACGCCAAGGGCGTTCGCAAACACGACAAAGTGATGATTCACGCCGAAAACTGCCCGGAAATGGTACTGGCCTGGTATGCCTGTGCCAAGCTGGGTGCCGTCGGGGTGACGACCAATACGCGCTGTGTGGGGGGTGAGATCGAATACTTTGCCGATCACACTGAAGCCGTAGGGGTGATTACCCAGCCCAAATTTGTCAAAGAGATCAAAGCCAATGCCAAGAACGTGCAGTGGATTGTGGTGACCGACGACAATTCTGGTGAAGCGGCCGAGGCTGGTGAGGAGCATGACGAAGCGACATTCGGCAGCCTCTTCGGCGATCCGGCTACGGTTCCCGAGCGCCCCGCCGAGCCGATGCTGCCTGCGGGTATCATGTTTACCTCAGGTACCACCTCGCTGCCCAAGGCGGTGGTGCATACCCATGCTAATGCGCTGTGGTCAGGGACTATGGGTTCCCAGAGCATGAACATGAACCGTGACAGCGTCTACCTGGGCTTTCTGCCGTTCTTCCATGTGAACTGTCAGAGCTGGGCTTTCTGGGGCTCGCTGGGTGTGGGCGGCACCGCTGTGCTGCTGCCGAAATTCTCCGCCAGTCGCTTCTGGGAGATTATCGACAAGTATCAGGTGACTCATTGCTCGATGATTCCTTTTGTCTTCAAGGCAATCGGCCCGCAGCCGGTGCCCGAGCAGCACAGCTTGAAAGTGATGCCGATGGGTATTATCTGGAAGGAAATTGAGGGCTGGCTGAAGGCACAACCCTTTGCAAGCTGGGGCATGACCGAGACCGTAACCCATGCGACCCGCTCTGATTTCGTGCAGGAATGGCCTCAGGGGAGTATCGGTAAGCCGACGCCGGGGTATCACCTGGCGGTCGTGAACCCCGAGACCGGCGAGCCTTGCAAAAAAGGTGAAATTGGTGAGCTGTGGGTGCACGGCGTACGCGGCGTGAACATCTTCCTCGAGTACTACAAAAATCCCGAGGCGATGGCCAAGTCATTTACCGACAATGGCTGGTTTAAAACCGGTGACATGGTGCATATCGGCGATGAGGGACATTTCTACTTCTCTGATCGCGATAAGGACGCTCTGAAAGTCGGTGGCGAAAACGTATCGGCGCGCCAGGTTGAAGAAACCATCATGCAGGTGCCCGGTGGCGGTATCGGCGAAGTGGCTGTGGTCGCAAAATCCCACGAGATGCTCGACATGGTTGCGGTTGCCTTTGTGATCAAAGGCTGGGGCGCGCCGGAGGATGAGGACGCCTTTGCTCAGGCGATCATCGATCATTGCAAAGCTAATCTGGCTGATTTCAAAGTGCCCCGAGCGGTGTACTTTGTGGACGAGTTCCCGCGCGCTGCGCTGGAAAAAGTCGCCAAGAATAAGCTGCGTGAAATGGCCGACGAAATGCCCGCTGTGTAAGAAAACAGAGGGACAGAGAAAGGTCGCTTCCGGCGGCCTTTTTTTATGCCTGTCTGATTGCCTGCGCTGTTGTCAGTCTGTCATAAAAGCATCGCGGGATTGTCATTGCCACTCGCTAGCATCTGCTGTGCCGGTAGCGGAGTCGCTGCCGCTGATTACTTACGCTTATGCCAGAAGGAGCCGACAATGCGCCGCAATACCCCTTCGATGTCCATGCACTCCCAGTATCATCAGCACGCGCTGCGCGAACAGATTTCCCGACAGGTCGATGCATTTCTGAAAAAGGGCGGCAAGATCGAGCAACTGTCAGGGCCGCGCTTTCTGCCTCATCGTGCAGTTGGTATTAACAGTTCGGTGATTACCGACGTTCTCTAACGGCGTTCTTCCTCAGTCCAGTACGCAAATGGTCGCTGGCTGAGGCTGGAGTTGTAGTAGTTGGGATCGCCGGTAACCTCTTCTCCCAGCCATGACGGCTGGGGGACAGTTTCGTTTTCACTGTGCAGCTCCAGCTCGGCGACGACCAGTCCGGCGTTATCGCCGAAAAATTCATCAATTTCCCAGTACCGCGTATCGTTGTCTATCGGCAGCCGGTAGCGCTGCTTGTCGATCAGGGGACCTTCGCACAGGGCCAGCATGGCCTCTGCGTCCGCCGCCGGAATAGGATATTCAAACTCCAACCTGCTGGCCCCTTCACTCATGCCCTTGACGGTCAGCCATGCAGTATCTCCAGCCAGTCTCACGCGTACGCTGCGCTGCGGATCGCGACTGAGATAGCCCTGCACCAGCCGTTGGGCGTCAAGGCCGTCCACTGCGTGTCGCCAGCGCTCATCGCGCAGCCGGAATTTGCGTTCGATTTCCAGGTATTGCTCACTCATGTTGTGTCCTGTTAGCCGAAGCGCTGCTGATAGCTGGCTTCACTCAGGCAGTGACAGCGGCTCGATGGCAAGGGGATGTTGCAGTCTCGCAGCGCTTTGCAAACGGCTTCCACCAACCAGGCCTCGCTGTTTGGGGTATTACCTTCCACGATGCAGAAGACAGTCAGACTGTTGGGAAAGCGCTGGTAGTCGACGTGGTGCGTCAGCCACGTAAAGCCGGGCAGTGATCGCTCCAATGCGCGCTCGCACACGGTATTGAGGGCGTCGATAATCTGGCGTTCGCGGTGTTTGTCGGTTTTGCGCATGGCCGCATTGTCGCACAATCTGCTGCGGCTGACTGCGCTAGGGGGGCGGCTGCTCGTAACGGGCACGCAAGGCATCGACACGTTGACGATTTACACCAAAATCGTAGTGCCCCAGTCGAGAAGCGCTGCGCACATCGATGCGTTGCTGCTCCGGGGAGTAGCGAAGTTCGACATCATCGCGAAAGCGCAGCAGTGCACTGCGTACTTCAACGTGGAGATAGTGATCGGCACGTGCCAAAGGATAGCTGCGCGGTGAGCTTAGCAGCAGTGATTGCAGGCGCTGCCAATCGTCTGCGGTATTTGCCGTAAATGCGGGCACATACTGTGAGTCGTCACGACTGAGGCTGGATACGCAATTGGGCGAGGGCGGGCAGGGGGCCAGCTCGGGGGCTTTTTCAAGCTGCTGAACGGCAGGCGGCGCGCTGCAAGCGCCGAGGCTGACAGTGACGGGCAGCGCCAGCGCGAGAAAAATGTGGCGGGCAGAGGATATTTTCATTGTCGGTTCCGCAGGGCCAGATATTCAGTTGTTACGTTCACAGTTTGAAAAGGGTTTTCTGTTAGGCTTAGGCATCGTTTTACATGGGTAGTGTAGTGGTGTTTCATCGCGGTGTGAGTCTCCTGTCGGTCTTTTTGTGTGCCTGTGCGGTGAGCCCGGCGCCGAACGTGCCGCCGTCGCCGCCGGTCGGGGTCGAAAGCCGCTGGCAGGTATTACAGCGCGATGGTCAGCCACTGGGCCGTCGCCAGCAGTGGCATTATTGCGCGGGCGAACGCTGTTTCAGCAGTGAGGTCACGGATATTGCGGTGCAGCAACCGGGTGCGCCGGTCAGTATCAGTCGTGTGCGGCTGGATTATGCGGAATCGCGGGATGCACAGGGGTTATCGGCCAGCAAACAACTCCGCTCCAAGGCCGCTAATCACCGTTTGCAGTTGATCAGGCAGGGGGATGGCTGGCAATTGCAACAGGCCGAGCGCAGAAATGCGATCCGCCTGGAGTCGGCCCCGCTGTTTCCGGTGGCACTGCAGCGCAGCATGTTGGAAAACCGGGGGCAGGCTCCCTTGGTAACCCGAGAGTGGAGTTTTTCGAGCTTGACGCTGGAGACCATTCGCTACCGTTTTACACCGATCAGTCAGTCTCCGCTGGATCCCGAGCAGCGTGAGCTGTTGCTGCCCTGGCTGCAGCAGATTGCTTGGCGCATCGATCGTGAGCGGCAAACAGAGCGGGGCTGGCAGTGGCAAGCGGAATGGTTCAGCGATGTGAACTTTACGCCGATTGCCGAGCGCAATCTTTCGGCGGGGAGTGATCTCTGGCTGCTGCCTTGTGACGAGCGTTGCCGGGATCAGGCCCTGCAGCCGCCGCAGCATGTGTATCAGCGTTTGATTCGTTCTCCCTATCGCATCAGTGATGAGGCGCTGCGCGGAAAGATCCGCTACCAGCTTGGCGGTGTGGCTGATGCTGAGCTTCCTGCGACAGGTGAACAGCAGGTGCGTCGGCAAGACGACAAGTTGCTGGTCAGCATTTGCGACGATTGCGGTGATGAATCAGCCCCCGACAGAGGATCATTGCAGGCAGCGATGGCTGCCAACTACTGGCTGCCACACCACGATTCCGCCATGCAGCGGGTGGTGGAGGAGGTGCTTGGTGATGCGGAATTGAGCCCGCGAGCAGCCATGCAGCGCTTGACCCGCTTTGTTACCGGGCATATGGATGAAGTGGCCACCTACAGCGGTTATGGCACGGCGTTGGATGCTCTGCAGTCCGGCCATGGAGATTGCACGGAGCACGCGCTGTTATTGGCGGCACTGGGGCGTGCCGCTGGAATCCCCAGCCGTTTAGTAATGGGCTTGGCCTATAACAATGAACGCTTTTTAGGTAGGCGCTTTGTGTTTGTGCCCCATATGTGGGTGCAGGCCTGGACGGGTGATCGCTGGGAAAGCTTTGACAGCGGCTTGGGTGCGTTTACCGCCGGTTATATCGCGCTGGCGCTGAGTGCTGAAGGTGATCAGGCCAGTTTTCTGGCAATGAATGCCTTGTTGGATACGCTGAGTATTGATTCGGCGGTACAGCTGAGAAGCCGTCCCGCCGAGCCGTGATGCCCTTACTCGTAAGCGACCGGCATCTCGACCAGTTGCTCGTCGCCAGCGACGTCAATGTTGTCAACGCCAACGGCATCGGACGCGCGAACGGCACCGATAACGGTCACTTCTTCCAGCAGCAGTTGCGGCTCATCGGCAACGGCAAGCAGTGACGCAGCAGCCAGTGCAGCACCGGCGATCAGTTTTTTGCATGTAGAGATCAGTGACATAAAACGCTCCCTATAGCTGCGCGGGCAGCCTGTCGGTTCAATGAAAATAATGGATCGGCACAAAGGCTTTTCGATGCTGCGCAGTATGCGGGGCGTCTGTTACATCTTGATGACGAATTTGTTTCAGCGTCGGTTTTTATATGAATTTGTCATGAATTTTTGATGTTCATGACCTATTCCTGTCACTTTTGCAGTGAGTCGGCAGGGCCTTTCAATTCAATACGGTTGCCTTCAGGGTCGGTCAAGTAAATGGATGGACCAAAACCGCTCGCGCCGTAGCGCCGTTCAAGGCCGCCATGGGGAATCTGTTGCTGATCCAGGTACTTGAGAACGGCGGCCCCGTCGAAGGGCTCCAGGCGCAAACACAGGTGGTCCATGTTGTGCCCCTCAAGTCCCGGTGCGGCGCCACCTTCCTGCCCCAAGGGGCTGTCTACCGGTACCAGATCAATGAGGGCCGTGCCGACGCGAAGCTGGTAAAGCCCGAGTTCTTCCAGTGTGCGCTCCACGGTTGCGCCGAGCGTGTCGCGATAGAACGCGAGGGTGGTATCGATGCGCGCGCAGCGGAGCACGACGTGATCAATGCCTTGAATATGAATCATGATGTCCGATCAGTGGTTGAGGATGTTGCCACAGCGTAGCACAGGCTGAATTTGTAACGACTGCTCGGCGCTGGACACCCAGATATTGTCTTCATCCAGCGTGAGTTGCAGCTGCATACCGCGTTGCGCCCACTCCGCCAGTGCTTGGGAGGCATCGCTGGGGATTTCCAGCACGCTCAGCCAGTTTTCCTTCGATAGCTGTTCTCCTTCATCCCGCCACCACTGCGAAGCCGGGCGGCCGCCGTAGCTGATAACGACAACATGTTCTGCCTGGCTGCGTGCGCGGCGGAGTCGTTTGGCACTGGGTTGGCCGAGTTCGATCCACAGCCGAATGCCGCCGTGTAATTCCTTCAGCCAGAGGTCGGGTTCATCGTCATTGCTGAGGCCGCGGGTGAAGCTCAGCTGTTCATCGGCAAACAGCGCGAAGCTGAGCAGACGCAGCATCATTCGCTCGTTGGTCTCTGACGGATGGCGGGCGAGGGTGAGGCTGTGTGAATGATAGTAATGGCGACGAAGGTCGCTGATATCGATATCGGCTTTAAAAATGCTGGCGCTCAGTGCCATGACTCACGTCCTGAAGTTTAAACCGCTGCATTGTACCCGAGGATGAGAATGGCATAGCGGAGACTTTTACCCGTGGCGACTAACAAGAAGAAGCTCGGCAGCGGGACGCGCATGATGCCGCCCACCACTGTCAGGGCATCACCACCCACCGGCAGCCAGGACATGAGCAATGTCCACTTGCCGTAGCGGCCGAACCAGCCTTGTGCGCGTTCCAGGTCTTTTTTGCGGGCGGGAAACCAGCGGCGATCGGCGTAGTGGCTCAACTTCATACCCATCCACCAGTTAACCCCGGCACCGAGGGTATTGCCGGCGCTGGCCGCCAGCCACAGCCAAAGGGGAGTGAGTCCGGACTCCAGTTGCGCAATTAACAGAATTTCTGAATAGAAGGGCAGCAGGGTCGCGGCGCCAAAAGCCGCAGCGAACAGCAGGAGATATTGACTGATCATTGGCTCGCGGCCTCGCACAGGGCTTTGAACAGGCGGCGCTGGGGACGCTGAAAGGGAAGGTACTCCGGGTGCCACTGCACACCCATGCGGAAATGTCCGTCGGCGGCCTCGACGGCCTGCGTAATACCGTCAAGGTCTCGTCCGCTGACCACCATGCCTTCGCCGAGACGATCGATGGCCTGATGGTGAAGGCTATTGATGTGGCAGCGTTCAGTCCCCAGGATTTCCTCCATATGACTGCCCGCATCCAGCATCAGTGTTTTATGGGGTAATAGCATGCGACGATTGCTGGTGCGTCGACGCAAGTGACGCAGGTCGACATGCAGGCTGCCGCCGAGCACCACGTTCAGCAGCTGCGCTCCCCGGCAAATACCGAGAATGGGTAGTGAGCGTGGAAGAAACCGCTCCAGCACCGCAATCTCGAAGCGGTCACGCCGCGGATTCATCGGCGCCACTTCCGGCGCTTCGGGTAAATACAGGCCCTGATCAATATCGTCGCCGCCACTGATAATCAGGCCATCCAGGTGCAGGGGTATCTCCTTGTGAGCTGGAGTCAGGTGAATCGCCTGCGCACCGACGCGTCGCAGCGCTGAGCGAATAAACCACCAGGAAATTGGCAGGCGGCGGTCTTCGCCGGTCACGCCGATAACAGGGTGGTGGCGGTGAAGTATCGACACGTCTACAACAGCTCCGGTATTAAATGCAGGCTGACTCGCTGCGCCCAATCGCTGAATAAACCGCTGGTTGCACTCTCAATGTGCTCTCGATAGTGACGACATACCGCATTGAGTCGCGTTGTATCGGCAGCCAGTGCCTCCACTTGCAGCCAGTCGCGCCAAGGGTGAATCAGCCCCCATTGCGGGTCGCCAATCAAACTGTTCGGTAGCCGGTAATGCAGTGTTGGTCGGGCTTTGACTCGCGGGTCGTCAATTTTTGCGCGCAGCCTTTCTTCGTCTACGTGCGCGAACAGTGGCAGCAAGTCCAGGGCGCGATTGCGGGTGGGATTAAAGTGAATGTAATCGTCGATCAGAGTGCCGATATCCGGTTGGTAATCCGGCGCGAGAACATGTCGCAGATACTCGCGCTTGAATGGATCGGTATAGCTGGTCAGTCGGCGGCTGAAGTCCACGGGGCTGCGCCAGATCAACCACTCATACAGACACAGGAATGCCCGTAAGTAGTTCAGAATGGTGTCCGCCTCGCAATCGGGCATCTCCGGATTCAGTTGCAAGCCAAACGCGTTTTTTGCTGATGCCTGCGTGCCTTCTGCGCCCTCTTTGCGCAACATCAAGAACAGATCTTCCAATCGCCAGAGCTGGCTGATTTCGACTGGTGGCGCCACAATTTCAAACGGCACCAACTGGCGGGCAACCAGTCCCACCAGCGATTCGGTCAGCTCTTCAAATTCGCTGGCCTGCCCGGCTTCTTCCCGCTCGCGGCCGAGGCGTTTGATGTAGGCGGAGTCAAGTTCGATGCCGAAGTCGCCAAACTCGGTATTGGCGACGGTGTATTCATACTCGGAGCCGCGCTGAATCTCGCCACCAAACTGCTCGGTAATGCACTGGGCAATCTCCGGCATATCCATGCCGGTGAATTCAATCTCCACGCCCAGGCGGCGCTCTTTCCCCTCGCGGGTGTCGCGTTGCGGGGGCAGGGGCCAAAGTTGGGCACGGTATTGCTCAAGACCTGGAAACATCAGCGTCTTCTCCTATGATGTGAGCGATAGCTTGCAGGCGTTCTACGTGTTGGCAGACGACCTGAAACAGGGTCAGCAGAGGCACCGCCAGCAGGACGCCGGGCGCACCCCACAGCCAGCCCCAGAAAAAGATCCAGAGAAACACCACAATAGGGTTCAGGCTGAAACGCATTCCGTGCACGAAGGGGTCGACAAATTGTCCGACCATCGCGGTAAAAAGCGCGTAGCCCAGTGGCGCGATCAATATGCCCGTCAGGCTGTCAAAGCTTACCGCGCTGACAATACACAGCAGCATGACCGTGATGCTGACCCCAAGATAGGGAATGTAACGCAGTAAGGCGGCTAAGGCGCCCCACAGAGCCGGGTCGGGGAAATCAATCAGCCAGAGGCCAACGGCCGTTACTGCACCGACCGCTGCATTAACCAGGGTAATCGTCAGCAGATAGCGAGACATTTGCTGCTGCGCTTGCCCGACCAGTTCTTTGGCGGTCGTTTTGTCGCGGTGGCTGGGGAGGCTGTTGATGAAGCGTTGGATGAGCGCTTCGCCAGAGCTGAGTAGAAAAAACAGCATGATGACGCTCAGAGTGCCATACACACCAAAATTCTTCAGTGTCTCCCAGACTTCTCCCCGCCAGCCGGGGTCGGCAATAAGTACCTTCTTGATTTCGGGGTCTGAAGGGCTGGAGAATTCCTTGGCGAGCGAATCCAGGCTGGCTGTGGCCGCATCGACGTCGCCGGTATCGCCGTTCACATCGTGCAGATGATCACGAATCACCGATACGGCCTCCGGTGCGCGTTGAAGCCATTCGCTGGCCGGGGAAGCCAATGCGTAAAAACCGCCGCCAATACTGCTGACGCTGACGGCAATCAGCAGTAGCGCTGCAAGACTGCGGGGAACGCACCACTGTTGAAGACGACTGACGGCGGGGGCCAGCAGCAGGGCGAAGATCAATGCCAGTGTGATTGGCAGCAGCACATCCCTGGCCAGTCGCAGTGTATACAGCACTGCGAGCACGGCCAGTAGCGCCAAGGCCCAGTCGTTGATCTTCGCTTGCTTACTCTCCATGTGTCTCCCGGTATCGCTTTTTGCGTTTGTCGTTGCTGTGAGCAAAGCGTTTCAGCGGGCTTAGCGCCCTGAGTGTAATAACTGTAATGATGCTTACTACAATGGCGATTTCATAGCGTTGCCACGCAACCGCTGTGCCAATGGCACCGGTTGACCAGATGGCTGCTGCTGTGGCGGTGCCACTGACCGTGCCCTCTTGTTTGAGAATGGCGCCACCGCCGATAAAGCCGATGCCACTCATCAGACCATACATTAAGCGCGCATGGGATTCTGAACCACTCAGGACGTCGCGACCGATCAGCAGATAAGCGCAGCAGGCAATCGCGACCAGCGGAAATGTGCGCAGACCGACCCCGCGTGATGCCGCTTCCCGGTTCCAGCCGATGGGAACCGACAACACATAGGCAACGGCGAGTTGAGTCAGGTGGTGAGCAATCAGTGGCCAGTTGATATCTGGCAATAACGTCATAAGGTTCAGCGAGGTTCCCGGGGCCCCGCAAAAAACCAGATCGCCAGTCCGAGCACCGGCAGCAGAAGAATCAGCACAATCCACAGCAGCTTGCTGCCGGAACTGTTGCGACTTTGAACAATATTAAGAATGGCCCAGATATCGGCGATAAATACCAGCAGTCCAAGCAGGCCGGTAATTTGCAACTCCATCTGTTCTCCTCCCATTATTTGCTTACACAATAGAGTAGACGATGGGTGGAGAGTTCACATGAATTTCCGAGCTTGGCAAGGTGTTACGTGCCTGATAAGTCTTTTTCAGGCACGAATGAAAGCATAGATGCCGTATGTCTCAGGGGTCAGTAGTAGTGATCCATTACCGCATCTACAAAACTGCTGTCGCTGGGGTGCTGGTCTGAAATTGCTGAAAGAACCTGAATATTTTGAGGGATTTCGGCGACGGGGACGTTGAAGCTCACCAGCATCATGCCGAGTACGTCGCCTGGGTAGCTCTTCTCGAGTTCCTGACGAATGGCGTCCGTATTGCTTTCCACATAGGCGCGTTGCCTGGCGATGTAATCTTCATCGATAGCGGCATTTCTGGGAACCTGACGGGGAGTATAAGTCTTCCCCTCGTCCGTGGCTGGATTTGCCGGGGGTGTTGTACCGACGTATTGTTGGGGAAGCGTGGAGTTGGATGCGACCACCATTTGACCATTTCCGGGCTTCAGTTCCGCATCAATGCTGTCGACGTCGTATCGCCAGAAGGCTCCCGTCATTCCATCCACGGCAAGACCAATGATGCCACCTAGCAGGATATTACCGAGAACCACGCCATTGAAGCCGCTCTCTAACACTGTTTCATAAGCTTCGTAGCCAGATTTTTGCAGGCTCAGTTTTCTGTCATCGCTTTGGCGATCAAGCTCAAGCATCATCGGCGTTACGCCGCGCCTAAGCCCGTCTACCCAGACCTCTGCTCCTGCAGGTTCGGAGCGAATAGCTATTTCCTGATCGCCTGTACTGATCATAGAGGCACAGCCGGAAAGCAGGAACACCGCCATGAGGTGGAGTGGCAAACATCGCATGAAAAAATCCTTTTAGTGGTTGTGACGTTCACGCAATGGTAGGAGTGCTCACATGACTAGTGAGTCTTCGCAAATCCTTTGCGAGGGAAGGTAAGGGGACTTTTCCATACATATGTGTATTAGTCAACGCATTTAGGTCGCGCCTTTTTCAGTGTGTCAGATGGGAAAATTCTTCTAAAGCACTTTTGGTCAGGTCGATAATTTATAGCTAGGTTTTTTATGTATGCGGATGGTCGTCACCCGGCCCACAAATACTTCTATGGGCCGGGTGAGAAAGGGCTTTTATTTAAAGTCAGTTGTGTGCGTGAAGCATTTCGTTCAACGCGATGGCTGATTTGTTGGTGAGAACTTCGACAGCGCCGTTCTTCGAGTTACGGCGGAACAGCAGGTCAGATTGGCCTGCCAGGTCGCGGGCTTTGGCGGTACCGACTTGCTCTCCTTTATCGTCAATCATCGCCACGACTGAGCCCGCGGTGATGTAAAGGCCGGCTTCGATCGTGCAGCGGTCGCCGAGCGGAATACCCACACCGGCGTTGGCACCGACGAGGCACTCTTTGCCGATGGAAATAATAATATTGTTGCCGCCGGACAGCGTACCCATGGTGGAGCAACCGCCGCCGAGGTCGGAGCCCGCACCGATCATTACACCTGCCGAAATACGGCCTTCGATCATGCCCGGGCCTTCGGTGCCAGCATTAAAGTTGACGAAGCCCTCGTGCATGATGGTGGTACCTTCGCCGAGGTAAGCGCCGAGACGAACACGCGCGGTGTGAGCAATGCGCACGCCGGCGGGAACCACGTAGTTGGTCATTTTCGGGAATTTATCCACTGACATGATTTCCAGCAGCTCACCTTTCATTCTGGCGTCGAGCTGGCGCTGGGGCAGTTCACGCAGGTCTACCGGCCCCTGGTTGGTCCAGGCGACATTGGGCAGTACGCCGAACAGGCCGGTCAGGTCCAGTGAATGTGGTTTGGCGAGGCGGTGAGAAAGCAGATGCAGTTTCAGATAGCCCTCGGGCACCGAGCTGGGGGCCGCGTCTTCGGCCAACAGGGTAACCACCAGCGGCTGGGAGCTGCTGGCCAGTTGTGCCGCGATATCGGCCTGGGCACTGTCGCCCGCGGCTTTGGCGGCTTCAGCCACACGGCTCATTTGCTCGCTGTTGACGGCAATAGCGGCATTGCCGCCTTTGTATTCCACGATGGGTGCAATGGCCTTGCACAGGGCGTCGCTGGGTTGCACCAGCGGCTGGGGGTAGAAAATATCCAGCCATTCGCCTTTGCTGTTTTGGCTACCCAGGCCGAGGCCCAGGCTGAAAAGTGATTCGCTCATTAGATTCTCTCTTGCAGGCTTAAAGCGTGTGATGGGTAAAAAGGTTTTGGTACTGGTCGGCTTTAAAGCCCAGTACTCGCTCGTTGCCGGTGTCCAGCAGCGGGCGTTTCATCAGAGTAGGGTGCTCCAGCAGCAGGGCGACCGCCGTGTCATCGCTCAGTGCCTGGCGTTGGCTGTCGCTCAGTTGTTTCCAGGTGGTACTGCGTTTGTTTACCAGTTTGTCGCTGCCCAGTTCGGCGAGCCACTGTTGCAACTGCTCAGTGCTCAGGGATTCGTCGCGGACATCCTGAAAGCGGTGCTCGATTTGATGCTGCTCCAGCCAGCGCCGGGCGGCGCGCACAGTGTCGCAGTTCTTGATTCCGTATAGCGTGATGCTCATGGCTATGTTTTCTGCGTTTCAAACGGCGCGCCATCATAGCAAAAAGCCGCCGACGGTTCACGGCGGCAGGTCATCAGGCTTTGCGGGTTATCTTGGGATGCCTGCGGGCAGGGAAGCAGTGTCGGCAGATTTCGCAGACCGTGCCATCGCAACCGCGGGCGCTGCAGTATTCCCGGCCATAATAGATGATCTGCAGGTGCAGGGCATTCCAGCGGTCTTTGGGAAATAACCTTTTCAGGTCTTTCTCGGTCTGTGCCACGCTTTTACCGCTGCTCAGCCCCCAGCGCTGAGCGAGACGATGGATATGCGTATCGACGGGAAAAGCGGGGACCCCAAAAGCCTGAGACATTACCACGCTGGCTGTTTTGTGGCCGACACCGGGAAGTTCTTCCAGTGCATCCATGTCCTGTGGAACTTCGCCGTTGTACTGTTCTACCAGTATTTCCGAGAGCCGTTTAATCGCTTTGGACTTTTGCGGGGAGAGGCCGCAGGGACGAATAATCTCGCGAATGGCTTCAACGCTTTGCTTAGCCATATCAAAGGGATTGTCGGCCAGCGCAAACAGTGCAGGGGTCACTTGGTTGACGCGCTCATCGGTGCACTGTGCCGACAGCAATACGGCGACCAGCAGCGTGTAGGCATCGCGGTGATCCAGCGGGATGGGCTGCTCGGGGTAGAGCTCGTCGAGGCGTTGCAGAATATAGGCGACGCGCTCGGCCTTAAGCAGGTTGCGGGGCGCTGTTTTGCTGGCTTCACACATTAGCGGGGCAGCCCCTCGACAAAGCGGCGAATTCGGCGGGCGGCATCTACACAGTTGTCCAGCTCGGCGACCAACGCCATACGCACATAGCCGCGACCGGGGTTGAGACCATCGACTTCTCTAGAGAGGTAAGAGCCGGGCAGTACCGTGACATGCTGTTGCTCAAACAACTGCTGTGCAAAGTCGGTATCGGCAATTGGGGTTTTGGCCCACAGATAAAACGAGGCATCGGGCTGGGCGACGTCCAGACAACCGTTCAGCTCCTCGAGAACCGCGGTAAATTTTTCCCGGTAACGATCGCGGTTTTCCTTCACGTGGTCTTCATCTTGCCAGGCGGCGACGCTGGCGAGCTGGTGCTGAACGGGCATGGCGCAGCCGTGATAGGTGCGGTACAGCAGGAAGCTCGCCAGTACCGTGGCATCGCCCGCGACAAAGCCAGAGCGCAGCCCCGGCAAATTGGAGCGTTTGGACAGGCTATGGAATACCACGCAACGGTGATAGTCGTTGCGCCCCATCTCTGCGCAGGCCTGAAGCAGACCGGGTGGCGGCGCGTCTTCGTCAAAATAGAGTTCGGAATAGCATTCGTCACTGGCAATAACGAAGTCGTATTGGTCGGCCAGTCGAATCAATTTCTGCAGTGTTGCGATATCGGTGACCGCGCCGCTGGGATTGCCGGGGGTGCACAAATAGAGCAGCTGGCAACGTTGCCAGATCTCAGGCGCAACCGCGTCGTAGTCGGGAATAAATCCCTTATCGGCAAGGCAGGGTAGAAAATAGGGTTGTGCTCCAGCCAGCAGTGCCGCCCCTTCGTAGATCTGATAGAAGGGGTTGGGGCTGCAAACCAGGGCGTCGCTGTTGGGGTCAATCACTGCCTGAGCAAAGGCGAACAGGGCCTCTCGGGTGCCGTTTACCGGGAGCACCTGATGTTCGGCGTCCAGCCCGGCAAGCTGAAAACGGCGGCAGGCCCATTCGCGAATCGCCTCACGCAGTTCGGGAATGCCCTTGGTGCTGGGGTAATTGCTGAGACGGCCCAGTTCGGCGGCCAATGTCTGTGCCACAAATTGCGGGGCGGGATGGCGAGGTTCGCCGATAGAAAGCGGGATGTGCGCCTGCTCGCTGCGGCTGCTGCCCAGCAGGGCGCGCAGCTTTTCAAAAGGGTAGGCCTGAAGAGCCTGGAGACGGGGGTTCATAGGGCTTGCTTGCTCGCTTTCTCATCCAGCTCGCGACAGATGGCTTTCTGGATCTGGGTGCAGAGATCGGGGTCGTTAATGGGGCGGTCTTCTTCATCGGTGATAAAGAAGACGTCCTCAACCCGCTCGCCAAGGGTGGCGATTTTGGCGTTCTGCAGACGGATATTGTAGTCGTTGAAAATTGTACCGAGTCGTGCGAGGAGTCCAGGTCGGTCGGGGGTGATGACCTCCAGTACCGTATGCCCCTTGTTGAGGTCGGTCGCCATGCTCGTGCGCGTGGGTGTGGAAAACAGGCGCATTTGACGGGGCATGCGGCGGTGCACTTCCTCCGGTGACCCCTCTGGCTGACTGAGCTGCTGAACGAGGTAGTCGGTAATTTCCTGTATTCGCACGGGATTGTCGCCGATGGGTTCGCCGTTTGCTCCGAGCACGTAGAAGGTATCCAGTGTATAGCCGGTACCAGAGTTATATATACGGGCATCCTGAATGCTCAGGTCGAGCTGCTCCAGGGCGCCGGCCAGTACGGCGAAGATGCCTTTCTTGGATGGCGTGTGCACAAAGATCTGGGTGGCGCCTTCGTGGTCGAGTAGTCCGCCTTTTTTAACGAGAACCAACGAGGCCTGGGGAGAGGTGCGTTGGGCAATGGCCCGGCAGTGCCAGACGATATCGTCCACCTGCTCGCGGATGAAATAGTCTTCGCCGGTGTTTCCCCACAGCTCGCGCACTTCGGCTTCGGTGAAGCCATAGTCCTCAAGCTTTTCCAGCACTTCGTTCTGGGTCTCGGTAATCCATTCCTGCTTGTCGATGGGGTTTTCGAGCCCGCGGCGCAGGGCGCGGCGGGTTTCGGCATACAGTTGGCGCATCAGTGAGGCACGCCAGGAGGTCCAGAGATTCGGATTGGTGGCGTTGATGTCGGCGATAGTCAGGCAGAAGAGATAGTCGAGGTGTTGCTGGTCACCCACCATCAGAGCGAAGTCGCGGATGACATCGGGATCCTGAATGTCTTTGCGCTGGGAGACGGACGACATCTCAAGGTGTTTTTCGACCAGCCACGATACAAGATTGGTGTCGCGTCGATTCAAACCCAGGTATTCACAGAACTCCCGAGCGTCAACGGCGCCAAGGGTGGAGTGGTCTCCGCCGCGGCCTTTGGCAATGTCGTGAAACAGTCCGGCCAGAAACAGCAGTTCCGGCTTGGGTAGCCGCTGCATGATACGGCAGGCCATCGGGTAGCGCTTGACCATGTCCGGATAGCGGAAGCGGCTGATGTTCTTGATGAGTTCCAGGGTGTGGGCATCGACCGAATAGATATGAAACAGGTCGTGCTGCATCTGACCGACGATCTTGCCGAAGGCCGGGATGAACTTGCCCAATACGCCGAAGCGCTTCATGCGACGCAGGTTCAGTGCGACCCGCTGAGGGGCACGCAATAATTCCAGAAAGAAACGTTTATTGCGCGGGTCGGCGCGAAACTGCTCGTCAATCAGGTGGCGGGATTTACGAATTAGGCGGATCGTACTGGCGCGCACACCATCTATCGCGTCGTGATGGGCCATCAGCACAAAAATTTCCATCAGTGCCGATGGGGTTTTTTCAAAGACCTTGTCGTTGGTTACTTCAATATGGCCGTTACGGATGCGGAAGCGCGGATTGATTTCCAGCACGGTCTCCGCCTCGCAGGCCCGCAGAATGGTCTCGTCGAAGTGCTGCATCAGCACGTCGTTCAGCTCGCCCAAATGCTGGGCCCAGCGGTAGTACTGCTGCATAAAGCGCTCGACGGCCAGTTTGTTGTCGTCGTCTTCGTAGCCGAATTGCGCGGCGAGGGTGCGTTGGTGATCAAACAGCATCCGGTCCTCTTCGCGACCGGTGATCAGGTGCAGGGCGAAACGCAGACGCCACAGGTAATTTTGGCCATCTTTCAGGGTGTCCAGCTCTTCCTGGCTCAGGAACAGGCGATCGCGAAGTTCATCGATGGATTGCGCGCCGAAGTGGCGCTTAATGACCCAGCCAATCATTTGAATATCGCGCAGCCCACCGGGAGAGCTTTTGATATTCGGCTCAAGATTGTATTCGGTGTTGGCATACTTACGGTGGCGAAGGATTTGCTCGTCCCATTTCGCCCGGAAGAATTCGGCACTCGGCCAGATTTGATCCGGCCCAACCAGCGCCATCAGCTGTTCGTGAAGTTCGGCGTTGCCACTCAGCGGGCGGGACTCCATCAGATTGGTGACGATAGTAATGTCGTCGATGGCGGCCTGGCGACACTCGCTCACGCCCCGCACACTGTGACCGATCTCCAGGTTAATATCCCACAGCAGAGTGATCAGGCTCTCGATGTTCTCGCGGTAATCAGCGGCTTTGTCATCGGTGAGAATCAGCAGGTCGATATCGGAGTGGGGGTGCAGTTCGCCGCGCCCGTAGCCACCGACAGCAATCAGGGCAATGTCGTCGCCCCAGTCATAGCGGCTCCAGAGGAATCGCAGCAGAATATCCAGCTTTTCGGAGCGCATCCGGACCAGTGTCTGAATGGGCTCGTCCGCGTAGAAGCGGGCTCTTAATTCATCCTGCAATTCGCCGAGATAGCGCTTGCAGAGGGAAATCATCGTATTGGATTGTGCTGCGGCTTCGCGCAGCGCCTCGGTGTTTAGCAGGCTACTGCTCATATGGGATTAACCCTTGTAGAACGGCTCGTCGGGACGGGCGGTCAGTACCTCCACGCCATCAGCGGTGACGGCCAGCGTGTGTTCCCACTGTGCCGACAGGCGGCGGTCACGCGTGGTTACGGTCCAGCCATCTTTCTTGTTGAGTTTGGTCTGCTTTTTTCCCGCGTTGATCATGGGTTCAATGGTGAAGGTCATGCCTTCCTTTAATACCAGATCGTTGCCGCGGTGGTAGCCCTCGCCGTAATGAAGTACCTGCGGGTCTTCATGGAAGCCTCGGCCAATGCCGTGGCCGCAGTACTCTTCAACGACGCTGTAGTGATTGTTGCGGGCGTGTTTCGCGATCACTGTGCCAATTTCACTGAGTTTTGTGCCAGGTTTTACCATATCAATGGCTTTGTAGAGACATTCCTGCGTCACTACGCACAGGCGCTTGGCGTGCTCGGGAACGTCACCCACGTAATACATGCGGTTGGTATCGCCGTGCCAGCCATCCTTGATGACGGTGACATCGATGTTCAACAGATCGCCGTTCTTCAGGATTTTGCTGTCTGAAGGAATGCCGTGGCAAATCACCTCGTTGACCGATGTGCAGATGGACTTGGGGAAACCGTGATAATTGAGAGGGGCGGGTATGGCGTGTTGCACATTGACAATATAGTCGTGGCAGATTTTGTCCAGCTCGGCAGTGCTCACGCCGGGGCGGACGTGTTCGCTAATCATTTCCAGTACGTCGGAGGCGAGTCTGCCTGCCACGCGCATAGCGGCGATTTCTTCGGGCGTTTTAATGCTTACATTCATGGGTAACGGCGGGTCCGGGCTGTCAAAATACTGAAAGCGACACATTGTAGACTATCGCCGTCGATGAGGCGATGACTGCGGTGGCGCAGAATGCTGTTTTCTCTCTATTTGGGCTTTATGCGGGGTGGGGGCTGTGGTATAAATACGCGCCCCGAAATCGCAGTGCGCTGCGCGGGGCATAAACGACGCGTATCCATCGACACGTAATCCCGGGTGCTGCAGCGAGGCTGTAGTTGGGTTGCGGGATGGGTACAAGTTCCTAACCCGATGACAAGCAAGGAAAAATACCATGGCTCACGTCACTATGCGTGAAATGCTGCAAGCCGGCGTTCACTTCGGTCACCAGACTCGTTACTGGAACCCCAAAATGGCACCGTTCATCTTTGGTGCCCGCAACAAGATCCACATCATTAACCTCGAGCACACTGTGCCCGCTATGAACAGTGCGCTGGACGCCCTGTCAAAAATGGCTGCTAACAAAAACAAAGTATTGTTTGTTGGCACCAAGCGCGCGGCCGGTAAAATTGTTGCCGAGCAGGCTGCCCGTGCTGGCATGCCTTATGTGAGCCACCGTTGGTTGGGCGGTATGCTGACCAACTACAAAACCATTCGTCAGTCAGTACGTCGCCTGCGCGAGCTGGAAACCCAAAGCCAGGACGGTACATTCGACAAGCTGACCAAGAAAGAAGCACTGATGCGTCACCGCGACATGGAAAAGCTTGAGCGTTCCATCGGTGGTATCAAAGAAATGTCTGGCCTGCCTGACGCGCTGTTCGTGATCGATGTTGATCATGAGCGTATTGCTATTCAGGAAGCTAACAAACTGGGTATTCCGGTATTCGGTATCGTTGATACCAACAGCAACCCGGAAGGCGTTGATTACGTTATCCCCGGTAACGACGATGCGATTCGCGCTATCAAGCTGTATGTGACTGCGGTTGCCGACACGATTATTAATGCGAGTGCCAGCGCAGCCGTCGCTGGTGACGAGTTCGTTGAAGTCGCACAGGAAGCAGGCGAAGCGGCCGCTGAGTAAGCAGGCTGTACATTCGCTACGAGAGGGGGCAAGGCCCCCTTTTTTTGGATACCCATTGAGTGGGGCGGTACAGGCCGCTCTGCACTAGCCCATACAAAGAGGATCTTAGGATGGCTGTTTCAGCAGCAATGGTAAAAGAACTCCGCGATCGCACCGGTCTTGGCATGATGGAGTGTAAGAAAGCGCTCAACGAAGCCAATGGTGATATTGAGCTGGCAATTGAAGAACTGCGCAAGTCCAGCGGTATGAAGGCAGCTAAGAAAGCTGGTCGTACTGCAGCAGACGGTGTTGTCGCAACTAAAGTCGCTGAAGACGGTAGCTATGCGGTGGTTGTAGAAGTGAACAGTGAAACCGATTTCGTTGCCCGCGACGACGGCTTCCTGGCGTTTGTAGACAAAGTCGCCAACAAAGCTTTTGCCGACAAGCAGGACGATGTTGCCGCGCTGATGGCTGGTGAGCTGGAAGAAGCTCGCGAAGCGCTGGTTCAAAAAATCGGTGAGAACATTTCTGTTCGCCGCGTATCGGTACTGGCTGCTGATAGCGGTGTTGTTGACACTTATGTCCACTCCAATAATCGCATTGCGGTTCTCGTTGCGCTGAAAGGCGGCGACGCAGAGCTGGCACGCGATGTAGCTATGCACGTAGCCGCGGTTAACCCCCGTGTTGCCAAGCAGGAAGATATGCCGCAAGAGGAAGTGGATAAAGAGCGCGAAATCTTCACCGCTCAGGCTCAAGAGAGTGGCAAGCCCGCCGAGATTATCGAGAAGATGATCGAAGGCCGTATCCGTAAGTTCCTGTCTGAGAATGCGCTGGTTGATCAGCCTTTCGTTAAAGACCCCGAGCTGACGGTTGGCAAACTGCTGAAAAACGGCGGTGCCGAGATTCAGACCTTCATCCGCTTTGAAGTGGGCGAGGGGATTGAGAAAGAAGAAGTCGACTTTGCAGCCGAAGTGGCTGCGCAGCTCAAAGGCTGATAAGTCGCGAGCGGGGCCGCAGGGCCCCGTTTTTCTTTGTGTATAAGCTTCAATTAATGCGGTGTATGGGGTGAGGCATGTCCACTCAGAGTCGGGACAAAAAGTACAAACGAATTCTTCTCAAGCTCAGTGGCGAGGCCCTGATGGGGCAGCTGGGCTTTGGTATTGACCCCAAGGTGCTGGACCGCATGGCCCTTGAAGTGGGGCAGTTGGTCGGTATTGGTGTTCAGGTCGGGCTGGTTGTCGGCGGCGGCAACCTGTTTCGTGGAGCGGCGCTGCAGAGCGCAGGCCTGGACCGGGTGACCGGTGATCATATGGGAATGCTGGCGACGCTGATGAATGCGCTGGCGATGCGCGATGCCTTGGAGCGGAGCAATATCAAGTCGTCGGTGATGTCGGCGATTCCGATGAGCGGTGTGGTCGACCACTACGATCGCCGCAAGGCCATTCGCGCACTCAGCCGTGGCGAAGTGGTGATTTTTGCCGCGGGTACGGGCAATCCGTTTTTCACGACCGATTCGGCGGCCTGCCTGCGGGGCATTGAAGTCGATGCCGACCTCGTATTGAAAGCCACGAAGGTTGACGGCGTGTACAGTGCCGACCCGATGATTGACCCCGACGCAGAAAAATACGAGCACCTGACCTATGACGAGGTTCTCGATAAAAAGCTGGAAGTGATGGACCTCACCGCAATTTGCCTGTGCAGGGATCACAATATGCCGTTGCGGGTATTTGCGATGGAACAGCAGGGCGCCCTCTTGAACATTGTTGTGGGTGGTAGCGACGGCACGCTGGTGTCTGCGGAGTGATCCTGTTGGTGCGAAACTAGGAGACAGAATAGTGATTGATGAACTGAAGCAGGATGCGCAAGAGCGCATGGCCAAGACAATTGACGCGCTGGGCTCAAACTTCAATAAAATTCGTACTGGACGTGCTCACCCAAGTTTGCTGGACGGTATTCGCGTGTCGTATTACGGCTCAGAAACCCCGCTGTCACAGGTGGCAAACATCGGTATTGAAGATGCGCGCACACTGACTGTGACCCCGTGGGAAAAGAATATTGTGCCCGACGTCGAAAAGGCGATCATGAAATCGGATCTGGGCTTGAATCCGAGCACGGCCGGGGCGGTGATCCGCATTCCGATGCCGGCGCTGACTGAAGAGACGCGTAAGGGCTATATCAAACAGGCTCGACAGGAAGCGGAAAGCGCACGCGTATCTATTCGAAACACGCGTCGCGATGTGCTTGCCGATATCAAAGAGCTGTTGAAAGAAAAAGACATCAGTGAAGACGAAGAGCGTCGTGCCCAGGATGACGTGCAAAAAATCACTGACAAGTATATCGCTGAAGTGGACAAGGCTCTGGCGGTGAAAGAAAAAGATCTGATGGAAATCTGATCGGCCGAGAAGCAGCGTTTTACATGGTAGCAAGTAAGGGGCGCAATGCCCCAGATGGCCCCGCCGCGCCGAAGCACGTCGCCATCATCATGGATGGTAACAATCGCTGGGCCCGGCAGCGGGGTTTGAAGGCGGCAGGCGGCCACCGAGCTGGTGTTGAAGTTATTCGGGGCCTGCTCAGAAGCTGTCGCGAGCGCGGGGTGGAGGTGGTCACACTTTTTGCCTTCTCCAGCGAAAACTGGCAGCGTCCGAGTCTCGAAGTTCAGGCGCTGATGCGTCTGTTTTCCAATTATCTGGAGAGCGAGACCGCGCAGTTGCATGAAGACGGTGTGCGCATGCGCTTCATTGGTGAGCGCGACCGCTTTTCTGCCGGACTTCGCAAGCAGATGGAGCACAGCGAGCAGCTCACCCGAAATAACACCCAGACAACGCTGGTGATTGCCGTGGATTACGGTGGTCAGTGGGATATTGTCAGCGCGGCGCGCTGCCTTGCCCGGCAGGTCGAGGCAGGGCAATTGCGTGCTGAAGATATTGATATTACGCTCTTTGACCAGCAGTTGGCGCTGGCGGACTTGCCGAAACCTGATTTGTGTATACGTACGGCGGGTGAGCAGCGAATCAGTAATTTTATGCTGTGGCAGCTGGCGTACAGCGAATTTTATTTCTGTGACTGCCTGTGGCCCGACTTTAACGAGGCGGAAATGGCCAAGGCCCTGGATGCTTTTGCGCATCGCGAACGCCGTTTCGGTGGCCGTGATAACGATAACGACGACGGCAAGTAAACCGGAGATCTGTATATGCTCAAACAGCGGGTTATCACCGCCGTTCTGATTGTTGTGGCGCTGTTGGCGGCGATCGCTGGACTGTCTCCCTCGCAATTGTCTCTGGTATTTGCTGCGATTGTTTTGCTGGCTGCCTGGGAGTGGTCAGATCTCAGTGGCTTGCAGGGCCTGCCTGCACGGCTGTTATACGTTGCCGGTATCGGCGGCTTGATCGCTGCTACGGCCATGCATCTTGGTTTTTATGATTCCCTTAACCCGCTTCCGGTTCGCGATGTGCTTGTTGCGGGCTGTTTGTGGTGGGCCATCGCGCTGCTATGGGTGAAAAGCTACCCGGCCAGCGCCGGCCTGTGGGGCTCCCGCCTGATGCGCCTGTTTATCGGGGTGTTGGTATTGTTGCCCACCTGGGTTGCGCTGAGCTACCTGCGCGCCATGCAAAATGGCGCCTGGATGATTGTGATGCTGGTGGCCTTGGTCGCTGCGGCAGATATTGGTGCGTATTTTTTCGGCAAGGCATTCGGCAAGGCCAAGTTGGCTCCCGCCGTGAGTCCGGGTAAATCCTGGGCCGGATTTTGGGGCGGGGTGCTGTGCAGCCTTTCGCTGATGGCCGTGCTTTGGCTTGTTTGGCCTGCCGGCATGCCGGTAGGGCTGTTGCCGATGCTTGTGGTTGCTGCGATAACGGTCCTGGCGTCAGTACTGGGGGATCTGCTCGAAAGCATGATCAAGCGCCATCGCGGGATTAAAGACAGCAGCCACATCTTGCCCGGGCACGGTGGCATTATGGACCGAGTGGATAGCTTGACGGCGGCATCGCCTGTCTTCGCTCTTGGGTTGATGTCGGTGGGCTGGCAGTAATGGAGAAAGTTGCCATTCTCGGGTCTACCGGCTCGATTGGTGTCAGTACGCTCGACGTACTGGCGCGCCATCCCTCGCAGTATGAAATTTTCGCGCTCACCGCCAATCGCAGTATCGATGTGCTGTTCGATCAGGTCATGGCGCATGCGCCTCGCTACGCGGTGCTGCGGGATGAGTCCTCTGCCAGCCAGCTCCGGCAGCGTCTCAAAGAGGCGGGCAGTGACACCGAGGTGTTGGAAGGCGAGCAGGGACTCTGTGAGGTTGCCAGTCAGGCCGAGACGGTCATGGCGGCAATTGTAGGCGCGGCTGGGCTAATGCCTACGTTGGCAGCCGTTAAGGCCGGTGGCAAAGTCCTGCTGGCGAACAAAGAGTCGCTGGTTATGGCGGGTCGACTGTTTATGCAGGCTGTCGAGGATCACGGTGCGACGCTGCTCCCGATCGACAGCGAGCACAACGCCATTTTTCAATGCATGCCGGGTATCGATCGTCGCGGCCTGGGGGCGCAGGGGGTGCGGCGCATTCTGCTGACGGGCTCCGGAGGTCCTTTCCGCCAGCGTCCGCTGGATTCGCTGGCTGCGGTGACGCCCGATGAAGCCTGCGCTCATCCCAACTGGTCAATGGGGCGGAAGATTTCTGTTGATTCTGCCACCATGATGAACAAGGGCTTGGAGCTGATTGAGGCCTGTTGGTTATTCCATTGTCCCCCACAGAAAATCGAGGTGGTCGTTCACCCTCAAAGCGTTATTCATTCAATGGTGGAATATGTCGATGGGTCGGTGTTGGCGCAAATGGGGCAGCCGGATATGCGAACGCCCATTGCTCACGCGCTTGCCTGGCCCGGGCGAATGGAGTCCGGAGTGGCCACTCTCGACCTGATTATGCAGGCAAGGCTGGACTTTGAAGCGCCGGATGAGCAGCGTTTCCCTTGTTTGCGTCTGGCTCGAGAGGCCGCAGAAGCCGGTGGGATGGCCAGTGCCGTGCTGAATGCGGCTAATGAAGTCGCCGTTGAGGCATTTCTCGCGGAATCCCTGCCTTTTACAGCGATTCCGCGAGTGCTGGAATCGGTCATGGAGTGCTTTGAGAACGTTGAACCGACATCGCTGGATGATGTCAAAGCCGCGGATAGGCTGGCGAGAGAGCGAGCCGCAGCATTGATTCCTGAGTACAAACGGGGCTGAGAGGTAGGACGGTGCTAGAGATTCTTCAAACCATACTGATCACCATTGTCACCCTTGGGGTGTTGGTTTCTATCCACGAGTTCGGACACTTCTGGGTGGCGCGCCGCTGTGGTGTCAAAGTGCTGCGGTTTTCGGTGGGGTTCGGCAAGCCGCTGCTCAGCTGGCGCGATAAATCCGGTACTGAATACGCGGTGGCGGGGATACCACTGGGCGGCTACGTCAAAATGCTGGACGAGCGAGAGGGTGACGTCCCGGAAGATATGGCTCATATGGCCTTTAACCGCGCAACGCCCGCCCGCCGTATCGCGATTGCAGCGGCTGGGCCGCTGGCTAATTTTGCGTTGGCGATTGTTGCCTACTGGGCGATTTTCATGAATGGCGTGGGCGGTGTTGCGCCCATTGTCGGCGACGTCATGCCTGGCTCACTGGCTGAGCGGGCAGGACTGGAAAGCGGCCAGGAAATTGTTGCCGTAGACGGTGAAGAGACGCCAACCTGGGAAAGCCTGCAAATGCAGCTGCTGGAGCGGATTGGTGAGACCGGCAATCTGACGCTGTCGGTAAAATGGCCCGATAGTGACCTCACCTATCAGAATACCGTCGCGATTGACCGCTGGATGCAGGGACTGGAAGAGCCCAACCCTCTGTCGGAGTTGGGTGTCACGCTGTATATGCCCGAGTTTCTGCCAATTGTTGGTGAGGTGGTTGATGGCAGTGCGGCGGCGCGAGCGGGTTTGAAGCCCGGTGATCGTATTGTCAGTGTTGACGGTAAACGCATTGAAGACTGGCAGGGCTGGGTGCAAATCGCTCGGGCGAGTCCGTCGATAACGTTGGCGCTATCCGTGGAGCGAGACGGACAGCCGCTGGCGATCAGCCTCACGCCCGAGCGCAAGCTTGAAGATAATGGGGTGGCTGTGGGTTTTGTTGGGGTCGCAGCAGAAATTCCAGAGTGGCCTGAGCAGATGCGTCGAGAGATGCACTACGGCCCGGTTTCGGCTATGACGGCGGCGCTGAACAAAACCTGGCAGATGAGTGTCTTCACTCTGGAATCGCTGAAGAAGATGTTGACCGGCCTGTTGTCGCCGAAAAACTTGAGTGGCCCGATAACGATTGCTAAAGTGGCCGGCTCTTCCGCACAGTACGGGTTTTTCTCCTGGCTGAATTTTCTGGGCTTGCTGAGCATCAGTTTGGCGGTATTAAATTTGTTGCCGATTCCCATATTGGACGGTGGACACATTGTTTACGCGGCACTGGAGTGGTTGCGTGGCAAGCCGGTAACAGAACAGGTTCAGGCATTGGCAAACCAGGTCGGATTGGCGTTGGTGGTCGGTGTCATGTTTTTTGCTTTATATAACGATGTATTGCGCCTCTGATATTCGAGCTTAGCGATATTTTTTAATCAGTGGCTCGCCCGGATCTGAGCGGGTGAACCCCTAGCCTTGGTTGCTGGTTTTTGATGAAACGTATTTTCCTGTACGCAGTTCTTTTTTGTCTGACAAGCCCCTATGCCCTCGCTCAGACCCGTCTTAACGATATTCGGGTAGAGGGTCTGCAGCGTATCGCCGCGGAAACCGTGTTTTCTGCCCTGCCGTTGAACGTGGGTGACCTTGTTACGCAAGAAGCGATCTCTCGCTCGACGCGAGCGTTGTTCGCGACAGGCAACTTTGACGATATTCGCATAGGTATTGATCAGGACGTGCTGGTCGTCAAGGTTCAAGAGCGTCCTTCTATCAGCAAGATCAACATTGAAGGCAATAAGGCTCTGGCAACCGATGCGCTGATGGATGGCCTGAAAAATGCCGGTCTTGCAGAGGGGCAGGTCTTCAAGCGCGCGACTCTTGAAAATATGCGCATGGAGCTGACCCGTCAGTACGTGTCTCAGGGAAGATACGATGCGGGTATCGAAACAGATGTTGTCGCTGAACCTCGCAACCGGGTGTCAATCTCCATCAATATCGATGAAGGCAGCACGGCATCGATCAAGCACATCAATATTGTCGGCAATACCGTCTTTGACGATGAAACACTCCTGGAACAGTTTGAATTGAAGCCTGCTGGCTTCTTTTCTTTTTTCAGTAGCAGTGACAAGTACGCCAGGGAGAAGCTGAAAGGCGATCTGGAAAAGCTTAACTCCTATTATCTCGATCGCGGCTATCTGCAATTTAATACCGATTCCATCCAGGTATCGATCAGTCCCGACCGCAAATCCGTGTACATCACCGTCAATGTCACAGAAGGTGATAAGTACACCGTGAGCGGCGCGGAGCTGTCCGGGGACCTGGTGCTTCCCGAGGACGATCTGAAACGCTTTATTCTGGTGCGTGAAGGGCAGGTTTTCTCGCAAGCCCTGGTGACCAGCACCGAAGAATTCATGGTGAAGCGCCTCGGTAACGAAGGCTATAACTTTGCCAAGGTCCGAGGCATTCCCGAAGTGGATGAAGAGGCGGGCACGGTTGCCCTGAAGTTCTTCGTCGATCCGGGTAAACGTACCTATGTTCGCCGCATCAGCTTTGAGGGTAACGCGCGAACCGCCGATGAGGTGTTGCGTCGGGAAATGCGCCAGATGGAGGCGGCACCCGCGTCCGCAGATAAAATTGAGCTATCGCGAATTCGACTCGAACGGCTGGGTTACTTCAAAGGTGCACAGGTCGAGACCAACGAAGTTCCGGGCACTGACGACCAGATTGACCTGACCTATACGGTCGAGGAGCAAAGCTCGGGCAGCCTGGGGGCCAGTGTGGGTTTCTCTCAGGACAGCGGTCTGCTGCTGAGTGCCAATATCCAGCAGAACAACTTCCTCGGCACCGGTAAGCAGGTAGGTTTCGGCGTGTCGCGCAGTGACTTCCTGCAAAGTGCCAGCTTTAACTATGTTGACCCCTACTTTACAGAAGACGGCGTGAGCCGGGGTTTCTCGGTATTTTACCGCGCGACGGACTATGAAGAAGTCAACGTTGCCAGCTACACCACTGATACCTACGGCACCAGTGTGAATTTCGGCTATCCGATTTCAGAAACACAGCGCTTGGGCTTCGAGCTGGGCTATACCTACACCACGATCGAAGCGGGTGTGGCGGCAGTAAAAGAAATTAAAACCAGCCCGCGTATTCTCGATGCGATTGATCACTACTTTGTCAGCCAGATGGACAGTAGTACGGGTCGGTATACAGTTGCGGAAGTTTTGGAAGACCTTGAAAACCTGCCTGACAGTGCGCTCGTCGACAGCACGGAGCCGGGTTTCCTCGATGAGTACGGTGATGAATTCCATAACTACACGGCAGGCATCTCCTGGCGTCAGTCAACCCTGAACCGCGGTCTGCTGGCAACCCGTGGTGCTTCTCAGTCGGTGTCACTCGAGGCCGCTATTCCCGGCTCCGATCTGGAGTATTTCCGACTGACTTACAATGGCCAGCTCTATGTGCCGGTAACCAACAGCTTGACCCTGCGTTTCAGAACCGAGTTGGGCTATGGCGACGGCTATGGGAATATCGATAAACTGCCGTTCTTCGAGCACTTCTATGCGGGTGGTTTCAGCTCAGTGCGTGGCTACCGAGCCAATACCTTGGGCCCGCGCAGCACGCCGGCAGATATCTACAGTATCAGTCAGGCCGCCACAGCTATCGATGCGAGCGGTAATGCGACCGCCTTGTCAGCGCAGGGTGCGTATGTGCTGAATCCCGATACCGGCAAGCTGGAGGTCAATACCTCGTCGTTTGACGATGACTCTGATCCCTTCGGTGGTAACGTGCTGGTGGAGGGGAGTATTGAGCTACTGTTCCCGCTCCCGTTCGTGAAAGACCAGCGTTCCGTGCGCAGCGGTCTGTTTATCGATGCGGGTAATGTGTTCAGCACCAGTTGTGGTGCTACTCAGCTGAACTGTTCATCGCCAAAAGCCAGCGAGTTACGCTATTCGGCCGGTTTTGGTGTGACTTGGATTACCGGCTTCGGGCCGCTGACCTTCAGTCTGGGGCGTGCCCTAAACGATGAGAAAATCGACGAGACCGAGATTTTCCAGTTCTCACTCGGTCGCACTTTTTAATTTATCCGAAAACTGTTTCAGGAGTCTGTCATGAAAACGATAAAATTTGCCGTCCTGGTTTTTGCCATGCTTTGGGGTTCAGTGGCGTTGGCACAGGGCCGCATCGCTGTCTTCGATCTGGAAGCGGCTGTACTGAACACCGACGTTGCCAAACAGCGCCTGAACGCGTTGCGTAACCAGAAAGAGTTCAAGAACAATGTTTCAGAGCTGGAGCAGGTGCGCAAAGACTACGAAAAGCTGGTAGAGCAGTTCCAGAAAGATCTGGAAATTCTCAGCGCCGAGCAACGTCAGCTGGCCAAGAACAAAATCGACACCAAGCGTTCTGACGGTGAGCATCTGGCACGTAAAATTGAAGCGGCTCAGCAGCAGGAAGTGCAGACCATCATGGCCGAAATCGGCCCCAAACTGCAAAAACTGTTGCCCGAAATCATCAAGGAAGAAAACATTGGTCTGCTGCTGCCCGCCAAAGCCGTTATGCACGCAGATGCCGGTTACAATATCACCGCCAAAGTGGCTGATAAGCTGAATCAGGCGAAGTAATCCATGCCCGACCAGAAAGTACTGAGCCTGGCCGAAGTGGCCGGGCTTTTGGGGTTGTCGCTGCATGGCGATGGCCAGCGGCAGGTCAGGGGAATCGGCGCACTAGACAGCGCCCAAGCCGACCAGCTCAGTTTTCTGGCAAACGCTAAATATCGCCGCTTGCTGGCTGAGACCCAGGCGGGAGCGGTGATTGTTCACCCTGACTTGTTGGCAGAGGCTCAGGCCGCCGGTGATGACCGGGTGATATTGGTCTCAGACAACCCTTATCTCGCCTATGCGAAAGCCAGTGCCTTGTTTGAGCCGCTGGAAAAACCCCTCGCTGGCGTCCACCCCAGTGCCGTTGTCGAGTCCGACCAAGTGCACCCCAGCGCCAGCATTGGCGCAAACTGCGTGATTGAGGCTGGTGCCGAGATTGGCGAAGGCACGGTGATTGCACCGGGAACAGTGATTGGTCGCGGCAGCCAGATCGGTAAGTACAGCTACCTGCATGCCAATGTCACGGTGTACCACGGCGTCAGCATCGGCGATGAGTGCATTATCCACTCCGGTGTGGTGATTGGTGGCGATGGCTTCGGGTTTGCACCGTCAAAAGATGGTTGGGTGAAAATTCACCAGTTGGGTGGTGTACGAATCGGCAATCGTGTGGAAGTCGGTGCCAACTCCTGTATCGATCGTGGCGCACTGAATGACACGGTAATTGGCGATGGCGTTATCATGGACGACTTTACGATGATCGCTCACAACGTTGAAGTCGGCGAGGGCACTGCCATGGCTGCCTGTAACCAGGTGGCGGGCAGTGCAAAAATCGGCAAGCACTGTACTTTGGCAGGGAATGTCGGCGTGGTCGGTCATATTCAGATCGCCGACGGCGTGCATTTAACGGCACGCAGTCTGGTAACCAAATCTATTGATCAGGTGGGCACCTACTCCAGTGGAGGCAGCCCTTTGATGGAAACAGCGAGGTGGCGCAAAAACTCCGCCCGTTTCGGCAAACTTGACGAGCTGTATCGCCAGGTTCAAGCCTTGGAAAAACAATTAAAAAAGCTACATGAGGACAAGAGTTAAGCCATGCTCATGGACATTAATGAAGTTCAGGAATATTTGCCTCAGCGTTATCCGTTTCTGCTCGTCGATAAAGTCATTGAACTGACTCCCGGTGAGTCAATCGTGGCCGTCAAAAACGTGACCGGCAACGAGAACCACTTTAACGGTCATTTTCCCGGAATGCCGATCATGCCGGGCGTACTGATTATCGAGGCGATGGCTCAGGCCGCAGGTATCCTCGGGTTCAAAACCCTGGAGAAAAAGCCATCAGACGGTTCGATCTATATGTTCGCTGGTGTCGACAACGCACGCTTCAAGCGGCAGGTGGTGCCGGGAGACCAGTTGATCCTGAAAGCCCAGTATGTGTCCGATCGCCGGGGCTTGTGGAAATTTGAATGTCAGGCCTATGTCGAAGACCAGCTCGCCTGTTCCGCGTCCATTTTGTGTATTGATCGGAAGAAGTGATGTCGGGACATATTCACCCCAGTGCGCAAATAGACCCTCGGGCGATTATTGACCCCACGGCGATCATTGCTGCCGACGTCAAGATCGGACCATGGACGCTTGTTGGTCCGCATGTTGAGTTGGGCGAAGGCTGTGATATCCGTTCTCATGTTGTGCTTAACGGGCCTACGCGTATTGGCAAGAACAATACGATTTATCAGTTCTCCACGGTGGGTGAAGATACCCCTGATCTCAAGTACAAAGGTGAGCCCACCGAACTGATTGTTGGCGACAACAACATCATCCGCGAAGGCGTCACGATTCACCGCGGCACGGTGCAGGATCAGGGTAAGACCGTGATCGGCAGCGATAATCTGATTATGGCCTATGCTCACATTGGGCATGATTCCGTAGTGGGGGATCACTGTATTCTGGTGAATAACGCATCGCTGGCCGGGCACGTTGTAGTGGGAGATTGGGCGATCCTGAGCGGCTACTCGCTGGTCCACCAGTTCTGCCATATTGGTGCCCACAGTTTTTCCGGCTTTGGCTGTCACATCAGTAAAGATGTACCCGCCTACGTGACGGTTAGCGGCAGCCCTGCCGAGGCGAAAACCATCAACGTGGAAGGCTTGAAGCGCCGGGGCTTTTCCGCGGAGGCCATCGCGGCTATCCGCCGTGCCTATAAAATTATCTACCGGCATGGCCTGACTGTGGAAGAAGCGCTGGCCGCGTTGCAGCCGCTGATTGATGAGCAGCCTACCGTGGGCCTGATGGCCGACTCTCTGAACAACTCCCAACGCGGTATTGTCCGCTAACGCTTGATACTGGAGCCGGCTCCGCCGGCCTGATGTGCTATGGCTTCATTGAAAATTGCGCTTGTTGCGGGTGAGGCATCCGGAGATATCCTCGGTGCCGACCTGATGAAAGCGATCAAGCGGCGCTACCCCCACGCGCGATTCGAAGGTATCGGTGGTCCGCTGATGCTGGCGGAGGGCTTTCACAGCATCTGCGATATGGACCGCTTGTCGGTAATGGGCTTTTCAGAACCGCTGAAGCGTCTGCCGGAGTTACTGCGTATTCGTCGCCATCTGAAGCAGCACCTGTTGAACTGGCAGCCCGATGTGCTGATCGGTATCGACTCTCCTGATTTTACGTTGAATGTTGAGCGCTTTATGCGCAACCAGGGTGTGCCTACGCTGCACTACGTCAGCCCCTCGGTCTGGGCGTGGCGGCGCGGGCGCATCAAAAACATCGCCAAGTCTGTGGACCATATGCTGACCCTGTTTCCCTTCGAGGAAGATTTCTACCGGGAGCATGGTGTGCCGGTCAGTTGTGTCGGGCACCCCCTGGCCGACCAAATTTCTCTGGACGACCAGCGAGAACAGGCCAGGACCGAACTGGACATTGAGGGTGATCAGCCGATGGTGGCGCTGCTGCCAGGTAGCCGGGGCGGCGAAGTGTCGCAGTTGATCGCGACGTTTTTGGAGTCGGCGCAGTGGCTGAGACGGGCACTGCCGAACATTGAGTTCATGGTCGCTGCCGCCAATGAAGATCGCCGTCGCCAGATTCTCGATGCTATCGCGAATCAGACGGCTGACTTGCCGGTGAGGGTGGTGCTTGGGCAGTCCCGCACGGTGATGGCGGCATCCGATGCGGTGCTGATGGCGTCCGGTACAACTAGCCTCGAGGCGCTGTTACTCAAGCGGCCAATGGTGGTCTGCTACCGTTTTGGCAAGCTGTCGTTCGCCTTGCTGTCGCGCTTGGTGAAAACACCATTCTTTTCACTGCCCAACTTGCTGGCCAAGCGCTCACTGGTGCCTGAACTATTACAGGAAGAGGTGGCTGCCGAGGTCATCGGGCCGTTGATTCTGGAGCAGTTGAGTAACAGCAATGAGCGTGCGGCGCTGATTGCCGAGTTCCGGCGTATTCATGTGAATCTGGCGCGCAACGCCAGCGAGCAGGCGGCTGAAGTCGTCTTGCAGGTTGCTGGCAAACCGTCTCGCGATGAGGCGGTTGAGTAGTGGAAACGGCGGATCTGTTTGCAGCGCTGGACGATTTTCCTGCCTTGACCGCCGGTGTTGATGAGGTCGGGCGAGGGCCGCTGTGTGGTGACGTGGTTGCCGCTGCGGTTATTCTTGATCCGGCGCAGCCTATCGCCGGCCTCAACGACTCCAAAAAGCTCACGGAGAAGCGTCGCGAGGCTCTGTTTGACGAAATTTGCGGCAAGGCGCTGGCGTTTTGTGTGGCGCGAGCCAGCGTCGAGGAAATCGACAGGCTGAATATCCTGCATGCCAGTATGCTGGCCATGACCCGAGCGGTTGAGGGCTTACAGCGACAGGGGCAGGTGGTAACGCCGGAGCTGGTGCTGGTTGACGGTAATCGACTGCCGCGCTGGTCCTACCGTGCTCAGGCCATTGTGAAGGGTGACAGCAAGGTCGCAGCCATTGCTGCTGCGTCGATTCTTGCCAAGGTGGTGCGCGACCGGGAAATGTGTGAGCTGGACGCCCGTTACCCCGGCTATGGTCTGGCGGGGCACAAAGGTTATCCGACCAAGGCTCATCTGGAAGCGCTGCGTACACTGGGTGTTACGCCGATTCACCGCCGCAGCTACGCGCCGGTCAGGGCTTTGCTGGAAAGCGCCCAATCGTAATTTCTGGCCGCTATCAAGGCGGTGTATCACGACATAGGTATGACCATGCTGAATGAAAGTTTCGTTCATCTTCGCGTGCACTCCGAGTACTCGCTGGTCGATGGCCTGGTGCGGGTCAAAGACCTGTGCAAGCACACCGCTGCGTTGGGAATGCCTGCGGTGGCACTGACTGACCTGTGTAATTTTTATGCATTGATCAAGTTCCAAAAGGCCGCGCAAGGGGCGGGGGTTAAGCCTATTTACGGCAGTGATCTGCTGTTGCGCGACGATGATGACCCGGAACAGATAAGTACCTTATGCCTGTTGGTGCAGAACGAGACCGGCTATCACAATCTTACCGATCTGATTTCTCGCGCTTATCTGGAGGGACAGTGGCAGGGCAAGGCCTATGTCTACCGTAGTTGGGTGGAGCAGCAGAGCGAGGGCTTGATCGCACTGTCGGCGGGGCGCGATGGCGATGTCGGGCAGCTATTGGTGTCGGGTAAGCGTGAGCTGGCAGAGACGCGGCTATCGCGCTGGCTGTCGGTGTTTGGGGATCGCTTTTACTTGGAGCTGCAGCGTACCGGTCGGCCCTACGAAGAGGACTACATTCACGATGCTGTCGCTCTGGCGGCGAAGCTATCGTGTCCGGTGGTGGCGACCAATGATGTGCGCTTTATTCACAGTGATGAGTTTGAGGCCCACGAAGCCCGAGTATGTATTCGCGATGGCCGGGTGCTCGATGACCCACGTCGGCCACGCAATTACAGTGATCAGCAATACCTGCGCAGTACCGAGGAAATGCTTGAGCTGTTCAGCGACATTCCCGAGGCGCTGGAAAACAGTGTTGAGATCGCGCGGCGCTGTAACCTGACCGTCAAGCTGGGCACCTATTACCTGCCTGAATACCCGATTCCTGAAGGCATGACGCAGGAGCAGTTCTTTCGTGAGTTGTGCCACAAGGGCCTGGATGAGCGGCTCGATTTTCTCTTCGATCGCGCCGCACCAAGCTTTGCCGATACTGAAAAGGAATACCGCGCGCGGCTGGATTTTGAGCTGGATATCATCCTGCAGATGGGGTTCCCCGGCTACTTCCTGATCGTGATGGACTTTATCCAGTGGGCCAAAGACCACGATATTCCCGTCGGACCGGGTAGGGGTTCCGGTGCGGGGTCGCTGGTCGCTTATGCACTGAAGATCACCGACCTTGACCCGATTGAGTACGACCTGCTGTTCGAGCGATTCCTCAATCCGGAGCGGGTGTCGATGCCTGACTTCGACGTCGATTTTTGTATGGACGGTCGCGATCAGGTGATCAGTTACGTGGCCGATAACTACGGTCGCGACGCGGTGAGTCAGATCATCACTTTCGGCACAATGGCCGCCAAGGCAGTTGTGAGGGACGTGGCGCGGGTGCAGGGCAAGTCCTACGGCCTGGCCGACAAGCTCTCCAAACTGATCCCCTTTGAAGTGGGGATGACGTTGAGCAAGGCGCTTGAGCAGGAGCCTGCTCTAAAGGAGTTTCTGGAGGCCGATGAGCAGGCTCAGGAAATCTGGGATATGGCGGAGCAGCTTGAAGGGGTTGTGCGAGGTGTGGGTAAACACGCCGGGGGCGTGGTGATTGCGCCCAGCAAGCTCACGGATTTTGCGCCGCTGTTCTGCGACGAAACCGGCAGTGGTCTGGTGACCCAATTCGACAAGAACGACGTTGAAGACGCCGGGCTGGTCAAGTTCGACTTCCTCGGTCTGCGGACCCTGACCATCATCGATTGGGCGTTGAAAATCGTGAATGCCCAACGAGCCAAGGTCAACGATGAACCGCTGGATATCATGGCGATTCCGCTGGAAGACAAGAAGACCTTCGATCTGCTCAAGTCCGCGGAAACCACGGCGGTATTCCAGCTTGAATCACGCGGCATGAAGGAGCTGATCAAGAAGCTGCTGCCCGACTGTTTTGAAGATATCGTCGCACTGGTGGCCCTGTTCCGTCCGGGGCCGTTGCAGTCCGGCATGGTAGACGACTTTATCAACCGTAAGCACGGTCGCGCCGAACTGGCTTTTCCACATCCCCAGTATCAACACGAATGCCTGCAACCCATACTGCAGCCGACCTACGGCATCATCCTGTATCAGGAACAGGTTATGCAGATCGCGCAGGAAATGGGCGGCTATACGCTGGGCGGCGCTGACCTGCTGCGTCGGGCGATGGGTAAGAAAAAGCCCGAAGAGATGGAAAAGCAGCGAGGCTTGTTCCTGGCTGGGGCGGTAGAGAAGGGCTTTGATCAAGAGCTGGCCTCCAACATCTTCGACCTGATGGAGAAGTTCGCGGGCTACGGTTTTAACAAGTCGCACTCGGCGGCTTACGCCTTAGTCTCCTATCAGACCGCCTGGCTGAAGACGCATTACCCGGCGCCGTTTATGGCGGCGGTAATGAGCTCCGAACTCGACAATACCGACAAAATCGTGGTGTTCATCGAAGAATGCCGTGAGATGAAGCTGGATTACAAACTCCCCTCAGTCAACGAGGGCGAGTATATGTTCACCGTGAATGATCGCGGTCAGATCGTCTACGGTCTTGGGGCGATCAAGGGGCTGGGTGAAGGTCCGGTAGAAAATATTATTGCTGCACGAAACAGCGGTGGCCCCTTCAAGAACCTGTTCGATTTCTGCGAACGCACCGATCCGCGCAAGGTCAACAAGCGAGCGATTGAAGCACTGATTCGCAGTGGCGCCTTTGACGATCTCGGCGAAGACCGTGCGGTATTGATGGCGGCCATGCCCGAAGCGGTGCAAGTGGCAGAGCAGGCCGCGCGCAACAGCGAAATCGGCATGGTTGATCTCTTTGGTGACACATTAGCGGTGGATAATCGCGATGTGTATGAGCCTTACCGCGATGCCCGGCGCTGGACGACCAAAGAGCGCCTGCAGGGGGAAAAGGACACGCTGGGCCTGTACGTGACCGGCCACCCCATCGACGATTACGAGGCGGAGCTGCGCCAGTTTGTGCCGCGTCGCATTGTCGATTTGAATCCCGACAAGCAGGCGCAGACCGTTGCCGGTCTCGTGGTGAATATGCGCACCATGAAAAACAAGCGCGGCGATACCATGGCCTTCCTGTTGCTGGATGACCGCACGGCCCGAATAGAAGTGGCTCTGTTCAGTGACGTGTATGAAGAATGTCGCGACAAACTGGTGAAAGACGCGGTGCTGGTTGTCGAAGGTGTATGCAGCTTTGACGAGTACAGTGGCGGCAAAAAAATGCGGGTTAAATCCCTGCGCAGTCTGGCCGAGGCCAGAGAGCACCACGCGCGGGAGCTTGAGTTGTTGATCGAATCAGAGCACAGCAGTGCAGAACAGTTGCAGCGGCTCAAGTCGGCGCTGGGCAGTGTGCGCGGGGGGAACTGCCCCGTGGTGATCCGCTACCGGCGTCCAGAGGGTGAGGCGCGGCTGAGATTGAGTGGCGACTGGCGCATACTTCCGCAGGAAGATGTGCTGATTCGCTTGCGCGAAGACTGTGGGGCAAATAACGTGGTGATCAAATACGATTAACGTATAATCACCGGCATGAATGTCCCCATTTCTCATTGAAACTATGTGGGCAACACGTCAACAGAGCGAATAAAACAGAGCAATGAATCCGAACTACCTCGACTTTGAACAACCAATCGCCGAGCTGGAAGCCAAGATTGAAGAGCTGCAACTCGTCGGCAACGACAACGATATTAATATCAGTGAGGAAATCGCCAAGCTCAAGGACAAGAGCAGCAAGCTGACCGAGAAAATTTTCTCCTCGCTGCGTCCCTGGGATGTGGTGAAGATTGCCCGTCATCCTATGCGTCCCTATGCGCTGGACTATATCCGCCGCATTGTCACGGATTTTGACGAGCTGCACGGTGATCGTCATTTCGGTGATGACTCGGCGATAGTCGGTGGTATTGGCCGTATTGGTGACAAGCCGGTAATGGTGATCGGCCAGGAAAAGGGTCGCGGTGTTACCGAAAAAGTGAAACGCAATTTCGGTATGCCCAAGCCTGAGGGGTATCGCAAAGCGCTGCGTCTGATGGAAATGGCCGAGCGGTTCAATTTACCTATTGTTACTCTGATCGACACCCCGGGGGCCTATCCGGGGATCGACAGCGAAGAGCGGGGCATTTCGGAAGCCATCGCGCAAAACCTGGCAGTGATGTCCCGCCTCAAAACGCCGATCATCTGCATTGTTATCGGTGAGGGCAGCTCAGGTGGTGCGCTTGGGATCGGGGTGGGCGATCATATCGCCATGCTTCAATACTCGACTTATTTTGTTATCTCCCCAGAAGGCTGCGCGAATATCATCTGGAAGAGCAGTGAATACGCACCTGATGCCGCCGAGGCAATGGGTTTGACCTCAACGGTGCTCGAAGAGTTGGGCATTGTCGACGCGACTATTCCGGAGCCTCAGGGCGGCGCACACCGCGACATCGACGAGAGCGCCAGCCGGGTTAAAGCGCATATTCTCAAGGAGCTGGAGAAACTTCAGGCGCTTCCTGAGAAGGATCTGCTGGAAACCCGCTACGACCGATTGATGTCCTACGGCACCGTTTGATGATTTGCGCTGTGAGCCATGGCTGACGGCGCGACACTGATCGCGCAGCTCGAACAGTCGTTGCGCGATATTCTCCCTGTTCCCCGGTTGTGGCTGGCCTTCAGCGGCGGCATGGATTCGCGGGTACTGCTGTCTTTGCTGATGGAGCTGCGCGAACAGTGCAGCGACTTCCCGCCGCTCTCTCTGATACATGTTGATCATGGCTTACAGGCTGACTCCGGAGTCTGGGCTCAGCATTGTCTAGCGGTGGCTGAAACGCTTGGCCTTCCCTGTGTGATTAAGCGGGTCGTGGTGAGTCCGCAGGCCGGTGGGCAGGGGCCGGAAGCGGAAGCGCGGTTGGCGCGCTACCGGGTGTTTGAGTCACTGCTCGGTCGCGGCGAACTGCTGTTGCAGGCCCATCACCTCGATGATCAATGCGAAACCCTAATGCTCCGCTTACTGCGTGGTGCGGGGCTGAACGGGCTGGCGGCCATGCCTCGTGGTCGCGTTTTGGGTCAGGGGCGACTGCTGCGGCCACTGCTGACGACGCAGCGCTCACAGCTTCAGGTCTACGCTCAGGCGCGAAATTTAAAGTGGCTGGAAGACCCCAGTAATCAAGATGCGCGCTATGACCGCAATTATCTTCGCCATCGTGTCATGCCGGCCATGGCAGAGCGCTGGTCGAGCTACCGGCAAGCCCTGTCGCGGGCGGCGGAGAATCTGCGTGACAGTCAGGCCTTGTTAAATGACTACCTGGATGCTGACCTGGAGCCTTTGCTCGATGGCAAGGCGCTGTCACTGGGGCCGCTCGGTGATCTGGCTGAGTATCGTCAGCTCGCCTTGCTGCGGCGATATCTTGAGCGCTGCTGGGGAGTCGTGTTGAGTCGCCCGCAGCTTGAGGATTTTGCCGGGCAGTTTTTGACGGCGGATGTGGATGCCGTGCCAGAGGTCTGTGTTGACGGTTGGCGGTTCTACCGCTTTGCCCGACAGTTGATCGCCGAGCCGGAAACCCTGGCGCAAGAGGGGCTGCCTGCTGTTCAGTCTTGGGGAGTCGATATGCCCTTGGAATTGCCTCAAGGGCGGCTGAGTGCGGCCCCCGGCGGCAGCTTCGCGCCTCGCGGCCGGGTGGAGGTCGCCTTCCGGCAGGGCGGAGAGCGCTGCCAGTTGGCGGGCGAAACTCATAGTCGGGCACTGAAAAAGCTACTTCAGGCTTGGCAGCTTGCCCCGCGCCGTCGCGAGCGATTGCCGTTGATCTATTGTGACGGCCAATTGGCTGCGATTGCTGATCTTGCGATATGCGAGGGGTATCTGGCGCAACCCGGTGAGCAGGGGGTTGCACTTCATTGGCAAGATGCCGCTGATCGCTGACCCGTCATCCGGCCTCTGATAGAATGCGCCGCTTGCAAACAGGGCGGCGCTTATGACTCAGACAAACTCACTCGACAACATCCGCATCGTACTGGTGAATACCTCGCATCCGGGCAATATCGGCGCGGTGGCGCGTGCGATGAAAAACATGTGTCTGTCGCAGCTGTATCTGGTGGCGCCGCGCAAGTTTCCCCACGATGAGGCCACATGGCGTGCTGCCAGCGCCACGGATATCCTCGAGAATGCCGTGGTCTGCGAAACGCTCGACGAGGCGATCGCCGACTGCCAGTTGGTGGTGGGGACCAGTGCTCGTGAGCGCACAGTCCCCTGGCCGCTATTGGATCCGCGTCACTGCATGCAGGAGGCCTACCGAGAAGCGCAGGGTGGGCACAGAATCGCCCTCATGTTTGGTCGTGAAGACCGTGGACTGACCAACGAAGAACTGCAGCGCTGCAATCTGCATGTGCATATTCCCTCCAACCCGGAATACAGTTCGCTGAATTTGGGCATGGCTGTTCAGGTGATGGCTTATGAGCTGCGGATGCTGCAGGTATCTGGTGAGCTGGATGCCAATGCGATGGCGGAGTGGGATCAGCCGGTAGCGAACGCCGAGGCGCTGGAGCGCTATCTTGTTCACTTGGAGGAGACGCTGTACGACATTAATTTCCTGCGGCCACAGGCGCCGAAGAAATTGATGTTGCGCCTGCGTCGCCTGTACCAGCGTACCCGCTTGGACGAAATGGAAGTCAATATTTTGCGCGGCATTCTCACGTCCACCCAATATTGGGTGCGCAAGGCCCGGGGCGAGGCTCTCCCGCAGAAGGGCGATGGAGCGGAAAGCGATGAATCGCTATAATGCCGCCGTTTTTTGCTGCCATCGGCAAAAGCCGAGTGTTTTAATCAGGTAAATAGTTGATAGAAATACTTGGTTATTGCATAATTTGTCCTACGGAGAGTAGGTACGATTATGCGACTGACGACCAAAGGACGATATGCGGTAACGGCGATGCTGGATCTGGCGCTTTATGGCGACCAGGGGCCGATCAGCCTTGCCGATATTTCCGGTCGACAGGATATTTCACTGTCATATCTGGAGCAGCTGTTCGCCAAGCTGCGACGTCGGGAGCTGGTGCGCAGCATCCGTGGCCCGGGCGGTGGTTATCGTCTTAATCGTCCCGGCGAAGAAATATTTGTTGCCGAAATCATCGATGCTGTTGACGAGCGCGTAGACGCAACCGGCTGTTCCGGGAACAGCGATTGTCAGGATGGGCACACATGTCTGACCCATCACCTCTGGTCTGACCTGAGTGATCAGATACACCATTTTCTCAGTGATATCAGTCTGGCAAGTCTCGTGCAGCGCCGCGACGTGCAGGCCGTGTCTGCACGTCAACGACGCAGCCAACCTGGTCAGACCATCGCGCTGACAACCATCGAATAGGCTTAACGGTTCGTCACAGTTGAACTGTGAGCGACCAGGCCGCGCTGATGTTCCGTGCGGCCGACATGAGGAGAGAGCTATGCAGTTGCCGATTTATCTGGATTACTCCGCAACCACGCCGGTAGATCCGCGTGTTGCCGAGAAAATGATGACCTGCCTCACGACCGCGGGGAATTTCGGTAACCCTGCGTCGCGTTCTCACCTGTTTGGCTGGAAAGCGGAAGAAGCGGTGGAAAATGCCCGTCGCCAGGTCGCTGACCTGATTAATGCTGACCCCCGCGAAATTGTTTGGACCTCGGGCGCGACCGAGTCCGATAACTTGGCGATTAAAGGTGCTGCCCACTTCTACAGCAAGAAGGGCAAACACATAATCACCTCGAAAATTGAGCACAAAGCTGTGCTGGACCCCTGCCGCCAGCTGGAGCGGGAAGGTTTCGACGTGACCTACCTGGATCCCAATGCCGACGGTATTATCACGCCTGAAGCCGTCGAGCAGGCAATGCGCGATGACACGGTGTTGGTCAGCATCATGCACGCCAATAACGAGATCGGCACGATCAGTGATATCGCTGCCATCGGCGAGTTGTGCCGCGAACGCAAAGTCGTTTTCCATGTCGATGCTGCACAGAGTGTCGGCAAGATTCCGGTGGATATGGAAGCGATGAAAGTGGACCTGCTATCCATTTCGGCGCACAAACTCTACGGGCCCAAGGGCATTGGTGTGCTGTATGTACGCCGCAAACCACGGGTTCGGCTGGAGGCGCAGATGCATGGCGGCGGTCATGAGCGCGGTATGCGCTCCGGCACGCTGGCCACCCACCAGATTGTGGGCATGGGCGAAGCCTGTGAGCTGGCGCGCCTGGAGATGGAAAAAGACGCGGCGCACTCGCTGGCCTTGCGCAACCGTTTCTGGGAAGCACTGAAGGATATCGAGCAGGTGCACGTGAACGGTTCGCTGGAGCACCGTTTGCCGGGTAACCTGAATATCAGCTTGGCGTTTGTTGAGGGCGAATCGCTGATCATGTCGCTGAAAGATCTGGCGGTATCATCCGGCTCGGCCTGTACGTCGGCCAGTCTCGAGCCCTCTTACGTGCTGCGTGCGCTGGGTTTGAACGATGAACTCGCCCACAGCTCGCTGCGTTTTTCCTTCGGTCGCTTTACCACTGAAGAGGAAGTAGATTACGCCGCTGCCCAGGTTCGCAAGGCGGTCGACAAGCTGAGAGAATTGTCGCCGCTGTGGGATATGTACAAAGACGGCATCGACCTGGACAGCATTGAATGGGCGGCTCACTGAGCCGACTCAAGAGGAGGGATTAACCATGGCATATAGTGAAAAAGTACTGGACCATTACGAGAACCCCCGTAATGTCGGTAAATTCGATGACAGTGATGAAATCGGTACTGGCATGGTAGGCGCGCCGGCCTGCGGTGATGTGATGCGTCTGCAGATCAAAGTGAACGACGAGGGTGTCATTGAAGACGCCAAGTTCAAAACGTACGGCTGCGGCAGTGCGATTGCTTCCAGCTCACTGCTCACAGAGTGGGTTAAAGGCAAAACGCTGGAAGAAGCTGAACACATCAAAAACACGGAAATTGCGCAGGAGCTGGCTCTGCCTCCGGTGAAGATTCACTGCTCTGTGTTGGCTGAAGATGCGATCAAGGCCGCTGTTTCCGATTATCGCAAGAAAAAAGGCGCCTGAGTCTGATGGCTGAAGTAGATATGAAAGTCAGCCTGACGGAATCTGCGGCTGGTCATATCAAACGCCAGTTGGAAGGTCGTGGGCGTGGCCTGGGTATTCGCCTGGGCGTTCGTACCTCGGGCTGTTCCGGTATGGCATACGTCCTTGAGTTTGTCGACGAGCCGCAGCCTGAAGATAAAGTGTTTCAAGCCTTTGGGGCGTCGATTTATGTCGATCCCAAAAGCCTGGTTTACCTCGATGGCACGGAGTTGGATTTTGTCAAAGAGGGCTTGAACGAAGGGCTGAAATTTAACAACCCCAATGTCTCTGCGGAGTGCGGTTGCGGAGAGAGCTTCACGGTTTAACGGCTGTGTGAGCGAGTGCTGGCGCGTTTCGGTGGATGGCCGATCGCGCCTTTTGCATATTTGCGGAGGTGATTTTCAGCCTCTCTGGTGTGAACCCTCAGTTGCGGAGAAGGGTGTTATGAGCGAACAGACAGCAGACTATTTCAGTATGCTGGGTGTGCCGCGTCAGTTTGACGTGGACGAAGCGTCACTGACCCGCGCCTACCGAGAGCTGCAGCGCAGTGTGCACCCTGATCGCTTCGCTGGTGGCAGCGACCGAGAGCGACGTCTGGCGGTGCAAAAATCCTCGCAGATCAATGAAGCCTACGAAACACTGCGCTCGGTAACGCGCCGCGCGGCCTACCTGCTCAAGCTGGCTGGTCATCCAGTGGATACCAGTAATACTACTTTCAGCGACCCAGAGTTTCTGATGCAGCAGTTGCAGCTTCGCGAAGAATTGTCAGATCTGCATGATGCGACGGACCCCGAGGCGGCGCTCGATGCCTTCTACCGCGACGTGGATAACGCCATGGCTGAGCAAAAGGCCGTCTTTGTCACGGGGCTGGATGCCGATATCGAGCAGGCGAAGGCGGCCTACGCCAAGCTGCAGTTTCTGGAAAAGCTGCGTAGCGAAGCGGAGCAGAAAGAGAGTGAACTGCTGGACTACTGAACGGCAGAGCCCGTAAACGGACCGAATTTATCTTATGGCATTAATGCAAATTTCAGAGCCGGGGCAGAGTCCCGAACCCCACCAGCGCAAGCTGGCGGCGGGGATAGACCTCGGCACCACCAATTCGCTGGTCGCGGCATTCCGCAACGGCCATCTGCAAACGCTGCCGGACGAGCAGGGAAGACACCTGTTGCCATCGGTTGTGCACTACGGCGCGCAGGGTGCCGATGCAGTGGGTGCTGCGGCTCAGGCCATGGCGGCTGACGATCCCGAAAACACGCTGGCGTCGATAAAGCGCCTGATGGGGCGCAGCTATGCCGATGCCAGTGCCGCGGAAGTGCTGTCGACCTACACGCTGGTGGATTGCGGCGACGATATGGTGAAGCTGCGGACCCAGGCGGGCGACTTGTCGCCGGTGCAGGTTTCTGCAGATATTTTGCGCAGCGTGGCTGATCGTGCGCAGCGTAGTCTGGGTGATGAACTGCAAGGCGTTGTGATTACCGTTCCCGCATATTTCGATGACGGTCAGCGTCAGGCGACCAAAGATGCGGCGCGACTGGCAGGGCTCAATGTCTTACGTCTGCTGAACGAGCCGACCGCAGCCGCCGTGGCTTACGGCCTGGACGAGAAAGAAGAGGGGGCTATTGCCGTTTTTGATCTCGGTGGCGGCACTTTCGATATCTCGGTACTGCAGATGAGTAAGGGCGTATTTGAGGTTCTGTCGACAGGCGGTGATTCGGCGCTGGGTGGCGACGACTTCGATCAGGCGATAGCGGCCTGGTTCATCGAAAAAACCGGACTCGATTCACTGGACGGCAAGCAGCGCCGTCGTTTGCTGGATGCCAGTCGCGCTGCGAAAGAAGCGCTGACGGGCGCTGAGCAGGTGGATATCAGTCTGGATTCGCAGCAATTGGTGTTGAGCCGAGAAGAGTTCAATGCGCTGGTGGATCCCTTGATTGATCGCGCGATCCGCGCCTGCAAAAGAGCGATGCGAGATGCCCGTCTGCGCAGCGATGAGATTCTCAATGTGGTGATGGTCGGCGGTTCGACCCGTGTGCCGCGTGTGCGGGAGCGGGTGGCTGAGTGGTTCGGCCGCGAGCCCTTGGTGGATATCGATCCGGATAAAGTGGTTGCGCTGGGCGCGGCGTCGCAAGCCGAACAGTTGATCGGCAATCGCAGTGGCGAGGAAACGCTGTTGCTGGATGTCATTCCGCTGTCGCTGGGTGTGGAGACCATGGGAGGGCTGACGGAAAAAGTTATTCATCGCAACACCACCATCCCGGTCGCGATGGCGCAGGAATTTACCACCTTCAAAGACGGTCAGACGGCCATGGCGATTCACGTGGTGCAGGGCGAGCGTGAGCTGGTAGACGATTGTCGCTCACTGGCGCGCTTTGAATTGCGTGGTATTCCACCCATGGTGGCGGGGGCGGCGCGCATTCTCGTTACCTTCCAGGTCGATGCCGATGGTCTGTTGCAAGTATCTGCCCGGGAGGAGACCACCGGCGCAGAGAGCCAGGTACAGGTGAAACCGTCCTACGGCCTCAGCGACAACGATATCGCCGATATGCTGACCTCGTCATTTGAGGCGGCGGGCCAGGATAAAGAAGCCCGTGCTTTGCGCGAGCAACAGATAGATGCCGAAGCGCTATTGCAGTCGCTGTCTGCGGCGCTGCTGGCTGACGGTGAGGCGCTGCTCAGCGAATCTGAACAGCGCGAACTGCTGGACAAAATGGAAGCGCTGCACCGCGAAAAAGATAGCGGCACGGCGGCCAGTATCGCCCGGCAGATTGAAATTGTCGGTGCCGCCAGTGAAACTTTTGCTGAGCGTCGTATGGACGCCAGTATCAAGAAAGCCCTCGCCGGTCGGCGAGTGGACGACCTTTGAGGAGTTCCCGATGCCACGCATAGTTGTACTGCCAAATGAAGAGCTTTGCCCGGAGGGCGAAGTATTGGAAGTGGCCAGTGGTGAAACCATCTGCGATGCCATGCTGGCCAATGGTATCGACATCGAGCATGCCTGTGAAAAATCCTGTGCCTGCACGACTTGCCACGTTGTGGTGCGCGAAGGCTTTGATTCGCTGAACGAGGCCGACGAGCTGGAAGAGGATATGCTCGACAAAGCCTGGGGGCTGGAGCCGGAGTCGCGTCTGAGTTGTCAGGCTGTGGTCGCGGATGAAGATCTGGTTGTGGAAATTCCCCGCTATACCATCAATATGGTGTCTGAGCGCCACTGATCGCTGCCTTGAGAGGAGACTGTCATGGGACTGAAATGGACTGATGTGCTGGATATTGGCATTGAGCTGGCGGAGTCGCACCCGGATGTTGACCCGACGTATATCAACTTTGTCGACCTGCATAAAATGGTCGTATCGCTGGATGATTTTGACGACGACCCCAAGCGCAGTGGCGAGAAAATTCTGGAGGCAATTCAAGCGGCCTGGCTCGACGAGCGCGACTGACACAGCCAGGGGCGGTTGCGTACCTATTTGCCGCGAATGCGCGTATAATTCCCTCCTATTTTTTCGGGGCACCGCCCCACCGTTTGAACTTTAAGCCGGAGATACTTACATGGGCGTAGAACGCACCCTTTCCATTGTTAAACCCGATGCGGTTGCCAAAAACGTTGTAGGCGAAATCTACAGCCGTTTTGAGAAAGCTGGCCTGCAGATTATTGCAGCAAAAATGCTGCGTCTGAGCCGCGAGCAGGCAGAAGGTTTTTACGCCGAGCACAAAGGCCGTCCGTTCTTCCCCGCGCTGGTTGATTTCATGACCTCCGGTCCGGTTACCGTCCAGGTGCTGGAAGGCGAAGGCGCTATTGCGAAAAACCGCGAACTGATGGGTGCCACTAATCCTAAAGAAGCCGAGGCGGGCACTATTCGCGCGGACTTTGCCGAGTCTATCGACGCTAACGCCGTTCACGGTTCTGACTCCGAAGCCTCTGCTGCTCGCGAAATCGCCTTCTTCTTCGCTACCAGCGAGCTCTGCGAGCGCGCCTGAGGAGGCACCGGGCATGGACGTGCAAGAGGCGGTGATTCAACAGCCTGAGCGGGTAAACCTGCTTGGCATGACACGCCAGAAAATGGAGGCCTGGCTGGTTTCTATTGGTGAAAAGCCGTTCCGTGCCCAACAGATTCTTAAATGGATTCACCACTCGGGTATCGATGATTTCGAACAGATGAGTAACCTCGGCAAAGGCTTGCGTGCCAAGCTGGCCGAGATTGCCGAGATTCGTCCCCCGCGAGTGGTGCGCCAACTGGATTCCAAGGATGGCACGCGCAAGTGGGCCATCGAAGTCGGTGGCAACAATCTGGTTGAAACCGTCTTTATTCCCGACGGGCAGCGGGGCACTCTCTGTGTCTCGTCGCAGGTAGGGTGCAGTCTGGATTGCAGTTTTTGCTCTACCGGTAAACAGGGTTTCCAGCGCGACCTGACGGCCGCAGAAATTATCGGCCAGGTTTGGCTGGCGATTCAGTCGTTCGACGCTTTTCAAGCAGGCAGCTCACGGGTAGTCACCAATGTTGTGATGATGGGCATGGGTGAGCCGCTGCTCAATTTCGACAATGTGGTGGATGCCACCGGCCTGATGATGGACGATTTCGGTTACGGCTTGTCCAAGCGTCGGGTTACCCTCAGTACCTCCGGTGTTGTGCCGATGCTGGACAAGCTGGGCGATGTGTCAGAAGTGTCCCTGGCTGTCTCCTTGCATGCGCCTAACGATGCGCTGCGCAACGAGCTGGTACCGATCAATCGCCGTTACCCCATTGCCGAACTTCTTGCTGCCTGTCGTCGTTATCTCGATAAACAGCCTGATAAACACCGTGTGGTTACTGTTGAGTACACCCTGATTGCCGGCGTCAACGACAGCGTCGAGCAGGCGAGAGAGCTGGCGGACGTTCTCCGCGAATTGCCGTGCAAAGTGAATCTGATTCCCTTTAATCCGTTCTCCTTGTCAGACTATCGTCGTCCGTCAAAAAATGCCGTATCGAGATTCTGGCAAGTGATGACCGATGCCGGTTACGTAACAACCGTTCGCACCACTCGCGGCGACGACATTGACGCCGCCTGCGGTCAGCTTGCCGGGCAGGTGCAGGACCGTACGCGCCGCGCGGAGCGTCACCGCCGAAAATCGGAAGAACTTCAAGCCATTCGTATTACGTGAGGAGCACAGGCCAGTGATGTCGAGAGTACCGCGATTAAGCCGTCATGGCCGGGTTTTGCTTCTGAGTGTGCTGGCGCTTCTGCTTTGCGCCTGCGTCACCACCGAGACCGGCGGCTTTGCCGAAAAGGCCGATGAGAAAAAAGCCTACGAAACCTCCCTGCAGTTGGCCAAAACCTACATTTCCAACGGCAATTGGCAGCAGGCCAAGCGCCATCTGAAGTATGTGGAAACGGTCGACAAGCACAACCCCGAAACCTTGGAAGCCCTTGCGCTGGTCTACCAGAATACCGGGGAGCTGGAGATGGCGGAGAACTACTATCGCCGCGCTATCGAGCAAGACCCGAAAGCCATGCGTATCCGCAATAATTACGCTGCCTATCTCTACGAGCAGGAGCGGTATCGAGAGGCGGCTGCGCAGCTTGAGGTTGTGGTCGGCGAATTGCTGTATGAGCGTCGCGTCGATGCCTTTGTTAATCTCGGGCGCTGCTATTTGAAATTAAATGAACTGGATCGTGCCGAAGGTGCATTCAAGCGCGCGTTGCTGATGGAACGCGATGATCCCACCGTTGTGTTGTCGATGGCGGAAGTGAGTTTTCGCAAAAAGGATTACCCCCAATCGCAGCGCTACTACGACGCATTCCGTGAAATGAATCCCCGCCAGTCGGCGGCTTCGCTGTGGCTGGGTATTCGCCTGGCAGACGTGTTTGATGATGAAGATGCCTATGCCAGTTACGCACTGGCGCTGAAGAATCTTTTTCCCAAATCGGAAGAATATCTGCTGTACAAGGCCTCTCTGACCAACAGCGGAGTTGAGTAAGCATGAATCAGGCGCACAGCGATAACTATATTGCGCCACCGGGGTCTGTACTGAGAGACGCCCGGCTTAGCGCAGGAAAATCGGTGGAGCAGGTGGCGGAAGCATTGAATTTGCTCACCACCCACGTTGAAGCGCTTGAGTGTAATGATTACTCACGATTTAACTCGCCGATGTTTGCGCGTGGTTACATCCGCAGCTATGCCCGCCATTTTGGTCTGGATGAGGCACCGCTGCTCAAAGACAGCGAGCGGATATGTCGCCGCGATGAAGAGCAGGCGCAGCAGCGTCGTCCCAAGGGCAGTACACAGGCCCCTATACAGGCACGTCTCTCGGTGGCCGCGCTGGTCGCCTTGATTATTTGGGGAGTGAGTTACCTGCTGTTCGGCGGTGAGCCCAAGCCCAGACTCGATGTCAGCCTGATGGAAGAGCGTTACGTTCCCTTGCAGGAACTGCGCAGTCGCTCCCTGTTGGGCGAATCGCTGTTGCAGGTGCCCAGCACGGTCAGCGACGCTGAGCTCTCCCCGGAACTGCTCTCGCACCCGGCCAGTGTGCGTTTGGACGCTGTGCAAACCGTGTGGCTTGAGCTTCGCGATGCCGATGGCACGGTACAGTTTCGTGGCCAGTTGGAGGCGGGGCAGTCGCAGAGCCTGGACGTGAAGGGCCCGGTGCAGCTGGCCTTGGCTTACTGGCCTGCCGTTCGCATTCAGTACAACCAGCAAGACGTCGCCTTGGACGGGCTTGCCGAAAGTAACGCGGTACGCGTACAGATAGGTGAATTATGAAGATGGAATCACCCATAAAACGCCGCAAATCTCGCCAGATTCATATTGGCAATGTGGCAGTGGGTGGCGATGCGCCGATTTCGGTGCAGAGCATGACCAATACCAATACCTGCGATGTGGCGGCGACGGTCGCACAGATTCGGCGTCTGGAAGACGCTTGCGCCGACATCGTGCGGGTGTCGGTTCCCAGCATGGAGGCCGCCGAGGCCTTTAAGCAGATTCGCGAACAAGTGACCGTCCCACTGGTGGCGGATATTCACTTTGATTACAAGATTGCACTTAAAGTGGCGGAATACGGCGTGGACTGCCTGCGCATCAATCCTGGCAATATTGGCCGGGAAGATCGGGTGAAGGCGGTGATTGATGCGGCGAAAGAACGCAATATTCCTATCCGTATCGGTGTGAATGCCGGGTCGCTGGAAAAAGAGCTGCAGCGCAAATACGGTGAGCCGACGCCAGAAGCACTCGTAGAATCGGCCATGCGGCACATCGATATTCTCGATCGCCTGGACTTTCAGGACTTCAAGGTCAGTGTGAAAGCCTCTGATGTCTTCATGGCGGTAGCGGCCTATCGGCAACTGGCCTCCCAGATTGAGCAACCGCTGCATCTGGGTATTACCGAAGCAGGTGGTTTGCGTGGCGGCACCGTCAAGTCAGCGGTGGGGCTGGGGATGCTGCTGATGGATGGCATCGGCGACACGATTCGGATTTCGCTGGCCGCCGATCCGGTTGAAGAGATCAAGGTTGGCTACGAAATTCTGAAAAGTCTCAAGCTGCGCAGCAAAGGGATTAATTTCATTGCCTGCCCGAGCTGCTCGCGACAGAACTTCGATGTGATCGGCACCATGAACGAATTGGAGTCTCGACTTGAGGATGTCACGACACCCTTGGATGTGGCAGTTATCGGCTGCATCGTTAACGGTCCGGGCGAAGCCAAAGAAGCCGATATCGGCTTGACGGGTGGCACCCCGAACAACCTGGTGTATGTGAATGGCCAGAAAGATCACAAGGTGCAGAACCCCGAGCTGATCGACCATCTCGAAAAACTGATTCGAGAAAAAGTCGCCCTTAAAGAACAACAGGACAAGGATCTGATCGCCCGCAGTTAGGCGCAAGGATTTAGCAAGGTATCCAATTGGCACGTATTCAATCCATCCGCGGGATGAATGATATTCTTCCCGACGATTCACCGCTTTGGCAGTATCTGGAGTCCACTGTGGCGCGCCTGCTGGGACGCTACGGTTACCGTGAAATTCGCTTTCCCATTCTCGAACAGACCGAGTTATTTAAGCGTTCTATCGGTGAGGTCACCGATATTGTCGAAAAAGAGATGTACACCTTTGAGGACCGCAATGGCGATAGCCTGACACTGCGCCCTGAGGGAACGGCGAGCTGTGTACGCGCCTGTGACCAAAACGGTCTGCTGCACAATCAGCTGCAGCGCCTGTGGTATGCCGGCCCCATGTTTCGCCACGAGCGCCCGCAAAAGGGTCGCCTGCGTCAGTTCCACCAGATCGGTGTCGAAACCTTTGGCATGTCTGGTCCGGATATCGATGCCGAGCTGATTCTGCTGAGCGCGCGTCTATGGAAGGAGCTGGGTATCAGCGAGGCGCTGACCCTGGAGCTGAACAGCATCGGTAGCAGTGAATCCCGCGCGACCTATCGCCAGGCGCTGGTGGACTACCTTGGTCAATTCAAGGACCAACTGGACGCCGACAGCCTGCGCCGTCTGGACAGCAACCCGCTGCGTATTCTCGACAGCAAAGTGCCAGAAACTCAGGCGCTGCTGGCTGACGCGCCGGTGTTAAATGATTATCTGGACGAACAGTCCAAAGCCCATTTCGATGGCCTTTGTGCCCGTCTCGATGCCGCCGGACTTGCCTATACGCTGAACCCCAAACTGGTCAGGGGGCTGGATTACTATGGCCTGACGGTGTTTGAATGGACCACCACTGCACTGGGCGCCCAGGGCACAGTATGTGCGGGCGGTCGCTACGATGGGCTGGTCGAGCAGCTCGGCGGCAAGCCGACCCCGGCGGTGGGCTTCGCAATGGGGCTTGAACGCCTTTGTCTGCTGTTGGAAACCCTCGATGCCTTGCCGGAACCTGCGCCGCTCGCGGACGTCTACATCGTGGCGACTGGCGAGGATTGTGAAGTGCGTGCGCTGAGTATTGCCGAGCAGCTTCGCGATGCGCAACCGGGTATAAAAGTGCTGCTTAACTGCGGTGGCGGCAGCTTTAAAAGCCAGTTTAAAAAGGCCGACAAGAGCGGTGCTGCACTGGCTATAGTGCTCGGCGAAGATGAGCTGGCAGCGGGGCGCGTTGCAGTAAAACCGCTGCGCGGTGACGGCGAACAACAGAGCGTCGCGCTGGAAGAATTGGCCAATTACATTGAAAATGCGCTGCACTGATCAGTGCAGACTCGTTTGGGGATAGCTGTGGATACCTACCGTACAGAAGAAGAACAACTCGAAGCCATCAAGCGCTGGTGGCAGGAGAATGGCAAGTTCACCGTCATCGGCGTGGCGCTGGCGCTGGCCGCCGTATTTGGCTGGCGTGGCTGGAATGCTCATCAAGTCGAGCGTGCCGGCGATGCCTCGCTGATTTATGACAATCTTCTGCAAACTGATCAGTTGATTGAACGTGATCCGACGAAACGGGCTACGGCCGAGCACCTGGCGACAACATTGAAAGATGGCTTCAGTGCCCACAGTTACGCGCACTATGCCGCGCTGATACTGGCCAAGTATGCGGTCAAGGACGGTGACTATGCGGCCGCAGAAACCGAGCTGCAATGGGTGTTGGATCAGCAGCCGGAACCCGCCGTGAAAGCCCAGACACAGCTGCGTCTGGCGCGTCTGGAATATGCTCAGCAAAATTACGATGCCGCGCTGACCGCTTTACAGCCTTTGCTCGATGGTGCGGCTGCGGTGCAGGCACTGGAGCTGCGTGGCGATGTATTGCAGAAACAGGGCGATTTCCCTCAGGCGCTGGCCGCATATCAACAGGCCAAGGCCGTGAATGCGCAGCAGCAAAGCCCGCTGAACAGCCCGTTGCTGGAAATGAAAATCAACAGTCTGTCGGCGATCCACGCCGCTGCTGAGGAATAGGGGATGCCCATGTCTGTGTTTCGCACCCTCGCGGTGGTGGTGATCGGCCTGTTTCTGGTGGCCTGTTCATCGACACCAAAGAGCAATGATCCGGCGCCGCTGACGGATTTCCAGGAAAGCAAGCGTCTGAAAAAAGTCTGGTCGTATTCACTGGGTGATGGCCAGGAAGAGGCTTACTACCGTTTTACTCCGGCTATCGATGGCGATGAAATTTATACCCTGTCTATGGACGGCGGCGTTGCGGCGCTGAACAAAAAGACGGGAAAGAAACGCTGGAAGGTGTTCCATGAGCTGAACATTTCCGGTGGCATCGGCGTGGCCGGTGATCAACTTTACGTCGGTACCGCCGATGGCGAACTCGTGACCTTGAATCGCGAGAATGGCGACATTCTCTGGCGTGCCGAAGTCAATGGCGAAGTGCTGGGCGCCCCGGCAGGCGATGGTCGGGTGGTGATTGTTCAGACTTACAGCGGTCTTGTACACGGCTTTAATGCCGAGGATGGCAAGCGCCTGTGGACCTACACCTCACAGGTGCCACGGTTGACCATGCGCGGCACCAGCAGCCCGTTGATTGTCCGCGGCGTTGCACTGGTCGGTTTCGCCAGTGGCCGGCTGATGGCCTTCAATGCTGAAAACGGCAGCATCCTTTGGGATCAGCGTATTTCGGTTCCCCAAGGCAGCACGGAAATTGACCGTCTGGTCGATATTGATGGCCGTCTGCTACTGATTGAAAACGAGCGCATCGTGGTGGTGAACGGCTATCAGGGACAGGTGATGGCTATTGATATCAATAGCGGCCGTCCATTGTGGGCCAAAGATAACTCCAGCTATGTCGGTGCTGCCGAGGCGCTTGGCAATGTGTATGTGGTGGATGCCGAGGGCGGTGTCAGTGCCATCGCGGAAGGAGGACAAAGTATTGCCTGGACCCAGACCGTACTGGCACGCCGTCGTCTCACCGAGCCCGCAGTGTTGAGCGGTGTCGTTGCGGTTGGCGACTTTGACGGTTATCTCCACCTGCTGGGACAGCTGGATGGTCAGTTGGTCGGTCGCAGCCGTGTCGACAGTGATGGCCTGCGCTCACCCATGCTGGTCGACGGCCGACTGCTGTATGTCTATGGCAACAGTGGCAAACTGGTCGCTTACAAGATTCAGGATCGCTGAGCGCCACCCGGCGCCAGCGCACTCAGGTAAACACACTATGGTTCCCGTAATCGCCCTGGTTGGACGCCCCAACGTGGGCAAATCGACCCTGTTCAACCGCCTCACCAAGAGCCGTGACGCGCTGGTCGCCAACTTTCCCGGCCTGACGCGTGACCGCAAGTATGGGGATGCGGTGCTTGGGGATCGCCGCTTTATCGTGATTGATACAGGGGGTATCAATGGCGATGAAGAGGGTATTGATGAGGCGATGGCGCAGCAGTCTCTGCAGGCCATTGACGAAGCTGATGCCGTGTTGCTGATGCTGGATGCTCGCGCAGGTCTTATGCCTGCGGACCACGGTCTAATTGAGCACTTGCGAGGCTGTTCCAAGCCCGTGTTCATGGTTGCCAATAAAATTGATGGCGCCGACCCCAATGTCGCCATGGCTGAGTTTTACCAGACGGGTGCTGCCGATATCTATCCGCTGACAGCCACCCACGGCAAAGGCGTGCGCAAGCTGGTTGAAGATGTGCTTGAACTCTTCCCGGAAGCCGATGAGGCAGGGGAGGAGGAGAAAGCAACGGGTAAAAAGATTGCCGTGGTGGGACGTCCAAATGTGGGCAAGTCGACGCTGGTCAACCGCATGCTGGGAGAAGACCGCGTGGTGGTGTATGACCAGCCGGGAACCACTCGCGACAGCGTTTATATCAACTACGAGCGCGACGGCGAAGCCTACACGCTGATAGATACTGCCGGGGTACGCAAGCGCCGCCATATCAACGAGGCGGTCGAAAAGTTTTCTATTGTTAAAACCCTGAAAGCCATCGACGATGCCAACGTTGTGATTCTGGTGATGGATGGCCGCGAGAATATCGTTGAGCAGGACCTGCATTTGCTGGGTCAGGTTGTGGATGCCGGCCGGGCCGTGGTGGTGGCTATCAATAAATGGGATGGCCTCACTGCCGACCAGAAGAATCGCATCAAGACCGAGCTGGATCGCCGACTGCAGTTTATCGATTTTGCCGAAGTACATTTTATTTCTGCGTTGCATGGCACGGGCGTCGGGCATCTTTACGAATCTATCGAAAAGGCCTACCGATCGGCGACCCAGGACCTGCAGACTCGCCGCCTGACCATGATTCTTGAGGGCGCGGTATATGACCATGCGCCACCGATGATCAACGGTCGCCGAATCAAACTGCGCTACGCCCACCCCGGTGGACACAATCCGCCCATCGTGGTGATTCACGGAAATCAGACCGATAAGGTTCCGCAGAGCTATACGCGATATCTTGAAAAAGTCTTCCGTCGTGAACTGAACATGGTCGGTACGCCGATCCGCATAGAATACAAAACCTCTGATAACCCCTATGAGGGGCGAAAGAATCAGCTCAGCAAGCGTCAGATTGACCGCAAGCGTCGCCTGGTCAGCTTTGTGAAGAAGAAAGAGAACAAGAAAAAGCGCGGGCGCTGATTGCGGCGCCCGAGCCTTGTTTTACTATGATGGATTCACCTGCCAAGCCCGATATGGACAGCCCGGAGCAGATCCGGCTGTTCGTTGAACACTTCTATGAGCAGTTGCTGGCCGATAAGCAGCTGGCCCCGCTTTTTATCGATGTGGCCGCCATCGATATCCGTGAGCACTTCCCCCGTATACAGGCGTACTGGGAGAAATTGCTGTTGGGCAAGGATGACTATCATCGGCATACGATGAATATCCACCGCGTACTGAACGACAAACAGCAACTCACGCATGAGGATTTCACGCGCTGGCTGCAGTATTTCCACGACACGGCAGATCGCTACTTTCAGGGCCCGAAAACAGAGCGCGCTAAATTGATCGCCAGTCGCATTGCCGCAAACATGGAAAAGTCGCTGAACTCCTGAGTTGCTGCCCCCTTGAGTTGCTGGCCTCTTGAGTTGCTGCCCCCTTGAGTTGCTGGCCTCTTGAGTTGCTGACGCTTTCAGTCGCTAACCCTTTCAGTTGTTGAGCCTTCCAGTTGCCGAGCCAGAGCGCTCAGCCCTGATGAGCGAGGGTGCCTGCCAAGGCCAGGCAGAACCCCATTACCGCGCCCAATGGCGGTGCCCAGTGGCGCTCCAGTCGCGATTGCGGCGCGATATCCTGAAAGATCAGATACAGGATGCCCCCGGAGGCAAACAGCATGATTGCGGCGAGTGCGGCGGGATAATCGCCCAATAAACTGTAGCCCAGCAGGCCAGCGATGGGGCCGATAGGCACCAGCGCCAGCATGAGTATCATGGTACGTCCGTAACTGCGCTGTACGCGGATCAATTCGCGGTAGGCGTTGAATCCCTCCGGTAGATTCTGAAGGCCAATCAGCAGCGCCATCAGCCCGGCGGTACTCGAGCCGCTGGCGATGAGGCCGCCCAGTGCAATCGCTTCGGGAACATAGTCCAACAACATGCCCATTAACTGTGGTGACTCATGACGGCGCAGTCCCAGCGCCCGTTCAAGGAAAAAGAAACAGACACCCCCCGCGACGATCAGCAGAATGGACAGGGCCGGGTGGGGGCTGGCGTCGACCCCTTCCGGCACCAGTACCAGCGCAACCGCGCCCAGCAGAATGCCTCCGCCAAACGCGATGACGAAATGGCGAAACTCCTTTTCCAGCCACTGCGGTCGCAGGCGGCTGATCTGGGCCAGCAGGCCGCCCAGCGGAATGGCCGCGCCAGAGAGCCCGGCAAGAAGAATAATCTGGTAAATCTCATCCATGGATTAGGGCTCTCAGTCCGTTGGGTCGGCCGGTGGCTCTTCCGGCGGTGTTTCCCGGGGTTCGGGGTGGCGAATGATGTAGATGGAGACGCCCACTGCAATGCCGATCATAGCTATCGATACCCACTGTATTCGCACGATCAGCAGGGCGCTGGTCAATATTGTGGTCCAAAGCACCAGCAGAATGATCCATTTAATGCGCCGGGGAATTCCCTCGCCCTCAATGTAGTAGCGGATGTATCGACCGAACCAGCGGTGCTCTGTCAGCCAATAGTAAAACCGTGGTGAGCTGCGCAAAAAGCAGGCCGCGCTGAGTATCAGGAAGGGCGAAGTGGGCACCACCGGCAGCAGCAAGCCGATCATGCCCAGTACGAAAGACAGCCAACCGATAAAAATCAGGCTGTAGCGAATGACCGGGTTGCGGTGTTCAAAAGGCGGTTTCATGGGGCAGTGAGAATATCCTCTCTCCGGCAGTTTGCAAGCTGATCGTTTTTGTCAGCGCCTTGATCAGCAGCGACATTGTCTGATTTTAGCCCCACGGGGATACTCGCTCGGCAAGCCAAATCTGCACCTGTTTCTGCTGCTGTGACCACCGAGTTGGCCGGGGGGTTCGGGGCAGGGCACATTACCAAGGAGAGACGAGATGTCTTCATCGGCTGAAATTCTAAGTCAGGCCTTTACCTTAGGGTATACCTATACCCGTTCGACAGGTCCCGTTGTCGGGAAGTTTTTCACCGCCCTGCGCGACCGCAAAATGGTCGGCATCAAGGGCAGCGATGGCAAGGTACTGATGCCGCCCGTTGAGTTCGACCCCGTCAGTGCGGAAGCGCTGAGCGAGTTTGTCGATGTCGCGGATACCGGTGTTGTTAAAACCTGGGCCTGGGTTACTGAACCCCGCAAAGCACACCCCTCAGACCGGCCTTTCGCCTGGGCACTGATTCAACTGGATGGTGCCGATACGCCCATGCTGCACTGGGTGGATGCAGAAAGCATCGACGCCATGAGCACGGGGATGCGCGTTAAAGTTCGCTGGGCTGCGCAGACGCAAGGCCAGATTAGCGACATCAACGGCTTCGTTCCCGAAGCGACCACCTTGGTGGAAGACTATCAGCCCAATGAAAGTGACGAGCCGGTTACCGGTATCGATGCTCCCAGCTACCTCACGTATAACTTCACCGCCGGTGCAGCGACAGCGCGCTACCTGGTGAAGCTGAAGCAAGGCAAGCTGGTAGGTCAGCGCTGTCCTTCTTGCTCCAACGTTTACATTCCGCCCCGCGGAAGCTGTGCGGCCTGCGGTGTGGCAACGACTGACGAAGTTGAGTTGGGTAACAAGGCGACCGTTGAGTCGTTCACCATCGTTTACATTCCGATTCCGAACAACCCGATCAAGCCGCCATACGTGATTGCGAACCTGGTTCTCGACGGTGCCAACATCAGCTTCCTGCACCTGCTGAGCGAGTGTAAGAACGAAGACGTACGCATTGGTATGCGCGTTGAGGCAGTGTGGAAGCCCGAAGAGGAGTGGACGCACGCCATGGAGAATATCCAGTACTTCAAGCCCATCGACGAGCCCGATGTTCCGGTGGAAGAAATTGGCAAACTGAAAAAAGAGGGCCGTTAAGATGCGCGATGTAGCGATTGTAGCTTTTGCCCAGTCCGACTGTATGCGTGACGCCGGTGCGCGCAACGAAGTTGAGCTGATCATGCCCGTGCTCACCGAAGTCTATAAACAGGCCGGTTTGCAGAGTGCACAGGATGTAGATTTCACTTGCTCGGGTAGCTGCGACTACCAGCAGGGCGCCGCGTTTGCCTTTGTGGCAGGTGTCGATGCTCTGGGTGCCGTACCGCCGATCAAAGAATCTCACGTTGAAATGGATGCTGCTTGGGCGCTGTACGAATCCTGGCTGAAAATCCAAATGGGACAGGCCGAATCGGCACTGATTTACGGTTTCGGTAAATCGTCTCCCGGTGAACTCCCCATCGTTCTGTCTCAGCAACTGGACCCCTACTACCTGGCGCCATTGTGGGTAGACACCATCGCTTTTGCAGCGATGCAAGCGCGGACCATGCTGGATCAGGGGCTGATCACTGAGAAAGACATGGCCGAGGTGGTTGCCAATTCCCGTCGCAACGCCATGAACAATCCCCACGCACAGTTGAAGGGCGATGTCTCTGCCGAGCAACTGCTGGAAGAGCCGGTTTACGAGGCGCCCCTGCGTCGCCACGACTGCTGCCCGATTTCCGACGGTGCCTGCGCCATGGTGATCTGTACGGTCGAGAAGGCGAAAGAGTGGGGCAAGCCCTACGCGGTAATCAAAGGTATCGACCACCGTATTGAGACTCATCACATTGGTTCGCGTGACCTGACTCAATCGGTATCGACCAAGCAAGCTGCTGAGGCCGCTGGCCTGGGCAATGGTGATGTGGATATCGCTGAAATCTATGCGCCGTTCAGCCATCAGGAAATTATTCTGCGCCGGGCACTTGGCCTGGGCGACAGCACTAAAGTCAACCAGTCTGGTGGTGTGTTGGCCGGAAACCTGATGATGGCCTCTGGTCTGTCTCGCATCGGCGAAGTCGCCATGCGTTTGATCAACGGCGAAGGCAAGCGCGGTGTGGCGCATGCGACTTCTGGTCCGTGTCTGCAACAGAACCTGGTAACTGTACTGGAGGCCCAATAATGGCTCAATTAGCTGCTGTGGTCGGCGTCGGTCAGACCAAATACAAAACCAAGCGTGCCGACGTATCTATCGCCGGCCTGGTGCGCGAAGCTGCGCAAAATGCCCTGAATGATGCCGGTTTGGGCTGGGATGACATCGATGCGGTCATCCTGGGTAAAGCCCCCGATATGTTTGAAGGCGTAATCATGCCCGAGCTGTATCTGACCGATGCACTGGGCTGTAACGGCAAACCCATGCTGCGTGTTCACACGGCCGGCTCGGTGGGTGGCTCAACCGCGATCGTGGCGGCCTCCTATGTTCAGAGTGGTGTGTTCAAGCGCATTTTGACCGTCTCTTTCGAGAAGCAGTCAGAATCCAACGCCATGTGGGCGCTGTCTAACCCTCAGCCATTTTCCCCACACCTCAATGCGGGGGCGGGTGGTTACTTCGCGCCGATCATTCGCGAGTATATGCGCCGTTCCAAAGCGCCCTATGACGCGGGAATCAAGGTGGCAGTGAAAGACCGCCTGCACGGTGCGAAGAATCCGCTGGCGCATTTGCAGCTTCCCGAAATCAACATGAAAGAAGTGGAAGACAGCCCCATGCTGTGGGAGCCGCTGCGCTTCCTGGAAGCTTGCCCATCGTCTGATGGTGCCTGTGCCATGGTCATTGCCAACGAAGAGTTGGCGGCTCAGTCACCCGGCAAGCCGGCGTGGATTCGCGGTGCAGCGATGCGCTCAGAGCCCACCATGTATGCGGGTCGCGAGCAGGTTAACCCTCAAGCTGGCCGCGACTGTGCCAAAGATGTGTACAAGCAGGCCGGTATCAGCAATCCGCGCAAAGATCTCGACTGTGCCGAAGTCTATGTGCCGTTCTCCTGGTACGAGCCCATGTGGCTGGAAAATCTCGGCTTTGCTGAAGAAGGCAAGGGCTGGGAGCTGACCATGAGCGGTGCTACGTCCCTGATAGAAGGCGGTGACATCCCCTGGAACTGTTCCGGTGGTGTACTGTGCTCCAACCCCATTGGGGCTTCCGGCATGATTCGTTTTGCCGAGGCGGCGCAGCAGGTACGCGGCGCGGCTGGCGACCATCAGGTAGACGGCGCCAAAACCGCCCTGGGTCACGCCTACGGTGGTGGTGCCCAGTTCTACTCAATGTGGGTGGTCAGCAGCGAGAAGCATTAACAAATCGTCATGCGCCATTCTCCCATTCTCGTCCCTTGGGAGGATGGCCGCATTTCGGCCGCATGTTAATGTTCTGGGCTGTTCGCTGGATCAGCGGACAGCCCTTTGCGCAGTAATAATGACAAGAAATGTCGCAATACAAGAAGTGATAAGAATTCAATTTTAGATGCCGCGACAGGGCGGTATCGATCTAACAGGGACCCACTATGAGCATGCATTTTAATCTTGCGGATTTGTTTGAAGCCGTCGCTGACAAAGTACCGAGCCGCGAAGCGTTGATCTGTGGCGATAGCCGCTCCACTTATGCCGATCTCGAGAAAGGCGCAAATCGCATGGCCCACTACCTTGCCAGTCAAGGCGTCAAGGCGGGCGATCACGTTGGCCTGTACATGTACAACTGCAGCGAATATCTGGAGGCCATGTTGGCCTGCTTCAAAGTTCGCGCAGTGCCCATCAACGTTAACTACCGTTACGTTAAAGACGAACTGCTCTATATCTTCGACAACGCCGACATGGTGGCCTGTATTCACCACCGTGAATTCGCACCCCATATTGCTGAAGTGCGCGAAGCGGCGAAAAAGCTGAAAGTCTTTGTATCGGTCGATGATGGCAGTGGTGCTGATCTCGGCGCCATTGGCTCGGTAGATTACAAAGAGGCTCAGCAAACGCAGGATGACAGTCGCGATTTCGGTGAGCGAGCAGACGACGATTACTTCATCTTGTACACCGGCGGCACTACGGGTATGCCCAAGGGCGTTATGTGGCCGCACAAAAATGTTTTCTTTGCGGCGATGGGTGGCGGTGGCCACTTCTCTCCCGACGGCCCCTGTGAAAAGCCTGAAGATATCAGCAGCCGCGTCACTGAGCACCCGCTGACCGGGATTGCGCTGGCGCCGCTGATGCACGGTGCATCATGGTGGTACGCCTGTATTCAATTGCTTGCGGGCAACAAGCTGGTCCTGAACCATAACCGTTCCTTTGACGGTGAGCAGGTATGGCAAATCGTTGCTGACGAGAAGGTCAACGCGATTCAGATTGTCGGTGATGCCATGGCGATTCCGCTGCTGGACGCTCTGGACGCCAATCCCGACCGCTGGGATCTGTCAGCCGTCTTCAACGTAGGCTCCGGTGGCGCGATTTTCTCTGACGCCAAGCAGGACGCGTTTAAGAAACACTTCCCCAACTGTTTTGTCACCAATGCCTTCGGTTCATCCGAGGGCGGTCAGATGGGGATGGATAACGGCAGCCGCAAGAACCAGACCGGCCTCGGCAATGTTTCGCGTACAGACTATATGGACGTGATCATTGACGAAGACGACCAACCGCGTCGTCACGCAGAGCTGGGTGAGACCGGTATTTTTGCTCGCGCTGGCTACATTCCCATGGGTTATTACAACGACCCTGAGAAAACTGCCAAGACCTTCGTGGAAGTGGATGGCAAAACCTGGCTGCTGACCGGTGACGCGGCCAAACTGGAAGAAGATGGCTCTATCACGGTCTTCGGTCGCGGCTCGAACTGTATCAACAGTGGTGGTGAGAAAATCTTCCCGGAAGAAGTCGAAGATGCACTGAAGGCTCACGACGGCATTTTTGATGCCCTCGTCGTCGGTGTGCCCGACGAGCGTTGGGGCAGCCGTGTGAGCGCGGTTATCCAGGCGCGTGACGGCGTAGCGCTGGACCTGAAGAATATTCAGGAGCACTGCCGTCAGCATGTGGCGGGCTACAAGGTCCCTCGTGAAGTGCATCTGATTGCGGAAATTCCCCGTGCGCCCAGTGGCAAACCTGACTACAAAACGGCTAAAGCCTTTGCGCTGAGTGGTGAGGGACAGGTTTCCTGATCCTCCGGGGCGGCAATGCCGCCCCGTTTTTGTAGTCACGGCGGAGTAGCGGCGTCGCGCTGCTAGCCGTCTGTTAGCAACACACGGCAAGTTAAGAACATCGATATTCGCAACACCGCTATGTCATAAGCGGTTATTTCATTAAACGGCCATTAGCAAGAAATGGAGCATCCCATGGCGACTGAACTGCCTATCAGCACTAAGAACTGTATCGTTGAAAAAGACGGCCACGTGCTGATCGTGACCTTGAACCGCCCCGAGGCAAAGAATGCCTTCAGCCCGGAAATGCTGTTGGGTCTGTATAAAGCCTGGCGTTTGCTGGACGAAGATGATGATTTGCGCTGTGCCATCCTCACCGCAAATGGTGACACCTTCTGCGCCGGTATGGACCTGAAGGCAGGCGCCGATGGCGAGCAGCGCAGCACTGAGGAATTCATGGAGCTGATGGGTCAGGTGCCAAACATTCACTGGCAGGCTCTGCTCCGTGACAACCGCCCCTGCAAGCCGCTGATTCTGGCCGTTGAGGGCTACGCGCTGGCTGGTGGGACAGAAATTCTGCAAGGCACTGACATCCGCGTCGCGGCTGAAGATGCCATCTTTGGTGTTACCGAGGTGGCTCGCGGCCTGTATCCCATGTCGGGTTCTACCATTCGTCTGCGTAAACAGATTCCCTACTGCATCGCCGCTGAAATTCTGCTGCTGGGTGAGCACGTGACGGCACAGCAGGCACTGGATTTCGGTCTGATCAACCGCATTGTGCCCAAGGGCGAAACCCTGAACGAAGCCAAGAAAATTGCCGAGAAAATCTGTGCCAATGGCCCCTTGGCGGTGAAGGCGGTAACCCGCTCTCTGCGCGAGCACACCGAGCACCTGTCAGAAGACGAAGCCATGCTCAAATCTGACGAGCTGGCCGGTCCGGTGTTTGCCTCCAAGGATGCCAAAGAAGGCATGCGTGCTTTCAAAGAAAAACGCCCCGCACAGTTCACCGGCGAATAAACGCCGACCCCCTCCCAGGCGCTGGCACCGGCTTCCGGTGTCCGCGCAATCTGTTCCCGTCCACGGAGAAACGCTATGTCTGGTCCTCTAAGCGGTTTGCGCGTTGTGGAGATGGCCGGTATCGGCCCCGGTCCCTATGCTTGCATGCTGTTGTCCGATCTCGGTGCAGAAGTGATTCGCATTGAACGCGGTGTCAGCGGTATGGGCGGCCAGGCCGGTGATGCCACGGTGCGTGGTCGCCGCTCGATTGTGCTCAACCTGAAATCGGATGACGGTCTGGCGGTGGCGAAGAAGCTGATTGATCGCGCTGATATTCTGGTTGAGGGCTTCCGCCCCGGCGTCATGGAGAAGCTGGGGCTGGGGCCGGACCATTGTCTGGAGAGCAACCCCGGCTTGATCTACGGTCGCATGACCGGTTGGGGGCAGGACGGTCCGCTGGCGAAAACCGCCGGTCACGACATTAACTATATTGCCATCACCGGCATGCTCGGGGCGATGGGGGAGGCGGATCAGCCGCCACCTACACCGCTGAACGTCATTGGCGATTTGGGTGGTGGCTCGCTGTTTCTGATTATGGGCATTCTGGCGGCGCTGCACGAGCGCACCCAGTCCGGCAAAGGGCAGGTGATCGACGCCGCGATTTGCGACGGTGCGGCGTCGCTGTTGAGCACGGTACACGGCTTGTTGAACGTCGGTTTTTGGGACGATGCCCGCGAACAGAATATTCTGGATGGCGGCGCGCCGTTCTACCGCAACTACGCCTGCAAAGATGGCCGCTATATTTCCTTCGGCGCAATTGAACCGCAGTTCTATGCAGAGTTGCTCGAAAAGCTGGGCTTGGACTTTGGCGGCACGGACTACAGCGTGCAGCTCAATAAGGCCGAGTGGCCGGCGCAACGTGAGCGGATTGCCGAGCGGGTGAGCGAGAAAACACTGGATGAGTGGATGAGCATCTTCGACGGCAGTGATGCCTGCGCGGCTCCCGTGCTAGCGATGCGCGACGCCGCCAACCATCCCCACAATCAGCATCGTCGCAATCTGCTGACGGAAGAGGGACGTGTGCAGACCGCAGTGGCGCCGCGCTTCTCGCGCACCCCGGGGGCTATTCAGAACCCGCCGGTAGTGGAGGGCAAAGACAGCCTCGCCCTGTTGTCTGAGCTGGGTTACAGTGCCCAGCAGTGCGAATCGCTGCTGGGCAGCGGCGCCGTCACCGCATCAGAATGATCTTCAGGAGAACTTCATGACCTCTACCGCTTTTGCCGACATTGCCAGACAGCGCCGATCTGTTCGCGGTTTTATCTCCAAGCCGGTTGAGCAAACCCTGCTCAATCGCGTTTTTGAGACCGCCTCAACGGCGCCGTCGAACTGTAATACCCAGCCTTGGGAATGTGCAGTGGTCAGCGGTGATAAGCTGGAAACCTTGCGTCAGCGTATCCCAGACGCCTTCGCATCCGGTCAGTGGACGATGGATTTTCCCTATGACGGCAAGTATGCCGGGGTGTACAAGGAGCGGCAGTACCAGGCAGCTGCCGACCTCTACGCCGCAATGGGTATTGCCCGGGAAGACAAGGTCGGTCGCAATGCCCAGTTCATGCGCAACTTTGAATTCTTCGGCGCGCCGCATGTGGCCTTTATCTTTTTGCCGGAACCCTTCGGGCTGCGAGAGGCTGCCGATTGCGGCATGTTCGCCCAGAATCTGATGCTCAGCCTCACCGCCGAGGGCTTGGCAAGTTGTCCCCAGACTGCACTGAGCTTCAATGCCGATCTGGTGCGTGAAGTGTTGGATATTCCGCCAGAGAACAAATTGCTGTTTGGTATTTCCTTCGGTTACGAAGATGCCGATGATCCAGCTAATCGTTGTCGCACCCAGCGCGCTCCGCTGGGCGAGTGCATCCGTTTTTACGATTAATCCGCAAACATACGGCCAATTTATTTAGCGAGAAAAATAATGAGCGAAACTGTACTGCAGGAGCTGGATGACCACGGGGTTCTGCTACTGACGCTGAACCGCCCCCAGCGCAAAAACGCTTTCAGTAATGAACAGTGGCAGGCCTTTGGCGATGCCATCGAGGCTGCCGGTGAGAATCCCGCTGTGGCGTGTGTGGTGGTGACCGGTGCAGGCAAGGATTTCTCCAGCGGTGTGGACCTTGCTGATTTTGGCGAGTCAGAGGGCGAGCACCCCTTTAATGCCTGCGCGCGTAAGTTGGTGAATTTTGATAAACCCGTGGTATCAGCAGCAAAAGGCGTTGCTGTCGGCGGCGGTGCAACGCTGCTACTGCATACCGATGTGGTTTACGTAGGTGAATCCCTGCGCATGCGCTTCCCTTTCACCTCCTTGGGTCTGGTGCCTGAGTGGGGCAGCAGCTACCAACTGCAGGCCGTTATTGGCGCACGTCGTGCCGCAGAGCTGATGTACACCTCGGAGTGGTTAGATGCCGGCAAAGCACTCAGCGTTGGTATTGCCACCGGCGTATTCAGCGATGAGGAATTGCTGGACAAGGCGATGGCAAAGGCGCGGGAAATTGCCCAGTGGCCGGTCAGCTCGCTGGTGGAAACCAAGCGCCTGATGCGCGACGTTCATCGCCAGGCAATTCACGCCGCGATGGATGCCGAGCAGGCGGGGATGGAAAAACTGGCGGGTAAGCCAGAGAACATTGAAGCGGTGATGGCGATTCTCGAAAAACGTGCCCCGGACTTTTCCCAGTTCCGCAAATAATCCCGCCCGTCTGTTCAGGCGACCTCCGTTCAGCCGATAGCGGCTGCTGCCGGGGCCATCGACAATGATGGCTCTGTGACAGGGAGGGCCGCACATGAAATTCTGGCAGGTCATCAGCTGGTGCGAAACCGAACATCTGGTTGAGGTAGCGCGCCACGCTGAACAGCTCGGCTTCGAGGGCGTGATCCTCGCCGAGCATATCTATTATCCCAAACACAGTCGTTCCCATTATTTTTACTCGGAAGACGGTCGCTCCATTCAAAATGCCGATATGCCGTTTCCCGATCCACTGATCAGTTTTGCCGCGATGGCATCCGTCACCCAGCGTCTGAAAATGCTCACCGGTATCTATGTACTGCCACTGCGCCACCCGATTGAGGCCGCCAAGAATATGGCGACACTGGCGGTGCTCAGTGACAATCGATTTATGCTGGGTTTTGGCGCGGGCTGGCTACAGGAAGAGTTCGAGCAGTTTGGGGTGGACTTTCATCGCCGTGGTGGTCGGCTGGACGAAATGTTGACGATTATGCGAGCGCTTTGGCGTGGCGAGGAGGTCTCGTTCCACGGTGAGCATTTTCAATTAGATGACGTGAATATTCGCCCCTACCCGAGCAAGCCGGTCCCCTTGATTGGCGGGGGGCACTCGGGCGCGGCGCTGCGGCGCGCGGTGCGTTCCTGCGACGGCTGGTATGGACCGGGGAATACCTTGGCTGAGCTGCGGACTCAGGTTCCTGCGCTATTGCAAGCACGTCGTGAGGCGGGTTTGCCCACCGAGGGCTACGAGGTGATTGCACCGCTCACTGAGCCGCTGACGCCTGATGCCGTCACTGAAATGTCGGCATTGGGGGTGACGGCCACGGTTTCCTATCCCTTTCTGTTTGGCATCGGCCCAGACGCTTCTCTGGCGCAGAAAAAAGCGTATATGGACGATGTGGCGGCACGTTTTATTCAATGACGCTGCCGTAACGCCGACATTCAGGCCGCCGAAAAGGCGGCCATGTCGAAGTAGTCCCGCCACTCGCAGATTTTTCCCTCGCGAAGCCTGAAGACGCCCATTACCGGTAAGTTCACTTCACTGCCGCTGATATGCAGCACGTCCACGCGCTCGTTCATTACCAGCTCTCCGTCACTGAGCTGCTGTTTTATTTGAAAGTCGATATGTGTCGCGGCAGCGATAAACCCGTCAATAAACGCGCGGATGTCGGCCTTTCCTCTGTGTGCCGGCCCCAGGGGAATATTGCAGTACTCCGCGTCGTCGCTGAAAAACGCCATGATGCGGTCGACGTCTCGATCGCTCCAGGCCAGCATGAAGCGGCGGATAAGGTGATCGTTTTCTGGCATCGAAGAAACTCCGTACAGGTGGCCGCTGGCAGCTTGGGAGATTACAGTGTCATTCAAATGAGTTTACAATGTAAACCTGTTGGCGTAAGTTCTCAAGCATCGAAACGTCGGGAGGCCGATATGCGAGATCTTGTTTACCACAGCCGTCGTGTGGCGATGTCCCACGGTATTGAGCAGCTATTGCGATTGTCAGCGCGCCGCGAGCCCGATGATCCTCGGGAGGACACTG
>CETN01007441.1_pt1 | contig 104265 bp, 77 predicted proteins | sample 531301 | NCBI WGS metagenome assembly CETN01 (sample SAMEA2622656, study PRJEB7988) | marine metagenome | isolation source: saline water (ENVO:00002010), including
GGTAGTAAAAGAAACTATCCTAAAACAAGGAAAAAAAGGTAACAATTTAAAAATAAAATAAAATGGCAACAATTACAAGTAGATTAACACTAACGGGCACTGGTACAACCAGTGACGTTTTAAACATTATTAAAGAAAAAGTTTTAAATGTAACAAGTCCAGCTGTTCAAGTTGGTACAACAGCATTAACAACATCATTTGCAACAACTTTAGATGATTTAAATGGTACTAAAAATACTAATGATACATATTTATATATCATGAATACATCTTCTGGAACCGAAACAGTACATGCACAAGTTGTAGCAACTGCTACATGTAGTGGAGAAGGTTCTTCAGCTACAGTAACACAATCTCCTCTAGCTAAATTAGCTAAAGGTGAATTTGCAATGATTCCTCTTGAAGCTGCAGCTCATATGCAATTTAAAGGTTCTGCTACTACTGCAGTTATGGAGTACGCATTCTGGACTAAATCAGCTTAAGGATCTACTAAAGGTTCTAAGTAATTGATTGCCCAATTATATGCAGCAGCCGGGTAGGTAAATAGTTTTCTTTTTCTTTTTACCCATCCGGCTGACTTGCGTTCATATATTACCATCTCCCATTTTTTTTTGACAGGATAACAACTTACCCAATACCCTTTTTTAATAAGTAATTTAATATCTTCTTTATACATCAGAATATGTATCTTATTGTTCCTATGTCAAAATAGTTTGCATAGATTTGTTTAAACATCTCTAAAAGTTTATGCTTCTTTGCTATTGGATAGCGCATCACTCCTGATCCATTTTTAACTTCATCAGAATATTTCATAATCTCACGAGCCTCATCACTAGCTTTAATCATTTGATTAACATGATTGGTCAATGCAATAACTTCACATTTATTTTCACCTGCTACTTCTTTAACACGTTTAAATAACTTATCATAATGTTTAGACCAGCCTGGCATAAATATAAGTGGAGAAAAATTTAAATGTACTTCCCATCCTAAATCCTTAAGTCTATTAATATCTTGTATTCTAGATTCAATTTTTTGCATCTTAGGTTCTAATACATCTGAATAAGCTTGAGGCATAAGACTTACTCTTACTCTAGGTGGTTTATTAAAATGATTAACGTCAAGTTTAAGAAGACCCGGATACTTAGTAGCCATAGTACTATTAAGTTGTGGATGATCATCAAAGCGTTTAAGGTAATCATGTAATGGTTCAGGCATATGCTTTTGCATCAGAACTAAATCTGAGTTGCATGCAATGTCTACCATTGTATATACTGGATCTTGCTGGTTAGGGACTTTAGTATAGCCCGCCTCCCAAGCAAGAACAGAATTAAATATGTCATTAACATTAGTATTAACAAATACTCTACGTCCGTTAAATCTAGACATATAACAGTAAGTGTTTACACAACCCCCCATACATCCATAGATTATATTAGGAGCTATGCAATCACTACTGTTATTATTTGTTTTTGTTACTAATGTTTTTGTTACTTGACGCTTTATGGCCATATAACTATAATGTTATTCCCAGTAACAGAATACAAATTCATTTCCATTATCATTTTTTTTTGTTTTTAAAAACGGTATTCCCGTTCTCTCATTAGTAATAATCTCTTTATCAAAAGGTAAATCTATTTCTTTATAACCTTCTAAGAGCTTTTTTCTAAATACACGCATTGGTACTTTTGTCTTAGACATCTTTTCTTGTAATATGTATCCTTTATATCTCATTATTTTTTTTAAATTTTATAAAGATAATCCAATATACAGCAACTAATATGGCAAAACCAAAGGTGCTCAATTATATATATTTATGTATAATAAGTAAAAGGGTTGTGATCAAAAGACCACAAAACCCTATAAATGCTCCTATATAACTACTTTTTGAGTTTTTCATCAAATTGTGTAACTGCATAGGCACCGGTGGCTAAACCAGCAAAGTAAATCATAATAGCCCAAAATAAATCCATAATTAATAGTTTTGATTAATAGTACACCCAGAAGGATTTGAACCTTCAACCTACAGCTTAGAAGGCTGTTGCTCTATCCAGTTGAGCTATGGGTGTAACACAATGTCTTTCCATTAGTCAGTCTTGAGTAAGATTGAAGGAAATGAAAGGATTAAAATACTATTTCAAGTAAAAACTCCCGGAGAAGATCCTATTAGATCAATTATTAAATTGACATCTTATCTTCAGACCGGAAGACATCCCGGTCATATAAACACTTCTCCTATTGATTTTCTAATTTAGTTTGTAAAGCTGCAAGTGCTCTCCAAGCAACTTTAGCTAAATGTAATATACCATCATCATCTGTTTTATCTGCATCAATAAGATGTCTAGTAAGAGCATCTAAATGATCTTTACTTTTATCTTTATCCCAATGTAAAGGTTTATCTGGATGATGTTGTATATTACCTTGTAAGGAAACTCTTGATAACTCCATAAGAGCATCAGGAAAATATTTAAGAACTCCTGTATATACAGGATAGTCTTTTCTAGATGGTTTATTGCTCATAGCTTCTTTTATTTCTTCTAATGTATATGGTGTATTAAATTCTAAACCAGGAGGACAACTGAGAGTTATTTCCCCAAAAGGTTTATTTCTCTCAGTATCCCAATAGTATTTACTGTGTTTGCTCATAAAGTAAATACATTATTTGAAGAATCATAATCCTCATTATCATAATTTTCATTTTCTGGCCTTGCAGCATCTAACTCATCAATAATTCTACCATCAGGTAGTTCTATTAAATGTTCTTCAGGCATTTGAATATCATCTTCAGAATTAGTGTAAGTGTCTTTAGTATTATTTTTAGTATTACTTAAACACTCAGCTGTCATAAACTCATGAAACTTAGCTTGATTCTTCATCCAGTTTCTTGGATGTGTTAATTTTAATGCATGTGTAACATGATTATAAAATGACCAAGCACAATCAGAATTTACTCCATAATTGTATGATGCTTTTTCCATTTCATTTTTTACACATGTCATTTGTTGTGAGTCAAGAAGTTTTTCTTCAACAAATAATCTACCCAAGAATTCAGCTTGTTTTTTATTAGATAAGTTTACCGTTTTCATATCATTTTTATCTTGAACAAGTTGATTGAAATTTTGTGAAGCTACACTTATTTGTTGTGCAATTGATACTGCAATGTCTGCATTAGCAGTTCCTGTATGTTTACGACCATAGTTGGCCATATCACCATGGATCATTCCATTATTACATACCATTACATAAGCCCCAACTCCACATTGAAATCTTGTACTTTTATCATATGAGTTTGTCCAAGCAAACATCATGCTAATTTCATTGTCTGATACAGAGTTAACTCCAGAGATATTGTATATCCCTTGAGCCACTCTAGCATTCATACTTGCTTTAAATAATTGATTATTAATTTTAAAACCATTAACTTTTAATAGTTTTTGTGTGTGATCCATCACTTCTTTATGTGATACCACTGTATACGTCTTACCATGTGATGGTAAGGGTGCATTTTCTAAATAAATTTTGGTTGTTGTAACCGCTTTTTTGTGTCCCATAATTGTCAAATTTAATCAAATAAATTCAATTGATTGCTAGTAAAACCTAAAATATTATTGACTTCTTTTTCAATAGCTTGCTGATAATATTTATAGTTAATATCATAGTCTGCAAACTTTTGAGATAATATCATTTTATTAAACATAGTTGTCATCCAAGGTCCCGCTTCTAACTGTATAACACGCCCATCATTCTTGTTAACTTTAACAAGCTTAGATCCGCTATTGCTTACATAATATCTGTTAATTTTTTGTTGATCATCAGATTTTGCAATACCATTTTCTACATATTCAGCTTTGACTTGCCAACCACTATTAGTTTTACTACCTATACAATAGTCTAGTATATTAGTATTTTCCTTAAGATAATCTTCAGGCAGTTTATTATTTACAAAGTACTCATAGATACCTTTAGGAATAACTAGTTTAGATTTGTTTTTATGTAATGCTAGATCCGTAAATTCAAATCTACCTTTACATTTAACAGGAGCATAATAAAATTTATCTTTTTCTACTTTAAATAAATAGTGCGGATTTTTTTGCTTTATTGTTCTCCACGTAGTTAAGTCTGTCTCAACAAATTTAAAAATACCAATATAATTATTAACATCTCCAAATATAAGTCTTTGATATTCATCATGTTCTAAATTAAGTTGCGTTAACTTTTCCCATTGTTCACATACTTTAAAATACTCTTCCTTTGCTGACTCAGGAATAATAGTTTCAATACCGTCAGTATTTTGCATGATTGCACGTGCTTCTGGTATTGCTTCCATAATCATTTCATAGAGCATCATCAAAGTAAGTTGACCATTGATTGTAATACGCATTGTAAACTCCGGATCATACAAGAAAGAATTTTTATCATTAGAAAGACCATATGTACTATTAAGTATAATTTTATATACATAGTTCATAGGGTTGCTCTTAGGAATCTTTTTTCTTTCTGTAAAAAACCATTCATATAGTTCACAAAACTGTGACTTTGGTAAATGTGCTGGAGACCAGCTATTTTTAATTGCTAAATTAGGATAGAAAGATGTAACATCTGAAGACATAATAATCTCACCATTTTTAGGCTCATATATTCCCGGTTTATTTGCACCGTGGACACCACCTAAACCAAAATCTGTTTTAACTCCTTTGTATTTAACACTATACTTAAAGGCCCCTTTTATATTAAGAGGATTTAATTCTACAGTTTTAAATCTATCAAGAAGCAATTGAAACTCTGGTGTCTTAAATGTTACATAAGGCAGTATAATATCTTCTAGTTTTATTACACGCCTAAATGTTCTCATCTTTTTTAACTCATACTTAGGAATATCTAACTCTTTACTTAAATAGAATGCAAACAGCTCCTTAGATATTCTAGGTTCTGATGCATTAAATAAGTTAATGTTATATTCTTTAGATAAGTTTATTCTTAATCCTATAAGCTCTTTAGATCTATTATAGATCTCTTGAGTTGCATTAACATCATTAATACAATAATCAATAACCATATCAATTTCTTCATCAGTTGTTATTTCTGACTCATGATCAATAGGCATATCAAGAATGTTATTCCAATCCATAGTATATTCAATCCACTTAAGACTAGACCGCTTGGCCATATTATCCCAGTGATTTAGCTTGTATACATCTATTTGAGGAATAGTCATTTTCCATTCTGGATACTTAGAGAATTCTTTATTATTAGATCTTTGGATTGTTGCTTGTGCTTCATCATAGATGTGACGAACTAAGTCTTCTATATCTGCATTTAACACTGCTTGTTTCTTATCAAGAAACCAATGTGTTATTTGCGCATCAAATCCTAAACCATTAAATGATATATGATATTCTCTATTTTTTTTGTTTTGTTCAAGAAATTCTATAAATGCTTTTCTGTCATCTCTTTTAGAATGTATTACAAATACCTTGTACTCTTCTTTTTTGTAATGTTTAAATACACCACAAAAGAAATTACTCAGTGTTTCATAATCCATTATCCAATGACTCTTCATATTTTATGTTTACCCCATTTAGAATCTTGTGCATCCATATCAGCATCAAAATCATTTTTTGCTTTATATTTTTCCTCCCATTTAGTCATATTTTCTATAAGATTTTTTTGATTTTCTATTTGTCTACCTTGACTTAGGGCTAGTTTACAAAGTCTAAAAAGGCAATAAAGTGTTGCTATTACTATAAGTGCTGTCATAATTATAATTTAAGGCCAAAAAAAGGGACCGAAGTCCCTTTCTATGGATTGGTTAATAAAGAAAACTCTAAACAAGGTTTAGATTAGTAGCTTTGTCAGAAGATAAAGCTCTTTTCATTTGCTCAACATCATTATCAATAATACTAGTATAGTCATATGAGTCAGCATTAACTGCAAACTGATTAACAAAATCTTTGATTTCTTGATCATCAACAATATAATACTCAGCATGAGTTTGCATCATTACTCTTTGTTCTTTAATATCTTTACCATTAGGTCTTTTGCCAACTTTAAGTTTTACCTCATCTCCGTTGTCATCAATCTTTGGTACAAAATGATATGAACTCTTATTAATTTTAGAAATAACAGCAAGTATTTTACTACTTGGGTCAAATATGATCTCCACATAAGGACAATCCTCTGTGATAGGCATTAATTTAAATGTTTTGTATGGGCCCCAGTTTGATGTTGTAATCAACATGTTTTGTCCATACATTGGTTTTTTGTTTTCTTTACTCATGTTAAAATATATTTTGAATTAGAATACAAAGATAAAAACTTTTTCTTAAATATAGCTTTTACGTCAGGTTTTTTAAATATCAAATTTTCTTTTTCCATATCAGGTTTATCACATAGTTCATATACAGATTGTAATGAGTCAACGTTAACATCTAATTCATCTGCATATTGCTGATGATAATATTCTGGATACAAAAATTCTTCTACATATTGTGCTATAGCGCCTTTTTCTCCAAAGAAGTTCATAATAATTTCTTTATTTCTTTCTGATATTTCAGAATATTTACCACGTGCTACTTTAGTATAATCTGCACCTAGATCACTAAAATCATAGATATATAAGTGTACATCTTTATCTAATAATATATAATCATAAAAGAATATATTTGATAATAAATATTTGGCTTCAAAAGTTTTCCATTCATCTGTTTCTTCTTGCTCATACAAACACATGAATTTTTTATCTTTAACTTTATAGTTTTCTTCCCAGGTTAAAAATGTTTCTACAGGAACAAAATCAACCCCTCTCCTTATGTTTAATAAAGGATAGAGGAAGATCTTGCTTTTTTGAAAGTATTTTGTGTACATCATAATACTACTTTGTTATTAATAAACTCATACGGTAAATCAAAGTTCATTTCTTCTAAGTGGTATTTACAGGCCTTTAATACAAGCATAAGTTGTTCAGCCCATGTTTGCATTGTGACTTCACTTACCTCAAAGTTATAGACTTGATTATACGTATCTACTACTATAAAGTTAAAGTTTATTTTATAACCTTGTATGCCATCTGGAACATTTTTTAATATTAACATAGTATAAATAGCAGCTTGCATCCAATAATTGTAATAATCTACAGTGTCTACAAAATTGACAATAGACTTGCCTGACGTCTTGATGTCAATGATAGTGATTGACCTTTTCTTATGGTCTATTATGTACTTGTCTACATAACCCTTAAGACCAAACTTAAGATCTCTTAAATCACATTCTAGATATGATTCTGCAAACGTTTCAGTTTCATCTAACTCAAAGTCTGTTATAACTGGATCAAGTAAATCCATTATATCTTTATTTGACTTGACAATCTCTACACGCTCTAATGTTTTATCATACATATCTTGATCAATGATGTCTTTGCCTTCTGATACAAGCAAAAATTTAAAGTACTCTTTGTTGTCATCCGTGAGTATTTTTGCTAATCTTTTTGAGTCATCTTTGATAGATTGATATAAGTTTTGGTGTTGCAATGCAGTTATAATCTCAGGACCTAAATCCTCTAAATCTCCTACAGCAACTCCTTTAACTTCATTAAGAACTCTACGTACAGCTTCTGATGGTATCTTACCGGGTAGCAATGCAAACTCTGATTGGAAGTTATCAGGTTGCAATAATAATAGATGTAGTAGTCTACCTTCTATTAGATGCTTATCTAATCTAGGCTCTCTATCTTTAAGGATATAATCCTTGTAGAAAAGCTTAGGGGAGAACCTAAGTCTATTCATACTTGAATATGAAAACTTAAATTCTCCTCTATCATATTTGTCTTTAAATATCTGTTCTTTATCTGTCATAATTAAAATGGTAAATCATTTACTGTTGGATCTTCTTTTATTACTGTAGATAAAGATTTCTCTTTAACTTTAGCTCTAAAATCCGGTGTTAATGATATTGAACTTCTTTCTAACTTAAATGCTTTTGAAGTATTAAGACCTGTTGCTTTCTTAACAACATCTTCAAATAATAAATCTAACACATGTTCCATTGCTGGTACAGTTAATGCATTATCTTCAATCAACATACCAATTAGTTTTTCATATCTTGATGAATGCTGATAACTGTATGAAGTGTTGTCATAATACTTTTGAAAACCTTTTCTTAATGCTTTAAATCCAACTGTGTTCCAAGGTTTGGTTCCTTTCATAGAATCACCAAAATGAAAGAACAACATAGCCAAATAAGTTTTAGAAGTCTCTATATCACAATTACACATAAGGTTCATTGCAACAGCTCTATCATCTGGCGTCCCTCCTTTCAACATATCTTTGATTTGTATAAAACTTTTATCATCTAATGCTACTGAATCAGCAGACATAAGCTTATTACAATTTTCATCTAAGATCCATTTGAATGTAGGATTTATAAACTCATTAAACATTTCCAAGTTTTTAGCTAGAACTAACCAGTTAATGCTTTTAGTGTTAGATTTTTTAATATCATCTAACATTGGAGAAATAGTATGTTCCCAACTATCTGCATGATAAAATCTACGAGTTATAGAATCTATGTCTATCATTTCATCTTCATCTATATCTTTAATTATACTTATACAATGTAATTGATCTGCTTTTGTTTCAAAGGCAGCAGTATGATTTTCAATTATTTTAATAAGTTTAGATGGAGTTACTAACTTCTTTGACCAATGATATTCCATTAGTTTTTCTATACCTTTTTCAGATATAACTCTTATATCAGCAGCATCTTTATTTCTAATTACTTTTAAATCATTATTTTGACAATAAAAAGCAACCTTATCTCTAGATAAACTAAGATTAGGATACCTATATAATGTACGTATATTATTTAATGATTTAACTTCATTAGGTCCTAATGCTTTTTGTATAGCCTTTTTTAGATCATCATTATATCTACTTACATTTGGCATATCAAATGCATGGTCATTATCACAGTCTAAAGAGACTTGACCTTTTTTAATTTTAGTATTATGATCATCAATATCAAATCGTAATCTATGTATTTTAATTAGTTTCATCTGTGTACACATAATTTTTTTAAATATTTTTTTTCATACTCTGGTTTAATTCTTACTGTGAATACATACAACTCTCTGTTATAAATTTCAATTCCTTTTCTTATCAAAGGCTCCATATATTTAAAACCCTCAGAAGTAAGTGTTCCGTCTTCATCATGTTGTTTTACAAAATCTTCAGCAGACATTCTTGAATACCAAGAATGTTGTGATTTACTGAACCAATACTTTATATCTTTATTACGTGAACTAAAATGATATTCTTGAATACTACCATGTAGTTTCCATAATAAATGATGATTAACATCAGTACGTATTGTAGGCAAAATCTTTTCTAACATTGCTCTATCTTCACCACCCGCATCATACATTTGTAAACATGTATCAAGCAAACTCTTAGTTAGTATTTGTTGATTAGGAGATTCATCTACAACTCTTTCTCCAGTAATAGTTTCACAACCATCATTAACAATACGATCTAAAATTTTCAAAGCCATACCTGTATATACATATGTATCATAAGGAAGAGAATCATACTCACAACTACCAAGATAAGTACTCAAAGCTTCAGAACGTCTATTATCCCATATTACATGTTCTATGCTTTCATCAGTCATCCATTTATTAATAAGGTCACATTTTCTTTTACCTTGTGTAAACTCAGTTATAGAATAACCATTATTAATATTAAACATAACAGTACGCAATGGTATATTATGATCATCAACTGTTTGACTTGACATAACATTAGTAATAAATACATCTGCTTGATCTATATCATTAGTAATTTTAATATCATGCTCTTTTAATTCCATTTTTAATTTATCAGCAGTTATGCTTGAGCCAGGAATAATAAAAGCTTTTTTGTTTTTATAATTTATAATGGGAGTTTGAGTATCTCCTTCTAATATTTCTTGATGTTTTATATATGATGTTTCATCTTCACTAACTAATACTGTTGTATAGTTTAGAGCATCACCACTACAGATCATCCCATTGATGTCTGTAGAGGCAATACCTAAACTTGAAACAATATTACTCATGGATCTTACATCTTCATGAATTTTTGCCATTACTTTAATGTCATTTTAATTATTTCAGGGTTCATCATAAACTTGTTAAACTTCTGCTTGTTACCATTAAAGATAGTTCTAACAATTAGATACTTAAGATCATTAGAGAAATACTCTTTAGTACATAGTGTTAGCAACCTATCAGTAATCTTTTGATTAACTGTATTCTCTTTAGAGTATACAACAGCATAGTTACCAAGTCTTGTTGCAAGTGTAGATGCAATGTCTGCACGATATGAATCATCTTTACCAACACATGATCCAAGCTCACCTAAAATATATTGCTCATTGTCATGAGTCAATAAGTCTTTAGGAGTTACCAGCTTATCCAGTTTGTTATTAATAAAGATTGTAAACATAGATGCAAACTCCTCACCTACACTACCTTCACCAATCATTTGGATTAGTGGTAGATTCTCATCAAACTTTTCAAAGCTAGATATAGCATTGAAGAATGTAGAGATAGATCTTGCATTAGTTTCTTGTGTTACAAGTTCAGGATGCATCAACAAAAAGTTAATACATCTTGAGTCAATACCTTCTGCTTCTGCCCATCTTGCCCACACATCTACATCAAACTTTAAGTTTGCAGTTATGTAACGAGTCTTCTGTGCTGAGTCAACAGAGTTAACCATATAGTCACCGTTATCAGGATTTGCAGTCAATATAATATGCCAATCCTCTGGTAGTGTCCATGAGATGTATGTCTGACGGTCCACCAATTCCATAACAGCTTGGATGAATCTTACATCTGCACGGTTCCAGTCATCAAGAAGTAGGATACCACCTTTCTTTTTACCTGCAATCCACTCAGGTGCACAGTATGACATACGGTTTTGACCTGTCATCTTCCATCCACTCTTAAGATATTCTGCTACAGCTAACTCATCAACCCACTGACCAACTTTCTTAGTAGTAGTTTTGTTTGCTAGCTTTAGTAGATCATCAGCTGCAGCGCCTGTTCTACTATAGTTTACATCATCACCTTTAACAGGTACTTGCTTTTCTTTATACATTTGAAATTGTCTAACTGGAAAACCTACAAGGTCACCCAACTCCTCAATCTGTGCAAGATTAAGTTTAACAAAATCTAGATCATGGTCTCTTGCCATGTCCATAATAGATGTAGTTTTACCAATACCAGACTCACCAACAACTTCAATTGCTACTGGTTTCTTACCTTGTTTTTGTAGGAATCTATTGTTGTTAACTACGTGATTAACAAAATCCTTTAACTCATCAATGTTTAAATTTACTTGTGCCATTTTCTTTATTATTTATTAATTTGAATTTTAAGTCCTGGTAACTCTTGATTTATATTACAACGAGAACTGTGTACCCAAAGAGTATTCTTTGGACAGTTATCTGGAGTATAAGCTTCACCATCTGTTAAATATATAAGGGCTGTATAATGACCCTTTTCATTATAATGATCTATTACAGGTTGGAAGTCTGTACCTCCTCTACCTTTTATATCCCAATCTTTTTTAGGATTAAATACTTCTACACTATTGATCTGTGTATCACACTGTACTACAGTGATTTGATGACCAGTCTTGTGCATATGTGTAAGTTCACTCATGAACTCTTTTAGTTCTGAATTAGATACAGATCCGCTTGTGTCAACACCAACACAGATATGATTTTTGTGTTTAATCTTAAGACCAGGGTTACCGCTGTATCTTTTATTGTACTTACGTCTCAGTTTCTTTGTATATACTATACTAGAATTTCCAACAAACCTTCTTAGATATGCCTTCCAATTAAATGAAGGTGGTTCAATCTTTCTCAGTCTTTTTATAATTTCTGCAAATTCACCGGGTACATGACCTTGTCTTTTTTCTGTTAATTCTGCAGTTTCTTTTAACTGATGTTCAATTTGTTTTTGTACTAGCTTCTTATCAGCTTCTGATAGCTCATCAAACTCATCCCAAGTACCATGACAATACTGACTGCCACCATTCATTTGATTTAATAAATTGTCTAGTGTTGGACATGTACCATCTTCTTGAGCTTGTTTAAGTGAATCATAGTATACTTTAGTTCCTGCTTTAATAGGAAGATTTAACTCAGGAAATGTATCCAATGTTAAACCACCTTCAGGTAAACAATCAGTTGCTATATACTGATTAATTTCTAGATCAGCTGCTATATTAAATAGTTTTTGATCATCATACTTATCTCTTATAAGTAAATGCCCAAAGCCTACATGTAATATCTCATGTTTTAGCAAACCCATTTGTTGTTTTTCAGTAAGACCATCAAAGAATGCAGGATTAATTGCTAGCTGCACACCCATTCCGTTCTTACTTACACCTGCTGTAGGCAGATCATCTCTATATTTTTTATTGATTCCTATAAGAAAGAGACCATAAAATGGTTCCTTAAACATAAGAGTCTTACAAGCTTTAGATACTTTATCTACTACTTTCTGTATGTTAATAGCTGTTGTATTCATCATATAATCTATCAAATATTAATTGTTCATCTCCTTTTAAATATCTTTTACGTTTCTCTTTAAGTTGGGCCATTGACATAGTATCATAACGCCATAAGATACGTCCATTCATATTTAATTCTTTTTCTACTTCATGTCTTTTGTTTCCAACAAAAGATTTATACATAAGTATATCAGACCACTGTGATCTTTTATGATTCTTGTATACTTCTAACCCCATAAAAAAATCCTCCATGTTGGAGGATCTCATCATTTCTATTAGCTTATCATAAACCTGTAATGTTAACTTAGGTTTCTCGTTCATCTTTTAATTTATTTAATTCTGGTTTAATTTCAATCCAGACACCTGGATATTCTTTATCATATTCATAAGGTTCAAATATTGGTATAATGAATTCACAGTTATCATCTTCAATCCATCCATACTTTACCATATCATCTTGTACAGTTTGACATGGATTTATATAATCAAATTTGTGTTTAGTTCCTCTTACAAATGTAAATGTAACAGTGAGTGGTAACTCATACTTAGCTGCTTCAAACTTAAACTGAGGAGCCATTCTTTCATACTCCGCTCTTGTAGCTTTTCTATATTTAGTAACTGTTTTACTAACTACAAAATATTTACCCGTCCATTGACGGCTATTCTTTGAACTAGGTACATTACCTTTTACCCACCATTTCATATACTTGATTTTATTAGGTTAAACAATTTAGGCTTGACTGCATCAGCTCCATATTTTTTTACTGCGTCTGATATATCTTTTTCAGATTTGATATATACACCATCTATATCATATACATTTTTATATGTCTCCATTGCAGTGTGACCTGCTTCATCATTATCAAACAAAGATAATACTTTTTTATACTTCTGTTTTAAACTATGTATTATATGTGGTTTGATTATTGTGTTCTCACTATGAGGAGCAATAAACTCTAAGTTAAAACCAAATGAATCAATACACATACCATCTTTGAGTGATGATGTTATTATAAGATAATCCTTCTTATATGTTAGTTGCTCAAGTCCCTGCAGATGCTCATGCACTTTAGTAAACTTGTTCTTCTTACTATGAGGCTGATAAATCTTATAACATTTACTTTCTTTATTAAAGTATCCATAAATTCCAGAGGATTTTATTTTAATTTTTTCAATACTATCTCCTGTATCTTTAACCATAGTAAAATAATCTAGAGGTAACACCATATATTTAGATAACATACTACTACCTATATTAAACTGTAACCAAAACTTAGCGTCTTCATCAGTCCAATCTCTTGTTATAGTTGCATCTAATTTAAATTTTGGTGCAGGTACAAACTCTTCAGAATCAAATATACCACCATCCATTACCCATTTATTATAGTCTTCAACTATTCTAAACAAAGCCTTAGAATAATTCAGGTCAAATAATTCTTGTACTAGATCAACTTTACTTCCCTGTTTACCTGTAGAAAAATCTTTAAACTTATATTCATTTTTATATGGACATAAATAGATACACATACTTGGAGTACGCTCATTAGGATTAAACACAGACTTAATCTTTAAATCCTGACCGGCTAGCCTTTCAGGTAGAGTAAGATAGTATTCAAATACCCATGCACTATTTACATCATTTTTATTATCTGCAAATCCTTTTGTAGTAAACATAGTATTAAATTTAAAAGTTGGGGCTGAGGATTGGCAACGCAACTGTTTTCCCCCCAATTAAGCTGGTATGACCACGTCTGGAACCTTTATACCATTCAGCACCCACTACTTTTATTATTTATTAAAGATCAAAGTCAGATCCTGCAGAACCATTCATTGCAGGCTCAAAGCTTGCGCTAGATGTAGTTGACTCAGCTTTCTTTTGTACTTTTCTAACATGAGTTCCCTCATTGAAAGACAATAGTCTTGAGTTTTCTTTATCTAATTGTTCAGCAGGTACACCATCTTTAGATAACTTAGGAAGATACAAATCATTATTGATATATCCTTCTTTGTTTTCCCACTCACGTGAACCCAAACATACATTAAAGTATGTACCACTTAGCAACTTACTAGCAGAAGATATAAAGTCTTCAATAGTATTAGCTTCAATAGTATCTAACTCAACTCTTTTGTTCATTACTTCACTTAAGAATATCATAGACTTAAGAACTTCTTGATCTCTATCAATCTCTCTACCACTTGCTAGAGTTGTAGTCTTGTAAGGATACGGTGTCATTCTAACTCTACCAATTTGTCCTTCATATCTACCTGCAGATTCATTGTCTTTATCTTTAAAGAATCCTTCAAAGTCACCACCAACTGGTTTAGTTTCTACATGTAACATAACATTATATGCATCAGTATCAAATGGTGTTTGATCAAACGTTATAGAATTAATTTTTATTACGTTGTTACCTGGGCCAATCAAAGGTCTAACTTTACCGGCTCCTACTTGCATGTCTTTTGTATTTAACATTTTTTCTTTTTTTAATTAATTAATATACTAGTTCTCATATTCTGCAATACAGTTTTTAACTAATTGCAAATCATTATCTATAAAGGAATCATCAAACATTCCCATTGGAGACTTACATGTATTCTCCCCATTATTTACAGTATCAAATCCATAGTGTAATTGTCCGTCTTCATCTTTCTTTACATGACCAAACAAAACTATAGAAAATAATCCTTCTAGTGTTAAAGTATTATCAATCATTTTACCAATTGTTTTAGCTTTAACTTTACGATGTCCATTAATATCAGTTGAATCTTCTGAATGAGTTAAGAAAAAGATAGTTAAGTCTTCTCTCATATCTTTAGGCATCTTAGCAACCTGTGCCAAGTTAGCCGCAATCTGAGTAAACTTATCATAACCTTTTTCATTAGCTCTATCAAAGTATTCAAAGCTAGACATATACTGCCAGTCATCTACAACTAGTGTCTTGATGTGTGGCATGTTATCATTAACATGTTTCATTGCTTTAATAATACCAGCAGCTGAAGAAGCTGAAGTCATATTACCTTTAGGATTATCTTTACTAATGTTAGTATAATCTTTTTTCCATCCTTTGAATGGTAAAGGTTTATTTGCAATGTTAATTATAAAGGTCTCCTTTGCAGGAAGATTCCTCATACTTGTTGATTTACCTGACCCTGAGTCAGCAATAATTAATACGCTTTGTGCCATACTTATTGATTTAATTGATTTCTATTAATGTTCTTCAATAGGTTTTGAATACCTATTAACGCTTTCTCTATACCTTTAGCTACATCTAACATAGTTCTTTCTGTCTCAGGATTACCAATATTTATATCCTGTGTAGTTAACTTAGTTACTGCATCTGCAAGGCTAGCTACCTGCGCATTGTTTCTAGAGTTTATATCATTGATTACTTTTAGTTCACCAATAGGAATGATATGTCTTTCATGTCCTGACTTTGATGTAACTAACTCATACTCTTCAGCCCAATGAGGGTTATGCTTAAGAAAGTATAACGTTCTCTTTGGATCTTCTGAATCATATTCAATACTTACAAACTCTGTGTATATATCTTCTCCCTTTTGTAATTCACTTGGGAAAAAAGATATATGTTTCTCATCCTTACCAGGTGGTCTATACGCCATCTTAGGAATGTATAATGGATGTTTAATGTTATTAGAAGTAAAATACTCTTCATGTTCACTAAACAACTCCTTAACTTTTTTCTTTCTTTCTGCTGGTGTCATATTATTTATTTATTAAACTTGTCTACGTGGAGCTTGAGCTGGTGTATTCATCTCAAGTATTTCCATTCTCTCAAAGGCTGCTTTAAAGAATGACATACGTGCATCACCATTCCTTGCTTTAAGGAAATGTAATACTAAAGTCTTGTCATCATCTATTACATATCTATCAGGTCCATAGTATTTAATCTTTTGTTTAGCAGGACGGTTGATACCAATCAACGTATCAGCATGTTGTAACATTGCATCTGAACCAAATATATCTGACTCAAGAATATAGTTACCATACTTACCATCAACAGCTCTATCTGGATTATCTATGTTCCTATTTAGTTGTGATAATGCTATAAACAAACAAGGATACTCACGTTTAACTTGTGTAAAGAATTCACCCAACTCAAACAACATATCTAATCTATTGTTTTGATAAGGTGCTCTCTTAACTAGTATAGTATGATCCAATGTTATAATAGTCTTCTGACCTTTATGTTCATTCATATACATATCAACTTGCTCACGCATTTGATTAACAGTCATAGGTGTAGATATTATATCAACAGGAAACTTTACTCTATCTTTTGCATACAGATGACACTTATTAAATACATCTGCACTTAACGTTGATCCAGCACTACATAACTCTTTGTATGTCTTACCAGTAATGGAACTAAATTCTCTTATTGCTGAGGTTCTACCTACCATTTCAAACTGAAACTCTAATACTCTAAATTCATCTTCAGGATTTAAGACAAATGATTCTCTAATTATCTGATCCTTTATTAATGTCTTACCTGACCCTGGTCTACCGCCAATAACAGTAAGAGTATTCCACTCTAATCCGTCTGTTATAGCATCATTAAACTTAGGCCATGGTGTATATATAGATTTCTCTTTGCCTGATTGTCTATCAAGCATATATCTAAGCGCTTCTTGAAACGCATTATGTTGACCTTTCCATGCTTGTTTACTCATACAACATTCTCACTAAAATGATTATTATCTTCTTCTTCTACTCCATCTCTAATCATATCACAATAGTCAGCAAGTTGTGATTGCTTTACTTTAGATTGATCAGCTTTGGATATAAAGTATTGACTAGTCTGCATATACAGATAATCTTTTTGTGCATATTCATTTACATAACGTTTAGTTGCATCAATAACTTCATCCCATGTATAGTTATAGTTCTCAAAGAACCATCTAAAATTATTTATTAATGTCTTTACATTAACTCTGGCTGGCTTACCATGTGGTAATTTACCCGCAGGAAACAACTCTCTATACTCTTCTACTTTATCTACATATTCTTTACCCATTAAATGGATATTAGTTTTCTTTTTAGCTTTAGTAAAATAAGCATTGTATTTAGTTATTATCTCTCTACCTTTATTAGTTATTTTGACATTCTTACCGGGCTCATACTCTACATACTTTTCAGCAACCAATCCTTTTATTTCTAAATGAGGATTAATTGTTCTAATACTAGTACTGTTATCAATTGCATAGAGTAACAAGAGCTGATTCGGAGTAAGTTTGTCTATCAGGATTTCCTGCATTAGTTCCCACATATTCTTGAATGTATTTTTTTAAGTGTTCATAAATAGCAACATACTCTACATCATTAGTATACTTATAGTTTTCTATAGTTTTAATACTGTGTATAATAGTTGCGTGATTTTTATTTAAAAATCTAGCAATACAACTTTTGTTGTAACCATATCTCCATGCTAAATAAGAATATAGTTGTGCCCATATAAGCACATCTCTTTTTCTTGTCTTAAGATTACGGAGACTTTTATATTGCTTGAGGTCTTCATCAAACGAGTGCATAGCATTTGTTATAAGAGAAACTATATCTGTTTGATTTAATCTTTCAGGATTATCAGCTACTGCAATTGAACTTTGAATACCACCAATCTCTACATTGATTGGATACTTATGTTTACTTTCAAATGATTCAATAAACTGGCTTACATCCTGAGCCATTTCAGGTGTTAAAATACTTGGTTTCATACTTGATTTATTAGTTAACAAAGATACAAAATTAAACTGTGTTAACCTTGTATATATTTAAATTTTATTCCTATCTTTGTATCATAAAATAATATTACTATGTCAGAAGAAATAGATAAACAAGCAATCAAAGAAATGATTGAATTGTCAGAACAATTACCTAATGATACATTTGCTGCAGTACCTGATGAAGATACTGTAGATATAAGAATCTCAGGTGCATTCAGTAGATCAATACAAAAAACATTAGAGTATGTTGTTAATAGTGTTGACCCAGATGAAGCAACTAGAGCTTTGGAATATGTTAAAATGGATTATAAAGGTGATGATTTTGATAAAGAAAAAGTTACTGACTTAGATGTAGCAGTGTGGACACTAATGATGCTCACTAATGAATTCAATGCACAAGCAGGCCTTCAAAAGAAAACTAAAATCTATGATAGAAAACATTTTCTTGAAGCACTAATGGGTAATGCTGATCCAGCTATACCATTAGATGATGATGCAATTGCATTAAGAATTAAAGTTGCTAATGAAGAGTCACAAAGATTATTAAAAGAAGAGAAGGAGAAGAAAAAGGATTAACGTACATTAGATCCTACAAAATCTCCTACTGATATGCATGCTTGTATAGCAGCATTCAAGTCATCTGTATCACAATCAGCAAATGATTTACACTCACCATCAATACAGAGACCAGCTCTTTCTTTAACTTCATTTTTCAAAGGTTCAAAGTCCATGCCAGTATCATTAGATATTTGTCTAATCATGGCATGGATTCTTTTTTTCTGTGCATATGTTGCATCTTTACTTTGTACTTCTACAGTCAAACTAACTTTAGAACCATCAGGTAATTCAGCTAGCATATCATTGTATTCTTTTTCTTTAATAGATAATTGATGTTTCCATTCACCATCTTTTTTAATAAGTATACTTGTAAATAATGCTTTCATGTATTTATTATTATATGTGTTCCTGGTTGTTCATCACCTGGATCACTTATTATTATCTTAATAGTCATCTCTAAATCTATCAGGATCAGGTTCATCATTTTCTATTTCTTCTAGAATAATTTCTAAAGCTGATTCATAATCAATATCTTGATCTAATATATCCTTTACATTTACTGTAATAGGGTTACCATTTCTATCTTCAAGTGTAGCCCATACTTTTTGTATTTCTACAGTTAAGCTTGCGCCAGGATGATCCCAAGTTTGTTTTTCACCTGGGTCATATACACACTCAAATTCTAGGTCATCTATATATGTTGTCCAATTAGGCATATTTTTTTTTTTTAATTTGTTAGCATATTGTCTGAGATATTCTTTTTCACATCCCATCCATCTTTCTTCACGCATTTGCATGAATACTTCTTTCATTCTACCCATTTAGTTGTTGTTTAGTTGGTTCAAAGTATTTAATTTTATCTTCAGAAAAATCTGTCAATGCTCTTTTAACCCACTGTTCATCAATGGTATTCTTATAACATAAGATATGACACATTGCTGTCTCATTAGGATTAAGTCTTAGTAGTCTACCTATTCTTTGTGCTGATTTCCTTTCGTTACCATATGCATGCATAATAATACCACTACGTAAACCAGGAATAGAAACCCCTTCACTAAGCTGAAGAACACAAGAAAGCTTATCAATTGTCCCATTACTAAATAATTCTAAATTGTTATCACTATTTTTATTCTTTGAATGATAGCTGTAATCACACATTTTATCTGCTTGCTTCTGTGTATTTGCAAAAATAATACATTTATCTTTTATGATACTCATAAGTTGTTTAGTATATTTTTCTTTAGACACATAAGTTTGCAGTGCTTTCATTCTCATAATAGATGCTAGTTGTTTAGCTCTCATAGTTGGAGCATCATCAACATTACCTGTATGATACTCATAGTCTTTAACTTCTGATGTATACCACATGCCACCATCTCTTTTTTTCTTAGGTATATTTCTACTATTACTAAGAGGTAACATGTGTACTATGATTCTATAATCATTAAGAATATTATTATCAGTAGCATCATCAACTTTAAAGTTATATACTATAGGACAGAATTCATTTACTAATAATTCTTTCTCACCATATACTGGTGGTGTACCTGTCAGTCCAAGTATTCTACCAGAATATCTATCTAAAAAATCTTTATGACTATACAAGAGACTATGACATTCATCTAAGTATACTATATCATACTCATTAGGATTTTGTTTCCGTAATGATAAATATGTTGTAAACTTAATATGATCTAATAAATGTGTAGCATTCATCTTTTCACACTCATCACGCCATGCATTCATAATAGTTTTTTTAGGTGCAACAACAAGAAACTTACTGAACTGATTAAAGTTCTGCATCATATGTTGTAATGCTATACGTGTCTTACCAACACCCATAGATATAGCTAGGCCACACCTATGATGTTGGTTGACAATATCTAATGCTTTAGATTGTACTTCATCTCTTCCCATTCCAAAAATTTAAAGCTACAGTTATTAAATCTGTTTTGGTTAACTTATGTAATAAAGTATACATCTCTTCTGTATCATATTCATCTAAAGGTTTATGATCTTTTAAGCTCATATGGGGTTTTGTTAATTGATGTGTTATCTTTTTACTTAGTATAACTTCTTCTGATATTTTATCTATTTCATTATTTAAGCTGCTCATATGTGATATTATTTTTTTTCATTATTGATTCTAACTTTTTCTCTAACGTTGATTTGTTAGGCTTTGTTGGTTCCCAAGGATTATTCTTATGTAAAGAACTATCTCCTGTTGTACGCACACCGTTGATTCTGTCTATTGTATGCTTCAGGTTTTTACAAACCTCTATAACTTTATTCATTTGACTTTGCTTTTTTATTACTAAATCCTAATTGCTCTGACTCAACAGGATTCTCTTCTATCCAATTATGACATGTTCTACATACTGACAACCAAGTAGTTGGATCATTTAAGTATTTACCACGACCTTTCATATGGTGTATATCAGTTGATTGTAAATTACAACCAGGTAGTGATGCTTGACAGAGAGGATGTTTCTCTAAGAATGTTTTTCTTAACTTGTTGTAGATAGTAAGCTGAACAGACATCTTAGAAGAAACTTTCTTTATTGGTTTTGTATTCTTTTTCAACACCGGTTTAGGTTTGATTGAGTTTACTTTACCCTTTATTCTATGCCAACATGACTTACAATAACGGTTACCTGATTGATTCTTCCAGATGTACTGCTCAGACTTACAGCCTACACACAGTTTCTTTTTAGCCTGCATTACCTTGCTAATAAATAATTTTTAGGTAGCAAACCTTCAGACATAAACTTGATAACTAAATCTTCATAGGTTATGTCTAAATCTTTTAGCGTCATTTTATTTATAAATTGTGGGTCAACATTATTGACATCCTCACTTATAAAGTGTTTAGCTAACGGGCTATGATGAAATAATCTAAATACTTCATTAGCTTGCTTGTTACATATAACTTGTTTCCAAGTATTAATAACAGATTGAGCACGTCTCCATACTCTTTTGATTCTTCTCTTTTTATCCCAGTGCATTTTTTCTAATTCTTCTTGTGTGTAAACATTGAGACCGTGTAGCACTCTTTTAAAAAGGAAGTGTTGTCTTTGTGACAATTGGCTGTATACTATTTGTTGTGTAAGATCTTTAGTTATAGTTTGATATTCACTAAGTATACCTAGGTAGTTTAACTTATTTTCAAATCTTGTTTGTGCTAGCTTTGCTAGCTGTTCTTTTTTAATGTGCATTTGTTTAATTATTTTTTATTAATACTTTACTAGATATAAAATAAAAGAGAGCAACTAGAATTAACTAGTTACTCTCAATCATTAGCAATGTTATAGGTTTGCTACTCCTTACAGTGTGAATACATTTTCTTCTACTTCAACCTCTTCTTCAACTTCTTCTTCAACAGTATCCTCAACAGTTAACTCATCATGCTCATCTTCATCTGGATCAGCAGGAGTTTCTAATGCTTCAGCTTCAGCCTCGGCAATAGCATCTTCTAAGTTAACTTGATTCTCATCAATAGGATCTTCTGATTCTTCTGTGTCAGAAACTTTTGCAGCTGCTAAGTCTTCCATTGTTGCAGCATTAGCTTCACGAATAGACTCACCGTTATTATGTGCAATTAGTTCATCTTCTTGTGTACCAGTTGCATCATACTTAGTAGTTCTATAGATTGGTTGACCATCTATACAACATACTATACCAGTATTACCTGCCATTTTTAAATCTCTATCAGGATTATTTTTATTAAAAGGTGTTAATGACTCTTTAATAACAATATTACCAGGTAACTTCTTAAACTTTTTAATACCTGAAGCAATTAACTCTTCAGTTTTACCATGTATAAGTGCTGTAACTTGTTTTGTTTGCAACCATCCGTTGCTGTTGATCATTGTTCTCTCTTGAGATAGTCTAATGTGAGCATATTCTGCGTTATTTTTAGACACTCTGATTGCGTTGTTCATGTCATCTTTGACAATCACAACTGATTGGTTTTTAAAATTCATTTGTTTAATTTTATTTAAATACTCAGATTAATTATATGTCTTCTTTCTCATGGTCATAAAAATCTTCTAACTTTTCTTCATCAGTAACGTTATATAATGCATGTGGATCTTCTACCACACGTTCTTCTTTAGTTGTTTTACTGGAGAATGGTTTATAAAAAGGATTATTTATTTCCATTAATTGTGAAGGACTAAGACATTCAAGGTCCCTCAATTGTTCATCAGTCATATCAAGATATGCTTCTGTTGATATTTCTATAGTGTGTCCGTTGGCTAGTTGTAATAACATCTTATTAATATTTTTACTTACAAAAATATCAATAGTATGTGAAACACTATTATCTTTGACTCACTAATTTTAAAATATATTGTAGTATTATAGCTATCTAGGAATTTAAATCATATAAATTCTCTAATGTATTAACTAATTTACTTGATTTTATTATTGAAACAGGATACATATGTATAATATTAACGTTATTTTCTGTTGATTTTATCATCAAATCATCATTAATACCATAACATCTAATCCTAAAATCACATGCATACGGATTAAAATCTCCATATGATCCGCTGCCTTCAACTTGGCCAAGATATAATGGCTTCCCATTATAAGTATATACTAAACCTTTATCTACAAGAGAAGCGTGATCACCTAATTCTTTTAGTTTATACCCTTTATGTATTTCATATAAGATATATTCACCTTCTTTAAATATATGTACACTAGGTTTATGCAATGCATAGTGTAATAACATATTAATATGTGAGTCACCCCAAATAAGCATGCTCTTAGCCAGAAACATTTTAACTTCTTGAGGTAACTCTGTATTTAATACATTATCTGCTATCAATTTAGCTGATAAGTTATTATCTAATTCCATTATACAAAAACTGTTTTATGAATATCATCTACTCTTGCAATGATTTTATTTTGCGTTGCTGTAGGTATATCCTTATCAAAGACTAACTCTTTTAACAATTGAATACAACCAACAAGCTTTGAGTTAGATACTTGAAGTTGTCCTTCTACTTCTACCATTGCTTCTATTTGTCTTTGTATTCTTTTTTGTACTGAATTAATAAGTCTAGGAACTTGTAACTCTTTATCTTCATTGTAACCTTTAACTAACTTATCATGTAATTCAGTCATAGGTTTTATTGTTTCAGGCACATCTGGCCCATTTATATATTGAAAATCTTCTACCATATTCTTTTGTTTTTTAAGTTTACTATTAAGTGATTATCTAATCTATCTTTTTCTGCCATATGTAATAATACTACAAAGTTATCTCTAACTTTATTTACTATTTCTTTTTGCTCTACTTTCATATCTCTAATCATATTTATTTGATCATAGTTATCTATGAATTTCATTCCTTTACGATCAGGACATTTAATGTAGTAATCAATAGCACCCCAACTCATTAATCTCATACTTAATTTACCAAAACTACTATAGATACCTTCTATTTCTAGTGTGTCAGCATTTGTATGATTATCTTTAAACAAATTACTAATCCATTTTCTACTAAAATAGTTGTTAAGATTAAACTCTAAACTTGTTATACCTTTATTAATATCATATATCTGACCAACATAAGTACTATACATCTGATTGTACCACCAAAATTTATTATTGTCATGCTGTATATTAGTTACATTACCTTTGAATAATGATTTCTTAGCTACCAAAGAAGTCGGTCTCTCCATATCCATCATTATTCCTCTTTCTATTTTTGTATCTATTATATTTTTTCTTGACTTTACCTTCAGTATATTCTTTATAGTTTCTATTAATTTTCTTGTCATTTTTTTGTTTTTTAAATTTCTTTTTCATTTTATTACTGCTATTATAACTATGATAATAATACCAATAAGGTATGCTCCCACTATAAATGAAAGCACAGCCTTATGATACTTGTGAACCAAAAACATTAATTTTTTCATTGCTTCTTAAGTTTTGATATTTTTACGAGTAACTTTTCTAGTTCTTCAACTGATAAGTAACAATATGGATCTGTCCATTCATGCAATATTCCTTCATCATCTACTATATCACCATCTTTATTAAGAACAGCACATTCATATTGACCTGGTTCAGCAAATGCATTAGTACCATTAATAATAGATGCATGAAAGCCATTGTCAAAACATACATATGATCTAACCATTGCAGTTACAAGTTTATTGTCTGGACCTACGTGAATATAATCTTTTACCCATGTTAAGTCTTCAAACTTAATAGTATTATCTGGATGTGTAAATTCATATGCACCTTCTTCTGTTACTTTACCAATAACATTTAGTGTCTCATGATGATCTACGTGTTTTAATGTTCCTCTGTATTTTTCCATTTTTTTGCGTGTAAGTTGGGTTACTAGTACTATACTATATAGAGAGAAGATACACCTTCTCACTATACTGACAGCTCTCAGAGTAACTAGTATACTGTCTTTCTGTTTTTGTTATTGCATAAGTCAATTTATCCTAATTGTATAGTGTATTATACTGAGCCTAGTCAAGCTCATTAAGATGCAGTCAGGGTCTTCATCCTGTTGTTAATGTTACAAGCAGCACTACTGCACGTGCCTAAAGGTGACTAGCCTTATATTTTTAATATTGCGGATACATATATGCTCATCCTATAGAGAGAGAGCATACATAAGAGTATAGAAGTGGACGCTGCAGCTGATTACTGTTCTTAACCACTACATATACTCTCATGATAGCTATGTTATTAATATGTACCACTGTAAGTGTCAAGTGGTAAGAAGTGGAGAAATATGGGAAATATGATGTCTCACACAGTTTTTTACACACACAATGCATTTTTTTGTCAAACTTTTGTGTTTTTTGTTGCAAACGTAACAATATTGCACAAACATGACAGGTAAGTATGCATGATAGTGATTAATTTAAAAGGAAGAGACACTTGCGTGTCATCCTCCTAGGTGTTAGGCTTTAGGAAGTGAAGCCCAGAAGCAGTTAGTAACTGGAGACTTTGTCTTACGGTTAATAACAGGACGTGCGTTAACCACAGTGCCATCCTCTTGTTCAGTAACAACCACGTCTAGTGTAAAGGTGTCACCAACTTTAGGCAAGTCACTTGCTTTGTGTTTACTCACGTCCATTGGAACGAAGTAGTTAACACCAAAGTTTGGTAGTGCACTAAAGCCTCTGGCTTTGAGTTTACCAAACTGCATAGTTGTGTCACCTGTATTAGTTTTGCCGTTAAGTCTGTTTTCACGGAGTTTACTAACTCTGTCCACGTCTGCTTTGCTGACTGGGTTTGAACAAAAGATTACGGCTTTCTTTGACTTAGCCACTGATTTGAAGTGTAGTTCCTTTTGAACCACGTAGGTTTTTGAATCTGCCATTTGTTTAATTTTAACAGTTAATAAAAAATTTAATTATCCCTGGATTTGACCGGGGGGACACACTGGTCCAGGACAAAGTAGGGGAGCCGCAGTGTAGGACCCAACTAAAATGCCATGCATACAACTTTTATAATCACTGGATGTGCCATAATGTGTAGGGGGGATACTAGGATTATTTTTTTTATTTTTGTATATTATAGTATAGCAAATCTATTATGGCAAAAAATTTACCAAAAGCGCAAGGAGGTACAGGTAGTCTCATACAAAAAGCAATTAATCCTATTATTAATTTTTTTAAGCCTGTTACACCTACAGTATATCCATCATTTAAATTAGGAGTAAGGACTGTTAAAGGTTTTCCTTATGATGCTAATTATAAATCTCCATATCGTAATTATGATGATTGGATGAATTATGTTAAAAGTACACAGCCAATTCCAGATTTTGCAACTACTCCTTATCAACTTCCTAGTATACTAAAAGGTGACATGAACTTTTTGGTAAACAAAGACGGAATGATGAATACATCGCAATTAGGTCAATTTATAAATAAAACAAAAGGAGTAAATCCGGGCCAATTGTATGATAGAAGTATAATGAAAACTGCATTTGATAATCTTAATTTAGGAGATCAGAAAAAAGTTTCATTTACTGACTTTAATAATGAAGTTGGTACTTTATTAAATGTAAATCCATTGTTTGGAACATCTGTAGGTACTTCACCAATGAAAACTAATACTAAATGGAGAGCATATTGGCAAGGTGATTTTAGTCCATTTGAAAAAAGTAAAACTAACATAAACCCATTAAGCTCAGATCAAGCTACTGTTTTAAATTCATATTTTGATCCTTTAAGATATAGCAGTTTAAATATGCAAAATTATTTGCCATTATTAGATACGTATAAAGTAGCAGGAAATAAACATTATAATCCGTTAGGAATAACGGGTGGTATTAATATAATGGGTAAAAATAATGAACCATTTACAGTAGCTCATCAAAGAATAGTTTTAGATGACACTAGAGATGGTGGTTTTAGTGATGGTATTTTAGTTTTAGAACGTCAATCAGATCAAGCTCAAGAGTTTAATAAAAATGCAAGAAAAACATATGAAAATAACCAAATTTTTCTAAACGAGCCATCAAATGTACCTAACAGAGAAACTTATTTTAGTCAAGCACATCTTGATCAACAACAAAAATTTAAAAATTTAACTACAGCAGATTTACAAACAAGATTAGATGCTATAAAAACATCTGGTTTTGCTGATGATTCATATAACTGGGCAACTGATGATGTAAATACAATGATTTCGCAATATGCATATCTTGTAGATGATTATGGTAGATTACAAAATAATATAAAAAAGAATGAAGGTCAAACTATTCAAGAATATCTTAGTAGTAGAAATGAACAATGGAGTCCATCATTTGATAAAATGTATCATCAAGTAGATGCTGAGTCAGGAGTAACAAAAGGTGGTTCATATGACAGAAATTGGCAAAATAATGGTGCTCAATCTCATCTTTTAAATCCTAAAGATAGAGTTCGTTATACAAGCTTTATGGCGCAAGATGATTTTTGGAATCAATTTGATTATAAAAAACATAGTGATTTATTAAAAAGAAACTATGATGAAGGCGGTATACATAATCTGTCAGCTGAAGATAAAGCTGAAATTTTAGCAAGTCCTGGATTTAAAAAATATCTTGAACATAAAAATGCATATGCACAACAAAATTATGATGATGCAAAAATAATATATGATATTCGTAAAAATGATGCTTTAGAATTTAATAATGCTTATGATAATTTTCAAAATAATCCTGATGAATTTCAATCTGCACTTAAAAAAAGATTTAGTAATTCTACTGCTGTTCAATTAGGAGAACTAGTTGATTATGCACAAAAAGTAGGTAAAGAATATATTTATTTACCATTACCTAAAACAGTAATACAAACACAAGGTTATACAGCTGATGAATATGGTACACCTAATAGTGGATTTAATGAATATAGATGGTCAGGTCATAGTGGTAATGAATTTATAGAGCAAGTAGATAAAGCTTATTCTAATGAAGCAGTTCGTGATTTTGGTGATGGTTATGGAATTAAACTTAATTATGGAGAAGTTCCATACTTTGATGCAAATGGAGAAAAAGTATATCCTAGTGGATATAAAATAATTGCAGGTGCAAATGGAAAACATAAATTAATAAAAGAAACAGATATACCTCAATATCAACAAGGTATTATAAGTATAGGAAATGATGTTGATGGTACTAATTTTGATAATTATGAAATATTAGATCTTGAACAAGGCGTTTATAGTGAACTTAGTTTTCCAGATAAACAAACATATAGAAAAGCATTAGTAGATGAAGCATATAACTGGAGAACTCAGTTTTTAAAAGAAAAGGGACATGATCCTGCTGCTTCTATTGGAGGAAATTTAAGAAAAGAGCATCAAGCTATTGTAAATAAATATACTGAAAAAGTTCATGCAAAAGATATAAAAAACGTATTAGGCCCAAATGCTACATATGAAATAGTAAATGATCCATCAGGACTTCCTTATGTAAGAGTTAAAGTACCTGGACCAGATGATTATAGGTTACCTATAAAAGGTAAAGATGTTTATAATTATGGGGGTCAAACAAAAGGTTATGCGTTAGATGATAATCCTGATCCTTTAAAATATAAAGTTGGTGGTCAAACATATGACATTAAACAATATCAAAATGGTAATGAGGTACCATCATTTGATGATGAGTATGATAATTTTAGAACATTTATACAACAAGAAGAAACAAGTTGGGATTATGTAAAAAATAAAAATTCAGCAGTATTAAAACCTGATGGTAAAACATATTACAAAATATATGAAAATGGTATGTTTTATCCATATTATCATCAAAATGCAGATGGGTCTTATGAAAATCAAGCAACAATAGGTTTTGGAAGAAAAGGTCCTAATATTTATAATGACTATAAAGACGGTGTAGGATTAGAACAAGCAGAAAAATGGAAAGATGAAGATATAGATAACGCATTAAGAAAAACTAAAATTTATATTGATGCTAATTATGGAGATACTGCATATGATAATCTTCCTGATAGAACTAAATTTATGCTTGCAGATTTTACTTATAATCTTGGTAGATTAAGTTTATATCCAAAATTTGCTGATGCAATTATGACAAATAATTTTGATAAAGCATTAGAAGAATATATTAGAAATGATAATAAAAAAGGAGCACCATTAGGAAGAAATAAAAGATATTTAGATGTATATCTACAACCATGGATTGATAATACTAAATTAAAATTACAAAGAGAAGAAGAAGAAAGAATACAAAAAGAAAGAGATGCTATAATGAATGAAAAATATAGCAGTTGGTATAGTCCTTTTGTACCTAATAGTATAGAAAATCTATTTAAACAAAATTATGATTGGGAAGATCAATACTTTAAAGATAAAGGCATAACCACTTATGATGAGGGAGGTTCAACAAATGATCCTTATGAAAAGTATGGCGGTTTAGATAATTATACAAAGATGCTTAACTTTTTAAGGTACCAAGAAGCTTTAAAACCTGGTGGTAATAAAGATATGGCAAACTTTTATAATGATTTATATGGGTTTGGAGATATGAGTTTTGGTGATGCTTATGGTCAAGCACGTGATATTTTTGAAACATATCAAAATAATCCAAATGATCCTATAGCACAAGAGATGTTAGGTAGAATGATTAATGAACAAGGTCAACCACAATTTGAATGGCAAGGAAATCAATATAACCCTTATAGTTATACAGAAATTCCTAGTGACAAAATGATTAATTTTCAAAAAGATTTAGTAAATAGATTAAGTGTTATATATAATAATCCTGATAAACAAAATACAGGTTTTGTTAGAACTGTTGATCCTATAACAGGAGAATCAACATACAGTCCTAATATAGAATCATATATAAAAAATCCTAGTGATATTTTATTTCAAAAACCAGGAGATTTAGAAAAATTTATTTATGAACAATTTCCAGAAGGTTCACAAGATAGAGCATATTTAGATGCAAATCCTACAGCATTTGAACAAATGATTGCTGACTATGAAGAAAGACTTCCTCACATAATGCATGCTAATACTGCTGATATATTAGGTGATAGAATTTATGATGAAGAAAATAATAAATATGTAAGTTCATTAACTAATCCTGAGCGTCATCAAGAAGTAATAGATAATTGGTGTGCTAAAATGAAAAAAGAAAAAGGAGATTATTTTAATTGTGAAACTGGAAGAGTAGAATATCCTGGACAAACATTCCTTAGTCAAGATAATAGAACTGATAAAGAAAGAGAAGATGCTAGATTAAAAATGGAAAGGTTTAAATTAATGCAAAAAAACATGATACCTCCTAACTTTATGTTTATGGTAAATGCATCTCCAGGTTTACAATCCATGTATCAAGAAGCACTAAGAACTAATGATTTTAGTAAAGTTAATGAGCAATTTATAAATTTTAGTCCAAGTAATCCTGTAAATTTAGCTTTAGGTGCTGGAGTAATGACAGGTGCTTATGCACTACCAAAAGCTTTAAATTTCTTAAATACACCATTAGCAAAATATGCACCAAGAATATTTAATCCAAATGCTGCAAGAGCTTTTACAGTTGGTGATGCTGTTAATGTTGGATTTGGAGCATATGGTACTGGAAAATACGGACCATCAATGATAAGTAATATAGGACAAGGTGAATATAGAGATGCAGCAAGTGATTTTGGTAATTTAGCTTTATATAATATAGGTACACCAGGATCACTTATTAAATTAAATAGAGGATTAAATTTTGGTAAAGTTTACCCAGGTCAATTTAGTAAAAGTATTTTACCACAAAGAAATATTACACCATCAACATTAGATGCTTTTAAAATTAAATATCCTAATTTAAACCCTACACTTAGTCCACAACAATATGAAAGTTTTGCAGGATCTTTTCAACAATTACCAAATTATAGTCTTTTAAATCCTTTACGTATTAAATTTCCTAATACACAAAGTTTAATAGGACAACCAATACCTACACAATCTGGATTTGGTAATATATTTCAAAATTTGAATCAAGGAGCAACATTAGTACCAAAATTAAAATAATTTATAAATCACTTGCAAGTTTGATAATTTCTTTTATAACTTTGCAACTAAAAAAATTAACAATATGAGCTTTAGTTACGATGAATACAGCAAAATGACAGAAATGGAACAATTAAAAAATGAAGAAAAATTCATTCATCATGCATTTACTAATTCGTATTACCTTCTTATAGGAGGGAATAAACTAGAAGATGTTGTTAATACAAAAAACCTTGAATCATTCATATTTATGCATGATGTTACAGATGCCCCTACTAAAGATGATATACAAAACTTAATGGATTATTTTGCAGAGAAAGATGATTTTGAAAAATGTATTAAGTTAAGAGACAAGTTTAATACAAATAAGTAACATAAATTTTGTAATATGCCCACGGCAAACAAAGCAAAGACTCCACCAAAAGGAGCTATTAGATTTTCAATAACATTATCTAATGAACAGAAAAAAGCTAAAACTGAAATTTTAAAAACACCTTATAACTTTATTGTTGGAAGAGCTGGTAGTGGTAAAACACTTTTAGCAGTACAGGTAGCTTTAGATCAGTTTTTTAAACGTCAGTATAATAAAATTATAATCACTAGACCTACTGTATCAACAGAAGATAATGGTTTTCTTCCTGGTTCTGAACGTGAAAAAATGGAACCTTGGCTAGTACCTATTAGATCTAATATGAGAAAAGTTTATAACAAACCTCAGCTATTAGATAAAATGGAAAAAGATGAAAGCATAGAATTATGCTCTCTAGCGCATTTTAGAGGCCGTACATTTGATAATTCTATTGTAATAGTAGATGAGTTCCAAAATTTAACCAGAAGTCAATTAGCAATGGCTATTGGAAGATTAGGTAAAGACTCTAAAATGATCTTTTGTGGTGATTCATATCAAATAGATTTAAAAGATAAAAACTATTCAGCATATCATGATATGTCAAAACTAGTAAATTCTAAGCATGTTTATAAAACTGTACTAGAAGATTCACATAGACATGATGCAATAGAAGAACTACTTGATCTTTTAAACGGTTATCACTAGTAAAACTAAACTTTTATTATTTAATTTTTAAAGTATTTTAAAAAAGTAAACCTTTATTGTTTATTTTTTTGTATATTTGTAATGTATATTAACCATAAAACTAAAAAAATGGCAAAAGAAAAAATTGAACTGTCTGAAGAAGAAATGGCAGCAAAAAGAGAAGAGTTAACAACCTTCTACAAAGAAAACATTGTGCATTTAAAGGCACAACTAGAATATGAAGAGTGTCTAAGAGACATAGAGAAAGCTAGAGCTGAAAGAGTTCAAGCACAAATGTTTTTAGCACAAGCAATGTCAGCTGGTACTGAAGAATCTAATGAAACACCTGATGAAGTACCTGTAAAAAGAACTTTAAAAAAGGTGTCAGATGAAGTATAGTCAAGAACAAATAAAAAGAACCTTAGAAAAAAAAGGTTATAAATGGTTTGATACTGGTGATTACAATGTAAATATTGTAGGAATCAGAAATGCTGAAACTGAAGGACGTGTTACAAATAGATTTGATGATACTATGACTATATCTTTTAAAGAAGATGGAGTATGGAAGTATTATGAATTTGATTGCACAACTGATCCAGGATCACACTATATGGATGCCCCTATTGTTAAATCAAAAGGTACTGCAATACTAAAAGAAGGACAATATAGAGGATCTCATAAAATTAGAAAACATCAAGGTAGATATGAAGCTTTAGGTCAATGTAAACCTGTTACTGTATATAGAGATAATAATAGAGATGATATATATAATTTAAATACAGAAAATTTAGATACAGGTTTATTTGGTATAAATATTCATAGAGCTACTAAATATGCTGGAAAAAAGTCAACACAGATTGATAAGTGGTCAGCTGGTTGCCAAGTAATTGCTGATAATGATGATTGGAGATTTTTTATGAAAATCATGAGAAAAGCAAGAGATACTTGGAGTAACAGTTTTACTTATACTCTACTTAACAGCAATGATATTGTAAAAACATGGCTGTCGTAAAAAAAGTTGATAAAAGAATTAAAGTATCTAGAGATGATATTATTAAATATCAAATAGTTACTTATTGTTTTTTAAATAATATTCAAATTAGCAAAGCTGATTTAGAATGTTTAGCTGAATTAGGTAAATTAAAAAATACAGAATTAAACAAATTTTGTAAAGTTATTTCAGAAAAACAAATATTTAAAAGCGCACAATCTTGCAGAAATGCAATTCAAAAAGCTAAAAACAAAGGCTTAATTGAAAAAGATAATAAAAAAATTCTTTTATCAAATGACATACAATTGCAAGTTGACGGTACTATTTTATTAGATTATAAAATTCTTAGTGTTGAAGAATAACATAAAACCAAAAACTTATAAAGTATTTTATAAGGAAGTAGCAACTGAATGTGAAGTACATCAAAATTTGGTAGAAGAGTTTGTAAGATTCTTTTACGGTGAAATAAGAAAGCATCTTGAAGAGTTAGATAATACAAGAATTCTTTTACCAAATTTAGGTACTTTTATAATTAGAAAAAATAGAATTGAAAAATCCATAAAAAGACATAAAGATATGCTTGGTAATATGGAAAAAACAACTTATTCTGGTTATGGTAAGCATTTACCAGTAAAAGAAAAACTTATTAAAATGGAAAAAGCTTTAGAACGCATGAATAATGAAATAAATAACAAAAAAAATTGGAAAAATGAAACTAGGTAAATTATTAAATGCAGTAAAACATTTAGATCAAGTTTATGAAGGAATAAAAAATAATGTTTGGAAAAAAGAATATGTTGAAATTATTGCTGGAGATAGATATTCAATTTGCAAAGAATGTTCTGCATTAGATTTAAAAGGTAATAACTGTGCTGCTCCTGGTACTCAACCTTGTTGTTCTGACTGTGGTTGTAGTTTAGCTTTTAAAACTAGATCATTATCTAGCTCATGTCCACAAAAAAAATGGGATAAAGTAATGGAAAAAGTTGATGAAGATAATTTAAATGAAATCTATAAAAATAATCCAAATTTAAAATAATCATGGCTGTAGTATTTAAAGAAGATGGACACATATATCAAAGTTTAGATGAAAATTTAGAAAAAGATCAAATAAATTGGACAAGCGTAACTTCTTTTATTGCTAAGTTTAAACCTAAATTTGATCAAGAAGCTGTTGCAAAAAAATCTTGTAAAAATAAACGCTCAAAATGGTATGGACTTAAACCTAAAGAAGTTATAAATATTTGGAAAAAAGAAAGTGAAAGAGCTATAGATTTAGGTAATTGGTATCATAATCAAAGAGAATCTGATATGCTTGATTTTAAGACAATAGAACGTGAAGGTGTAGAAATACCTATCATAAAACCAATAGTTGATTCTAATGGTGTTAAAATAGCTCCTAATCAAAAATTAGAACCTGGTGTTTATCCAGAACACTTTGCTTATTTAAAATCTGCATGTATTTGTGGTCAAGCAGATTTAGTAGAAGTTGTTAATGGAAAAGTAAACATTACAGATTATAAAACTAATAAAGAAATAAAAGAAAAAGGTTTTATAAACTGGGAAGGTATATCATCTAAAATGTTTAAACCTTTATCTCATCTTGATGATTGTAATTTAAATCATTATAATATACAGTTAAGTTTATATATGTATATTATTCTTAAACATAATCCAAAGCTTAAAGCAGGAAAACTTACAATACAACATGTATCTTTTGAAAAAGAAAAAGATGATGAATATGGTTATCCAATAAATAAATATGATTCTAATGGAGAACCTATTATTAAAGAAATTAAAATGTATCACTTACCATATTTAAAAGATGAAGTAAGAAGTCTTATAATGTGGATTAAAGATAACCCACTATGCTAGCAAAATTATTTGATGTACAAAATGGTAAAGTAATACCATCAGAACATTGTTATTCGTTAAAAACTTTAAAAAATATTATGGATAAATATCCTGATACACACATGCAGGTTTATTTATATATTTTTTATATGACATGTCCTGATCCTGACATGAATCCTTTTTTTAACATGCCTGAACATGAAAAAGAAGAAATAATTATAGATGAAATACAACTTGAAGAATCACCAGAAGATGAATCAATAAGAAATGCTATAAGATTTTGTGAGGATTTATATCAAACGCCTACATATAGAGCATATAAAGGAATTAAGTCTATGTTAGATAGATTAGCAAGATATATGGAAACCACATCTATAGAGCATGGTAGAGATGGTAATTTAACATCATTAGTAAATACTGCTGCTAAATTTGAACAAATAAGACAATCATTTAAAGGAGCATATAATGATATGAAAGATGAACAAAAAAGTCAAGTACGTGGTGGACAAGGTTTGGCTTATGATCAAATGTAATAACTATAAAAACTATAAAAATGCAAAAAATTATTCCATTAGGCAATAAAGTCCTAATTAAACTTCATGAAAAAAAAGAAACTTATGGTAATACAGGAATTTATATTCCAGATTCTGTACAAGAAGATCCTATGACAGGTACAGTAATATCTGTAGGTGAAGACGTAACAGAAATAAAAGCTGGAGATGATGTTAGAATAAGTGAATTTGGTACTCCTATGTCTATTGAGTCAGAAGGATCAGAACATTTATTATTCCGTAAAGAAGATATAGTTGCTAAAGTTGTAGATGTATAAAACAATACCTACATATAAAAATGGCAAATGGTCAGAAACTAAATTTGAATCAATAGAGGATTTTAGATCTTTTATTGATTCTATTTTTAAAGAACCTGGTAAATATAATTTTGATAAAACTGCATTATTATTTAATGAGCAAGCAATTAATTTTAATAAAAATGGTTTTTATTGTGATAAACCATTTAGATCTAAAGATTTTGTAGAATATTGGAATGATCAAAAAAATAAATGTAGAAAAGGTGTTATATATCATGGTAAAAATAATACATGGTACATTACACGTGACTACTATATGTGGTTAAATTTTTTACCAATCTTTGATAAAGAAGAAAAAAAATATGGTTTTGCTAAAGTAAGAGATGCTCAATATCATATGGCCTTATATGAAATTATGGCTGAAATTAATTATAAGCATGTAGCTATTCTTAAAAAACGTCAGATTGCTTCTTCTTATTTTCATATGGCAAAAATTGTTAATCAATATTGGTTTGAAGAAGGATCAATATGCAAGATAGGTGCATCATTAAAAGATTATATTAATGATAAAGGTTCTTGGAAATTTTTAGATGAATATGCAACATTTCTTAATCAACATACTGCATGGTATAGACCAAACAATCCAGATAAAGTTCTTTTGTGGGAGCAAAAAATTGAAGTAAGAGTTAATAATAGAAAAACTCAAAGAGGTCTTAGATCTAAAATTCAAGGTGCATCATTTGAAAAAAATGCAACAACAGGTGTAGGTGGACCTTGTACTTATTTCTTTCATGAAGAAGCTGGTATTGCACCTAAGATGGATCAGACATATGAATATATAAGACCTGCAATGTCATCAGGTATGATTACTACTGGTCAATTTATAGCAGCTGGTTCTGTAGGTGATTTAGATCAATGTGAACCACTTAAAAAAATGATTATGCAACCAGAAGCTAATGGTATCTTAGGTGTTAAAACTGATTTAATAGATGATAAAGGTACAATTGGCATAGCTGGTTTATTTATTCCTGAGCAATGGTCTATGCCTCCTTATATAGATGCTTATGGTAACTCACTTATAGAAGAGTCATTAAAAGCTATAGACATAGAAAGACAAGAATGGAAAAATGAATTAGATCCAGAACAATATCAACTACGTATATCTCAAAAACCTAGAAATATTGCAGAAGCTTTTGCATATAGAAAAGCATCTATATTTCCTCAAAGTTTTCTTACTAAACAATTACAAAGAATAGAACATAAAAAATATTCATATGAGTTTATTGAATTAGAAAGAGATGAAAAAGGAATTAAACCTATTAAATCAAATAGAACTCCTATATCTGAATTTCCAGTAAATAAAAAAAGAGAAGATAAAGGTGGTGTACTTACTGTATGGGAAAGACCTATAAAAAATCCTGAATTTGGAACTTACTATGCTTCTATTGACCCTGTGTCAGAAGGTAAAACAACTACATCAGATTCTTTATGTAGTATTATTGTATATAAAAATCCTATAGAAGTAACAAAAGAAACTCCAGAAGGACTAGAAACATTCATAGAAGGAGATAAAATAGTTGCAACTTGGTGTGGTAGATATGATGATATAAGTAAAACACATGAACAATTAGAAAGAATTATTGAATGGTATAATGCATGGACTATTGTAGAAAACAATATATCATTATTTATTCAATATATGATTTCAAAAAGAAAACAAAAATATTTAGTGCCAAAATCACAAATGGTATTTTTAAAAGATCTTGGTTCTAATAGTAATGTATTTCAAGAATATGGTTGGAAAAATACAGGTACATTATTTAAAAGTCATCTTATATCTTATGCTATTGAATTTATTAGAGAATCAATAGATGAAGAGTTAGATGATAACGGAGAAGTACTAAGTGTAAAGTATGGAGTTGAAAGAATTCCTGATAAAATGCTTATTACAGAAATGTTACAATATTATCCTGGTTTAAACGTGGATAGATTAGTATCATTTGCAGCATTAGTTGCGTTTGCTAAGATGCAACAAGCAAATAGAGGCTATGTAAAGCGTAAAGAGAGAGATAAATCACTAGAATCTTTGGATAATTCACAAAATTTGTATAAATTATCTATGAGACCTTTTAGTAATTTAGGAAGGAGAAAAAATAATAGTATAGTTAAAAAAAGAAGAAATCCTTTTAAAAATATTAAATGATGTATGATTGGGTAACAACTGCTACATGTGAAAATGAATTTTATTATATTCAATATATATATGTTTATGATAATTATGTAGAAGGGGAAGAAATAATTTATAACCAAGAATAGAATGAAAGTATTAAGCGCAATGCAATTAAAAAATGGTGCAAAAGCAGACGGCCGTCATGTATCTGCATCATTAACACAACCACTTCAGTTTTTACCAGCTAAAGATAAAGATGATAAGTGGGCATCTTGGAACTTAGATTGGCTTGAAAAAAGAGGTCTTGATTACCTTAGAGATAATGCTAGAAGAATTTTAAAAAATTATAAATTAGCAAAAGGTATTATTGATAAAACAGATTATATTGTAGAAGATGACAATGACTATACTGATCTTATTAATATTTTAACTAAAGAAGATGAAACAGCTTTAGAGTTAAAATTTTATCCTATTATACCAAATGTAATTAATGTTTTAACTGGAGAATTTGCAAAAAGATACTCTAAAGTTCAATTTAGAGCTGTTGATGATACATCTTATAATGAAATGCTTGAGCAAAAAAGATTGCAAATTGAAGAAGCATTATTGTCAGATGCAAGAAATCAAATGATTATGAAAATGATTCAGCAAGGTGCTAATCCTGAATCAGAAGAATTTCAACAAAATATTGCACCAGAAAAATTAAAAACACTTCCTGAAATACAAGATTTCTTTTCAAAAGATTATAGGAGCTTAGTAGAAGAATGGGCTCATCATCAATTAAATGTTGATGAAGAAAGATTTAAAATGCAAGAACTAGAAGAAAGAGCATTTAAAGATATGCTTATTTGTGATAGAGAGTTTTGGCATTTTCGCATGATGGAAGATGATTATGAAGTTGAGCTTTGGAATCCTGCATTAACTTTTTATCAAAAATCTCCTGACTCAAGATATATATCTGATTCTAATTTTGTTGGTAAATGTGATATGATGAGTGTTGCAGATGTAATTGATATGTATGGTTATTTAATGACTGAAGATCAACTTACATCATTAGAACGTATTTATCCTGCAGCAAATTCTATATACTTAGATAATGGTGTACAAAATGATGGATCTTATTATGATCCTACTAGATCTCATAAATGGAATACACAAAAACCAGGTTTAGCATATAGAAAATTAGTTAGTAATACTGACATGAATGCTAGTCAATATGGAGGTGATATTGTACAAGCTATACTATCAGAAGGTGATGATATTAGTACATGGGGTGATTATAATATGATGCGTGTTACAACATGTTATTGGAAAACACAAAGAAAAATTGGCCATTTAACTAGAATTACAGAAGATGGTACTTTAATGCAAGAAATAGTTGATGAAACATATAAGATAACAGATAAACCTGTATATAATACTAAATTATTTAAACAAAAAACAAAAGAAAATTTAATTCAAGGAGAACACATAGATTACTTTTGGATTAATGAAGTATGGGGTGGTATTAAAATAGGACCTAATGGACCTACATCATGGAGAAATGATACATCAGATGAATCTCCAATATATTTGGGTATTAATAAACAAAAGCCAGGAAGAATAGAATATCAATTTAAAGGTGATAATTCACTATATGGATGTAAGTTACCTGTAGAAGGAAGAGTATTTTCAGATAGAAATACAAGATCAACATCATTAGTAGATTTAATGAAACCATATCAAATTGGATATAATATGGTTAATAATCAAATAGCAGACATTCTAGTAGATGAATTAGGAACTGTTATTATGTTTGATCAAAATGCATTACCACGTCATTCTATGGGTGAAGACTGGGGTAAAAATAATTTGGCAAAAGCTTATGTAGCAATGAAAGACTTTGGTATGATGCCATTAGATACTTCTATTACTAATACAGAAAATGCTACTAATTTTAATCATTATCAAACATTAAATCTAGAACAAACAAATAGATTAATGTCTAGAATTCAATTAGCAAATCATTTTAAAAATCAAGCATTTGAATCTATTGGTATTAATCCACAACGTTTAGGTGGTGCAATAGCACAACAAACAGCAACAGGTGTAACACAAGCTATGAATCAATCATATGCTCAAACTGAAATGTATTTTACACAACATTCAGATCATCTAATGCCACGTGTACATCAAATGAGAACAGATTTATCTCAATATTATCATAGTACTAATCCTTCTGTTAGATTAAGTTATATTACTTCTGAAGCAGAAAAAGTTAATTTTCAAATTAATGGAACAAAACTCTTATTAAGAGATTTTAATGTTTTTTGTACTACTAAAACTAATCATAGACAAATACTAGATCAATTAAAACAAATGGCTCTTACTAATAATACTACTGGAGCATCTATATATGATCTAGGTAATGTTATTAAAGCTACAAGCATAGCAGAAGTTACAGATGTTCTTAAAGATGCTGAAGTTAAACAACAACAACAGCAGCAGCAACAAATGCAACAACAACAGCAAATGGCTGAACAACAACAGCAAGCTGCAGCTCAAGAAGCAGAAGCACAAAGACAATTTGAATCTCAAAAATTAGATAAGATGATTCAAAAAGATATTACTGTTGCTGAAATTAGATCTGCAGGATATGGAGCTATGCAAGATATAAATCAAAATCAACAAAGTGATTATCAAGATGCACTAAAAGAAATACGTGAAAGAGATCAGTACAGAGAGCAAATGAACTTTAAACGTGAACAACAAAATACTAAAACATCTTTTGATAAGTCAAAATTACAGATTGAAAGAGAAAAACTTGCAACACAAAGACAAATAGCTGAGAAAAATTTAGAGATTGCAAGAGAAAATAAAAACAAATATGATGTAGAAAAGACTACTGAATCTAACAAAAAGAAAAAGAAATAACATACTTAGCTATATACTACAAAAAATCTTTCTTTTTTTTTAAATTTAAATGGTTTATGGTATAAAACTTTTGTATATTATATATGTAATAACCAGTAAATAATAATAAAACCATATAATTATGTCAGAAAAAATGCAACAAACGACAACAGTACAAGAAGTAGATGTAAACTTGGATGAAATCTTTAACGGTGCTCCAGGTGCTGATTCTGTTGTTACTCCAGAAACAAAAAAACCTAATGTATTTTCAAAAGCAGAAACAGTAGATTTATCATTTTTAGATAAACCAGAAGCTGAAACTGCAGTTAAAGAAGTAAAAGAAGAGGCAAAAGAAGAAACAAAAGAAACAGAAAAAGCAGAAGTAGAAGCTAAAGAAGCAGAGGTTAAAAAAGAAGAAACTAAAACTAAAGAAGAAGTTGTTTCTAAAGAAGAGGTTGATGAAATTTTAAATGAAGGTTTAGATTTAGCTGAATCTGAAGATGAAAAATCAACTGCATCAGGTAGAAAAAGAATGAGTAATATGGCTGATGTCTTCAAGAAAATGATTGATGATGAGCAAATTATTCCTTTTGATGATGATAAAGAATTAGAAGATTATACTGCAAAAGACTGGAAAGAACTTATCCAAGCTAATATGGATGAGAGAGCTAATAAAGTTAGAAGAGAAACACCAAAACAATTTTTTAATAGTTTACCACAAGAATTACAAGTTGCTGCAAAATATGTAGCAGATGGTGGTACAGATCTTAAAGGTTTATTTGGTGCATTAGCACAAGCAGAAGAAGTGCGTGATTTAACATTAGAAAATGAAGAAGGTCAAGCACATATTGTTAGAGAATATTTAACTGCTACAGGTTATGGAAGTGCAGAAGATATTCAAGAAGAAATTGAAATTTGGAAAGATTTAGGTAAACTTGAAAAACAAGCATCTAAATTTAAACCAAAATTAGATAAGATGCAAGAGCAAGTTATTGCAAGAAAATTACAACAGCAAGAACAATTAAAAGCTCAACAGCAAAAAGCATCAGAAAATTATATGGCCAATGTGTATAATACACTTAAAGATGGTAAAGTAGGTGATATGAAAGTTAATAAAAAGACTCAAGCTCTTTTATATAACGGATTAGTTAATCCAGCTTATCCATCTATTAATGGCTCACAAACCAATTTATTAGGACACTTACTAGAAAAGTATCAATTTGTTGAACCAAACTATAATTTGGTTACAGAAGCACTATGGCTTTTAGCTGATCCAAAAGGATATAAAGATCAACTTATGTCTAAAGGAACTAATAAAGCAGTTGAGCAAACAGTTAGAAAATTAAAAACTGCTCAGTCAACTAAAAAAGCAGCTAGTGGTGGTGTAACATCAAATGAAAAACCAAGTACAACAAGGAGAACACTTCCTAGAAGTCAAAATATATTTAAAAGATTTTAACAACAACAACAATAATTATTAATTTTAAAAAAGTGAAAAAATGGCAACACCGGTTTTAAACAATGGTCTCTTTCTAAGAGACACGTCTTACCAGGCTAGTTCTCATATTGATTCATATCACTTAACACAAATGCTTGGTGATGCAGAGCCAATGGACATGGGTCCAGTGGAACTGTGGGCTATGACGCAAAAGGTAGAAATGCCTTTGTATCAAATGGCATCGTTTGGTGGTAAGAACACAATTATGGTGGACAATGCTAGAGGTGAGTACAAATGGCAAACTCCTGTTTCTTCATCATTACCTATGTCTATGGGTCCTTTGGCATCTTTTAGAGATGATGATGGAGCAGATGGAGTTCCTTTCAAAATCAGACTATCTAAAAGAGAGTTTGGTCATGGGGATATAATTACTTATGACAAGTATAATGGTCTTGAACTATACATTACTGCAGATGACATCGTTCCTGTAGGTGATGGATGGGTTTATACTGTAACACTTGTAAACAACGCAACAGGCGCAGGAATGCCTATTGAGTATTTAGCTGCAGGAACTAAGTTCTTCAGAAAAGGTTCTGCAAGAGGTGAATACGGAGAAAGATTCTCTGATATTTCAACTGGAGCAGGATTTAGAGAATTCTACAACTTTGTTGGAGGAGCTGAAGCACACGTACACTATTCAGTTTCATCACGTGCTGATCTTATGATCAAAGGTGGTATGAATGCTGATGGTACTGTACCTGTAACTGAAATTTGGAGAAACTTTGACAAGAACCTAGATCCTTCTTTAGATTCTATTGAGTCTATTGCTGGAGCAATGGGTAAAGACTACATTAAGAAAGCATTTGATAATGGTTCTCTTTCTAGAACGTTCTTAACGTCTCTTGAAGCAGCACACCTTACTAAAATTGCTAATGACATTGAGTGTTACTTAATGTGGGGTCATGGTGGTAGAGTTAGACAAGACGGTCCAGATGACATCAGACTTTCTGTTGGTCTTTGGAGACAATTAGATAACTCATTCAAACGTGTATATAACAAATCAGCATTTAGCTTAGATATGTTCAAAAATGAACTTTACAACTTCTATGCTGGTAAAGTTGAGTTTGATGGTCCAGATCCAAAGAGACAATTAATTGTACAAACTGGTATTGGTGGTATGCAATTAGTTAATGCTGCAATTGCTGCAGAAGCTAATGGTGCTAACGGTATGATTACTAATGCTGATAACATTGGTGCAATTACTGGTTCTGGTATGGATTTAGGATTTGGATTTGCTTACACTAGCTTTGTAATTCCTTTCTTAGCTAATGTTAAGTTTGTACTAAATCCTGCGTTTGACAACTTACACACTAATGACATTGAAAATCCATTAGTAGATGGTCGTCCATTATCTTCTTACAGCTTCATCATCTTTGATGTAACTGATGAAGGAAATGACAACATCTTCTTATTGAAACTTTCTTGGGATAATCAACTTAAGTGGTTCTACCAAAATGGTACTATGGACTACATGGGAAGAACTCAAGGATTTGCTTCTTCAGGACACTTCAATGGTTATCGTGTTATGATGACACAAACCATGCCTTCTGTATGGGTAAAAGACCCAACTAAGGTGTTAAAGATTGTTATGAGAAATCCAGTAACTGGAGGATCATTCTAATCTATATATATTATGAAATGAGGGGGAGCCAAGTGCTCCTCCCTATTTCTTTTAAACCAAAATTAAAAACTAATAAAAATTAAAAAAATGAGTGACGTAACTATTTTTGAAAAAACAAATGCTGTGAAGGATGGTGCTATTGCTATCCGTGCATATTTTAATCCTGATATAGATAATATGGGATTAGAAAAATATAATATGACTTTACATGAAGGTGCTTTTCATAGTGAAAGCATTGCTGCTTTAGAAAGAAATGGTATAGTTAGATATATAACAGGCTTAAATGAATTTGCTCCTGAAGTAAAAACATTACCTGAAGCTGAGAAAAAAGCTAAAATAAAAGAAATCAGAAAACATGTTGCAGAATTAGAAAAAGAATTAGCAACTAATGTTATAGATGTAGATGATCCTGAATTTTGGAGTAAGGTAGAAGTCTGCAAACCAAATAATGGTGACTTTTGGAATAAAATTACTATTAAAGCAGGAAATGATCCTGTATTTATTGATCCAAAAGTTGATCCATATGATAGAATAAAACTATTAGCAATTAAAGCTGGAGGATTTTCAATGATTGCTCCAAATTTAGAAGCTGCTAAAAAAAGTGGAAAATATAAATTTTATTTAGATGAAGTTCTTGAAACAGCAAGTACAAGAACTAAAGATACTAAATTAAAAAATAAAGCTCTTGGTATTCTTAGTAATTTATATGATGATGATAAAATTAGACTAATGCACGTTGTTAAAATATTAACATTTAATAGTGCTCAATATACTCCTAGCACACCATTAGATGTATTGTATGAAGATGCAGATGGATATATAAATGGTAATGGTAGAGAGTCTAATACTTATCAAGCATCAAAAAACTTTGTAGATGCTGCTAAAATGGATACTGAAACATTGATGATGCATTCTATAGTAAAAGATGCATTAGCATTTAATATATTAACCACTAAATCAGATGGTTATATATATGAAAAGAAATCAGGAACTAAAATTGAAACAACAAGAGAAGGAGTTGTTGAATTTTTAAAGAATCCTGTTAATGATGAAATGTTAATGGACATAAAACAAAATGTTGAGAATTTATTAACTACGTAAAATGAATATTACTACACTACAAATAAAATTTAGACAAAGGCTTAACAAGCTTGCTAGTAATGACTATGATAACATAGAATGCTGGCAAATTGTTGAATCTTTTAATAAAGCACAAATTGAGTGGTGTAGAAAACAACTTCATGGTACAAATGCATATAGAGAAGGAGATGAAGCATCTAAAAGACGTATAGATGATCTTCAAATCCTTCTTACTACGCAACCAATATTAGGTTCTGTTCAAACAGATTATTTTTTAGGAACTAGTTTTCCAGATAATTACTTAGAATTTAAAAGGGTTGACACAGATGCAACAACAGAATGCTGTAAAAAAGATCCTAGATCAATGACAGTTTATTTAGCTGAAGAAGCTAATGTTGATGTAATAATGAGAGATCCTTTAAAAAAACCAGATTTTGAATGGGGTGAAACATTTTGTACTCTAGCTAATAATACTATTAGAATATATAAAAGAGAGTTTGATATTGTTAACCCTAGAATTACATTTTATAGAAAACCTAGAAATATTCAAATAGCAGGTTGTTCTGATCCATATTTAAATGTTGTTTCTGCAGCAGATGTAGAACCAGAATTTAAAGATGATATAGTTGAATTAATTATTGATGAAGCTTGTACAATAATTGCAGGTGATATTAATGATGCAAACAATTATATAAGAGGAGCACAATCAGCAGAAAAAAATAATTAATAACTTAAAAATTAGAAACTATGCCATACGGAAAAGGTACATACGGTTCAAAGGTTGGAAGACCTCCTAAGAAGAAAACAATGAAAAAATCTTCTAAGAAAAAAACTACTAAAAAGAAAAAAAAGTAGTATATTAATATAGAAGGAGTAAAAGTTTAGGTTTGGGTACTTTTGCTTTGGATTTAACAAACCCATTCTTTTTGTAAATAAAAAAAGTCCTCTGATAGAAAAGGGGCATTATAAAAATGGCTTATTTTAATCATGCTTATGTAAAGTCTGCCGTTATTAGTACTACAGAAGCTAACAAAGACGTAAAAACTTCAGCTTTAGCAAAAGGAGAGTTAGGTCTAGTTGATGCAACAGATTATGAAACAGTAGATTTTCCTACTGCAAATGATTCTGCTGTACCAGCTGAGTACATGTTAGTATTTGGTAACTATAATCAGACTGATACATTAGGTAATAACCCTACAAGAGGTGGTTATGCCGAATCAATTAAAACAAAAATTATTAAACCAAATTATGTTACAGGTCTATGGAAAGCTGATTGTGTAACTGGAACATCTGAGACAATTGTAATTACAGTTCCAGATACATGTTTAAAATGTGATGGTTCTACTACTGATCAAAATCAATTAAGAATTGATATTAAAGGAGATGAAGTATTACGTTTCTTAAACAGATTTACTTATTCAGTTTTAGATTACAGAGAGTGCTGTACAGGTGAAGCAACAAATGTTGCTGGTAAAACTGTTACAGATGCTTGGGCAGCTAGAATTAATGAAGATCCTTTATTGAATCCATTTATTACAGCATCAAGTGCTGCTGCTTCTGGAGCTGGTGCATTAACATTAACTGTTGATTATACTGCAACATTTTTTGATAACTGTTCATATGATACAAGAGATCACTTTGGAATTGCTCCATTAAAAGTTATTGTATCTCCAGTTGATGATGACGGTAATCCTTGTACTAACACATGTATGACTGCTACTGCTGGTGGTAGTTCAGTAACAGATTTTGGTACAAATGCTGCAATTGCAGTTACAACTAAATCTGAAACTACAGGAGAAAGAGTAATTGAAGAAATTATTCTTGAAGGAAGATACAGACAAGATGGTGGATGGAATCAAGGTAACAAAGATTCTGCTAGATTTAGAGATATTCAACATGGTGATGCATTACTTGGTTGTGGTACTGGTGCAGTAGATAGAACAGCATTTTATGCAGCTTACTACTTACAACATTCAGTTCCAAGATTTAACAATCCAACTGGAGTATTTGATAATGATCAATACATGTATGTATTCTATGTTCCATGTGTAGGTGGTGACGGTAAAGCAAATGCAGAATTAGCAAAAATGGACTTTTTATGGAATTCATTAGCTAATAAGTCTGATTTAACTGTTACTGATTATCTATAATAGTTAGTTAATTAGATTAATATTAAAAAGAGTGAGTGAAATATTCTCACTCTTTTTTTTTCTTTTAATTAATTAATTTTGTATATTATTAGTAGATACTCTTTGTATCATAGACTAAAATAATATTATGGCAGCTAAACACATTTTAAGCTTAGAAGTTCTTCATACGTCAAATCCTGAAGTTTTCAGTATTAAAGATACAAGCACTTATGCAAAAAATTTAAAAATAGATTGTCCAGAGTTATTAATAACAGTACCTGGATTTAATCAACCTGCACTTATAAAAGCAAGTAGGGGTTTTGATTTAACTGTTACTGCATGTGCTTTGAATGTACAAACAACAGGATGTAATTCAAATAGAGCTATTGTACCAGATGGTTTATATATTATAAGGTATCAAGTTAGTCCTCATGACAAAGCTTATGTTGAGTATAATCATTTAAGAATCACTAATATAATGAAACAATATTATGATAAATTATGTGAACTAGATATTACTCCATGTGTTCCAACATCTGAAAGAAAAAAACTTTTAGATGAATTAAGTGATATTAGAGTTTATATAGATGCTGCTGTTGCAAAAGTTGAATATTGTGCAAGTCCGCAAGCAGGCTTAGAATTATACAATTTTGCTAAAAGAAAATTAGACAAGATAACTTGTCCAACATGTTAAACCAATAAATTAAATAAAATATGGCAGCAACTTGTGCACATTGTAAAAGACCAATAGGATGTGGATGTCAACAAACAACAACATCAGATGGTAAAACAGTTCATAAAGCATGCAAAACAGCATATGAATCATCATTAAAAGTAGCAATAGCAAAGTAGAATGGAACCTAAAAAAGATTATATCATACAAAAAATCAGAACTGAACGTGGATTTGCGGATGAAATATTTAAAAAATATAGACATGAAAGATATGGTATAGGATCTTGTTGTGGTTCTAATTTACCTTCCTATATAAAAGATAAATATCTTTGTGATTTTGAAGATGCTAAAGTAACTCCTTATGAGTCAATAAAAATTACAAAAACATCATATACACCTCCAACTCCTACAGGTGCTAAACAAGATGAAAATAGACCACCATGGGTAAATGAACTATGTGGAATAACTCAAGGAGATGCTGAAATTTATTTTTATTATGACACAACATCATTAGGTGTTCAAGCAGTACAAGATGCATATTATGCAGCTAAAGATTGGGTAGATCAATTAAGTCAAGCACAACCTACAAATGATACAGAAAATTGTACAGGTGGTGATTCAGCAAAATCTATAACAACATATCATACACTTACTTTTGGAGAAAGATGGTTAGATTGGGGTACACAAGCAGTAACAGGTGATTTTAATAATTCAGGAAGTTGTGGAGGTAATGGTACAGTAGATGTCAATGGAGATTTATGTGGTACAGGAAGTAATGTTAATGGTAATCCTGTTAATGTAGATCCAATACCTGGAAGAAATTTTGGTTTACAAGATTGTGGAAGTGGTGCAGATTCTACATATCCACAAGATGTAGCACCTGATAATAAATTTTGGTCTTCATTACAATGGGCACAAAATAATGGTATACAAATGCATTCTTTTGGTCCTGCAGGAGGAACTGTTGCAACAGTTACATTAGGTAATGATACTTCTGGAGGAGTATTTAATGGTGTTACAACAATAGGTCAGGCACCAGCTGCAACAAATAAAAATCTATTAGTTGTTTGTTTTATAGATGAATCAACATCAAGAGATCATAAACAACCATATCATGATAGATCAAATAATACTAGTTGGAATACTGCAACAGATGGCGCAGGAAATATGACACCATGTTGGAAAGCAGATCATACTGAATTTATAGCTCAAAGAAATTTATGGATGGCTGCTGATTCAAATAGACAATCTAACTTTTTTGTATATCCATCAATGCCTTCAGGTGGTGCTGGTACAAGTCATAGACCTTTTCCATTACATGCTTTAGGAGCTGTAACATCTGGAGATAAAAATCCAGCTGATGGTACATTAACTGTAGCACCTAGCAGTTTAGCTGCAAATCCTCAACTTTTAACTCCTATAACAACATCTAATCCATATTTTGCTCAAGGTTATGGAGCATTAGATCAACATGGATGGGGAACAAATGTTGCTATGGTTCCATTTACAGCTGCAACATTTCAAACAGATTTAAATGCTTTTGTTGATATACAAAGTTGTAATGACTCAGAATGTTTTCTATTTGTTGTAAAAGATCAAAATGGAAATCCTATTGAAGATCATCCTATTAAAATAAATTCAGAAATCATTGGATATACTGATGAAAATGGTTTATTAAGATGGTGTGTAAGAGATGCATCAATAAATACTCAACATGTATTAGATTTATGCACATGTCTTACAACTACAGGAGGATGTGGATCACAAAAAATAAATATGACAATTACTGATAGTTGTTTTACAAGTTGTGATACAGTAAAACCATTTACTGCATGTGAAGAACCAGAAGAAACACAATCTTCAGGTAATGATAAAGAAGGTTGTACAGATCCAAGTGCTGATAATTATGATCCTGAAGCAACAATTGATGATGGTTCATGTAAGTTTTGTGATAACTTTAGTGCTGATGGTAATGTAATAGATGCAACTGAAACAGCTGGAGTTTGTAATAATGATGGTGAAATTGAACTTAATATAACAGGAGGAGTCCCTCCTTATACAATAACTTGGTCTGGGCCTGGTGGACCTCATACTGGAACAGAATTAACAGGATTATGTGGTGGTAGTTATTTAGTTACTGTTACTGACTCATCAACACCTGAACCTTGTCAAGCATTTGCTTCATTTAATGTAAATCAACCAACTTCAATTATTTATGGTTGTACAGACCCTACAGCATGTAATTATGATGCTACAGCAACTGATGATGATGGTTCTTGTTTATTTAGTGGATGTACAGATTCAGGTGCAACAAACTATGATCCAAATGCTACAGCAGATTGTAATTGTACTCCACAAGGAGATCCTGCGTATCAAAATGCTGTTGGTTGGAATAGTTGTTGTACAGCATGTGTAGATGGATGTATGGATCCAAATGCAAATAATTATAATGCTGCTGCTACTTGTGATGATGGTTCATGTACATATAACTATTCATGTGTACAATTAGGAGGTACTGGTACTCAATTTAATGCTTGTGAAAATCATACATACATAGGAGCAACATTTGATCCTAATACTGCTGTAAATCATGTTACTGATCCAGCAAACAATCTTACTAATGCAATTTTGGGTCAAATTTCTTTTTCATCTTTAGGAGCTCCTGTTGCATCTCAATGTTTAGATCAAGATGGTAATAAAATAATGCAATTGAATATGATTGGGTTCCAATTTCAAGATAATGGAACTCCATGTAATGGTGAAACTTGGCCTGCTACTTGGACAGCAGTAGGAATGCTACCTAATACTCTAAATAATAATGCTGTACATTTTACGGGTGTAAGTTGGGATAATATACTTACGTTATTTAATGATACAATAGCATTAGGTCAAATATATTATGATTCTCAAGGAACTGTTGTAACTACATTTAATGGTCTTAATCGTAATCAAGTAGAGCTTATTTTATATTATTCACAAGGAACAGGAACACCAAATCCTGGAGTATATGGTAATGAATTATTACCAGAATGTCCTACTGCAACTTTTGGTGGAGTTGCTGGTAGCGGTCCTTGTATTTGTTCTGGAACTTCTGCTGCAGGCTGTGAATGTCAAGAAATGCTAGATGGTTCAGGAACTTATCCTACATTGCAAGACTGTCAACAAGATCCAGGAAGTTGTTGTAATGTTAATCCTAGTACAAGTTTTGTTTGTGTTCCTGGTGGAATAACTAATAGTTGTTCAAATAAACAACTTGTACCTACTAGTTCTCCTATTTCTACTTCAACAAATCTAGGAGATAATTTAGCTCAAGCATGGACATCTGATGTTGCTAATTGGCCAATTGTTCCTGTACAAAACTATAAATTTTATGTAGATCAAGGAGGAGGAAATTGTGAAGCATTAACTGGTAATTCTGAATGGTTTATTAGAGAAATAAGAATAACAAATGTTGATAATGGTACATTTGTAAGTGTTGGAGATGTAGCAGTACCAAACTCTTGGGCAATAGTACAAGCCGCATTAGTTAGTGCTTTTTATGATGGTATTAACTATCCTGATTTATCAAATGCAGATTATATGACAGTTAAAACTACATTAGCTACTACAGAACCAGGCAAATGGTCAGTTGAAACATTTGAGCAAATGTGTAATTGTACAACAGATGGTAATTGTGATTGTGTAGAAGATCCATCAGGAACTTACAGCGATTATCAAACTTGTATTGACGCATGCTGTACTATACTAAATACATATGGTTGTACTGATTCAAGTGCATTTAATTATAGTGCTGGAGCAAATTTAGATGATGGATCATGTTTATATTGTAATGATTTAAATCCTAGTCCAGTTGATAATATAATAACTGCAAATACTGCCCCAACATCTGGAATGAATGATGGTACTATATTTGTACAACTTAGTTCTACAGTTCCAGCAAATATGCTAATGGAAGTTAAACTTTATGATGCAACTGATAATTCATTTTTAGGTCAAGAAGATATATCTGCATTAGGTTTTGCTACAACATTTCCAAATTTAGGAGCTAATAATTATTATGTAATTGCATGTTTAAGACATGATACTTCAACAAATCAAGAAATAATTTGTTGTTCTCCTACTTTAGAAGAAACTTTAGGAAATCCAGGTGGAGGTTTAGCTTATAGCTGTATATCAGGAACATTAACAGTAACAGATAATGCATTTACAAGTACAGCAAATGATGTTGAAATAGTTTTAGATGATCCTACAATACCACAATATTATAAAAATAATGTTGCACAATATAATGCTGGTAATACAAGTTTTGGATATTATGATTCTACATCTGCTGGTAGACTTTCAATGCTTGACCATTGGACATTATTTATAGATCTTGACCTTAGTCCATATGTAAATTCTAATGCTACTGTATTTACAACATTAGATGTTGCAACACCTTGGGCTTTCTTTGCTGTTGATGGTACTGAACCTACAAATGCTTGTTTAAATAATGTTGGTACTGTACCAGGTGAAGTTAATAGTTATGCATTACGACTTTCAAATGTAAAAATTAGAAATGTTAGAGATATTAATACTGTTCTTATTGAAATGGATACTACTGCTTCATGGTTTGATATAACAACAACAGCAGCAAATACTTTAAATAATCCAGAATTAGTTAATGCAAAATATACAACTGTAAAAGACGCTCTAACTGCTGAAGGTACTTGGGAATTAATAGCTGATTTTATTCCACTTGGTTGTGAATCAGACTGTCGTTGTGTAGTAGATCCAGCAGGAACATTTAGTACTTTTACTGAATGTGTAAATTCTGGATGTTGTACTACAGGTTGTACTGAGTCTGGTGCAGATAATATTAATCCTAGTGCAGGAATTGATATAAATTCATGTGTTGTTTGTACAGATTTTTCTGGAATCAATTTAAGTAATAATTCTCCTTCAGTACCAAATGGAAATAGTGGTAATTGGAGTGCATCAAATTTAAATATTTCAGGTTACCAAACATTATGGACAGGTTTAAATGGTTCTGGTAATTATGATGTTGCAGTATATTATGATGGTTATAATCAAAATCAACCAGCTAATCCTTTTAATTTATTTCCTGGTAGATATGAAGTTTGTGTATCAGATATGACTAATAATTGTACTCATTGTACAAGAAATGTTAATATAGGTACAATACCTGCAGCATGTCGTACATCAGGTTCAAATTGGTTACCTACTACTGCATGGGGAACAGGTAATCAAATTTTGAATTATATACAAAGTGGTGATCCAATTTTAGATTCTATTACTAATTTGTATTCATACGATCCTAATCATCAAATTCAATGGGGTATAAATGCTACTAATACAGGAGCAGAAGGAACTACGTTTTTAATTAGTAATTTAAATTCTGCAGTAACTTATACAATTAATGTTTACAATAACAGTACTGGAGCATTACATCAAACTGCATCTGGCGTTAGTGCACTTGGTGTTACAAATGCTGTACCAGGAACAACTTATGATATTGAAATTATAAGAGAAGGACAAGCATGTGGAATAATAGGAATGCCTTATACATTTAGTCCACCAGGATTTTGATAAAATTAAAATAATTTGTATATTATTAATGTAGAATAAAGATATGATACCAACTAATTCAAATAATTTAACTAACTGTGATCCTATATCATCTAACTGTGTAATTTGGCAAGGACCAGATTTACCTTGTGTAGAAATATGTACAGGAGATACAATTAGTACTGTAATTGCAGCATTATGTACTGAACTTCAATTACTTCAAACATTAATACAAAATGGAGGTGGTTCATCATTTAATATAGCAAATATTGATCAATCACAATTATCTGGAGGTCCTGCTACTAATTTAGAAGAACTTATTCAGTTAATGATAACCAACATTGTTTTAAATCAAGGTGGTGGTGGTTCTTCTTCAGGTGGTGGTAGTAGTGCATTAGATTGTGGTGAAGTATTTAAATGTGCTGTTACAACACCTTCTTGTTTTAGAGAAGCTACAGGTTTTACACAAGGGAGTAATCTTGATGATTGGATAGATGTAGTTTCACAATTTATATGTGACCAGTCTAATACAAACACTACTACTAATAATAATTCTCAAGCTCTAACACAAAGAGTAGCTTCACTAGAATCTCAACCAACAGGTGAAGCTAATCCAAGAATGTATTCTAGTGGTTCAGCAACTAAAGGTCAGTTGTTACCAATAGAAACAATTGTGCAAGCTATAGATTCTCAATTTGTAACTTTAAGAGGTACAACAGGTACTCCTTCTAATATGTCAACTGGTGTAAATACAGAACCTACTGATTTAGCAACACCAGTAAGTAATGAAGGATATAGAAAGACATTAAAAACAAGTCCGGCTACACTAGGTGATTCAACATATAATACTTGGTTAGCTATTGATGACTTAAGAAAAGCAGTAAAACATATTCAAGATAACTGTTGTGCAAATACACAAATAACTAGAATGGGTGGTATAAATTCATTTTATGCACCAGGATCATCATGTTCAGTTGCAGCAACTAATGCTGGTACAGCAAGTAATTGTTTAGATATTTGGAATGTATCAGGTGTACAATTTGATACTACATGTAAAGCATATACTAGTCCTTATAATCCTAGTTCTGCAACAGAGCTTGTAAATAATCAATGGTATGCGTTATGTGCAGGAGGACCTATGGCACAATATAATGTTGTAGCACCTCACTGGAGAGATCAAAAATCAACTTGTGGTGAAGAATAAAAAAAATTAAAAAAATGGCTTGTAATAACTGTAATAATACTTCAACTGACTGCAATCACTTAGCATGTGGATGTGCTGATACATCTCAAACAATGCCATGTACATATACTGATTGTAGAAAAGATGGTGCTGAATCTTGTGATGAAGTAATGTGTGCAGCATGTATATCATATTGTGCAGCAACATTTGAAGCATCATTAGGTGGTGAAATATTACAAATTGCACAAGGTGAAAGATTAGATAGAATTTTACAAAGAATAGTTTTATTTATGACAAATGCAGCATGTGTTTCTACAGCTCCACAATTAGTTTCATTAGGAGATATAACAACAACAAGTGTTGAAGTAGAATGGTCAGGTGTTCCATCAAATGATACTGTTGATGTACAATATAAAATACCAACATCAGGTGGATGGACAACTGCTGCATCTGGATTAACAAGTTCTACAACATCACACATAATAACTAATTTAACAGCTAATTCAGCATATCAATTTAGAGTTGTAAATGGATCATGTTCTTCAGTTATATTAACTGGAAGTACATTAGCTGCATAATAATAAAAACAAGAAAGTGAGGGTTTTATATTGGTTTTCCTAAACTTAATTGTCAGAGACCTGGGGTTAACACCGGGTCTCTTTTTTTATATACGTACTAAAATTTTTATATATTTGCAAACAAAACTTAATAATTTATGGAATCATTTATAGACAAAATTAAAGGATCATTTAAATGGAAAAAGACATCAGAGTATTGTGCTGATAAACTAGGAGTAACTATTGAAGATTATGAACTATTAAAATCTTGGGTTAAATCTACAGAGTTATTAGAAAATAGCAACTCATCTTATGAATATAATTTAGAAAAAGGTGAAGCAAAAATGGAGACAATAAGTTCTTCTGAACCAAAATCACCTGAAGAAATAATTGAAATGTTAAATATTGATATTACACAATGGAAACTTTCTAGTTATTGGAACAAACAAATGGGTGATCATTGGCGTGTATCTGCAATGGTTACTAAAATTAAAGATAATGAAATTGATAATGTAGCAGAATTATTAAAAGGATTTAAGCCTAAAAAATTCAAATCCGTAAAAAGAATTAAAACTCCAGGTAAAGTAAAAACAGCTGGAGTTTTATCATTACAAGATATACATTTTGGTAAAGAAGGAAATGAAACTATTGATCAATGTTTTGAAGAAACAATTATTGATTTAGTTGAAAGAGCTACAAGTTCTCATCATTTAGAAAAGATATATTATGTAGTAGGAGGAGATCTTATAAACATGGATACATGGAGTGGTAGTACTACTAGTGGTACACCATTAGATAATTGTATGACTGCTACAGAAGCTTATAAACAAGCTTTTGATGCTATACAGTGGAGTATAAATTATATAAAACAATTTTGTGATACTTTACAAGTAGTTTATATACCAGGTAATCATGATAGATTATCTTCTTTTCATTTAGCACATGGTCTATCTAAATGTTTTGATGATCCAAATATTGAATGGGATGTTGTTTATCTTGAGAGAAAAGTTTTTGTATATGGAGATAACTTTTTTGCATTTGAACATGGTGATGTAAATACTAAAAATTCTTTAATGTTGTATTCTATGGAATATCCAAGAGAATGGGGTAAGACATTATTTAGAACTTTATATACAGGACATTATCATCATAAGAAAAAAATAGAATATATAACTGCACATGAAAACACAGGTTTTATGTTAAAAATATTACCTAGTTTATCACGCACAGATTATTATCATTATCACAATAAATTTGTTGGATCAAGGAGATCTGGTGTATTATCTATACATAGTCCAACAAAAGGAGAAATATGTGAATTAACATATTCTCCTGAATAACTTTTATTTATCCTCATTTTTTTGTAAATTATATACGTAAGAGATATGATTAGTAACTTTAAAAATCCTGATTTAAACAAACCTAGATATAGAGAAAAGGTTTTAAGTTTATTAAATAGTGAAACATTTGAGAAATTTAAAGAAAAGTATCCAATGTATTCATCTGTTAATAACAGTAAATTAAATAAAGTTATAAAATCATTTAACGGTAAAATTTGGAATGGTGTTATCAATAATAGAAATGGTATAGAACTTCCTGAATCATTAGGATACCTTTTTATAGGATCATGCCCTCCAACAAAAAAAATTAACATAGATTATGCATTATCAAAGCAATATGGTAAAGTAATACAAAACAAGAATTGGGAAACAAATGGAAACATTGGAAAAATATTTTACACTAATTATTCTCCTAGGTATAAATTTAAGACTAGAGAGTTATGGCAATTTAATGCTGTAAGACAGTTTAAAAGAGCTGTTGCATCAGTATATCCTACTCAGTGGCAAAAGTATATTTCTGTTCCTAATAAGTTTAGAGTTGCTGATATGTATAAAAAAGATAAATAATTATGACAACAATAGGTGAAGCAATATCTAGAATACGTGGTCAAATAAAAGCTGGCAGTCAAGATGCTTTTACAACAGACAGATATATTTATAGCTTAATTAAAAAATATGCTCAGATGTTTATGCGTAGGCAAGATAATGCTAATAAACTAATGAAGTTTAATAGTGTTTGGCAAGAGCTTAAATATGTTAGTTTAATTGAAGTAGATAAAATAGAAGCAAATTGTGTAGGATTAAGCAGTGGATGTACTATTAAAAGAACAGAAAAAAAATTACCTACATTCATGCAAGGATATTGGGGACCATTAATTAGAACAGTTAGTTCAATAGATGGTTCTGTTGAAGTACAACCAACTCAACCTGGTACATACACTTCAATGTCTAAAACAAAAACATTTAAATATAATAAAACAAAATACTTTTGGTTTTTAGATGGGTATTTATATTTACCTAATGTATCATGGGATGCAATAAAATTAGAAGGAGTATTTGAAGAAGATATAGCAAAATGGACATGTGATACAGATGACGACTGTGTACCAAGATATTTACAAAACTTATACATACCTGAATTTTTATTTACAGAAATAGAAAATCAAATATTTAATACTGCTATGAATACTATGAAAGTTCCAGCAGAAGATGGTAATAATAATAAAAATATAAATAGGTAATGAGTGTATCACATAAATATAGAACTTTTGATGAATTATTAGAATCAGTTAAAGTAGACTTTAATACATATAATTTAGAGGGAATGATAGAACCTCAACAATTAATTAAAGTTGCTATTAGAGTTAACTATGATCTTGGCTTACGTATTAATAGAACAAATAGTGCTGTAGTAGATATAGAAAATAATAAAGGACAACTACCATCAGATTTTCAAACATTAAATTTTGCTGCTATTTGTGGTAAATATAGAATTAATACAACTACTCCATCAGGTACTACTACAGAAACACATCCTACTACTTATACTCCTGAGCCTGGTTTTACAGCTCCTTGTGAAGATGGTCAAACATGTAAAGATGTTTGTGTAGTAAAACCATGTAAAGATGACAGTTCAAAAGATTATATTGTTGTACAAAGAGTAGGAGAAAATACATATAGAGAATTTAATACATTTATACCTTTAAGAATTGCTGATACTTCTGGTGCATATTGTACAACAGAATGTCCTAATCTTGGTGTAAGTGCTGTAGATTTTGCTGAATTAAAAGATGGTTTTATTTTAACTAATTTTAAATCAGGTAAAATATTTTTAAATTATCAAGCTACATTAGAGGATGAAGGTGGTAACCTTTTAACTTTAGATCATCCTTATTGTAATGAATATTATGAGTATGCATTAAAATCACGAATATTAGAAAATATGATATTTGCTGGTGAAAATGTAGTTAATCAATCTCAATTGATTGAACAAAGGTTACGTGCTGCTAGGAACAATGCTTTAGGTTTTGTTAATACTCCAAACTTTGAAGAGTATAGAAAAATATGGGAAGTTAATAGACAAGCACAATACAATAAGTATTATGATATGTTTTCAAGTTTTGCTACAAATAGAAGATGTTAAAAAATGGCTAAGAAGCAGCAAAAAAATACAGGCAGAAAAAAGACGCCAGCTCAAAAGACTGATATGATAAACACTAATGTGTTTGTTAAAGGTATGAATAAAGATACTGACTCAAGTTATTTTGATAAACAAAGCTGGTATCATGCCCGTAATTTAATTAATAATTCTGTTGATGGAGATCTAGGTGTTGTTGGTAATGAACCAGCAAATTTAAGATGTGCAGAAATACCTTATACTGTTATAGGAGGTATTCATTTATATGGAGATCAGTGGGTAATATATTCTACTAATGATACATTAAGTGAAATAGGTTTATTTGATGACAGCAAGTGTGAATATACAATGTTAGTAAATGATCCTTGCCTTAACTTTAATAAAGATAATTTAATTATAGGTGCTGCTAAAGAAAATTTTGATTGCACATGGCAAGTATATTGGGACGATGGTTTAAATCCATCTAGAACATTAAATATTGATAATATACCATATGTACAAATAATTGATCCAAATACACCAGCTGGATCTACATGTATAAATTATGTTAATGCTGAACCATTACAATTAGATTGTGAAAGAATTAGATTAGCTCCATTAATTGATATACCATGTATTGAATTAGAAAAAGCAGATCAAGGAGGATTATTAGAAAATGGTAGCTATCAAGTATATGCAGCATATTGTATAAATGATAGAGCTGTTACAAATTATTTAGGTATTTCTAATATACAACCACTTTGGTCAAGAGAAGATACACAAGGATCACTTACAATAAAACTTTCTAATTTAGATACAGAATTTGAACAAATTAGTATTGTAGTTAGATCTAGGATAAAAGGTCAAGCTGTTAATACAAAATTAGGTATTTATAGTACAGAAACAAAATCAATAAATATTGATTATATAAATCCTGAATTACCAAAACTATTATCTAGTGATCTACAAAGAAGAATTCCAACATATGAAAAATCTGATGGGATGTTTGTTGTTAATGATTATTTAATTAGATCACAACCAACAGAACAGTTTGATTTTAATTATCAACCATTAGCTAATAATATTCAAACATATTGGACAGCAACAGCATATCCTGCTGCATATTACAGAAATGGAGGTAACAAACCTACATTACTTAGAGATGAGCAATATACTTTCTTTATAAGATTTGTATATAATACAGGAGAAAAATCTAAATCATATCATATTCCTGGTAGAGCTCCAACAGCTGCTGACCAAGCTCCTGTAGGTGGAGTAGGTAATAATTTTGATAACTCACCATTATGGAGAGCAGGTAATACTGCTACACAAACTCCCGCTGATCCTTTTATTGCACCATTACTAGGTACAACAACAGATGATGGTGGAACAATTATAAATGGAGGTCAAATGGGTTACTGGGAATCTACAGAAGTATATTCTCCAACTGATCCTGTTAGATGGGCTAACTTATGTGGTTTACCTATTAGGCATCATAAGATACCTGACGAAAGTACTGGTTTTTTAGGAACATCATTATTAAATCCAGTTGATGAAACTATTAATGTTATTGGTGTTGCATTTGATAATATTGCAGCACCTTTAGATAATGATGGTAATATAATACCTAATATTATTGGTTATGAAATATTAGTTGGTAGTAGAGCAGGTAATAGATCTATTCTAGCTAAAGGTATTATTAAAAATATGTTTAGGTTCAGAAGAACTCAAAATGATGGTACTGATCCAGGTCAAGGAAATACTAATGCAAATTCACAAGCAACTGGTACTGGTTTAATGCCTAATTATCCTTTTAATGATTTAAGAACTGATCCTTATTTAGTTGGTAGAAATTCTAATGCAAATAGTCAATTACCTTGGTATGCACAACTTACTGGTAATGGAGATTTTGTAGAAAATAACTGGCATAGAGGTAATATGCTGCAAGCAGATGGAAGAGGTTTAGCAGCAATTGACGCAAGAGCATATACTTTTCATTCACCTGAATTAAATTTTTCTAAATTATATTTAAATCCTACTGAAGTTAAAATTTATAAAGTTGCTGGTGCTAATGTAATAGGTAGGTTTAAAAAATCTGAAGATCATCCTAAAGCAAAACTATTAAAAAATAGAGCAGCAACAATTGCTGCATTAATAGGTGTTGGTTATGCTTTAAGTGAAATGCGTGGTAGAAGAGATTATAAAGTTGATACCATGCGTTCTAATTCTATTGGTGAATTTGGTGCTTATGCTGTTGGATCTGGTACACATATGTCACCATTTATTGGTCCTGGTACAGCACAAGCTGCTGGTAACGTTGGTGTATCATCTGGTTCACTTTGGATTGGAGCAGCTGCAGATTTAGCTTTTAATACTGCTGTAGATATAGCTGCTATATTTGGTGCAGGTAAATTAGCGAGAACAATAGGTACTCCTATTTATCAACAAGTAGAACTTGCAGCATCAGCATTAGCAGCAGGTCATTTAGGACCAAGAAGAGAAGTTGTATATAATGGTAGTGATTTTTCATCAGTACCTTCAATTATGTCAATAGCTATTGGTATAATATCTTTTTTAAATTATGTTGCAGTAGGTGGTGATAAGATTATTGATTTAATTATGAATCTTATTGGTTTCCAAGATTATGCAATGAAGTATATATCACATGGATATTATAATCAAGAAATAGCTTATCAAGGTGTACAATTTAGAAATCAAATTGAAAGAGCTAGATATATCAAAAGTGCATTACAATCTTTTGATGGTGTAGATGTAATTCAAAATAATTTAAGACCATCAACTGTTGTATTTAAAACAGTAGATAATTGGGTTTCATCATGGCCAATTAATAATGGATTAACAGATAATACAAAATTTACAATAGGTTCACGATGTGCAGGTAATATTGTAAATGGACAACCTAATAGTAGTATGAGTTGGTGGAATCCAGGAGAAGAAGTTGAGTCAACTGCATTTGCAAACTACGGTGCATTTAAAACTTTAATGGATAATCAATATGGTCAACTAGATAGTATTATTCAACTTACTACACAAAATTGTTATTACTTTAGAGATCAACAAAATATAGATGCAGATGGAAATTTAATTCCAATTACACCAATAGATACTTTTAGTACAGATACAATATATGCAGGTGATTCTTATGTAACAAGATATACAGAAAAAACAATAATGCCATTTTTCTTTACTTTTCTAAAAGAAGGAAGAGATGGTGTAGCTTTTGATTATTCTAAATATGCAAATGTTCCTTTTCCTAGATTTTGGATGAACACGGAAAAATTCCGTATGGATCAATTTGTAAGACCTATAACAAACTTAAGTTTTAATTGGAGTAATTCTGAAGCTTTACCTTCTGGATATTATAATATGGATTGTCCAGAAAATGGAGGATATTGTGGTGATCCAGGTGTTCCTTTTAATTTTACACAATTTGGTGAAGGCGCATTAGCAGGATCAACTTTACAAGATGGATCTACAGCTAATAATTCTTCTGTTCCTGCTGGCAATCCATCTGGTCCAGCTACTGCTCTTGGTGGAGCAGCTTTTACAGATCTTCAAGATACATGGAATGTACAAAATGGTAATTTAGCATTTAACAATAGATTTTTAGTTTTTAATACTGGTGCTTTAGCTGATGTACCTTATCAGGTAGATATGGATGGAAGCAGTACTGAATGGAAAATTGTAGGATCAACCTCAACAGAAGTAACAGTAAATCCAGCTGCTGGTGTAACAATTGCAAACCCAGTTGAAGTATATCCTATGTTTAATTTAACTATAGGTACACATGGATATGCTACACCTTTAGAGCTTGGTAATGGACCAAGTCCAACTGTTCAAGATGATTCTGGTGGAGCACCTTGTGCTTGTGTAGGTTTTCCTGAATTTGTAGCTGGAGATTGTGATTGGGAAGATGGAGATATTCCTATGCCTGGTATGTTTTCTTCTAATGGTACTGTAAACAATTGTAGACTTTTATTTGATTTTTCTACAGGACTTATTATAGGACAAGTAGATTTTCCTACTGGTTATTACGAAGCTGATAGTACAGTTTTAGTACCAGGTCAACCACCTGGTGAATCTATAAATACAAATGATATACCACTAGATGATCGTTGGTTTGCTTTTAACTCTGATGTAGAATTTAATAATGTTAAAGGCACATTTTTATGTGGGAATGGTCATAGACTACCTGCTGGTGAATTTTTTAGACAAGCAGATACCAATAGACTTGTAGAAGGTGATATTCAAGCAGGTGGTCCAGGTAATATTGATACAATAGTTGATAATGCTGAAGATGCAGCACAAGATTCAGGTTTTGCTCAAGGTAATACACAAGTAAATGGTGGTAATGCTACAGGAGGTTTATTTGTAATTAAAACAGGATTTATGTATACTCACAATTGTGGTATAAATGATTTTTGGGTTGAGTCATCAATGAATCTTGCATTTAGAGATTATGAAGATGTGCCAAGAAAACAACATTATGATGATGAAAATTATACAGATCTTGTAGAATTATTTCATACTAAAATTGTAAACTTTGATAATTATTATTTTTATGATAGATCAACATCAGTAGATAAATTTTGGGGATCATCTTGGGGACGTATTCAAGAAAGTTATTATGATCCATTAATTGCAGAAAACTGTTTTATTAAATATCCTAAAAGATTACTATATTCAGTTCCGGCTACTGGTTTTAAAGATAAAGCAACACTTCAAAATAAAAATGATGCTAAACAAGATTTTTGGAGAGTTTATTTAACAGAAAACTTTAGAGACTTTAAAGATAAAGTTACAACTATAAAACCTATTAATGAGACAGGAGCTATAATATTTTTTCCAACAATGTCTCCTAAAATGTTTACAGGACAAGATAGATTACAATTAACTAATACAAAACTTACAATTGGTGACGGAGGATTATTTAGTCAAGCTTTTTCAAATATAACAAACTCAGATATATCACATGAATATGGATCTTCAGAAAGTGCAAGAAGTGTTTTAAATACTCCGTTTGGTATTTTCTTTGTATCTCAAGCACAAGGTAAGATTTTTCAATATAGACCTGGTGGCGGTTTAACACCAATATCAGATCAAGGTATGAAATGGTGGATGAATAAATTCTTACCATCTAAATTATTAGAATACTTCCCTTTAATAGAAGATTGTCCTCAAGCAGTAGATAATCCTGTAAATGGTGCGGGTGTTCAAACTGTTTATGATCCAAATAATGATATAGTATATTTCTGTAAAAAAGATTATATACCATTACCACAGTTTCAAGGTAATGAGTGTATTCAATATATTCCTTGTGAAGGTTTTATTTATAATGCAACAAAGTGTGAAGGTTTACCTCAAATTGCAACATGTCCTGACGGATATACATTAATACAAGATCCTGTAACTGGAGAAGAAGTATGTCAATTATTTTATACTGCACCTCCAATTGTAAATCAAGAACCGGGTTTTGAGTATGGTGCTGCAATTGGTGAAGGTACAGATTCTGGACTTGGTTCTATAGGTAATAGTAGATTTGGTAGAGATATGCCAATTGTTATTGATAATGTAGCAGTTGATGGAATGCCTACTAATCAAGCTGATCCTAGTACATGGCATTACATAGTAGATAACGGAACTAATACTTTTTGGAGAAATTCACTAGCAAATGCTACTGATGGTATTGTAAATAGATTAATGCGTGGTAATAATCTTTTACCTGCAGGTCCATTTGCAACAGTAGAATTTCAAATTAATATACCTGTTACTAAAACTGTACACCTTTTAGCAGCAGGAGATAATGCATTTTCAATTGATATAGATACTGGTGGAGGTTATACTACATTTGTAAGTCCCGTTGATGCTACTTTATTTGGAGCTGTTACTAATGGAGGTGGTATATGGAACCCTCAAGCAGTTGCAGGTGGAAACTTTGCTTGGTTATCAGGTGATGTACTAGATGCATCTCAATATTCTAAAGCTTGGATATATAAATTAGAGTTACCTCAAGGATGTACAAAATTTAGAATGACAGGTACTAATGCTGGTACTCCTGGCTTTAATAGTCTTGCTGGTCTTGCTGCTGCAGTTATTGATGTTAATGATTGGTCTGCTATTCAAAATGTTAGTTCATGGGAACAACTACCTAAAATATGGGATTCAGAAACTTTTGATTTTATAGTACCAGGCACTTTAGAACGTTTTACATGTGAAGATGGTTATCAACAATTTACAGATGGCACTGATGGAGGAACTGAAGAATGTCCTGTATGTAGACGAGATAAAATAATATATACATGTGAATGTGAAGATGATGCAACATCTGGTATACCTGGTGTTTTATTTGGTTTATGTCCTGTTGATAATAATGGAAATGTTGGAAGTTCATTTTGTCAATATGAAGGATACCAAGATGTAACAATGGAAGATCAAACATTTCCAATAGAAGTGCAAAATGAAAGTTACTTTAAAGATATATCATGGACATTAAGTTATGATCCAAAAGCAAAAGCTTGGTTATCATTTCACGATTGGCACCCTGAGTTAGCGTTTAATAGTATAAGGCATTTCTTAACTTCAAAAACAGAAACAACAGCTGTACCACAATGTCCTCCAGGTTATACTTGGAATGGTCAAGAATGTTGTTTACAATTAACTCATCAACAACTAGCTGAAGTAAATGTAGATGAGTTTTTATCTGAGTTTGAACTTGTTGATGCTACAGTAGAATCTTGGGAAGAAACAATAGATATTGCTATTGTAATTGATGATTCAGGATCTACAACTCCAGCAATAATGCCATCTCAATTAGCATTTGTTCAAGAATTTATAACTGGTATGACTCCAGGAATGTCTACTGGTGCAAATGTAGTAAGAATTGGTCATGGTAGATGGGGTACTACTAATGCTACTGTACAAGCAATGACAAATGTTGCTGCTACAGCAATAACAAGTTTAGGTTTGCCAGTAAATGCAGCTGGTGGTACAACTAATTATCCAGGTAATCAAGGTGGTACAAATTATAATCAAGCAGTTGCTCAAGCTAATACTTTATTAACAGGTAGTACTGCAGATAAAAGAATTGTATTATTTATAACTGATGCTACAGTTGATGCTACACAATTATTTCCAAATCCAAATGATTTTACTAATGCTACTCAATGTATTGCAGTATTTGCTAATAATGATGCAGTAGAGTTAAATTGTGCTAGTTATAACAATAATTTAAGTACTATGATAACAGCAACAGGTTTAGCTGCTCCTAATAATGTTGCTGCATGTAATCAAATAGGTAATACTCCTCGTAATATGTATCATGTTGGTGGTCAAATACCATCAGGTCAACCTGGAGCTTTTGACTCAGTTGCAACTAATATTGTAAATGATCTAACAACTTGTAATTGTCCAACAGGTACGGTATTAGATACTGCTGCTACACAAAATCCTTGTGAACCAGAACCAGCTCCACCTCCTAATTGTATTAGTTGTTTATGTCCTGATGGATATACAATGGTAGGTGATTGTAATAATTCACAAGCACCACCTGTATGTAGAAAAATGGATTGTGAATGTGAATCACCATATTTTAATCCTAATGAAATATTAACAACAACTGGTCAATGTGATGATATATATTTATACTATAATGAATTAACAGGTGTAGGTGATCCAACTTATGTAAATGATAATCCATTATTTTGTGATTACGTATACACTGATTGTGTTCCTGCTAATTATGAAATAGGATTTTTCTGGAAACATAACATTAGAACAGATTTATTTAATAATTACTATGATAAAAATTATCCTTGGGAAGTAGATATTATAGAACAAACTGGTCAAGCAGTTACAACTCTTAGAAGTGTTGAATATCAAATGGAAGCATATCTATATCAAAATGAAGGTAAAGATAGATTCCATGATTTAGATTATAACTTTGATGAAGCTATTATTTATAACTCTGAACAAGTATCAGGATTATTAGAATTAGAATTAGAACCAAAAAATAATGTTCAATTATCAATGTTATATCCTATTGTTGGACCTAACAGTATAAGAACATTATTTAGTAAAGTAGAACAAAAATATAGATTTAATCAATTCTTTGATATAACAAATGATAGAGGTGAGTTTAGTGCTGCTACAAATACAATTTGGCAAACAGATTGGGATGGATATGTTAGAACATTGAATCCAGCTAATTTAGATTATAATAAACCTCAACATCAAAGAAAAAAGTTTAGACATTACTTTAATCATGTATTATTAAGAAAGTCTGATGAAGCTGCTACTACAAGAAAAATGTTATTAAAATTAGAAAATACTAAATTAAATATATCTTTTAGATAATGAAATATAGCAAAGACGGATATAAAAGAAATAGTAAGGATAGAAATAATCCTTTTAATATAATACCATCAGGTAATATAACTATGAAAGGTGTAGACTTTCCTGTATTTGGCATGGATAACTTAGGTAATAGTAGAGTTATGATGCCAGGTGCTAATTATATATTTCCTGGTAGTTCTGTTTTTGAAGTTCCATTAGCAAGAGTTGGTATAGAATTACCAATATATCAAAATAAAGGAGAAGTTAATCTAGCTGAAAAATATAAATATATACCATCACAATTTTTTAATGTACCAGAAGGAGAGTTTACATTTGATTATAAAGATAAAGATGGTAATGTAGAAACTAGAACAGGTGTTTATAATCCACAATGGTTTGAACAAGGTTTTGAAGATTCAGATGCTTATTATGCTTTAAGTGATGATGAAAAAATTAATTTTGCTAATAATCCATATATAAATAATGACGGTGATATGATTCATCCTTTATTGTGGGATAAAGAAACTTTAGAAAAAGAAAATAAAAAAAGATTTCTTCATGGATTATATCAAAAAATGTATACCAAACAAGATGACGGTAGTTACATTTTAAATCCAGAATATGAAACTGCGCTAGGTGATGCTAGGTATCTTACTACAACAGATATTCCATATTCAGAAATTCCAGATGAAGGGGCATTTTCTAGTACATTAGCTGCTGATCCAAATAATACAAGTTGGTATAGAGAATTAAAACCAGAGATTTATACTGATGGTAAAACAATGACAGGATACGCATGGGATAAAGATAGTGAAGAGTTTGTACGTACATCAGATATGACATATAAAGATTTGTTAAAACAGTACAAATACATTAAAGATATGCCTGGAATGGAAGGCATTTCTAGAAGAGATTATAAAAAAAGATTACAACAAGGAGATATATATTGGCCTCAACTTCAAAGTCCAGCACAATTAGCACAGTTTCAAGAGCAATATAAATCAATAATGAATCCAATTAAAAATGAAGATATAGAATTACAAAAAGAATTTTATGATAATGCTATAAGTGGAGATTTATATAAACAAAAATTAATTAATCAAGGTTATGATAATGTTGATGAAATTATAGAAATGAGAAAAGATGCTTTAGCTAATTCTAAAGTAATATATGATGCAGATTCTAGTTCTTATAGAAATGAGGCTTATGATGATGATCCTAATTTAATTAAAAAAATTCTTGATAAAGTAACTTTTTTAAATGATCAGTATAAAAATTCAGGTATAGATTATGATTATAAAGATGTATTTTTTGCAAATCCTTATTATACAAGAATAGGTGAGGAAAGAACAGAAGCAGATGCAAGTTATGATAGTAGAGAAGCAAGAAATAATGCTGAGCCAAATATATTTACTGATGATCAATTTAAAGCTATAGTACAATCACAATATGGTCACCTAGATGTTCCAGCATTTAGAGAGCTTAGAAATAAATTAATAAAAGGTGAAACAGGCAGTAGAGCTTATACATCAGGATCAAGACAAGGAGATGTTGTATTAGATCCAAGACAAATTCAAGGTTTAAATATAGATATGGGCTTTGAAGGAACTCCTGCTGAATTAAAATCACAATTAGAAGCAACATTAGCCCATGAACTTGGTCATCAAATGGGTTCAAGTAAGTATATTAAAGATTTTAATTTAAATGAAAATGATTATAATTATATACAAGACAGAATGAATGTTTCTGATGATGCAAATTCTCATGATAAATCTGTATATGAAAGAAAAGCAGACTTAGAAGCTTTAAGATATGATATGTATAGAACTATTGGATATGATTATAGTAAAGATGTTTTAACTCCTGAAATACTTGAACAATATAAACAGTACATTAAAGATAATCCTAGTCCAAATTTACCAACTGAAAGAATGTTTCAGTTTTTTGATGATCAGGATATTATAGATATTAATAATGCTGTAGCGCAAAATTATGAAATAGGTGATGACATTTCTGGAAATCTAAGACAAGCTAAAGATGGTGGTGAAAATGATGAAAACATTATAGCTTATTCTAGATTTTTAAAAAGATTTATACCAAGTGCTGCTGTTCTTGCAAAAAATCCTTTACTAACATTTACAGGATCAATGCTCTATCCTAATACATTAGGAAAAGGTTCAACTTTAGAAACTCCTTCTTTAGAAGCCCAATATCAAAATTATTTGATTACAAATAATCCTGAAGAAAGAATAAAATCAGAATTAGAATATGAAGTAATGACAGGTAGACCTTTTGTTTTTGATCCTGTACCAATATCAAATATTAAAGAACATGGAGGTGAACATGATGGTTTTGATTGGAAAGGCTATTTTAAAGGAGAGCAAGGTTTCATTCCTGATTATGGAGGAAAGTCTACAACACAAACATATCTAGATAATAAAGATACTGTGCAAAAAGGACTTGATGCTGTATCTATGACAGGTATACCGGGAGTAAGTCAATTTGCAGGATATAGTAGTGCAGCTATTGATTTTGGTGATGCAGCTATGGCATATGCACAAGGTGATTATGATACCGCAAAAAAAGAATTTGCTAAAGGAACTACAGGAGCTGTAATATCTACAATTCCAGGTGGAAAAACTATGGCAGGATTAACAAAAGCTGGTTTACAAGCAACTGGTAAAAATTTAGCCAAAGGTACAGTAAAAGGTGGAGTAAAAAGTACAATTAAAAATATAATAGATGAAAACAATGATACACCTATATATGCTGAAAATCTAGAACAACCAATTGATGGAGGTATGCTTCCAGAAATTACGGTAACACCAAAAACAAAATATGGTACAGAGTTACCTATAGCACAATTTGGTACTTTTAAAACTGCAGCACAAAAAGCATTAAATGCATATAACAAATATATGTTTAATAAATCTAAAGATGCTTTTGGTATATCAGGACGCATGCTAATGGATGATCTTACACTTCCTGTTGCAAATAGTGCTAATTTAATGTTGCATAGATCATTAGATAATACTTATATTCCTAATTTATCTGGCTCAGACTTAGATAATTATCATAAATTAATAACTCAATATACTATAAACTCTGAACCATTTAAGTTTTCTTCATTTCCAGAAAATAAAGAAGTAAGTTTTCCTATGGAACCTTCTTTTATAAATAAAGATGGAACTCCTCTTTATACTTTTGATAATAGATTTGCAACACAATTAAATGATATTATTAATTCAAATAAAGTTATATTTAAAGGTGATCAAAATAAACCTCTTACATTAGTAAGAGAGTTTGAAGGATTTACTGATGTTCCTGTTGGCAAAGATTTTTATCTTACTAAAGATTATTATGGGGATGTGGATAAACTTAATTTATATATAGATGCATTAAAATCTGGAAAAATTTTTAATCTTGGTGATATATCTTCATGGTCTGTAGGTGCTAATACAGGTTTAAATAGATTTGGAAGTAATAGATTTATTATTGAAGATTTTCCATTAAGTCAAAATGCATTAGTAAATAAATATGACTCACCATTATTTTCAAAAAATCAAAAAGGTATATTCCGTGAAAGAGAATTATTATTACCATCAACAACACAATTTAAAGTAAAAGATATACAATTTAATGTACCAAGAAAACCTTATCATTATACTAAAGATGATGCTGGTAAAATTACAAACTTTAGTCCACATTATGGTGCTGATATTATATTAGATGTACAAAACAACACTAAAAATATTAAATTCAAAAAGAAAGGTGGACAAACAAAATATAAAAAATCTGTATTTAATAAAAATAAAATGTCTTTGTCTAATCCTGGTAGATTAATAAATCAAATGCTTAAACAAGGTATATTTAAAGCTGAGTTTAAGATGGGAGGTGAACAAAAATTAAATAACGGATATACAGTTAAAAAAGAATTTGATAATGCAAACAATATACCTTTTATATCATATACAAACGAACCTGATATAGAAGGTAGAGTTTATTATGAAGCTGATAATGATGCTGAAATAAATGTTATTGATATAGAAACAAAATTAAATCAAATAAGATCTAAACATGAAAGAACAAAAAAGATAATCCTTAAACGTAGACAAGGTGAAAGTTTATCTAATGCAGAAAAGCAGCATTTAAACTCATTAGGGTTATTGTAGTAAAATTAGTTAAATTAGTTAATTTTTAGTATATTAATAGTGTAACATATTGTCTATATACAAATTATGAAAAGAAATAATAAAAATAAAAATATTCAAACTTCTAAAGTTTATCCAACGCTTCCTGAATATCAATATGTTACAGGCATGCCAAGATATAAAAATGGTGCAGAGTATTTTAGTTATGATGATTATATGACTGATACAATATTAGCAGATGAAGGAACAGAAACAAAACTTCCACCATACTTAATGAAATACAATGTAGATTCAAGTAATCCTGGTAATGTACTTTTTGGGGAAAAGGTAGAATATGGTGTACCTGAATTTTTAAGAACTAGTAGTCCATTAGCTGCTCTTTTAACTGGAGTAAGTAAATTTAAAAATGTAGGAAAAGATTTTAAAAATGCACTTGCAAACATAAATCCTAAAACAGGAAAGCCATATAGTAAAATGGATTTTGCTAGAAATACACTTACTAATACTACAGATGGGAATGTTCAAATTAATATGGAAAATCTTATTAATGCATATGACAAAAAAGGAAATATTATAGATGAAAAAAATACTGCTGAAAATTTATTTATAACACAAAAAGATGCTAGAGCTAATTATTTTAATGAGTTAGCAAAACAACATTCAGAAACATATGTTGATGATGAAGGAAATCCTTTGTTAAGTCAAAAACAAATGGATAAATTTGGAAATGTTACTTATGTTGATCCAGATGGTACTAGAACAGTTGGTGATAAAGTGCAAGATCACATTAAAGATATAAATGCACAAAGAATAAAATTTAATGATGATTTTACAGAAGTAACAGAATTTTCAAGATATAATGATGAAGGTAAAAAAGAAGTAGGAACGTATGATCCAAATGCAAGATATGAAGAGATGGAATATGAAGATATATATAATGTTCAAGATGAATTAAATGAAGCTAGTCAATATCTTAGAGCTGGAGGAGGTTTTCCAAGAAATAATCTTGCTGCATTTATATATGGGGGAGAAGAAATACCTAAAGCACAAATTGGAACAGGTAATTTTAGAAACTATACACTAAGAGATCCTAATGTTACTATAGGAACTAAAACCATAGCTCCAATAAATAGAATAACAAGAAATTTACCATTTGGTGCTGTTGATAAAGGTGTTCAACAAGGACGTGGATTTAATATTAATGTACCTCTTATTTCAAGACAATTACTTAAAACACCAACTTCACAATTAGTTGGTAATATAAATATAGGAACAAATGCATATAGAACACCAGGATCTGAAAAATATGCTACAAAATATGTAGATTCAGATATGGATATTATGATGGAAAATGCACCTCCACATTTACAAAATGTACAATCAGCATATGGTGCATATCAAGATTATTCTGCTCCTTATATGACTAATGTAGGTCAACGTATAGGTATTGGTGGTGATTATACTTATTCATCAAGAGGTCTTGGTAGAGGTGTTGGTATTGATTTAGGTGCTGATATTGGATTAAATTACAGCAGAGGTGAACTTGGTTCTGATTTTGCATATGTAGATAGATTTGATAATTTCCATGGTTTGCCAAATGATGCAGCTATAAATATTTTTGACTCAGTAACACCTGACATTAGAGCTGATGAATCTATGTTTGGATTTGATGCAGGTGCATATGCAGGTTTAAGAAATCAACGTACAGGACTTTCAGGAGGTTTATATGGTAACTATGGTACAATGAGAACAATAAATCCAGGAATGCGTTTAGGTGTTAAAGGTAATATACCATTAATTAGAGGAAAAGGTAATTTACGTGGATTTAATATTTCTGCTAGTCCAGATGTAAGTTATGATTTTTTATCAAACACGCCTAGATATGGTTTTGGAATTAGTGCAGGATTTGAAGATGGTGGAGAAAATTTACCAAAATTTCAAGGTAATGTAGGTCCAAGTGAAACAAGTGAAAAGACATATACATTTAATGGTCAACAAGTTACTAAAGAAGAGTTTGATAGATTATCTAAAGAAGCACAAAATAATTTAAATTCTTCAAGGCCTAATTTTATGAATCAAGGACCATTTACACAATTTGATCAATTTAACTTTGCAGATAATGAAGGAGACGGTTCAGGTCCTACTAATCCAGGTGCTACAACTTCTGGACAATCAGTAAATCCTGTTGTAACTGCTCCTTCTATGGATGAAATTGCTGGTGGTACTCCATTAGATTTAGATTTACCAACTCCAGATTATATGAATCCTCTTGGAATGAATCAAGAAGTACCAACTAATCCTAATCAACCTGTTACAATGAATATAAGTGAAGGTGAACCTGTTGATAATACTAATATACCAGTTGTAGAACCAGAAAACCCAGCTGCTCCTCCAGCTGCTCCTTTAGAAATGAGTTTTAGTAAACCAGATCTTACTGATGAACAAAAAGCTAATATGACTGAAGAAGAAATAAAAGCTTATGAAAGACAACAAAAAATGGATTCAGCATATAATCAAGCAAATGCATTTATGAATACAGGTATTGTAGGAGCAGGTAAACAACTACTTAGAGAAACAGGTAAATATGCAGCAATTGCAGCTGATGTAGGTAATTTTATTTTAGGTGAAGGAAATAGAAAGATAGATGAATTAGAAACAGAAAATGAGCAAGATGAAGTTAGTGATTTTATGAATCCTATTGAAGCAAGTAGAGGTGATAAAGGTGATTTTGATGTTAACACCGGATTGTATAGAGCTACAAGTTTAGGATATGGTGATGGACCTCAAGGACAACTTGCACAAATGGGTACAGAAACAAAAGGTATGCCAGAACCAGATTACAGAAGTTTACAAAAATTCTTAAACCAAGCTGTAGTTGCATACGATCCACAAACATTATTAATGCAAGCAAAACAAGGTGATGAAATTATTGATGCAGATATGAAACTAATAAAAGATTTAATGGCAGCAGGTGCTGATTTTGAAATTATATAATTATGAAAATTAAATTAAAAAATATACCAGAAGGATTTGAAATAAAAAACGGTAGGTTAATTAAAAAAATGGCTGAAGGTGGTACCGTAAATAATACTTTACAACCTGTGCCACGTGATGAAGCTAATGTTGAAGCAGAAAAAAATGAAACTGTTTTAACTGATGCAGATCAAGATGGTTTTTATGAGTTATATAATATTGGTGGTAAAAGACATTCAAATGGTGGTACACCTTTAAATTTACCTGAACAATCTTTTATTTATTCTGATACAAGAAAAATGAAGTTCACAAAAGAAGAACTCAAAGAACTTGGAGTACCATCATCAAAAAGACTTACCCCTGCTGCAGTCTCTAAAAAGTTTCCTATCAACAAATATATGGAAGTTCTTAAAGATCCTAGCTCAGACGATATTGCAATTCAAAGTGCTGAGGCTATGATAAAAAAGAATAAAATAAAGCTTTCTCAAATTGCTTTTATGCAAGAAAGAAAAAAAGATTTTGAAGAAGGTTTGCCATTAGCTGCGTATCCATATTTATTAGAGAATGGTATAGATCCAAAAGAGTTTGAAATGAAGATTGAACAAGCAAAACAATCTGAACAAAAAATGGCTCAAGGTATGCAAGAAGGTATGCCAACACATACTATGCCTGATGGTACAGTACATCCTGGTGCAACACATGAAGAATATATGGCTATGCAACAAGGTCAAAGTATGCCTCCTCAAGGTATGATGCCTCCAATGTCTCAAATGGGTATGGCTATGGGTGGTATGGAATTACGTGATTTTATATATAGTAAAGAAGGTAAAGAAGTGCCTACTAATAAAGGATTTCAAGCATTACCACCAGCAGTACAAAAAAATATTATTGATAATATGCAAAATGGTGGACAACCGTCAATTATACCTGCAGATATGATGGAGCAATATAATGCATGGAGAACAAAAAATAGATTAAAAGATATACCTGAAATACAGATGATGTTTTTAAATACTATGGAAACTGGAGCGCCTATAATGCCTGGTCATTCTGATATGTTTAAGTCTACACCAAATACTACAAATAAAATGGCTGTAGGAACATTACCTGGTTGGAAAGAAACATTAAAAGGTTTTATTCCTGATGATTATGATTATGTAGTAGATGATCCAATGCAAGGAATGAAAGATTTTATAAATTATATAAATCCATTTGAAGAAGGTGGATCATATAGTGGACCAAAAGGAGAAGCAGCTTATTTAGCTAGAAAAGATGCCGCTATAAAAAAAGCTATGGCTGAAGAACAAGATGGCGGAGATCCAAATGCAATGACTCAAGATCAGCAACAAATACAAGCGTTAGTCAATGCACAAAAAGAATTATCTCAACAAAGAGAGATGATTATGATGGCTTATCAACAAAATCCTGAACAATTTTCTACTCCAGAAGCTCAAGCAGGATTAGAAGAAAGGTTGATGATGTTAGATCAAAATTTAGCTCAAGTACAATCACAATTACAAATGTTAACTGAGAAAGAATTTTTAGAAAGCACTATGATTCCATTATCAGAGTTTGTAGGAGAAACAAATGTTCCTGCAAATTTAAATGATCCTAATTATCAGTATTTTAATCCTGAATTAATGATGGCTAAAGAAGGTAAAGAGTTACCAACTTATCAAGGAGGAAATGGTGAAGATTCAATGTTTCCAAATTCATTTTATTATGGTGATGATAATGATGGTTATCCAATATCATTAGATCCTTATTTTAGAAACTCTCCTACTGGACGTTTTTTACCACAGGAACCAGGACCAAATGGTGGTTTTTCTGTTGTTGAACTTGGAAAAGAAAATCCAAACTTTGATCCAGAATTTGAAAGTAGTGTAGATAGAGGTATAGATGCTCATCAAAATTTTTATGAGATCATGTTACAAGATAACTTTAGTGGAGTTAGAGATGCATGGATACAAGCATATAAAGATTTAGATGATCCTAATAAAATAACAGGTAAATCTGAAAGAGAATTATATAAAGCATTTAATGATATGAATATATTATTTAATGCAGCATATTCATCTGGTGTAAGTTTTAAAGATGCTGATATTACAGCACAATTAAAAAGAAATGCTGAAAGATTAGGAATGCCTGTTCCTACTGAAGAAACAATTAAAATGTATCAAGGTATGTACAATGCCTTAGCTACTGTAAAAGAAACTGGTACTGAAGAACAAAAGAATTTACTAAAACAAGTTAATGTAAATTATAGTGATAATACTGGGGGTGCTTATGAAATTGTACCAAATAGTGGTAAATTTGTTTCTAAAATTGATGGTAAAGTTGGTGATAATACAAGTCAACAATTTGTTTCTGTAACTGATGCTGAAAGAAGAGAAACAACTACAGTTGAATATGAGTGTGATGAAGAAACTAAAAAAGCAAAAATACAAGAGTGTATGGAAAAAGGTCTTCCTTTTGAAGAAGCAACTTGTGAATGTGCTAAAGTTCCAGAAACAATACCACCAGGAGAAATTCCACCATATTTAACGTTTCCAGGTGATGACATGAAAGTAGGTGCATTAGCTGCACTTACAATGCAAAGAGATAAAAAATATGGAAGAATGCAAAACTATGATCCTCTTATGAGAGATCCTGGTTATGTAGATGATAGAGCTGCTGTAGCTGCTCAAACTGCTTTAGCAAATCAAGCTATGGCTGTTTCTAGAGATCCTTCTCAAGTGCAAGGTGCTGCACAAGATCAAATTGATAAAATTCAAGCTAATAGATTTGCAACAAATACTAAAATATTTGATAATACCCAAGCTTATAATGTTGCAGAAGAAAATAAAGCTAGGTTAATGAATGATCAATTTATGTCAGATTATATGGATATGGTTAATACTGTAGATCAAGAATATGATAATGTGAAAGCACAAGATATGATGAACCTTGTTGATGCAGAAATAACTAGAATGGATAATGCTGATAAATTATATGAACTCAATTTAAGAAATCCAAACTTTTATTTTGATCCTCAGCAACATAGAACTATTTTTCAAAATGCTGCAGCACTAGAAGCATTTAGAGGTAATCCTAATACACAACCTGTAACATTGGAAGATGCAATTGCATCTTGTAGAAAGTCAGGAGTACCAGATAATCAACTTGTAAATTGTGCTAAATTAAAAATGGAATCTGTAAATAATCCATCAGGTGTTGATTATACAAGAGATGAAATAGCAAATAACAATATTGAAGATAATAATCAAAATGATGATAATACAACATCTGGTAGATATGGAGGATCATTTAAATATGGAGGAGCAGTTAGAGAAAAAGATTTAATAAACAGTAGAATTAAATTAAGAAATTGGATAATGGGTAATGAATAAACTTTAAGAGTTTAATTTATTATACATTAAAACTTATAAAATTTTAGTATTTTTGTAATATGGCAACATACCTACCAAACATAAAAGATTATGTACCTCAAATGCAGGCTTACACGCCTGATTTTAAGTTTTTATCAGACTCATTAGATTCTAGACAAGACAGGTATAATAAAACAACCAAACAATTAAATAATTTGTATGGTGATGTTGTATACGCAGATCTTTCAAGATCAGATAATCAAGAAGTTAGAGACAATTATGCAAAAAGACTTGCACCTAAAATACAACAAATATCAGGATTAGATTTTTCATTAGCACAAAATGTGCAAGCTGCAAAAGGATTATTTAAACCATTCTATGAAGATGAACATATTGTAAGAGATATTGTATATACAAAAACTTACAAAGATCAAATGGCTTTAGCTAACAGTTATAAAAAGTCACCAGTTGATAAAGAACGTCAAAGATATTGGGAAGATGGTGTACAGTATATGAATTATATGATGGATGATTTTCAAAATAAATCTAGATCAGAATCAATGTCTGTACCTTTACCTGAGTATTATGAAAATCCTAATTTGTATGAAAAAGCTATGGAAGTTTTAAATACAGGGGGTCCTGATGGAAAAGGTTTTAAATCAATTGAAACATATGTTGATCAAACAGGTCAGTTTATTGTAACACAAGAAAATGGTATAGCATTATTAAGTAAACCTACAGGAAGAACAATAGAAAATCCCAATTTTGATCCTAATAAAAAAGAATCTGCTTCTAATCCTAAAATGATTGAAGAAACATACAATCCTGCTGCTAATCTTATAAATCAAACTATAACTGATGATCCTACTGTAGTTCAAGGTTATCAAATAATGGCTTACAATGATGCAAGAAAGTTTTATGAAGAAGAAGCAAAAAAATCAGGTATACCTGTTGATCAACTTAAAAGACAATGGGTAGAAACACAATTAGGACAATTTGAACAAGAAACTCAAGAAATACTTGATAAAGAAAATACAGAGTTAAATAAAACTAATCAAGAACTTGCAAGTTGGGATGCATATGTAAAAGAAGCACCACTTATTAAAGATTCAGAAGAATATCAAAAGTGGTTTATTGCAATGACAAAAGGTCAAACAATTCAAAAAGGTATTGATAAACTAGAACAAAAAAGAAAAAATATTTTAAATAATCCTGATGTAGAAGATTTAGATGCATATATGAATAGTGGTTATGCAGCATTTATTTCAAATAGATTAGGTAAAGATATTTTTACAGCAGCTAGAGACTATGCTGATCTTACATCACAACATTCATTTGAAGAAAGTAAAATATATATTGAAAAACTTAGAGCAAGAAATAATGAAAATCTTGCAAGACTTAAAAGATCATGGAAACTTAATGATGAAATTCAAAAAGCATTAGCAGAACAAGATGCTGCTACTGTTATTCCTACTCCTATTGGTGGAGATGCAAGAGAAAATATTGTTGATTTTGGTAGTAGAACTGAAGCAAATGCAAACGGTGAATTAAAAGCTCATAGAGATATTAATAGAAGAATGATTCAAACTATTACTGCATTCTATATGGCTATGGCTGATGATTTAAATACTGAAACAAATTTAGATAATATGGCTAACTATACTGTTACGCCTACTAATAGAACTACTGGAGAAATAAAAACATCAGGTATATTTATTCCTAATTTAAATGCTAATAAATTACAATTTTATAGATGGGAAGATGCAGGACAAGTATTGCTTGATAATCCTGATTTATTAGAATATCATTATAACAGAGTTGTTCAAATAACAAAAGATCCAGATATGGCAGCTTCATATAAAAAAGGTGTCAATGAAGGTTTAAGAAACACTATAGGTGAGATGATTGGTGATGTTGATATGAGAACTAAAAAATTAGGTCAAGTTAAAGATTTACAGGCTAGAGTATATAAAAATGTTATTGAAAGTTTAGATTTAAGTAGAATACCAGTTGGCTTATTAGATCTTAATTTACAAGATTTAGAAATTGATTTTTTTGATAAAGATGGTTACTTTAAAACAGATACTGAAATATTTGATGGTGTATATACTGGTATAGCTAAAGAATATTTAATAGGTACTAATTCAACTGTAGATAATGCAAGTGTTACAAATTTAGCTAATCAATTAAGAGAAGTTTTACCTTTAGAACTTCCTTCTGTTCAAGAACTTACTGATCAGTTTTATGATGAAAAAAATAGAAATTGGATAACTAAAGAGCAAGATCCACGTTCTCCTGCTACTACTGATATGTTAGTAAAATTTTCAGGTGGTAATGCTGCTAATATACAAGGTATTATGCAAGGATATTATGCTGGTTTGCTTGAACCTGTAGCTGATGCATTAGGTATAAGAAACCCAGGAGGATTGTTAATGCAATTTTATGGTCAACCAGATAATGCAGATGAACCTATAAAATTAGCACCAGAGTTTCAAAAAGTAATTAATATAATGAAAGATGAAATGTCAAAGGTGATGGATAGTGAAACTGCTATTCCTTTTGAAACTACATTTGATTTTAATTCATTTTATTATGGTAATCCAACTGAAGGTGATATAGCTATAGCTCCTGTTATTCCTTTTAGATATGATGCAGGTACTAAAGATAGAATAGTAAACAAAGAATTAGATAGATTTTTTGGTGCTATTGATAACATGCCAGATAATCAGGTATTTATGACTGAAGGAGATGCTGGTGCAAAATTTAGTATGGAGTTTAGTGAAAATGATAGAAGAACTGCAGAACTTGTTTTAGAGGCCATTAGAGCTGATAGAAATTATAAACCAGGTGGTGGAGCTGAACAAAGCGGTACACCTGGTTATAGAATAGAATATAGTTCTGTTGGTGGTGGTGAAGAAGCAGGCGGACAGTATGCAATGTATAAATTTATACTAGATCCTGATTATGCAAAAAAAATTGCTAGTAATATAGATGTTAATTTTGGAGATGGTTTTTCAAAAATTAAAGATCAAACTATTACAGTTTTTCTTAATAAAGATTTATTTACTAATGTAGACTTTGATCCAGAAGCACAATATAGATCATATGTAAAAACTTTAATTCTTGATCCAACAAATCAAGGCACAGCTTCATTATTAGTTCCTAATGGTGGTCAAGTAAATTTTGAAATGAATCAAGGTATTGTATATGCTAAAACGGCAAGATATAGATATGATGTAAACACAGGTAATATGGTATTAGATGATTTTGTTACAACACCTATGATTGATAATACTACAGGTGTTCCATATTCTGACCAAGGTATTGATAAAGTATATAATCAACTACAAGAACAATTACAAATGTTTGCAACAGAAAATTTACAAGCACAAAAAAATCATAAACTAACTCAAGGTTCTGCTGATGAATCTGAAAATGAAGAATAAAGATGGCTGAAGATATTTCAAATCTAAACATAAACTTTAATCCTCAAGTAAATAATCAACCAACTGAACCAAAAACAGTTAGTACTGAAGATGTTAACGAGGGTATAATTGAAAGTCCTAATTTTTCAATAAAAACTCCAACAGGTAAATTTACTCCAACAGATATACCTGCTGTAGATGTAGATTTTAATGCTATTAGAAATGAATTATTTATACCAAATTCAGGAGAACCTATTCGTACAAGTATTGATCCTACTGTTATTAAAAATGCAGAAGTATTAGCAAATACATTAAATTATAATCCTGTTGTTATGGATTATCCATATAATATGGATCCAAACTCAGCATTATTTAAATTAGATAAACCGCAAGATGATAGTTTAGCAAATACTATATTAAATTTTGATGATGTTACAACACCTTCTGTTGCTGATCCTGTTTCTTTACAACCATTAAAGTTTGATAAAAAAGCAACAAACTATGATAGATATAATGCTCCTGGTTTTAAACATTTATTTAATAAGATAGGTTTTCATCCATATGTAGATAATGAAACTGTATATAATGCAAATTCTACATGGTGGGATGAAAATGCTAGAATGAGAGGACAGTGGGGTAGAATATTTAGTACTGGGTTTATGAGTACCTATGATGCTATAGGTGATGCATTTGCTGGTAATTATTTAACAGGGGATCGTGATGGAGCTGAAGTATTTGAAGATGCTATGAGAATTGCTAACTCTTCTAAGAGTGGTGTAGGTGCATTTACAAATAATCTTATGCTTAATTCAGGATATACTTTTGGTATTCTTGCAAATATTGCTGTAGAAGAACTTGCACTTGCTGGTCTTGAAGCTGTAACACTTGGAGGTGCTACTCCTATTGTTGCTTCTAGAACTGCTTATAATATAGTTAGATTAGGTAAAACAGTAGATAGAGCTTTAGATGTAGGAAAAAATACTGCTAATACAGCTAAGTTACTTGATAAATTAAAAGATGCTAATACAGCAAGAGATTATTGGAGATCTGGTGGTAGATGGGCTTTAAATATATTTACACCTCAAACATATAGAGCTATAAAAGAAATTTCAACTGCACGTGAAGGTGCAAAGGCTTTATCATTAATGGCTAAAACTGCTAAGACAGCAGGTGGTTTTTACAGAGATGCAAGATCAGTTAACTTAGCTATAGCAGAAAGTAAATTAGAAGGAGGTCTTGTACAAAATAAATTATATAATGATCTATATCATGAATATGTAGCTAAATATGGAGAAAGACCTACTGGTAAAGCATTAGAAAAAATAAATGAAAAAGCTGCTGAATCCGCATTTACTACATTAGCATGGAACTTTCCTATTATTTTCTTTTCTAATCAATTTGTATTAGGTACTGCTCTTAGAGGATTTAGAGGAGTATCAAGCATTTTAGGTAAAACAGCTGGTTCATTAGGTAATAGAATAATGAGAAAGTCTGCTAAAAGACTTGCAAAAGAAACAACAGAAGGGGCTGTAAAAGAACCATTTAAATTACTAAGCAAAAATAGATTTAAAAGAATTTTTGAAAGAGGTATATACGGTAATCTATCTCAAGCAGGTGCTAGCTTATTAAGATATTCTTCAGCTAATCTGGCTGAAGGTTTTCAAGAAATAACTCAAGAAGCTATTGCTGTAGGTGCAGAAGATTATTATAAAAATCTTTACAATGATCCAGCAATGGGCGGTCTTGATGCACAAATGGCATCTATATATTCAGGTTTAAGTTCACAAATGAGTGGTCAAGGGTTTGAAGTATTTATGTCTGGATTTTTAATGGGTGGTTTAGTTCAAGGACCACAAAAATTAGTATTTAACGGATTACCTAATTTGTATAATAAATTTTCATCTCCTGAAGATTTTGCAAAACAAAAAGAAAATGAAGAAACCTATATAAAAGAAGCTGTAAATACATTAAACAAAATGTATGCAGATCCTATGATGTATTTTGATGCAAACAAAATGAATGCAATGTTTCAAAAAGAAGCAAGCCAAGATATGTTTGATTCTACATTTGATGGAGACATAAGATCATTTATGGATAAGAAAGCTGCTTTAGTATTTAATCATTTATACACTGCTGCTGAATTAGGTAAACTTAGTGATTTTGCATCATTATTTGAAGATATGCTTAAGTTAGATGATGCTATGTTAGCTGAAGCTATGCCTGATCAAACAACAGAAGATATAAAATCAGGTAAAACAAGAGAAAGAATTCAAGATATGATTACTAAAGCTGATGATATGCGTAAAGCATATGACAAGCTTAATGAAGAAATTATTAATCCTTTTGACCCATCAACATTTAAAAAAGGTACAAGAGATTATAATGAAGAAGCAATTAAGTATTCAGCTTTTGATCATGCTAAAAAAATGGCAATGTTTGCCAGATCACAGTTTGAAAATGCTACAGTTAGAATTGCATCAATGTATTCTGAACTAAGTACAGATCCTATTATTAAAAAAATGGCAGCTAATGATATTGATGTGCTTACTGATTTACAAGCATTAATATCTGAAATTAATTTATTAAAAGATGAAATAGAATTAGCTACTGCAGAAACAACAACTACTGAAGAAGTTGTAGATGAAAAAACAGGTGAAACCACTATAAAAGAAACTACTGCAAAACCTGAGTTAAATGCAGATGAGCAAATTGCATTAGAACAAAAAACAAAAAAATTAATTGCATTACAAAATATATTTAATGTATTAACTGATCCAGCCAATGTAAAAGAAAGAGAAGTTTTTTCAGATGCTGAATTAGAAAAAATAGAAGACTTAACTGAACGTGCAAAAGAAAAAGCATCACGTGACAATAGATTACAATTAATTGATAAATTAAGAGAAGATATTCTAAGCACAGGAGTTAGAGATAAATCTCAAGAAATAAAAGAAGTTCTTGTTAATGCATTTTCTAATTCTAATTTAATGAATTCACTTGGTGAGTTTGATATAGCTAACCGTGATAAATTTAAAACTGTACTTGAAGAATATTTAAATGTTCTTGCTGAACAATTAGGTGAATCAATACAATCAGATAAAATTGATCAATATGTAGATGCAATTTTAGATTCTAAAAGTCTTACACAAAGACAACAAATTTTAAGTAGAGCAGTAAGAACAATTTTAGCTCCAGAAAATCTTGACAAACTTGCAGAAAGAATTGAGCCAAGATTTAAAAGAATGTTTCTTGATAATAAAAACAAAGTTGAAGCAAGATTAAGAAAATACCTTGATGTAACTAAAACTAATATTTGGTTAAATGAATTATCTGGTATGGGTGTTTATCCTGATCATGCTGAATTAATTCAATATTTAGAAAACAATGGTCCTATTCCTCAAACGTATTATACAGAGGAAGGTTTATTAACAGAAGAATCAGCACAATGGGAAAAAGCTAATTATGTTATATCTGCTCAAGAAAATTTAACTAAAAAAGAAACACCACAAGAAACAGCTCAATCTGAAGATAGTGCTGATATAGAAGATAATATTGACTATGAAGAAAACTTTCTTCAAGAAGATACTGAAGATATAGAAGGAGTTGATGTAGAAATACCAAGCAATCAAGGTGATTTATATTTAAAAGGTAAATGGATTAAATATGTAGAAACACAATCAGCAAATAATAAAAAATATTTAGAGTTTTCTGATTGGGTTAAAAGTAAATTATCTAAACCAGATAGATTACAAGCTGCTGCTATTGAAGATATATATCAACAAGTATATTCTCCATTACTTCTTAAAAATCCAAAACTAGGTTCTTTTTATACATGGTTAGGTACTCAAGCTGATAATGAAAAAATTCAAGATATTCTTACATTTAGAAATGTATCTCTTTATAGTTTATTACCAGAAACTAAAAGCTCAACTATTAAAGTTGCAAATGAAAATGTAATTGATAAAGAAACAGGTAAAAAAGTAAAAATATATTATCATACTGATGAAAAAGGTAACCGTATAGATAATGAAGCATTTCTTACAAAGAAAGAAGCTGTTGAAACAAAAAAGAAAAAAGTTAATGAAAAGAAGAAGAAAAAACCAAATGAATTTACTTATGGAAAGTTTGATGGTATAGATAATCCAAAATTAGCTAAAGGTACATTATTAATTAAAGATAATATTTTATATGTAGTAAAATCTACTGATACTATGGTTGCTAACAAAGGTAACTTATATATCAGAGAGTTATCAAAACAATCTAGTAAAGATAGTAATAACAACATATACTTAACTGTTGAACAAGCAAATGATTATGAAATAGCATCAAACAAAGATGTTAACTATGTAAAAAATACTTCTAAATTAAAAATAGAAGAAGCAACTAAAGTTAATCCAACTTATGATAGATCAATTACTAACAGAACAGAACAAATAGAAGCTGGTGTAAGTAAACAACAAGATCTTTTTAGAAATCTTACTTCAGATGTAATAGGTGGTTTAAAGTTACGTATATCTTTAGGACCTAATCAATCAAACATAGATATACCATTTGAAGATAAAGAAGCTTTTCAATTTGGTACTCAAAATGAAAATCCAAAAATAAAAAAGAATGCTCAACTATTATCTGTAGAAATATATGATGCCAATGGTAGTTATGGTTATTTTCAAGGACCTGAAACTTTACTTTTAGCTGATGCTCAAGGTAATCCTATGTCTCCTTTTCAATTAACTGAAAATAATTTAGCTGAGTATTTTGATATTCCAAAAAATATGTCAACTGCTGATGCTCTTAATTATGTTCAATTAAGTTATGCAGAAGCTTACAAAATTTATGATATATTTAAACCTTTATTAGCTACTCAAAGTTTAGTAGAAGTTAGCTTGAGTGATTTTCCTGAATTAATGGTAACACTTTCTGAAGGATCATTAACTAGAAGTAAATCAAATCCTTTGATTACATTTGATTCTCTTGATACAATGTTTGTTGGAGATGATACTTCAGTTACTGTAGATGGTGAAAAGCCTTTCTTTATAATGGATTATAGTAGAAGGTACACTAGACCTAAGAACAAGAAAGAAAAAATGAAAGTTCAAGGTGTGCCTGTTACTAACATTGATCAGTCATCAAAATTCTTTAATGCTATGATGGCTGAAGTTGATGCTATGGAAGAGAATTATGATGTTCTTAACAGAATGGGTAAGTATATTGCTTATGTAAAACTTCCTAATGGTAAAAGTGCTTTTGTAGGTTTAACAGCTCCAGTATATAGTCCAGAAAACTTTAATGCATTATTAACAGAGATTCAAGAAAAAGCTTCTGATCTTTTAGATAATAATGTAAACGCAGATGGCACAGTTAAAAGTAAAACTGCAGCTAAAGCTATAAATGAAAAAATACAAAATGAAATATATTTAGCTGCTGAACCAGGCATATATGTTGAATTAACTCTTGCTAATGATGGATCATTACGTGTTAAATATACTAACATGAATGAAACTAAAAATAGTAAGAAAAGAACAGCGCAAGGTTTTATCTCTAATGAAGAGTTAATGGCATTTAAAGATGTTCAAGAAGTAATAAATAAATTAAATGCTTTTATACAACCTGTATATCCAAAAGGATTTAAACTAGATTCTATTAAAACATCTATACAAAAAGGTGAAACAGATATTGCTATCTTTGGTACATTAGAAACTCAGTTTACTCCAGAAATAAAAAATAATTTTAAATTACAACTAAGAGTAAATCCAAATGTTATTAGTATTGATCAACTATTAAGAAATGCTTTTAATACTAATATACCTGAGTCAACTGAAACAATAGATGATTCTACACCTGTAGTAGAACCAACTGCTGAAGAAAAAGAAGATATAATATTAAATGATTATGAAAATGTTGACCCAGCTTATCTTTTAGAAATTGTAAGAAAATCACAAGAAGGCAAAGACTTAACAGACTTTGAACAATCTATTTTAGATAATACACCTGCAGAAATGATAGCTGGTTTATCAATACAGGTACAAAGTGAAAATACTACTGATATAAGTAATGCAGAAGTTCTTTTAGATCAAAACTATCAAGGAATTAGTTTTAAAGCTGAAGAAGATTTAAAAACATTTATTAATAGATATTATGAATCAAGGTATCAACAAATAAAAACAAGTCAGCCTGAATTAAATGATTCAGATATTATTGATATTGTAAATGCTGAAATGAAGGATATTGAAACAAATCCTAACAATCCTTTACATTCAGGTTATGTTACATTAAAAAGAATACAAGAAGATGCAGAAGGTAAAGCTTTTAAAATTACAGAAAATTTTGATGGCTATGACATTGAAGACATTAATACTTTTACTGATTGGGTTCGTGACAACATAAATACTGATGTTATAAGTTTATCAGTTGATAATCTTCAAAACAACATGATCAATGGTCAAATGATTGCTGGTCAATTTTTAATACATACTCATAATTTAGGTTTATCTGGAGAAATTTCTGTAGGTACTAATAATCCTTTTAAATATCATGAAGCATTTCACGCTGTATTTAGAATGTTCTTAACAGAAGCAGAAATAAAAAGATATTTAAAATCTGCAAAAAAAGATGTTCTTGCAAAACTAAGACGTGAAGGTAAATCATTAACTGATGAATTAGCATTATTTAGAAAATCACATGGTGTATATGCTAAACTATCTAGAAAAGAATTAGAAGAAAGATATTTAGAAGAGTTTATGGCAGATGAGTTTGAGGCATTTAAAATGAAACAAAAAACAAATGCTAGCTCTGAAACTAAAAGCTTATTCCAAAAGATTTTAGATTTTATTAAAGAGTTATTAGGTTTCCCAACATACAAACTTAACAGATTATATAGAGACATAAACAATGGTAAATACAAACGTGCAGGAGTGCAAGAAAATAGATTTACCACTGCTGCATCTTCTACACCTTCTGTTGCATATAAGTCTCTTACTTTAGGTACTAAAAAAATTAAAACAGTAACTAATACTGGTGAACAATTTAAAACTATAACAAATTTTATGCCTAGTGATGATCAGCATATTATTACATCATCTGCGGCTAATTTGTTTATTATGAGAAAAAACAATGCAAAAGGCAATGTTAATACTGCTGAAATGCTAGATGGTGTTTTAAATGATATTATTGAAAACTATAACCCAGAAAGACAGTTCTATAAGGACAAAGGTTTTATGTGGTATAAAGATAATATGCTAAAACTTCAAAATTATTATAACTCATTAAAACTTCAAAAGGATGATTTAAAAGAACTTGTTAGACTAAGATTAGATGAAGTAAGTAATTCTATTTTATTAAATCAAGAAGAATTAGAGCAAGAAGAAGCAGATCTAGGAGATATTACAGTTGATCAATGGGACAAAACTTCTGAAATGATTGGTGGTTTTGAAAGTGCACCAAGATTAATTAGAGAGTTATTTGCTACGGTTAGTATTGATAACCAAGACATGTTTGGTAATAAGATTATAGGAGAAAATAAAAATGAACCTATTAGAGTTGGTGTTAACTATAGTAAAGTATATGATTCAATTTTAAAAGCTGTTGCTAATGAACCAAGTGCTAAAAAAAGAATGAAAAAACTTTGGGTATGGTCACAAGGTAGCAATGTAGAAACAAGAGCAGTTGTTATAGAAATGTTTAAACAACTAGGATTATTAGAAGCTGCTCAAGATGGAACATTATTTGATCCAGCTCAACCATTTCCAAGTTTAGAAAGTAAAACAGGTATAAGATCTACATTGTATAACATGATTAACAATCAGTTTGAAAATTATACCGTTCCTTATTTAATTCAATTAGTTGATAAAAATACAGGAGTTGTACAAATATTTGAAGCTAATAAAGCAGACGATGCTCATAATACTTTAGTTCAATGGGCAGAAAATTTTAATAGAAAATATTCAGAAATAAGAATAGTTGGTAGTAAAGAAAATAAAGCTGCAAGAAATGCTATAAATAGATTATCTGGATTTTTAAATATGCCATCTATTCCTGAAAAAATGGATATTATAAATGAATCAATAGCAATATCTGATTTAATTTTTAATACAACAGGCATGAAGTTTGATTCTAACTATATTTTGTTTAGTCTTTATAGTAGATTAATTGATTTAAATATAGAAATTCCTGAGTCACAAAAATTACTATTTGATATGAATCAATTTGCTGATCCTATTTCAGCAGAGGAATTATCTGAAATTGTACAAGCATTAAACTCAGGTGAAAATTTATTTTTAGATAATCAAGAATTAGATAGTGAAGATGTTGATGAAGCTACAGATGATACTCAACAATATTATGAAGGTGGTGTTAAAGGTAGATTAAGAAAAATATCTTTAAACAATGCTTATTTTGATGAAACAGTTGGTGCATCTACATTTATAAATGAAGAAGGTAATAGAATTTATGGACATCAAAGACCTACATTTCATCTTGTTGAATTAGCAAGAATGACTACAGAAGAAAATTATGTAGAAAATAGAATTGCAGAAGATCCATTTTTAGAAGATAACTTTTTGTTAACTGATGAAAAGTTTAAATCAATGCAAGAAAAAGGTCAGATTAAAGTTATGCGTATGTCTGGTCAAAAAGTTGGTGTAGCAAATTTAACTGCAGAAGGTATTGTAAAAGAAAACAAAGGCTATAATAAAGCAAACAGACAAGGTACAAAGTATGGTTCTTTTACACCTCAACAATTTATTGTAACATTAGTAAATAATTATACTGCTGGATATAATAGAGTAAATCCTGATAAATCACTTAAAGGTAGTTATATTGATCCAGTAACTAAAGAAACAGTTGAGTTTGCTATTTCTCCTAATCTTATACGTGTTATTGAAGCTAGTAATACAGGTGACTTTGCAATGCTTCCTATACATAAAATGATTGAGTTTGATGCAGATGGAACGGTTAATCTGACTGATCAAGCATATAAAGCATTTGAAAATATTATTAAAAGAGATGTTAAGGCTATCCAAAAAGAATTAGATCCAGAGACTGAAACACAAGATGATATTATTGGAGGTAACACAAACAGTAAGGGACAAAGAACTAATTCTGGTAGATTATTTGAATTATCACATAATGGTAAAAAATTATTATCACCATTAAAAACTAGAATAAGAAATGTAAAAACATATAAGAATCCTGGAATAGGTCAAGATGCTCAAAATTCTATACGTTCTGGTAAACAAACAGTACATTTATTAGATATAGATAAAACAGATAAAGTAGGTTTAACAGAAGGTACGGAAGGTTTAATTGATTTGACAGTAGTTGAATCACAACCTACATCATTATTAATGAAAAATGAAGGATTGATTAATATTGAAAATTTATCAAGCGATCAAGTAGAAAAATTAATTGAAGATCTAGGTCCATATGTAACTAAAGAAAAACAAAACAAAAAACAACATGCATTTACTTTATTTAAAGGTACTGATGCAGAACAAGTTTATTATACTTATGGTTTTGAAGTTGCTGAATTTTTTAGAGGTAAAGTTTCTTTAGTAAAAATTAATTTTACAGATCCTGTTTCAGAAAAATCAGATGTAAAAATCCAAACAGATAAAACAGGTCAAGAAACTATAGACATTCTTGAAGTTGATTCTACACCTGCTGAAATATTTGAACAATTAATAAATGATGGAGCATCATTTGCAGAAGCATTTAAAGCTATAGATGGTAAGAAAATTATAGAAAATAGATTGTTTAATGAAGCAAATGAATTTGTAGCATTATTAGGTGATTTTAAAGCTATAGGTAAAATATCACCTGATATTAGAAAAGGATTAGGTGTAATTGAAGATAGTGGAAGTGGTACAATTATTAACGATATAGATATAGAGTTGACAGGAGAAATGATGGAGTTATATAATTTAAAGGTTGATGATTTAAGATATAATCTTACTCAGATATTTTTAAATGATTATATAAATACTATTTCAATTAATGATGCATTATTAGGAGATCAACGTTTATCATTAAAAAATGCAATTGATGCTATTAAACGTGCAAAAATGCAAAATGCAGCTGGTTCTAATGTGTATTCTGATATTATAGATCCAGCACTTGGTATAGAACAAACTACTGAAGATATAGACATGCTTCTATATAAAGATAGTTTATATGAAAAAGAGTTTGAAAATATACGTAGTGAAGATAAGCAATTAGACTCAGACCCTGGTGAAAGAGGTGATGGTCAAATGTTAATTACACAAAAAGCAAATAGACATTTCTTATATGGTCTTGGAGAATTAACACCACAAGTTGCAGCTGTGTTAGATAAAATTGAAGCAGGTAAAGAAGTAGAAATAAATGAAGAATTTTTTGGAACATTAACAGCTGAATCATATAAGCAAATGAATGCTATTATGAATTCACAAAAGCTTGTATATGGCGATGGTAAAGTTTATCTAAAAATGTCTGCATTTGTTTTAACTCCATTACTTACTTCTAGAATGGATGAAAACGGAAACTTTACTATTCCTATTCCTGGAAGAGAAAAATTACATAATTTAAGAGTTAAGTTAGAAAAATGGGAACAAGATAATAATGCTATTGCAATTGCAGTTCCTGCTTCTGCATCTAAGATGATGAAGTCTAACATGTTAGGTAACACTGAAACTTTTAATAATTCTAGTATTAGTGAAGATAATATAACAAAGCTTAATGCTAGATATATGCGTAAGCAAATGGTTGTTCCTTCTAATAAGGTAGAAATTGTTGATCCACGTCAAATAAAAAATCTAATTACATCTGAGCAAGATTTAAATTCTAAAGTAATTTGGGATGGTGTTGAGTTTTCAGTAGGTGATATTATTAATTTATATCATCAAGCTCAAAATAATAAACTAGCAGTTAACTGGTTTGCAAAAAGAAATTTAGTATTTAATTTTGATGAAATATTAAATGATTTCTTAAATCCACAAACAGCACAAAAAATAAATATTAACTTAAATGCATTTTTAAAGTTTGCTATAGCAGGATTAACATCTTCACAAGCTAAAAGTGATATGCTATCATACTTTGAAATGAATGAAGATGGTACAGGTGAACCTAAATTTAATTTAAATAACCAACTAACAAGAAAAAAATTCCAACAACTATTCTTTACATTCTTAGGAAAAGGAACTATTTCTGCTAGACAACCTGGTATAAGTGCTGCTCTTGTTTCTGATGATGGTATGTTATTTCCAAAAAGAGTCAAAAGAGTAGATGAAAACGGTGTACCATTAGAGTGGGAAGTAATAAGACAAGCAAAGTGGGAGCAATTAGAAGCACAAGGTGCAGCAGCAAAGTTATCTAATATTGGTTCTTTAAGTGGTTTACCTGAAGGGTTGCAAGTTGGAGATTACTTTTTTGATAGACTTAGATCTGATGTTATGATGTATAATGAAGATGGTTCTGAGTCAGGAGTAGTTTATACTGAATCTGTCATGCCTCCTCATTTTAAATCTATATTAGAAAATTTACCTGCAGATGCGGCTATTCCTGATGTATTAGCAATGGCATATGGTATTAGAATTCCATCTCAAGATAAACACTCTGCTGTAAATATAAAATTTGTAGATTTCTTACCTGTATACTACGGATCATCTGCAATGTTTGCTAGAGAGTTAGTTGAATTATCTGGAGCTGACTTTGATATTGATAAAATTTATATGCAAATAAAATCTTTCTTTGTTGACAAAGGAAAGTTTGTAGAATTTGGTAAAGCAAAAACAGAAAAAGAAAAATACAATCATTATTTAACATGGGCTCTTAATCAAGCTAAACAAAAAGGTACTCCAATTAGAGAATCTATTGATATATATTTAACTTCTAATCCTGATTTAGAATTTAATTTAAATGAGTGGTCTAATATGACACCAGAAGAAATAAATATATTAAATGAATCTGAAATTATTGCTAGAATAGGTATGGAAAACATTGGTTTACCAGTTAGTGAAGAGCAGTATAATGCATATAAAGAAAAATATAAAGGAAGAGAGCCTTATTCTGACGCTAATGACAATAAAATATTAGATTATAAATTTATTTTACAAGGTAATCCTGGTATGATTAAACCAAGAAATGGTAGAGAACTGGGAGTAGCTCAAGAACCTGCAAACTTAAAACCATTAACTGATGCAAATGCTGCAGAAGTTTTAGGAGCTGAAAATGCTGGTGTATGGGATTATATAAAAGCTAATTTACCACAGCTAGCTGAAATTGTATCTGAAGAAGATATTGATATAGATAATCTTAGAGGAAAACTTTTAGTATTTAAAGCTAATAAAGAAGGTGCTAAAAACATTGGTTCATCAGTATCACCAAACTTAGTTATTAATATAGCTAAAGAATTTGGAGTATCTGTAAGAACATTAAAAGATAAAAACGGAAGAGATATAATTCCTGCTTTAACTATTGATGGTATTCAATATAGAGATTTTGTTGATTATACAATTGATCCTGAAACAGGTAAACAAGATAATCAAGGTTACAGAACTCAATATGTTATTTCTGCTTTAATTACTGCAATGACAGATAATGCTAAGGAAAGATTAGCTGATAAACTTGGTTTAAATAAAACTGCTCTTGCAATGGTAACTATGATGACTGGTATGGGAGTTGATATTAAAACTTCTATTTTGTTAATGAATCAACCGGTTATTAGAGATAATTTCTTTAAAGCTATAAATAAAGAAGATCCTACTGATCCAGGTATTAGAAAACTATTAGAAAGAAAAGCTATAAGTATTATTGAATTTATGAAAAACAATAATATTAAAATACCTAAAGTAGCAATAACAAGAACTTTATTAGAAGAAAAAGCAAATAATCCATATGAATTATATGATATATCTACATTAGATGTAGAAGATGTAACTGAAGATGTTAGATTTGGTTTAGCTGAAGAATTACTTACTATTAAAGAATTCTTAATTGTATATGATCAGCAAGAAATGTTAAGAAATGTTACTACTTTATTAAATTTACAAAAAACATTTGGTGAAGATTTAATAGATGCAGATAGAATACAAGAAGCAGCTGAAAGTTTAGGTTTTTTAATGAGCGATAAAGAATGGGCTGGTAGTGCAAAAAATCCTAATACAATTCCATTTGATTTTAGACCTGTGTTTATGTCTAAATATAATGTTAAACCTTCTTTACATGTAAATTATTATACAATATTTAGAGAATCATATGATTATTTATTTCCTAAGTTATTCTTAGAATCTTCAAAAGATTTTAAATATTTAAAAGATCTTATGATGTCTAACATGGTTAACATGAGAGAACAAAAAGATCAAGAAATTTTAGTTAATAATATAACTACTTTCTTAAATACACTAGCATATATTAATTCATTTGAAAATGTTTCTGAAAATGAACAAGAGGGTTCAGGTAAACAAACTACACAAGATAGCTTGAATAATGCTCTTATATATAATGGTGATCATTATGGTAATCCAATTAATCAAAATCTTCACATAACTGAAGTATTTAATAGATTAATAGCAAACAAAAAATCATACAATTATTTTTTAGATGATTTTTTACATTTGAGAACTGCATTAAATGAAGACAATTACACTGGTATAGATAAAATTGTAGCAAATAATTTTACAAAGTTAAGTGATTCAGATATACAAAACATACAAAATTCATTTTTAGATTTGTATAGTGATCCCAACACACATATAGATTCTGTTTCTTTAATACATTATTTATTAGTTAAAGATGGTTTTAATAAAAACAACCGTGGAACTTTTATTGATTTAATTCCTGCAGAACTTAAAAAACAAATATTAAATTCAATAGATGCGGTACAAACTTTATTTAATTCTAATAAACAAACAGATGCAGCATTTAATAGAGTATTTGGATTAACTAAACAAGAGTTATCTAATTATTTAGTTTTTAATTATCTCCAGTCAACATCAGCTCAATATCATGTTAAAAATGTAGATGAAAAAACAGGAAAGAATAGTCCTGTTGTTGAAATTAAAACAGAAGAAATTATAGAGCCAGAAATTAGACCTAATGTAATTACAATATTAGAATATGAACCAAAAGGATCTACAATAGTTGATAATGATTCTGAGTCATCTGCTTTATCAATGACAGCACCAAAAGCATTTATGTATAAAGGTAAAAAATACTTTAGTGTTGATCATGCTTATCAGGTTAATAAAACAGGTAAATTTAATAAAGCTGCTGATAAAGATTATAGAAAAAAAGCTTCTGAAGGTAAGATAGGTGGATATACTAGAGAAACAAAAGGAAGAGAAAATTTATCTTTATTAACTTTACTTGTTAAATATGCTTTTCAATCTGAATTAAATAAAAATATAGGTGGAAACTCATTAGCAAGTTATGGTGATATTTTAACAGATGCTACAGATTTTACTACAGTAGATATGAAAGATGATCTATCAGCAGCATATATAAGAGGATTAAAACAAGCACAATCTCAAATTGTAATTGTTAAAAATAACAAAGGAGAAAATATATACAAAAACAAAACAAATATTCAAATTGATAAAAGAAAACAAATTGATGCAAGTAGTGAACCATTTGTAATTGACTTAGATAAAGGTATTGCAACTATAGCAATGTATGCAGGACTACCAACTTTCTTTAATAATAAAGTTAAAACACCAAGAGGACAATTTAGTCAAAATCAAAATAGTGATGATGTTAAAGTTATTCTTAGAGAAAATTTAAATAAACTGAGGCAAAAAGGAATTACGAGTGAATATGTTAATATAAGATATGGTAATAAGCCAAATCAATTTATTAAAAAGACTCAGTTATATTTACCTTTAGTAATGAGAAAAACATTATCAGATGGAAGAACTGTACTTTTAGTTTTAAATAAATATCAGCAAGATGGTAAATATCAATCAACTTCTGATTTAAATCAATTATTAGACGAAGGACAAACTCAAGTTGTAGGTAATTATGCTGAATACACAATTATAGAAGAAGGTCCTCAAGGATCTAAAGATCAAAATCCTACTGGATTCTTATTTGGTAATAGACCATCTGAACAACAAATAAATAAATTTGAGGAAGATAAAAGAGATGCTTTTGCTATTGATATGGAAGGTGCAGAGTTATTAGATGATATTGATGTAGAAGAACCAGTGGATGATGTAGAGGATATTGATTATGGTGATCCAGAAGATGTTGATATTGAAACTGATGATGATGTTAATCCAGCAGATGTTTTAATGGCTATACAATCTACACAAGATGATATTATAAACGAATTAGAATTAAGCAATGATGCATTAGTAGAATCCTTTTATGATAGCTTAACGTCAGAAGAGCAACAAAAACTTGGATCTAAAGATGAAATAATGAAAGCTTATTTATCATATCCAAAAGATCCTAATGAATATATAGAAAACCTTAAAAAATGTTATCTTAAATAAAAAGACCTATGGCTACTTGTTACAATAAAAATACAACTGAATACAAAGCATTGCTTGGAGAGTATGTTAGTTCATATACTGTAGATTCTATTATATCTGATTATCAAAAAATAGAAAAAACAGATACTATTCCTAGTGTTATAGATGCTAAAAATATGATTAGGGCACAAGCTTTATTAACAAAAGCTAAAGCTAAAAATGAAGGTAAAGTATTATTAAGAAATTTACAGTCAAAAGGTTTTATTAAAAAAATAGGTAATGATTATTTTATTATAGAAACTAATAAAAGTTTAGTAAGAGATACACATAAACGTATTAGAGATTATTTAACGTTTAACGGTTTTAAACAAGATTCAATAATATTTAAAGGAACAAAAAAAGCACATATGTTTAGAGCTGTTGTAAATGATACAGTTCTTAATGGCAACACATATATATCAAAAGATTCTGCTAAGTCTTTACCAGTGTTAGATCATTTAACTAAAATGTTTCCACAAGTTAAATATACTGTACTAGAGGCATCTCAAGCAAAAACAATATATGATGCTATTCCTTATTATAGAAAAAGAAATGTGCCTTGGAATAAAGTTAATTCATTCTTTTATAATGGTACAGCTGTTTTAATAAAAGGTAGAGTTACCAATGCAACAGCTATTGAAGAAATGTTGCATCCTTTTGTAGATGCATTATATCTAGATAACAGAGCACTATTTGATAATTTACTAGTAGAAGGATTAGAGTTAGATAGTGAGTTAGCAGAAGAAATAGCTGGTGTATATGATCCTGTATTAGGCTTTCAATCAAAAGATACAGCATTAGAATTTGTAACACAGCTTTTATCAAAACATTTTAATAAAGAAAGTGGCAAACCTAAAATAGGATTTTTACGTGCTGTTAGAGAATTTTTAAATTGGTTTGCAGATGTTGTTAAATCTTTATATAGTGCGTTAACAGGTAAAAAACTTACAGTTAAAGATTTAAATTCTAACATGACTCTTACTGATGTAGTTAAAATGTTAAACACAGAAAGCTTGTCATTTGAATTAAATCCTACAGCATTAGAAGAATTAAGATATTCATTAGCACCAGAACAAAAAAGTATATTAGATACAATAAAAAATCAAGCTGCTACAACCGTACAAACACAAATTGTTGATCAACTTTTTCATCAAGCATATAGTTCAAAAACTGAAATAGATCAACTTGCTACATCTAGAGTAAAGAAAGAAAATGATCAATTTATTAATGTTGATACAGCAGAAGTATTACCAAATATAGAAAATTCTATTCTTGGTGTAGAAAATCATCCTTTAGAAAGTTTAATTTTTGATGAAAGTACAACTGCTATTTTTAATGGTTTATCAATAGGAGCTCCTTTTGATTCTGAAAAAATAGATTCACAATTTGAAGAAGTATATAAAATGATGTTAGCAAGAATGGAAGGTATGAGAGATGACCGTTCTGTATTTCTTCCTAATGTTATTGTATCAGATCCTGCAACAGGTTTGACTCAAAGAATAGATTTATTAAGAGTAGATCCTTTTGGAAATATGCAAATTATAAATTTTGCTAATACAGGATCAATTTCAAAAAGTGAATATAATACTACAAATTTTGATTTAGGAGCTAATAGTATACTAGTTAAGAAAAATATTCAAACCACTGTAACAGCAAAAATGTTTACAGGTTTGCAAATGGCCTTAACAAAAAGAATATTGGAAAATCTTGGATTTATGGTTGATGAAGGAACTATGACTATAAACTTAGATAGAACAAAAGATGGATTTTTAGATGGTACAATACTACATGCAGCTTCAGAAAATCAATACATAGTTGATCAAATTATTCCTTTAGATATAGCTGAAGAAAATAAAATGGTAGTTGATCAAATTATGGATCAAATGAGGAATCCAGAAGCAATAGAAGATTGGGATTCTGATGAATATGCAGAAGACGTGTTAGACTTTGCATCAGAAGAAAATAGACCTTTATACGATTCATTATTTAAAGCTTTAAAAAACTATAGAGAAGGTTTAATTACAAAAGAACAAGCAATAAAAAATGCTAGAAGTGTAATATCAATGGATAAAGGTAGAGCTGCAATATTACGTTCTATTAGCATGTCTAGATCTATGATTGAAAATAGTTTTTTAAATCCAGAAACTATTGACAAAGTATATATTGATTTAGTTAGAGAAAGCATTGACCAAATAGATGAGTTTTTAGATTATGTAGCTGATCCAGATAATTTTGGTAAACCTGATTACATAAAAAAAGTTTTAGCTTGGCAAAAATTTGTTGAATCATATAGAGGATTAACAAATATTACAGTTAGTGATGGTTTATCAAAGAATCAACTTATTTATATTAATAAACTAAAAGATAAATTAAATCAAATTGTTGGTATTGTAAGTCCAGATGGTACAATAGTACAAAGAGGATCAATTGATCTTGCAATAGAAAATTATGTTAGACAATTAGTGATTGATCAGTCTAGTAGAGATTTTACTCCAGCTGAGTTAGATGAACTATTAACAACAGCTAGAGATATAGGTTATGTAGAATATCAAACAGGTGATATGGCTACATCAAGAGATACTCTTCTTGCATTAATGGACAAAATATTTAAAAGAGATAGACAAAGAGTATTAGATAAAATACAAGCAAGAGCTCCTAGAATTAAAAGAGCTGCAATGAAACTTGCAAAATTAACTGGCTCAGAAAGAATTGATTATTCATTTATGATTGAGTTTGATGAGAATGGTGAACCTACTGGTAGATATGTAAAGAAAACTTCTAGTGCTTTTTATGCTGAGTTAAATAGATTAAAGCAGCCTCTTATAAATGAAGATGGTAGTTGGAAAGAATTTATTGATATTGAAAATCTTGAAGATGCAACGCAAGAGCAAATAAACTACAATAGAAAATTAATGGCAGACCGTGATGCTTATTTTGCTTTTAAAAGAGCAGAAAACAGAGGAGATGACGGTTACTCAGATGGAGATAATTTTAAATATACTGATGAGTTTAAAAGAGCTAGAAGCAGATTTGAAATATTTGTAATAAATGCAAATGGTGGTGGCTTTTGGACTAAAAAATCTACTGTAAGCAATAAAGCTTATTTAAGATATTTAGCTAAGTATTATAATACATTTGGTGAAGAGGCTAGAATAGCAAAACCAGTAATAGATGTAAACGGAAACTTTACCGGTCAAGTTTACTATGTAAAAAATGCATCTTATGTTAAACCAGAGTATAAAGAAATAAATTATAATAATCCTAATTGGATTAATGATAAGTGGTCAAAGCTACAAAACCCTACTACTGAATTAGAAAAAGCACAAAGTGAATACTATAATATGTACATTGATGTTTTTGAAAATGAGTTAGTAAACTTAATACCAGAAAATATTAGTATGATTGGTAGACTACCAACTATAGAAGGTAGACCAACTAGTAAACTTAAAGATAAACCTAATTCAGTAGGTTCTATATTTTCTAAAATGTCTACAAAAATTAGAAATTATTTTTCTCCTAGTACTGTAATTAAAAGAGCTGTTAGAGATGAGCATGGTAATATTATAACAGATTCATTACCATTGTATTATGTTGGTAGTATTGTGCAAGAAAAAGATATTGAAAATGCATATAATGCTTTAGATCAAATAGCAACTTTATATAACAATGCTAAAACTGCAGAAGAAAAAGAAAAATATAGAAAACAACTTAAAACTCAAAGAGGAAAAATAAAATCTCTTGAGTCAAAACCAACAGCAAGAACTTTAAACTTAGATTTAACTGAATCTTTAATTAAGTTTTCAGCAATGGCTGAGAATTATCAAATAATGAGTCAATCAGAAGATACTTTTCATGCTATGATTAAAGTTATTGAAAATAGACAGTATACTAATTCAAAAGGTGATATTATTATTCAAGATGAAGAAGGCAAAGAAGTAGGAAAAAAGGGTAAGGTCAAAGGTAACTTAGAAGCTAATATGACTAAGCGTGCTAAGAAATGGATGAAGATGGTGTATTATGATAATGATAATGACACAAGAACATTTTTTGACAAAGTATCTAAAGGTTTAATATCTGCAACATCTCTTGCATATGTAGGATTTAACGTTTTTGGTAACTTAAACAACTATGTTTTTGGTAGAGTATCAAATGCAATTGAAACAGCCGGTGGTAGATTTTTCTCAACAAAGGCTATGATGAAAACTACAGCTAGATTTCAACGTGCTATGTTTGATAATCTTGCTGGAGCAACAAAAGCTGCTACACAAAGATATAGACGATATGAAGATGACCAACAAAAAGGCAAGTGGAATGCAGTTGTAATGTATTTTAGAATGCTAGATAGTAAACAAGACATGCGTGAAAGTCAATACAAAAGTGAAAACACAAGTGTTAGATCAGCTGCTAAAGATATGTTTACTGAAGGAGGGTCAGATAATGTAATTAGATTTCTTAGATCTGGTTGGGATAGATTTCATGAATTTGGTTATATCATACAGGATGCAGGTGAATATAATGTACAAACTAAGATAGGTAATGCAATTCTTGAGTCTACAACTATGAAGAATAGTAAGACAGGAGAAACGATGTCATTATGGGATGCTTTAATTTGGGACAATAAAGCTTTAACTATGAAGGTTAAAGACGGTTTTGATAAAGTTATATTTTACAATCAAACTAAAGAAAGAAATTGGGATGATAATGCCCGTTATGATCTAAGAAATTATATAAGGGAGGTAAATAAACAAGTACATGGTAACTATGCCTATGAAGATAGAATGGTAATGCAGTCTACAGCAGTAGGTCAATTAGCAGCACAGTTCCATAAATGGGTTGCTCCTGCAATCAAAGCTAGATTTAGACCAGAATATTTTGATGAAAATCTAGGATGGATGGAAGGAAGATATTTAACTTTCTGGAATTTCTTAGGGTATGCGTATAAAAATCTTCAAGACATAGGTAATATAGCTAATAACTATAAAGAGTTTAATGGTGAGAAAGGCCAAAGAAAACTACAAAATGTTTATAGAACTATGGGTGAGATTGGTATTATTATGACAACAGTATTGCTTAAGATGTTATTGTCAGACATGATGGGAGATGATGACGATGAAGAAAGAGGTGGTACTACAAGACGTGATGTTGATGATAGTGATTCAGTTTTAAGAAAAAGGTTGCGTAATGTGTTTTTATATCAGTTAGATAGAACACACAAAGATTTAGTAACCTTTATGCCTATACCTGGAACAGGTGGTTTAACGCAATTATATCAACTGTTTAAGTCTCCAATAGCCTCTACAAGAACTTTGGGTGAGCTTGGAGAAGCATTAGAGTATACAGTAGGTACTAGTTTATCATATGCCTTCATGGATGATGAAAGCTTTATGGAATCTAAATGGGTATACCAAAGACCTAAAGCTAGAAGAGGTCAGCTTAAGCTTGGTAAGCAATGGGGTGATGCTTTACCTATTCTATATACTATTAATAGATGGAAGTCTTATGATAATGTAAGTGACTTCTTTATTAAATAATCATTTAGAAGTTTTAAGTATCAGTGCTTTAAGTTTTTCTTTAAGCCATTCATGATCTGGATGTTTAACTGTAGCTAAAAGCCTAAATGATATTTCTTTTGCTGTTTTATCAATTAATTTGTTCATAGTTATTTAATGTTTAGTTAACATAAACTGAGGTTATAATCTATATATTATTTATATGAAACGTATAGATATAACCCCAGTAATATATATTGTAATAATGGTAGTTGTCTTTGCTTTAGGTACTATGTAATTTCACATGCACCACCAGCACATGCAAGTTCACCTTTTAAATCAGTATTATCATCAAGTTCTACAACTTTTGTAAGATCAACAGAAGTTACTGAGCTTATTAGCTCATTGTATTGTTTTTCTGTTATATCTTCAAATGGAGCTTGAGTATAAGTACCACCGTCATATGGTAATACAGATAAACCATTATAATAGTCTCTGTTTTCCCACATCCACTTACCAGCTTTATCCCATTCATCTTCTTTAAGAGATACTGTAGCGGAAACATTATGAGTATTAGAACCTTTTCTATGACCTGGTTTTACCCATTCAGTAGCAATCTTTTTTATTCTCTCTAGTAAGTCAAATGGTGATTCAGTTCTTAAGGTTGAACCTTTTGGTGCTTTTTGAGGAATGCTAATAATTGCAGTGTCATGTCCACGGAATACACAGTCTTCAATAAGCTCAGGATGATTTACAGAAAGATATGTATATATAGCTTCATTCTTACCAACTCTTATTCTTCTTAGATAATAATCATTATGCCAAGCGTGAATACCAGAAGAAGTTCCAAGAGTTAATGATGTAGTTCCTGCAGGTTTTACAGTAGTACATCTTGCTGAAGAGTTAATACCTAATAGTCTAGCAATAAATTCATTTTCCTTCTTTACTATTTTTGCTGCCTCAGCAAGATCTAGAGAAGATACTTTACCACTTGCTATACCGGTCATAGATACACCAATGAGAGCATCTTTTTCAGTTGTTTCTTTCCATATCTGTCTAAGATAATGGAAGTTAGTATAGCTAGCTTGTAATGTACCAATGAAAGAAGCAGCCTTAACTCTTTCATTTAAGTCCTCTTGTGACTCAACATTACTTACGTTAACTTCACAAAGATTACAAAATTGAAAAGGACGTAGTGCAATCTCACAGCATGGATTAGTTCCCCAATCTTTATCATTATTAAAATATATACCAGGCTCACCAGCACCAGATAACTCAACACGTTTCCATAAATCCATAAAGAAAGACTTAGTTATTTTATGTCTCATAAGTACAGCAGAGTTATTAGCTCTACCACGTTGTGGATTTAGTTCCCACCATGATCCAGATTTACAACCAATCATTTCATCATCATCAGCACTAAATAAACTTATAAGTGCAGCACGCCTAATACCTCCAGCTAATACAGCATCAGCAATATGACAAATCATATCATGAACTTCAAGTGTAGATAATTTATCACCATCTTCTTTATTACTTAATAATCCTTCAAGTTTTAATAAGCATTCTTTAAGTGGCTGAGGTCCAGGAGCTTTACCACCAGATGTAACTAGCCTAGCTCCTTTTGGTCTAATATCAGAAAAATCAAATTCTATTTTAGATGATCTTGCTCCAAAGTAAGATTTAACTAAAACTTTAACAGCATCAGCCCAACCTTCAATAGAATCACCAATTAAATATCTTTTTGATCTTTTTGCAAAAGGTTTATTTATACAAGGAAGCTTATCTACATGATGTTTTTGAACAGAATAACCTACACCAGTACCACCTAAAAGTAAAAACATTGTTTCATTAAATGCATCTAAAGCATCAACTGGTAAGTACGCACAGTTATATACACGGTTAGGACTAACTTCAATTGGTTTACCACCAAACTGCATAGATCTCATAGAAGGTAAAATCTTCTTATCATATACTAGTTTATATACATCCTCTATCTCATTTCCAAGACCAGGATATTTTTTAATATGCATGTTTTTGTTACGAGTGACAAGTTCTTCCCAAGTCTCTCTTCTATTGTGTTCAGGTAAGTATTTTGCATACTTCATATGAACAGTAATTTCACTTAAAATTTTGTTACTTAGATTCATTTTTTTT